>Ga0302299_10000320_pt1 | contig 25234 bp, 23 predicted proteins | sample III_Fen_N3_4_FD_198795 | JGI IMG/M metagenome (GOLD analysis project Ga0302299, IMG submission 198795) | Peat permafrost microbial communities from Stordalen Mire near Abisko, Sweden - III_Fen_N3_4 | ecosystem: Environmental > Terrestrial > Soil > Wetlands > Permafrost | place: Sweden: Abisko...
CGCCCCCGCCCGCCGGCGTCGCCGGGACCACGAGGGCGCCGATCGCGACGAGGCAGCAGAGGCTCCTGGGCAGAAGGTGACGGATGTGCATGCAGCGACCGTGCAGCCGCCCCGGCCGGGGCGCCGGTCGGGACGCCGGCCCGGATCAGGACCGACCGGGACCTTCTTCGCGGTGCGCCCCCCGAGGCGCGGCCGGGCGGGCGCCGGTCGGAGGAGCCGACCGGTCAGCCGTTCTCGGTAGCGGCCTCCCCCGTCTCGGCGAGCGCCCGGGCGCTGCGCAGGAAGGGCCCCGGCGGCCCGATGCAGCAGGCGTCCGCGAGCAGCCGCCTGGCCTCGGCGACGAGCGCGTCGTCCCCGTGGAGCAGCAGCAGCGCGAGCAGGCCCGTCGTCTCGCCGTCGTCCGGCACGGCCCGATGGACGACGCGCGCCAGCCGGATCGCGTCGGCCGTCCGGGCCGGATCATCCCCGCCCTGGACGAACAGCAGGGCCAGCAGGTGCCGGGCCGCGGCCAGCCGCTGCTCCGGCGGACGGCGTCGCGACGTCACCCGCCCACACCTCCCGCCACGCCCCGGCCCGCTGGTCGCGCACCGCCCACCGGTGATGACCATCGCGGGGACGCACAGTCATCGGTCGGTCGCCGGCCCTAGCCTGAGGACGTGCGTGACCCCGGGGACCCGGCCCTCGACGGGCTGCACCTGTGCGCCTGGCTGGTCCTGGAGCGGGCGGACGGGCGGATCCTGCTCGGCCGGCGCAGCGGCGTGCACTACGGCGAGGGCCTGTGGGGGCTGCCGGGCGGGCATGCCGAGGCCGCCGAGTCCTGGGTGGCGGCCGCCGTCCGGGAGACGCGCGAGGAGGTCGGGGTCGACGTCCGGCCCGGCGACCTGGAACCCGTGGGCGTCCAGCGCTACCGGGACGGCGACGCGCACGGCGTCGACGTCATCTTCCGCACGCGACGCTGGTCGGGAACGCCGGCTGCCGTGTCGGAGTGCTCGGAGGTCGGCTGGTTCGCGCCCGGCGAGCTGCCGGCGGACAGCCTCGACTGGCTCGCCGACGTCCTGGCCCAGCACCTCACCCGCGGCGAGTGGTTCGGTGAGCAGGGGTTCCCGGCGGCGGCCGAGGAGGACACATAGGACAGGCTGCGCCGAACCTTATCCCTGACGTAACGGAACAGTTCGTAGCCTGAGTCCCGTGCACAGGTTCCGCTCGCCGCGCCCGACGGGGCGCAGCCTCTCCGACCGCTTCGACCCCCGGGACAACAGCATCGGGGCGCTGCGGCTGCTGCTGGCCGGGACGGTCGTGGTCGTGCACGCGCAGGCACTGGGGTGGCAGGAGTCGCCCCTGATCGGGCGGACCTTCATCGGCGACCTGGCCGTCGACGGCTTCTTCGTCGTCAGCGGGTTCCTGGTGACCCGCAGCGCGACGACGCTGCCCACGCTGCGCCGGTTCACCTGGCACCGGCTGCTGCGGATCATGCCCGGCTTCTGGGCCGCGCTGGCCCTGACGGCGCTGGTCGCGGCCCCGCTCCTGGCGGTGCTGCAGGGACTGCCGGCGTCCCGGGCGTTCGCCGGCCCGGACGGCGCCCACCATTACCTGCTGCGCAACTCGCTCCTGTTCACCCAGCAGTGGTCCATCGCCGGGCTGCGCGCCGGACCGACCGGGCACGAGCAGGCCATGAACGGCTCGCTGTGGACGCTGTTCTACGAGGTGCTGTGCTACGGGCTCGTCGCCGTCCTGGTCGCGGTCGGGGTGATCCGCCGGCGCGGCGGGTCGCACGGCTCGCAGCCGTCGCACGTCCTGCCGCTCGCGGCGACCGCGGGCGTCTGGGCGGTCTACACGGCGCATTCGCTCGGCGTCCTGCCCGGGCCGGAGTTCCTGGTGCGCTTCCTGCTGATGTTCCTGCTCGGCGGGCTGGGGCACCTGTTCGCGAACCGGATCCGGTTCACCGCCTACCTCCTCGTGCCGGCCGCAGCGCTGGCACTGGCGAGCATGTTCCGTCTCGACGACTACCGCTGCGTCGGCGCCGTGCCGTTCGCGTACCTGCTGCTGTGGGCGTGCGTCGCCCTGCCGGTGCGCTGGGCGTCGGAGACCGACCTCTCCTACGGCCTGTACGTCTTCCACTGGCCGGTCCAGACCGTGCTCATCGCCGCGGGCGGCACCCAGTTCGGCCGGGTCGGCTTCACCGTCCTCGCCCTCATCACGGTGACCTTCCTGGCCCTGGCCTCCTGGCACCTGCTGGAGGCCCCGGCCCTGCGGTTCAAGCACGCCCGCTGGATCGACCACCCCGGCCTGCTGCTCGGCCTGGGCCGCCCCGGTCAGCGGGACCTGGTCCCCACCTCGTCATGATCCTCCACTCCGCCGTGATCATGGACTCTGCCGTGATCATGGACTTCAGCGGCGACTGACGGCTCGGCCAGCCGCACCAGCGCCACCCCGGCCACGATCACTACGCCGCCCACCAGCTGCGCCGGCCCGGGCAGCTGGCCGAGGAAGAGCCAGGCGAACAGGACGGCGAACAGCACCTCCGCCAGCCCGACGAACGACGCGAGCCGGGCCCCCAGCAACCGCGCCCCGACGATCCCGGCCACGTACGCGAGCGCGGCCGCGACCAGCGAGATCCCGAGCACGGGCACGAGCCAGCCGACCCGGTGCCCGAGCAGGACGACGTCCGCGGTGGCGACCTGCATCGGCACCGCGTGCACCAGCCCGGCCAGCCCGAGTCCGACGGCCCCCACGACCATGCCCGCCCACGCGAGCACCAGCGGCGGCACCCGCCCGGCCTGGGCCGAGATGACGAAGAAGACCGCGCAGCCGACCGCCGACGCCAGCCCCCAGACGACCCCGAGGGCGTCGAGGCGGACCGGCCCGGTGACGCCCAGCACGAGCGCGAGCCCGACCAGCGCCGCCGCCGCCCCCGTCACGGTGAGCCGGCCGGGACGCTGCCCGTGGCGCACCCAGAGCCAGCCCACGACGAGGACGCCGGCCAGGTACTCGAGCATCAGCGCGACGCCGACGTCCAGCCGCTCCACGGCGTGGAAGTAGCAGAGCTGGCAGGCGGCGACCGCGAGCGCGCCGTACGCCACGATCTGCCCCGCGGACCGGCGCAGCAGCGACCACCGGCCGTGCAGCTGCGCCACGGCGAAGGGCGTCAGCGCGAGGGCCGCGACGGCGATCCGCACGGTGACGGCCCCGCCCGGCGACCACCCGGAGGCGAGCAGGGACGACGCGAAGGTGCCGGACGTCGCGAAGGTCGCGGCCGACGTCAGCGCCAGGGCGAGGCCGCGGGCCCCCGCCGTGGGCGGCCGAGCTGCGGCGGGACTCGAGATGGCCATGGGCTGTCCTTCCGTGGCCGCGAGGCGCAGGGGCCGTAAGGGCCGTACTGGAGTTACGATCCTGACATGCTCGACGCTAGACCCGGTCAGGTAAGGGGTCAACATGACATTTGCCCATGACACGGAATGTAGCCTCAACGCGATGGTCGCCCTGGTCAACACCGCCGATCCGGACGCCCCGAACGGCCCGGACGGCCTCGCGGACCTCGCCTCGCTCGACGCCCACCTCACCGAGCACCGATGGACCGGCGCCCGCACCCACGACGCGGCGGAGCTGGCCGCCGTCCGCGCCCTGCGCGCCCGGCTGCGGCCGCTGTGGACCCTGCCCGAGGAGCGCGTGGTCGAGCTGGTCAACACCTTTCTGCGGGACGGCGGCGCGCTGCCGCAGCTCGTGAAGCACGACGAGTGGGACCATCACGTCCACGCCGCGCCGGCCACCGCGGCGCTCGCGGACCGGATGGTGGTGGACTTCGCGATGGCCATGGTGGACGTCGTCCGCACCAAGGAGCTGGACCGGCTGCGCCTGTGCGCCGCCCCCGACTGCGACCGGGTCATGATCGACCTGTCGAAGAACCGGTCGCGCCGCTTCTGCGACAGCACCTGCGCGAACCGGGTCAACGTGGCGGCGTTCCGGGCCCGCCGGGGCGCACGGCGAAGTCCATGATCACGGCCAAGTCCATGATCACACTGAAGTCCATGATCACGGTGGGGGTCGGGTGATCCTTCATCTGGACCTGGACGCGTTCTTCTCCGCGGTCGAGCAGCTCCACAAGCCGTCGCTGCGCGGCAAGCCGGTGATCGTGTGCGGCACCGGGCGGCGGGGCGTCGTGGCCACGGCGTCGTACGAGGCGCGCGCGTTCGGCGTCGGGTCGGCGATGCCGGTGGCCCAGGCACGGCGGCTGTGTCCGAACGCGGCGTACCTGGCCCCGCGGTTCGGGGCGTACCGGGCGGCGTCGGAGGTGGTCATGGCGACGCTGCGCGAGCTGTCGCCGCTCCTGGAGCAGGTCTCGATCGACGAGGCCTACCTCGACCTGACGCCGGCGTTCCCGCAGCTGGAGCCGGCCGACGTCACCGCGTTGGCCGAGCGCACGCGCGCCGAGGTGCGCGCCCGGACCGGGCTGACGGCGTCCATCGGCGCGGGGACGAGCAAACTCATCGCCAAGATCGGGTCGGAGCTGGCCAAGCCGGACGGCACGTGCGTCGTCCCGCCGGGCGAGGAGGCCGCCACGCTGGCGCCGATGCCCATCGGGAAGCTGCCCTGGGTCGGCCCGGCGACCCGGGAGGTGCTGCGCCGCCACCGGATCACGACCGTCGGGCAGCTCGCGGCCACGGACGCCGACGAGGTGGTCGCGATGCTCGGCCGCGCCCACGGCACGACGCTGCACCAGTACGCGCGGGGCGTCGACCCGCGGCCCGTCGTCACCGAGCGCGAGGCCAAGTCGCTGTCGGCGGAGGAGACGTTCCCGACCGACCTCACCGACCAGCGCGAGCTGGAACGGCACCTGCGACGCATGGTGGACCGGGTCCGGGACCGGCTCGCGGGCAAGGAGCTGCACGCGCGCACGGTCACCGTGAAGGCCCGCCGCTATGACTTCTCCACGCTCACCCGCTCGGTCACCCTCGACCAGCCCACCGACTCCGCCGCCGTCATGCTCGCGGCCGCGCGCCCGCTGCTCGGCGGCATCGACACCAGCGACGGCCTGCGCCTGCTGGGCTTCGGGGTGTCCGGGCTCACCGACTGCGCCCAGCTCGACCTGCTCGACGCCCTCGCCCCGCCGCCGCCCCCGGTCGAGGTGGCGCCCCCGGCGAACGACGCCGCGAACGACCCCACGACCGACCCGGCGAACGCCCCGGCGAACGACCCCGCGACCGACGACGGCCGGCCGGACGACGACGAGGACGGCGCGCCGCTCCCCGCCAGGGCGTTCGTCCCCGGTGCCGACGTCCACCATCCGGTGCACGGTGCCGGCTGGGTGCAGGGCAGCGGCCTGGGCCGTGTCACGGTCCGCTTCGAGGGCCCGTACACCGGACCGGGCCGCATCGTCACCCTCGACCTCGCCGACCCCGACCTCACCCCGGCGCCCCCGCCCACCTGGACGCCGGCCTGACCTCGACACGCGCGGGGCGGGATGCGAGGCTCGGGGCCGGGGCACGACGACAGGGAGCCGCTCATGTCCGTCATCGGTGGGGTCGACGTGCGTGGCCCGCTGTCGCCACGGTTCGACGAGGTGCTCACCGCGCAGGCCCTGGGCCTGGTGGCCGAGCTGCAGCGACGCTTCGGCCCGCGCCGCCGGGACCTGCTGCGGGCCAGGGGCGAGCGCCGGGCCCAGGTCGGGCGCACCGGGACGCTCGCCTTCCGCGAGGAGACGCGCGACGTCCGCGAGGACCGCACCTGGCGCGTCCCACCCGCGCCCGCCGACCTGCGCGACCGGCGGGTGGAGATCACCGGCCCGACCGAGGCCAAGATGCTCATCAACGCCTGGAACTCCGGCGCCCGCGTCCACCTCGCCGACTTCGAGGACGCCAACTCCCCCACCTGGGACAACCTCGTCCGCGGCCAGCTCAACCTCCACGACGCCAACCGGCACCGGCTGACCTTCACCGACGCCGCGAGCGGCCGGGAGTACGCCCTGGCCGAGCGGACCGCGGTCCCGCTGGTGCGCCCGCGCGGCTGGCACCTCGACGAGCGGCATGTGCTGGTGGACGGCGAACCGGTGTCCGGGGCGCTGTTCGACGCCGCCCTGTACCTCGTGCACAACGCGGAGTACCTGCTGGCGCACGGCAGCGGCCCCTACTTCTACCTGCCCAAGCTGGAGAGCCACCTCGAGGCCCGGCTCTGGAACGACGTGTTCGTCGCCGCGCAGGAGGCGATCGGCGTCCCGCGGGGCAGCGTCCGGGCGACCGTCCTCATCGAGACGATCACCGCTGCGTTCGAGATGGAGGAGATCCTCTTCGAGCTGCGCGAGCACGTCTCCGGCCTGAACGCCGGCCGCTGGGACTACCTCTTCAGCATCATCAAGAACTTCCGCGACGCCGGCCCGCAGTTCACCCTGCCGGACCGCAACGCCGTCACGATGACCGCCCCCTTCATGCGCGCCTACACCGACCTGCTCGTGTCGACCTGCCACCAGCGGGGCGCGTTCGCCATCGGCGGGATGGCGGCGTTCATCCCGAGCCGGCGCGACCCCGAGGTCAACGCGACAGCGCTGGCCAAGGTCCGCGACGACAAGCAGCGCGAGGCCGCCGACGGCTTCGACGGCTCCTGGGTCGCCCACCCCGACCTGGTCCCGGTGGCGCTGGAGGTCTTCGACGCCGTCCTCGGCGAGCGGCCCAACCAGCTCGACCGCCTCCGCGAGGACGTCGACGTCAAGGGCCCGGAACTGCTCGCCGTCGCCGGCACCCCTGGCGCCGCGACGGTCGCCGGGCTGCACAACAACGTCTCGGTCGCGCTGCAGTACCTCGCGGCGTGGCTGGGCGGCAACGGCGCGGTCGCCATCTTCAACCTGATGGAGGACGCCGCCACCGCGGAGATCGCCCGCTCGCAGCTGTGGCAGTGGCGGCACAACGGGGTGCGGCTGGACGACGGCTCGACCGTCACGACGGAGCTGGTCCGGCAGGCGGTCGCCGAGGAGTTCGAGGGCCTGCGGACGGCGCTCGGCGCAGGCTTCGACGCCGACCGGTTCGGCCGCGCCCGGGCGCTCTTCGAGGCGGTCGCCCTCGCCGAGGAGTATCCGGACTTCCTCACCCTGCCCGCCTACCGCGAACTCGACTGAGGGCGTCCGCCGTGGTGTCCGCCTCGATCGACAGGCCGGCCGACGGGCCCGCCGACCGGCCGGCCGACGTGCTCGCCGAGCTGGCGGCCCAACTGCCGGACGGCGCCCTGCTCAGCGATCCGGACCGGATGGAGAAGTACCGCCGCGACCGCGCCCGGGACGCCCGCGCAGGGGTGCCGCTCGCCGTCGTCCGGGCGACCTGCACGGCCGACGTGCAGGCGACGGTCCGGTTCGCCGGGCGGCACGGGATCCCGGTGGTGCCGCGCGGTGCCGGGTCCGGGCTGTCGGGCGGCGCGACCGCCGTCGACGGGTGCCTGGTGCTGTCGACCGAGCGCATGAAGGGCATCGAGATCGACCCGGCCACCCGGACGGCGGTCGCCGGGCCGGGCGTGCTCAACGCCGAGCTGAAGGCCGCCGCGGCGGCGCACGGCCTGTGGTACCCGCCGGACCCGTCGTCCTTCGAGATCTGCTCCATCGGCGGCAACGTCGCCACCAACGCCGGCGGCCTGTGCTGCGTCAAGTACGGCGTGACCAGCGACTACGTGCTCGGCCTCACGGTGGTCCTGGCCGACGGGACCGCCGTCGAGATGGGTGGCCCGCGCCTGAAGGACGTCGCCGGGCTCTCCCTCACCAAGCTGTTCGTGGGCAGCGAGGGGACGCTCGGCATCATCACCCGGGTGGTGGTCAAGCTCCACCCGGCGCAGCGCCACGCCGCCACCGTGGTCGCCGGCTTCGCCGACCTGGACGGCGCGACCGCCGCCGTCCTCGACATCACCCGGCGGATGCGGCCGTCGATGCTCGAGTTCATGGACCGGGTGACGATCAACGCGGTCGAGGACGTGACCCGGATGGGGCTGGACCGGACGGCGGCGGCGCTGCTCGTCGTCCAGTCGGACGAGTCGCCCACCGCGGCCGCGGCCGAGATGGCCGAGGCCGCCGCGATCTGCCGCGACCGGGGCGCGACCGAGTGCTTCGTCACGGACGACGAGGAGACGGGCACCGCGTTCGTGGCCGCCCGACGCGCGGCCATCCCGGCCGTGGAGCGCAAGGGATCGCTGCTCCTGGAGGACGTCGGCGTCCCGCTGACCCGGCTCGGCGAGCTGGTGCGCGGCATCGAGGACATCTCGGCGACGTCCCGGGTCACGATCGCGCTCATCGCGCACGCCGGCGACGGCAACACCCACCCGCTCGTCGTCTTCGACCCCGCGGACGCCGACGAGGCGGGCCGCGCGGAGGTGGCCTATGGGCAGATCATGGATCTCGCCATCGCCCTGGGCGGCACGATCACCGGGGAGCACGGCGTCGGGCGGCTCAAGCGGCCGTGGCTCGGCGCCTACCTCGGCCCGGACCTGCTCGCCCTGAACCGCAAGGTCAAGGCAGCCCTCGACCCGCAGAACATCCTCAACCCGGGGGCGGCCCTGTAGCGGCTCCGGGCCACGGTCAGTGCTGGACGTGGCAGTCGACCCCGTGCACCCAGACGGCGCGTCCGTCGTAGTGGACCTCGGTCCGCGCCCGGGTCGCCAGGCGGGCCAGGTCGATCTCGGTCAGGCCGATGAGGCCGGGGCTGATCAGGCAGGCGCGGCTGAACTCGCCGAGGCGCTCGGCCTCCTCCCGGATCGCCGCCATCACCTCCTTCACGTTCAGCAGCCCTACGGCGACGGTCGGCATCCGTGCCTCCTGGTTCCCACGCCCCACACCCCACGCTCCGGCACGCCGTCGGTACCCCGGCCGGCCCCGTTCATGCCAGTCCGGCACCGTCGTGATCACGAGCCGGCGCCCCGACGCGTGCCTCCTCGCGGCGGTGCAGCAGGACGCGGCCGACGGCGACCGTCACCCCCGACGCGACGGGCCAGCTGTACATCGCGACGTCCGGGCTCGCGAAGGCGATCGGGATCGAGGCCAGGAAGGCCACGGTGGGGAACGTCGCGCGCACCCGGAACTGCCGCATCAGCGCGGGCGTCGCCGACGGCACGAGCAGGCCGGCCGTGCGGGCGTGCCGCTGGATGCGCAGCATCGTCAGGCTCGTGCCGCCGACGACCGCGGCGTAGCAGACGGCGCTCAACTGGTGCCCGCGGACCTCGATGAGCAGCTTCGTCGCGAAGGGCACCAGCACGACGCCGAGCAGCCAGCTGAAGTTCAGCCACAGCAGCCGCCGGCTCCAGCCGCCGACGTACCGGAACAGCCAGTGGTGCGACGTCCAGAGAGTCGCGATCACGGCGAAGCTGAGGAGGAACATCAGGTACTCGGGGACCTTCTCCCGGAAGGAGTGCCAGACCTGCGCCTCGGTGCTCCCGGTCGGGACGGGGAGCTCGAGCGCCAGCAGCGTGAGGGCGATGGCGACCACCGCGTCGCTGAAGAAGATCATCCGTTCCAGGCCCGAGGGAGCGCCCGGCTCCGCCTCGCTCCCGGCCCGCCCCATGATCACGTCGCCGTCCCGCACCGTGCCTCCCCGCCGCTGCGCCAGAGGGCAAAGCCTCCCATCCCCGGCACGGGCCCGGCACACCCGAGCACGATCAGGCGGACGAGCCGCCGATCCAGCGCGCGTCGCGGGCGGCCCGCAGCCACCACTCCGCAGCCAGTCCCAGCTCGGCGCCCCACGCGCGGGCCCGCTCCTGCTCTCCTGCGCGCAACGGGCCGGCGATGCTCTCCACCACGAACCCCTTGGGCCGGGCGATGACGTGGTAGCCGTGGCGGCGCAGGAGCTGGGCGATCCGGCGCGCGGCCCCGCCGGACATGCTGCGGTCGAGCCGGGTGTCGAAGGCCGCGGCGAGCGCGCCCGGCGGGATCACCGGCCGGCGGCGGCCGGCGCTCGCCACGCCGTCCGGCCCTCCCTCGGCCGCGCCGCCGCCGGCGCCCTCTGCGGCGTCCGCGTCGCAGGCCAGCTCGTCGAACCACTCCCGCAGGCCGGGGCCGACCGCCCCCGGTTCGAGGCTGGCGGTCGCCCCTTCCTCCCGACCGCGCCGCAGCACGCCCTCGACCCACAGGCGCCGGGTGCGCTCGGCCGGGAGCCCGAAGAAGTGCGTCGGACCGCCGACGACGACGAGGTCCGCCTCGACCGGCTCGGCCAGGACGCGCGCGGCGGGCAGGCAGCGGACGACGGCGTGCCGGTCGGCGGACCGCAGGCCGGTCGCCACCGCTTCGGCGACCGCCCGGGTGTTGCCCAGCACGCTCTCGTAGACCACCAGCACCCGCACGCCGACCACCTCTCGCTCCGGCGACTCCACTGTGCGCGCGCCCCGGAACCGGCACGCCGACGGCGGCCTGCCCGTCGCCGAATCGCTTCCCGGCCGCGCCGAACGGCACCGGGCCACCGCTAGCCTGCCTGCATGCCCGATCCGGCCGGCCCCGCGACCCTCGAGACCGTCACCGCCGCGGACGTCGACGCCGCGGCCGAGGTGCTCGCTGGCGTGGTCTCCACGACGCCGCTGCAGCGCAACGCACGGCTGTCCGCGCAGGTCGGCGCCGAGGTGTACCTCAAGCGCGAGGACCTGCAGGTCGTGCGCTCGTACAAGCTGCGCGGCGCGTACCACCTGATCTCGGCCGAGCTGGACCGGGCGCGGGCCGCCGGGGTGGTGTGCGCCAGCGCCGGCAACCACGCCCAGGGCGTGGCGTGGGCCGCGTGCACCTTCGGCCTGGACGCGCGGGTGTACCTGCCCGCCGCGACGCCGCGGCAGAAGCGGGACCGGATCCGTGCGCTCGGCGGGGACGGCGTGCACATCGTCCTGGCGGGCCACAGCTACGACGAGGCCTACGCCGAGGCCGCGCAGGACGCCGCGAGCTCCGGCGCCGTCCTCGTGCCCGCCTTCGACGACCCGCGGACGGTGGCCGGCCAGGGCACCGTCGCGCGGGAGATCGTGGCGCAGCTGGGCGGGGTCGCGCCCGACCTCCTCGTCGTCCCGGTGGGCGGTGGCGGCCTGCTCGCCGGGTGCGCCACCTACCTGGCGGAGCGGCACCCGGCCACCCGCGTCGTCGGGGTCGAGCCGGCCGGGGCCGCGTGCATGGCGGCGGCGCTGGCGGCGGGCCGGCCCGTCCCGCTGGACCGGCTCGACGGCTTCGTGGACGGCGCCGCCGTCCGGACGGCAGGCAGCGTCACCTTCCCGATCGTGCGCGACCGGGCCAGCGCCCTCGTCAGTGTCGACGAGGGGCGCCTCTGCTCGGAGATGCTGGCGCTCTACCAGTCGGACGGCGTCATCGCCGAGCCCGCCGGGGCACTGGCCGGCGCGGCGCTGGGGCACCCGGTGCTGGTCAAGCCGGGGAGCACGGTCGTGTGCGTGCTGTCGGGGGGCAACAACGACGTCAGCCGGTACGCGGAGATCCTCGAGCGGTCGCTCGTGCACGAGGGGCTGAAGCACTACTTCCTGGTGGAGTTCCCGCAGGAACCGGGCGCGCTGCGCCGCTTCCTCGACCAGGTGCTCGGCCCGGACGACGACATCACGCTGTTCGAGTACGTCAAGCGCAACAACCGGGAGACCGGCCCCGCGCTCGTCGGCATCGAGCTGGCCCGGTCGGGCGATCTCGACGCGCTCGTCGCCCGGATGGCCGACTCGCCCATGACGTGCACCCGGATCGCCCCCGGGGACCCGCTGTTCCGCTTCGTCCTCTGAGGCCGCCCGCACGCACGGGTCGACCGTGCATGATCAACTCAAGTGTGCATGAACGACTCATGGCCCTGCGAGCCACCCCGATGCGGGCAAAATGTGCCTAGCGGTCAGCTCTGCGTTGGTAGATCGGCTTCCATTTTCGACTGATCAGCTCGAAGGGGTGGCGGGGGTGGCGGCCGAGGAGTGCTGGGCCACCTCGAAGGTCCACAGCTGGGCGTCGGACGCCGCCGGGGCCGGGGCCGGAGCAGCGGCGGGAGCGGGCGCCTCGCCGGGGTGACCGTGCCCGGCGCCGGGGCCACCGGCACCCGGGCGGCCGGCGTGCCCGGCCTCGAAGCTGCGCGACGCGGTCCAGGCCGCGAAGTCCTCCTGGCTGCGCCAGCGGGTGTACACGAGGTAGGTGTCCGTGCCCTCCAGCGGGCGGAGCAGCTCGAAGTGCTCGAAGCCGGGGGCGGAGTCCACCGAGCCGGCCCGGCCGGCGAAGCGCTGTTCCAGCACCTCGCCACGGCCCTCGGGGACGGTCAGGACGTTGATCGCGACGTAGGACATGCGCTCATCCTCTCGCGGCGCCGGGCGGGCCGCCGGACGCGGGGCCCGACGCGGCTCCCGACCCAGTGCCGTACGCGGCCAGCGCGCGGGCGACGGCGTCCAGCTCAGCCGCAGGCAGGGTGGGCACGGGGCGACCGGTGGCGAGCGCCCGCAGCTGCACGTCGCACAGGTACTCCAGGTAGCGGGCCCGGTCGAGCGCCTCCCCCACCGAACCGCCCAGGACGACCGCGCCGTGGTGGGCCATCAGCGCCGCGGTGCGCCCGTCGAGCGCCGCCGCCACGTGCGCGGCCAGCTCCGGCGTCCCGAACCGGGCGTACGGCGCCACCCGCACCGGACCTCCGAACAGGGCCACGTAGTAGTGCGCCGCCGGCAGCTCGTCGGCCACGAGCGAGAGCGCGGTCGAGGCGACGGCATGGGTGTGGACGACGACCCGGGCCGCCGTCCGGGCGTACACCAGCAGGTGCAGCGGCAGCTCGCTGGACGGCGCGAGCGGCGCCTCGACCGGCTCGCCGGCCAGGTCGTGCACGCCGACCAGCTCCGGCGTCAGCGCGTCGTAGTCGACGCCGCTCGGCGACATCGCCACCAGGTCGCCGTCGCGCACCGACACGTTGCCCGCCGTCCCGACGACGAGCCGCTCGTGGCGCAGCGCGCGGCACGCCTCCACGACGGACCACCGGGCCTGCTGCAGCAGCATCACGTCAGGAGCCGGCGGTGCTCCTCCCACCGGACGAGCAGCTGCTTCATCTCGTCCCGGAGGAAGGCGAAGAACTCCTGGCTCTCGGTGAGGCGCGCCCCGGCGGGCGTGTCGGCGCCGACCAGCGCCACCCCCTCGGCGAGCTTGTCGATCCAGCGGTCCAGCAGGGCGTCCCGGCTGACGGTCGCCTGGTACCAGACGTCGTGCTCGACGACGTAGACGTCGCGCCGGCTGCCCGGCTCGCGCACGCGCCGGACCAGGCGCGTGGTGTCCAGGAACTGGACGGCGCCGGAGACGGCGGCCGCACTCACCTGCAGCCGCTCGGCCAGCTCGGCGGACGTCAGCCGGCCGGCCTCGCTGACCAGCAGACAGGTGAACACCCGGGCGGGCATCCGGGGGACGCCGGACGCGACCAGGGTCGACGCGAAGTCCTCGACGAACGACCCCACCGCGGCTGCGGCGTCCTCCGACACGACATCCTCCGTCCGGCGATATTGATGTTCACAAAATTCTGAAACAAGCGTAGCGTCGCCCCCATGGTACTGGCGATAGACGTCTCCGGACTGGTCAAGACGTTCGGGGCCACCCGTGCCCTCGACGGCCTCGACCTGACCGTCACCAGCGGCGAGGTCCACGGGTTCCTCGGCCCGAACGGTGCCGGCAAGACCACCACCCTGCGCATCCTGCTCGGCCTCCTGCGGCCCGACTCCGGCCGCGTCACGCTGCTCGGCGGCAACCCCTGGCGCGACGTGACGACCCTCCACCGCCGCCTCGCCTACGTGCCGGGCGACGTCTCGCTCTGGCCCACGCTCACCGGCGGCGAGGTCATCGACCTGCTCGGGCGGCTGCGGGGCGGCCTCGACCGCACCCGCCGTGACGAGCTGCTGCAGCGCTTCGAGCTCGATCCGTCGAAGAAGAGCCGCGCCTACTCCAAGGGCAACCGGCAGAAGGTCGCCCTGGTCGCCGCGCTGGCGTCGGACGCCGAGCTGCTCCTGCTGGACGAGCCGACCTCCGGCCTCGACCCGCTCATGGAGGAGACCTTCCGGCAGTGCGTCAGCGCTGAGCGCGACCGCGGCCGGACCGTGCTGCTCTCCAGCCACATCCTCGCCGAGGCCGAGGCCCTGTGCGACCGGGTCAGCATCATCCGGCACGGCCGCACGGCGGAGACCGGCACCCTCGCCGAGCTGCGCCACCTCACCCGGACGTCGGTCCGCGCCGAGCTGGCCACGACCCCCGCGGGCCTCGGCGAGCTGCCCGGCGTCCACGACCTGAGCGTCGAGCCGCGCCCGAACGGCGGTGTCCTGGTGGCGTGCGAGGTGGACGGCGCGCACCTGGACGGCGCCGTCCGCCGCCTGGCCAAGGCCGGCGTCCGGTCGCTGGTCAGCCAGCCGCCCACGCTGGAGGAGCTGTTCCTGCGCCACTACAGCGACGAGCTGGTCGCGAACGGCACCGGCGCGAACGGGCCCGGCTCGGGGGACCCCCGATGAGCCCCCGGACGCCGGCCGCCCCCACCGCGCCGCGCGACGCCGTCCGCGACCCGGTCGACGCCGCACCCGGCTCGGCCGAGGCCTTCGCGGGCACCCGGGCCCTGGTGCAGCTGGCACTGCGCCGCGACCGGGTGCTCGTCCCGGTGTGGCTGGCCGTGTTCACCGTGATGGCCGGGAGCACCGCGTCGAGCACGCTGGCCCTCTACCCGGACGTCGCCTCGCGCCGCGAGATCGGCACGACGATCAACGGCAACCCGGCGATGCTCGCGCTGTACGGGCGGGTCTTCGACGTGGAGTCCGCAGGCGCCGTCGCCATGTTCAAGGTCAACGCGATGGGCGCGGCGCTGGTGGCGGTGCTGGCCATGATCCTGATGGTCCGGCACACCCGCGCCGAGGAGGAGGCCGGCCGGCTGGACCTGCTCGGCGCCGGGGTCGTCGGCCGGTACGCCGCGCTGACGGCGGCCGCGCTGGTCTCCGGGGGCACGGCCGTGGTCCTGGGCCTGCTCACCGCCGTGGCGCTGGTCGCCGCGGGCCTGCCGGTCGCCGGGTCGCTCGCGTTCGGGGCCGGCTGGGCGCTCACCGGACTCTCGTTCACCGCGGTCGCGGCGGTCATGGCCCAGCTGACGACGGGCGCCCGCGCGGCGACCGGCCTCACCGCCGCCGTCCTGGGGGCCACCTACCTGCTGCGCGCGGTCGGCGACATCGCCGACGAGCACGGCCCCCGCTGGGCCTCGTGGCTGTCCCCGGTCGGCTGGGCGCAGCAGGTGCGGCCGTTCGCCGGGGAACGCTGGTGGGTGCTCGCCCCCGGCCTGGCGTTCGTCGGGCTCGCGCTGCTCGCGGCGTTCGTGCTGGTCGCCGACCGGGACGTCGGTGCAGGCCTGCTGGCCGACCGCGCCGGGAGTCCGACGGCCGGCCCGCAGCTGCGCAACGCGCCCGCCCTGGCCCTGCGCCTGCAGCGCGGCATGCTGCTCGCCTGGACCGGCGCGGTGCTCGTCATGGGCCTGGTCGTGGGAAGCCTGGGCAGCAGCATCGACGCCTTCCTGACCTCCCCGGCCGCCAAGGACATGATCGTCAAGATCGGCGGGACCGGCGGCGTCCTCGACGCCTTCTTCGGCACCGAACTGGCCGTGGTGGCGCTGGTCATCTCGATCTTCGCGATCTCGTCCGTGCTGCGGCTGCGCGGCGAGGAGACCGGGCTGCGCGCCGAGGCCCTGCTGGCCACGGGCCTGTCCCGGCGCCGGCTCGCGGGCGGCTACCTGCTGGTGGCCGCGGCGGGCTCGGTCTGGCTGCTGCTCGTGGCCGGGCTCGGCATGGGCGTGGCCGCCGCCGGGACGCTGCACGACGGCGCCTGGACCGGCCGGCTCGTCGCCGGGTCCCTCGCCCACGCGCCCGCCGTCCTCGTCCTGCTGGGGATCACCGCGGCGGCCGTCGGCCTGGTGCCCCGCTTCTCGGTCGCGGGCTGGGCGGCGCTCGTCGCGTTCCTGCTGATCGGTGAGCTGGGCCCGGTGTTCGAGCTCGACCGCCGCGTCATCGACGTCTCGCCGTTCGCGCACGTCCCGCCGCTGGGCCACCTCACCGCGGCCCCCCTGCTCTGGACGTCGCTCGTCGCCGCCGCCCTCGTGGTGGCCGGCGTCGAAGGCTTCCGCCGCCGGGACCTCACCTCCCCGTGATCATGGACTCTGCCGTGATCATGGACTTCAGTGGTCAGGGTGCCGTCGTCGTCAGCCGGTTGTCGCCGGGGACGCCGGCCGGGACGCCGGGCCGGTCGGTCCGGTACCAGGTGCCGCCCGGGGTCGACCCGACCCGGCGGTAGCTCGCCGCCAGCATCGCGGTGAAGCCGGGCGAGTGGTCGCGGACGGCGTCGGCGATGCTCGCGTCGACGAAGACCAGGCGCGGCCGGGAGCGCACCAGCTCCCGGTCGCGCTCGCGCCAGACCCGCTCGGGCATGAGCGTCGCAGCCCAGCCGGTGATCTCGAGCGCCTCGTACGTCCCGAGCTCGGTGTAGAGCTGCGGCTGCCCGAAGACGTAGATCGCCTCGCCGGGCCGGACCAGCCCGCGCACCGGCTCGACGTCGTCCGCCGTGTGCGCGCTCGTCAGAACGATGTCCCGGGCGTCGCGCTGGGCACGGCCGAGCCCCCACGCCGGCACGTCCTTGGCGGCGAAGAGCAGCCGCTGCGGCCCGCGCGCCAGCGGCAGGGCGAGGACGGCGGCCGCCAGCAACGCCACCACCCGCACCCCGGCGCGGGAGCCGGGCGCGGTCAGCCGCCGCCACACCACGTCCGCCCCGACGACGGCGAGCACGCCCATCGGCGCCACCACCACGAGGAAGCGGTACGGCGTCGCGTACTGCTGGAAGGCCAGCACCACGATCTCCAGGACGACGAGCAGGACGGTCAGCTCGCGCACCAGGGTCCGCCGGCGGCGGGCGGTCGCCAGGGCCACGAGGGTCAGCGGGACCAGCAGCGTCGACAACTCGACGCCCATCTCGACCCAGTTGCCGTAGGCGGTCTCGCGGTCGCTCGACGACACGGACTCCAGCGGGATCCGGAAGGTCGTCGTCCAGGCGAGCCCGAGCACGCCGTGCGCGGCGAAGTAGGCCACCGTGGCGAGCAGCGGGACGGCGGCCCCCGCGGCCGCGGCGAGCAGGCGGCCGGCCCGGCCCCCGGCCGACGTCCGGGACGCGATCAGCGCGCCCAGCAGCAGCGTCGCCGGCAACGGCAGGTAGATCAGCTTGAGGACTCCGACGCAGCCCGCGGCCAGCCCGGCCACCGCCCAGCCGGCGGGACCGCGCGGGTCGCCGCCCGCCGGCAGGGCGGGCCAGGCCGCCGCGAGGACGACGACGAGCAGCGGGACGGTGAGCCCCTCGACCACGAGCACCCCGCCGCGGTGCGTCAGCAGCAGGTAGGTACCGACGACGAGCACCGGCGCCAGGAACTCCACGCCGGGGTGCAGGTCCCACCGGGCGGTGAGCCGGCGGACGGCGAGCGCCCCCACCAGCGCGCCGGCGATCTCCAGCAGCCGCGGGCCGACCACGCCCACACCGAGGGCCAGGCCCGCCTGGTAGAACCAGTAGATGCCGGGCTGCTTGATGTCCCACAGGTCCCGGTAGAAGACGGCGCCGGCGGCCAGCCGGCGGGCGCCGAGCTCGAAGAGCACGCCGTCGGAGTCCTGCGGGAACCACAGGTACACCAGGCAGATCGGCACCAGGAGCCCGACCGAGGCGACCGCACCCAGCGTGCGGCGCCGGTCGGCCCGACGGCGGTCGGAGCGCCGGGGCCGGCGGGCGGTCGTCGACGGGGACCCGAGTCTGGGTGCGTCGGTCGCGGACGTCTCGGGCTCCAGGTCGATCATGGCGGCGGCGCGGTCAAGGGCACCGTACGACGGTTGCACCCCAGCAGCCACCGGGACGCCGGGCCAGGTGTCCCGGGTCACCCGTTCGCAGGGGTGCCGCCCCGGTCACCGCCGAGCGGCCCGTCGAGGACGTCCTCGGCCGCGCCCGGCCGGCCGAAGCGGTAGCCCTGCCCGAGCCGGCAGCCGAGCGCCTCCAGGCGGGCGTGCTGGGTCGCCGTCTCGACCCCCTCGCCGATGACGGCGCGGCCGAGCGAGTGCCCGAGCTGGATCGTCGACGCCACGATCGCCTCGTCCTCGCTGCTCTGGCCGAGCCCCCGGACGAAGCTGCTGTCGATCTTGAGCATGCTCACCGGCAGCCGCTTCAGGTAGAGCAGGCTGGAGTACCCGGTGCCGAAGTCGTCGATGGCGAACGTGACGCCGAGGTCGTGCAGGGTGCGCAGGGTCGCCATGGCACCGGGGGCGTCGTCCATCAGGGTCGTCTCGGTGACCTCCAGGCACAGCAGCGCCGCCGGCAGCCCGCTCGCCTCGAGCGCCCCGGTCACGTGCCCGGTCAGGCACGGGTCGGCGAGCTGGCGCGCCGACAGGTTCACGGCCACCCGGAAGCCCGGCGCGCGGGCCGCCGCCCGGGCCCCCGCCACGCAGGCCTCCCGCAGCGCCCAGGCGCCGATCGGCACGATGAGGCCGGTCTCCTCGGCGATCGGGACGAAGTCGGACGGCGCGACGGCGCGCCCGCCGTGGTTCCAGCGCAGCAGCGCCTCGGCGCCGATCACCCGCCCGGTGCCCAGCCGGACCTGCGGCTGGTACCGCAGCGTCAGCTCGCCCTTGGCCAGGGCAGCGTTGAGGCCGGTCTCCAGTTCCAGCCGTTCCCGCGCCCGGACCTGCATGGTCCGGTCGAAGACCTCGACCCGGCGCCCGCCCCGTTCCTTCGCCCGGTACATGGCGGCATCCGCCTCCCGGATGAGCCCCTCCGCCGTCGAAGCCTCAACCATCGACGTCTCAACGGTCGACGACCCAGCCGTCGACGCCGGCGCGGCCAGCGCGACCCCGACGCTCATCGCCGCGTACACCCGCCGGCCGAGCACGTGGAACGGGGTCTCCATCGCGGCGAGCAGCCGGTGCGCGGCCGCGACCGCACCGGCGGCGCCGTCCGTGCCCCGGTGGACGACGGTGAACTCGTCGCCGCCGGTCCGGGTGACCAGGTCGTCGCGCGCGGCCGCGGCCCGCAGCCGCTCCGCCACCGCGACCAGCAGCGCGTCGCCCGCCGAGTGGCCGAGGGAGTCGTTGAGGTTCTTGAAGCGGTCGAGGTCGCAGGCCAGGACGGCGACCGTGCGGCCTGGCGCCCCCGCCTCGGCGAGCGCCTGCACCAGGTGCGTCTCGGCGAGCGCCCGGTTGCCGAGGCCGGTGAGGTCGTCGTGCCGGGCGGTCCGCGCCAGGGCCCGGCGGGAGCGGTCCCGCTCCGCCGCGATCGTCAGCAGCACGGCGCCGGCGCGCACCACCGCCAGCTCCCGCTCGCCCGGCACCGGCCGCGGCGCCAGCACCACGACGTGCGCCCAGTGTCCGGGTTGCGGCCCCTCGACGGGCACGACCCAGAGGTGTCGCGCGCCGCGCTCGACGGCCCGGTCCACGAGGGCCGCCGGCAGGCCGTCCGCCTCGTCCAGGGCCGTGCCGCCGGCCCGGGGCCCGGCGAGGCGCTCCAGGTGACGCCCGAGGGACGTCGGGCAGGTGGTGCGAGCCAGCTCGGGCACCGACGGGGCGGCGACGATCCGGGAGTGGAGCGGGCCGCCGTCCATCAGGACGGCGATCGTCCCCGGGATCTCAGCCTCGATCACCTCCAGCACACCGGCCTGGGCCCACGCGAGCGGCTCGTCCCGCGCGACGAGATCCAGGACGCGGGCCTGCGCGGCGGCCACATGCTCGCCGACCACCCGCCCGGTGACGTCGGAGAGGACCCCCTGGACGCCGACGACGTCCCCGGCCCGGTTCCGCAGCGGGGTCAGCCGGTGCTCGACCCAGCCCACGGACCCGTCCGGCGCCGACCACCGGGTGAGCAGCGGGGCCGGCGAACCCGCCCGGAGGTGCTCGGCGACCGCGGCGCGGTCGGGGCCGGACAAGGTGGCGGCCGGGTCCGGGTCGGCGGCGAGCTCGGCGGGCGTGCGGCCGGTGAACCGCAGGCAGGCCGCGTTGACGTAGTCCAGGTAGGGGCCGGGGACGGATCGGAGCCGGTACACCAGGTCCGGCAGGGTGTCGGCGAGCGCCCGGAACCCTTCGTCACCGTCGGACAGGGCGACGGGCCGGTCCCGGGCGTGCATGCTCGCGCCGGGCTGCAGGGGCAGCGCGCGCAGCGGCTCCGACACGCGGACCTCCTGTTCCTGGTGCATCCGATCCCCTGCCGCGGCACGCTGATCGAGGCGTCGTGGCACGGACCCGTCCTTCCCGTCGCTGCTCCATCGCTGCAGGAGGCCTCACCGTAACGCCCGTGATCGACCTGATTTCGCCGTAGGCGTCCTCGACCGGTCGGCGGAACCGCCGCGCATACCTGGCGTTTGCCGCGCCGCACGGGCAGAGTCGACCAGGTGTCGTCCGTCCTGCTGGCGATCGCCGCCGCCGGCCTGTTCGCGATCGCGAACAACGTGCAGCGCCACGCCGCCTCCGAGATCCCGCTGGAGGCCGGCGGCCCGGCGCGGCTCGTGCTGCGCCTGGCGCGGACGCCGCACTGGCTGGCCGGCTCCGCGCTGGCGGCGGTGGCCCTCGGGCTGCACGCGGCGGCCCTGCGGCACGGGAGCGTGATCGTCGTCCAGTCCCTGCTGGCGGCCGGGCTGGTGGCCGCGCTGGCGCTGGAGGCCTGGCAGGAGCACCGGCCGATGCGGGCGGGCGAGGCCGCCGGGTCCGGGCTGCTGGTCGCGGGCGTCGTCCTGGTGCTGGCGGTGGGCCGGCCAGGGGGCGGCGACCCCGTCGGCCGGCCCGAGCAGCTGACGACGCTGGCGGCGTTGACAGCGCTGGGCGTGACGGCCTGGATCGGCTTCCGGCTGCACCACCGGGTACGCCTGTCGGCGCTGATCATGGGGGCGACGGCGGGGGCCTGCTTCGCCCTCGACGCCGTCTTCCTCAAGGGGCTGGCGGACAGCGCCGGGCACGTCCGGACGCTGCCCGTGCTGATCGACCTCGGCGGTTTCGTCGCGGCGTCGGCGCTGGGCAACCTCGTCGTGCAGCGCGCCTACCAGCTGACGCCGTTGCGCTTCGTCCTGCCCGCGGTGACCGCCGGCGACCCGCTCGCGGCGTTCGTCGTCGGCCGGCTCGTCCTGCACGAGCGCCTCACCGGAGGTCCGGCCGCCTCGCTCGCGGTCGCGGCCGGGCTGGTCGCGATGGCGATCGGGATCACCGTCACGACCGCGTCCGCCGCACCGCCGCCGCGTCCCGAGCCCGGAGCCGAGGCCGGAGCCCAGTGTGACGACGCGGTCTCCGCGCACGCGCCGGACGTCCCGGTGGTCCCGTCCGTCCCGGAACCGGCGACCCACGACCGCCACGGAACGTAGGACACGCCGGCCGGGACGTCGCATTCCTTCACCGAACGACGCCGGAGAGTGACATCATCGGTGATCGTGACGGTGCCCCCGAGGTTCCGCCGATCCCTGCCCCGGTCGGTCGGCGGCGTCGTCGCATCCGTGCTCGCCGGTCTCTGTGCCCTGCTGTACCCCGGTGAGGGCACGGTCTCGCTGGCCGTCGCCGGTACCACGGGCGGCGCCCCCGCCGCCCGACCGGCGGCCGTGGCCCGCCCCGTCGTCACGCCGCCCGAGGACGCGGCCCCGGCCCCCGGCCTGTCCGACGGCCCCGCGTGCCCCGCCTCCCGCGACCCCGGCTGGCTCGGCGCCGAGAACCGGCGCCCCGGTGATCGCCTCGCCCTTCCGGCGGGCAAGGTCACGGCGGCCTCCGTCGTCGGCTACGCCGACCGGTCGAGCGCGGCGTGCGGCGAGCTGGTGACGCTGCAGCTGGCCGGCCCGGCGTCCGCCGTCCGGCTGGTGGCCTACCGGATCGGCGACTACCACGGCACGGGCGCGCGGGTCGTCTGGCGCTCGGCGCCCGTCCAGGTCGCGCCGCAGGCGATGCCGTCGGGCGAGGCGTTCCCGCACCTGGTCGAGCCGCAGTGGCCGCTCGCCACGACCGTCGCCGTCGACGGGACGTGGACGCCGGGCTTCTACCTGATCGTGCCCGTCGGCGCCACGGGGGCCCGCGCCGGCCGGGTGCTGGGGCCGGCGATCCCGCTCACCGTGCGCGACGACGCCAGCATCGCGCCCGTTCTCTTCAAGGCGTCCACGCTGACCTGGCAGGCGTACGGCGAGTGGGGCGGCTGGAGCCTCTACCACGGGCCGCGGGGCAGCGGCGCCGTCGCGGCGGCGGCCCGGGCCCGCGTCGTCTCGCTGCAGCGACCGCTCGTCGGGGCGGGCTACGCGCAGATGCAGTACATGGACCTGCCCGTCGTCCGGCAGCTCGAGCGCATCGGCCTGGACGTCGCGTACACGACCGACGAGGACGTCGACGAGCGCCCGGACTCGCTGCAGGGGCACGCCGAGATCGTCACGGGCGGTCATGGCGAGTACTGGACGCGACCCATGTACGACGGGCTGCTGCGTGCCGCGTCGGCCGGGGTCAACCTGGTCTTCCTGGGCGCGAACAACCTGTGGTGGCAGGCCCGGCTGGAACGTTCCCCGGTCGCCTCCCGCCCTGATCGGATGGCCGTCTACCGCTCGGTCGCCGAGGACCCGGTCTCGAGGACCGACCCGCTGCTCACGACCACGCTGTGGGGACCGGCCCCGCACTTCCGCGACCCGGCCGCCGTCCTCGGCGAGAGCCACGCCGCGATCGGCGTGCACGGCGGGCTGCAGGTGATGGACGCCCCGGCCTGGTTCCTGGCGGGGTCGGGCCTGACGGGCGGGTCGGTCCTGCCCGGTTCGGTCGGCAACGAGGCGGCCGGGTACAACGTCCGCGGCCAGAACCCGGCGACGACGCAGGTGCTGCTGGCCGGCGTCCTGCGCGGGGCGCGCGGCCCGGCCGTGGTCAGCGCCGACTACTCGACCCGGCCGTCCGGGGCGGCGGTGTTCGCGGCGGGCACCACGGACTGGGCCTGCGTGCCCGCCGGGGAGTGCTTCGACGTCACCCCGCCCGCGGCCACGGTGACGGCGGTGGGCATCCTGACCCGCAACGTCGTCCTCACGTTCGCGCACCCCCGCGCCGGGCTGGCGCATCCCTCCAGCCCGGTCGTGCCGTTCGTCGCCGCCCAGCTCATGCCGCGCCTGGCACCCGCCGCGATCGGCAGCTACGGCGCGGCCACCCCGGAGAACGACACCGACTGAGCCACCGACGTCGGCGGGTTCGCCGGACCGTCAGCCGCTGATGAAGGCCCGGTCGCGGCCGGCCTCCTTGGCCCGGTAGAGCGCCGCGTCCACCCGCTGGACCAGCTGCTCCGCCGCCTCGCGCCGGTCCCAGCCGCCGACGCCAGCCGAGCAGGTCTGCCCGTCGGGGACGACGGCCCGCAGCTGCTCGGCGACGACCATCGCCTCGGCCGGGCCGCACCCGGCGAGCAGGACGGCGAACTCCTCGCCGCCGTACCGGAAGAGCAGGTCGGTGCTGCGCAACCGCTGGCGCCAGGCCACCACGGTGTCCCGCAGGAGCGCGTCGCCGGCCGGGTGGCCGTGGGTGTCGTTGTAGAGCTTGAAGTGGTCCAGGTCGAGCATGACCAACGAGACGGGCGCGCCCGTCCGCCGGGCCTCGGCGAGCGCCCGGGGCAGCTCCTCCTCCCAGGCCCGCCGGTTCGCCGCCCCGGTGAGCCCGTCGGACGACGCCTCCAGCCGGAGCCGGCGCAGCAGGTCGTGGCGCTCGACGGCCATCGCCGTCTCGCCCGCGAGCAGCTCGACGACGGGCAGGTGGTCGACGATGCCCGTCCCGGACTCGAAGTACAGCGCGAGCACCGCGATGCACGCCCCCCGGCTCGTGACCGGCTGCCAGATCGCGGCACGCAGCGGGACGGCGCCGCGCCGGGAGAGGTGGTCGACGTCCACGGCCTCCGCCGCGCCGGCCCGGTCGTCCGGCCGCAGCATCCGGGGCACGCCCGACGTGAAGGCCGCCGCGACGGGCGAGCTGCCGGTCACGGGCAACCGCAGGCCGCACAGCCCGGGGTCGAGCTGCGTGGTGCAGACCAGGTCGCCGTGACCGTCCGGCTCGAAGAGCGCGGCGCAGGTGGCACGGGTCACCTTGAGGGCCGACTCGCACACCGCACCACGGGCGTCCTCGTGCTTGAGGATCGCCCGGGTGGCCTCGTTGATCGCGGCCAGCTCTCGGGCGCGCCGGGCCAGGACCGCGTGCTGGGTGTGCAGGTCGGTGAGGTCCTGGGCGGTGCACACCGCACCGACCACCTCGGACCGGTCGCCGAACAGCGGGCGCGCGCGCAGCAGCAGCCGCCGACCGCCGTCCGGGACGTGGCGTGCGGCGCCGCTGCCGTCCCGCGGGACCACCCGGACCTCGGCCCCCACCTCCACGCCCGACAGCGCCCGGACGAGCGGCAGGTCGTCGACGCGGAACTCGTCGCCGCTGCGCAGGCCCCGGACGACGACGCGGTCGGCGAGCTCGTCGACCGCCACCCGGCCGGGCGGCAGGCACAGCAGCACCCTGGCCGCGGCGTTGGCCAGGACGGCGTCGTCGCCGGTCCGGAGCGCGACGACCGCGGTGTCCATGCCGTCGAGGACGGCGAGCAGGCCGGCGGCGTCGAGGCCGCCCCGGCCGTGGACGCGGAAGGCGGAGGGCAGCGCTGCGACGGCGGGAAGGTCGGCCGTCGTCGGCGCGTGCCACGGCAACGCCTGTCCCACCTGCTCCCCCGTCCCGCGTGTGCGCTTCGTGACCTCGGACCAGTGCAGGCGCGCAGAAGCGGACGGTGAACGGATCAATCCGGCAATGCGGGCCTCAGGTGTCTCAGTATGTGCCTTTCCCGGACAGAATGCACGGGGAGTGGCAAAGGTTCATCTCAGCGTGGCGACTTCGGGGGGATTCTGAAGATCTCGTAACAGCCCGCTGATGGGTCGTCACCGCATGCAGAATGGGCCCGTGCGCCCCCCGACCGCCCCCGGATCCGATCGCGGCGCCACGGCCGTCGAGTACGGGATGCTGGCGGCGGCGGTCGCGGGCGTACTCGTCGTGGCGCTGACGGCGCTGGTGCATGTGCTGGGCGCGCGGATCGACTGCGTTTCGGGCGTGGTCCAGGGCTCGGGGCACAGCAGTTCCGGCTCCACCACCTGTGACCCGGGCACCCCAGGCGCACCACCGGGCGACCCGCCAGGCGCCCCACCGGCCGACCCCGGCCCCCCGTCGTCCACCCCCAGCACCACCCCGACCCCGACCCCAACCCCGAGCCCCACCGAGACCCCCACCGAGACCCCCACCCCCACCTCTCCGTGATCATGGGCTT
>Ga0302299_10000322_pt1 | contig 25209 bp, 24 predicted proteins | sample III_Fen_N3_4_FD_198795 | JGI IMG/M metagenome (GOLD analysis project Ga0302299, IMG submission 198795) | Peat permafrost microbial communities from Stordalen Mire near Abisko, Sweden - III_Fen_N3_4 | ecosystem: Environmental > Terrestrial > Soil > Wetlands > Permafrost | place: Sweden: Abisko...
CTTGGATCAGGCGGATTCGCAGATGCAGAGCTGGAGCGGCTCAGCCCCGGTGAACGATCCACCCGACCAGTCACCGAAGCGATCGATGAGCCGAAGTCCGCCGAGCGAGAGGAGCAGCGGCAGCTCTTGCGGGAAGATGCTCCTGATCTCCAGCGGCAGGACGATGAAGTCGGGCTCTGAGTCAGTCGAGAGGTGCCACGTCCCGCGGGTCACTTGCGCCCGTGCGTCGTAGGTCTCCGCGACATCGACGCTCACGTCGCCGCGATCGGGATCGGTGAACGACAACGACTCCCGCGCGCGCCGTACGCCGACGGCTTCGGCCAACAGGCGCAGGCTCGGGTTGAAGACGTCGAAGGCAAAGCGCGCGCCAGGTGCCAGGTGTCGCCGGACCGATCGGAAGCAGCTCACCAGGTCCTCAGCGTCGTGCAGGTGCAGCAGGGAGTTGGCCGCGATGAACACGAAGTCGAACGTGCGGCCCAAGTCGAAGTCCCGCATGTCACCGTGCACCCACTCCACCGCTACTCCGCGCTCGTCCGCCTTGTGGCGAGCCTCGGCCAGCATGTCCTGCGAGAAATCCAGGCCGACGCACGGATGCCCGTCGGACGCGATGGGGATCAACTTGTGCCCGGTGCCGCACCCGAGCTCCAAGACACGCCAGCCCGGCCGATCGGCCTCGGCCCTGTAGAAATCGACGGCCGGCTCGCCACCTGGGAACAACCGGTCATACAACCTCGCATCGGAGTAGAACCGTTCACTCATGAAGAGCACCCCTTAGCCAGGTTGGAACCACGCGAGCGGCCATGGCAGCCCATGCACGTGCTCCATTGTCCTGATCCGGCCGGAAGTCCACCACGGCCTTTGCCCACACGCCGCACATCGGCTGAGAGGCCGATGCCCGGGCCTCGGCCAGTGGTACACGAGGGACATGGCCCGGGGCTGTCTGGCCCCTTCCACGGCGAACGCGTGCCTTTGACATCGAAGTCCGACGAGCACTTCGCTTGCGGAGCGGCAGAGCCGGCAGGCCCGAACGCGCCCAACCTGGAGCTAGACGAAGACAGGTTGTTGGGCAACGTGCGGGCAACGCGAAGCTCGCAAACGGCCCAGGTTGGTCGTCACTTGCCGTTGAAGAGTCCGAGTCAGAAAGGCCCTCTGACGTGCACAAACGTCACTTCTCGTCGTTGGCCGTCCCGCTGTCTGAACTCCCTCGGAGGCGGGAGCGAGGGTTCGAATCCTTCCGGGGGCGCGCCACTCAACAGCACCGCCACTCCGGTCATGTGGACGTGGCCCCCAAGAGGTCAACTCCCTCGCACGACCTGGGAGGAGACCAACTGCCGGCGGATCTCAGCACGCGTCCAGGCGAAGCTCACCCACTGCTTGTTCGAGAACATCCGGGTCTGGTCGCTCGAGTACGGCGACGTGGGGTCCTCCGACTGTCCGTAGGTGAGGATCGTGTGCACGCCGACCCTGCCTCCGGGAAGGAAGGCGACCGCCTGGATGTGGGACGAGCCGTACGTCACGGGCCGGTAGTAGCCCTTGTTCGACCTCGGGTCGTGCGACGCGAGCGCGTTGGCGTTGCCCGCCGAGTCGCCGGAGCCACCGCCCAGCGGGATCGGCGGTGCACCGCGGTCTCCAGCGACCTGCAATGAGCCCCACCGTGCGTCCAACCGAACCTTCGCCTGGTGCAGGGCGGCGATCGCGTCCGACATCGCCTTGACCACGGCGGGGGCGCTCGCGACCAGACCACGAGGCGTGTCCAGCGGGTGCTTGTAGCTGAACGGCACTTTCCACACCCCGGCCGTGGGCACCCTGGCCGCGAACGCGTCGAAGATCTGGTAGCCGACGGAGTTCTTGTTGCTGTGCCCGTCCCAGGCCGCGAGGATCTTGCAGGCCCGTGTCTTGCCGGTCCTGGCGCACGCCCTGTCGAGGGCACCACCGGCGCGCATGACCTCGCCGGCCCGGACCCGGTTCTGGTACTCACTGGCACGCAGCGTCCTGGGCGACTCCCGGTCGCCCTTGGCCAGGTGGTCGCGTCCGGCGAGCCGATCCATCACGTAGGCGTCGACCATCCGAGTACGCATGGTGCGCTGGCAGCGCTCGCAGCCGATGATCGAGGCATAACCCTCGATCGGTGACTTCGGGTTGGGCAGCCAATAGGAGTCGTTCGCGTTCGTGACCCAGTCACGCCGGACGACTGCGGGCAGATGGTGGGGGCCGAAGATGCCGGGCCGCTCGGCGTCGGCGTCCGTACCCCACGTGCACGACGAGTCGGCGCGGGTGCCGTCGAGACCGGGCAGCCCCACGAGCGCCTTCAGCAGCCGACCTGTCGTGGTCAGGCATCTCTCGACCCGGGCGTTGGACACGTTGGGCACGACGGAGTGGTCGGCGTACAACACGCGACCGGCCCGGTCGGCCGCGGTGGTGTTGACCCACGGCATCCCACCGCCGGCGTCCTGGCGCCTCAGCAGGTCGCGGACGTTGTGCGCCTTGCCCATGTTCAGGAAGGTGTCGATCGTGCGCAGCTGCTCGGCGTTGGCGTCGCGGATGGCCCAGAAGCTCTTCGTCGACCACGGCATGAGGACGCTCGGCGCATTCACGACGAACCCCTGGGGTGTGCGGTAGAGGTCCTCGGGGACCTGTGTGATCGAGCCGTCCTTCTGCCGTACGGCGATGCTCACCACGTCGTGCATGAGCTCCTGCGGACCGTGGTCCGTGGCGTAGGAGAGGCCGCCGAGCGAGGTGTACTCGTACGGCGTGAACCGGAAGGCGGTCGAGACCGTGTGGCTCCAGGCGACGTCCTTGTTCCAGCCGATGTTGACCACCGGCGACCCGATCAGCGACGCACCCGCGACGTCGTACCTCCCGGGGATGGTGAGCTGCTGCTGGGTGAACCGGTAGCGGCCGACCCACGGGAAGTGCGGGTTGCCCAGCAACATTCCCTTGCCGGTCGTGGTGTCCCGGCCGCCCACGGCGGTCGCGTTGGACCCGAAGGCGGGGCCCCGGTCGCGGCCGAGTGCCTTGAGCAGCGCCGCGCGGTCGACCGACCGAGGGCGGGTCGGAACGACCGGCGTCTTCGCTCCGGGCGCCGGCGGTGCCGCGGTCACGATGGCCGAGACGAACTGAGCGTCGGAGGCGTTCAGGTTGGCGACGTAGATGCCGTACCAGATGTCGAGGGGGGTCACGGTCTGCTTCAGGTACGCCGCCCCGCGGCACCCCGGGTCGGTGACCTTGTTCGTCTTCATCCACTTGTTGATGCCCGCGGCGTATCCCCTCACCATCTTCCGGGCCTGCCGGCCGGGCCCGGCCAACGGGTCGGCCAGTAGTCCCTCGACGACGTGCCGGTCGCGCAGGTCGGTGACGAACGCGTCTACCTGGAGGTTGGTCGCATCGATGGCCGTCTGGTCGTCGTACCGACGGTTCGCGCCGAAGTAGCGCGATCGCTCACCACGTCCGGTGAGGAAGGTGTCGGCCAGCGTGCAGATCGACGACTGGGCCGCGGCGTACCCGGACCCGAAGCCGAGACCGCCCCAGCCGTGAGCAGTGATGTGGGGGATCCCGTGCTCGGTGGTCCGAATGGTCGCGCGGTAGCGCGGACCCACCGCCTTCTTCGCGACATGGCCGGTCGCCGGGGCCACGCTGCCTGCCGCGGACGGAATCTGGAGCGCCAACCCGGCGAGGGCGAGACCGGAGACAGCGGCGATGAGGGTACGGGAGACCATGGTCATGCCGCGATCATGCCCGACTCCGGCGGCGAGGGGCAGACTCCTCGCCGTTGCTCTCGGCGCGGCGGCGTGGGCGACGCCCGGGTCCACCCCCCTCGTCAGGACGCGGTCCTGTCCCTGGAGGCGCCCGACAGTGGCACGACCAGGAGGACGACCGCGATCGCGGCCAGGACGCCCGCTCCGACCAGCAGGCCACCGACGATCCACGGGAGCGCCGGGAGCTCGGCTCCAGCCGAGGCCCGCACGCTGACGCTCGGGGTCGCGTCGGCGTTCATGACCACGACCGTCCAGTGGCCGGTGGCGACCGGCCACACCACGGACTGCGTGCCGGCGCCCACGCTTCGCGTGGCCCAGATCTGCACCGCAACGGGAGGAGTGGCGAGGGATCCGACGCCGACCTGGTCGTACTGCGCGTGACCACCGTCGATGCCCGACAGGACCGAGTGCCGGGCCACACCCAGGTAGCGTGCGACGGCCGCCGACCGCGCGATGCCCACGAAGACCCGGTGTCCCGCGGGAGCCGTGACGTCCACCCGGGCGTCGCCCAGCAGGCGGTGCGCCACGCCGGGTGCGTCCGACCTGATCACCAGGTCCTGGCTCGTGACGGCGTAGCCCGAGCTGTGCAGTGTGCGCGCAGGGCTCATCAGGAACCCGTCGGAGTCTCGCGCCGCGGCGTCGGCGATCCCCAGCACGACCGCCGGGACCAGGAGCGCGAGCGAGGAGAGCGCCAGCACCGACCCTGCGACCAAGGAGACGACACGTCCGGTCGTCCACCGCGAGGTCTCGGGGCTCGCGCCTCGGTCCGTCGAGACCGTGGTCGGCGAGGTGCCCGGAGTGGTCAACGTGGCTGTGCCGGGCGACTCGTGTCCACCCTGGTCGAGGGCGAACGGCGGGTACCGGTCGGTCATCAGCGCCACGTAGCCGGCCACTCGGAGGACCCACCGGTTGAGGCCGAGCACGAGGTCGAACAGCCGCTGCGGGTAGCGCCCCGTGAAGAGCAGGAGGACGGCGGCCACGCAGACCAGGATCCCGATCAGCCCGCTCCCCCATCCGGGAACCCGCTCACCGGACTGCACGGCGTACCCGGCGCCGCCCAGGAAGATGCCGAGCACGATGTAGTGCGGGATCGCCAGCAGCCACCACTTGACCAGGACCAGGCCGCGCGAGAGGCGCTCGGGGTAGTCGATCTCGAGGTGCGCCGGGTAGTCGGGCACGTCACGCAGCGTGAACGGCGGGTAACGGTCCGTGCCGAGGGCGCCGTAGGCGTAGTACGCCACGCGCCAGGTCCAGCGCAGCACCCCGACGTTGAAGTCGAAGAGCGCCCGCGGGTAGCGGCCGGTGAAGAGGATCCCGAAGAACGCCAGGACGCTCGTCACGGCGAACGCCACCCAGAGGAACGCCAGGATCACGTAGTGCGGGATCGCCAGGACCCACTTGAACACCCAGAGCCAACGACTCAGCCCGGTGTCCAGCTCGGCGTCCACGTGGACCGGGTAGACAGTCGTGGTCGTCATGTCGCCTCCTCCGTGCAGTGCTGCCGACACTGGAGACCTCCCCACGATCCACTCTGATGCATCCGCGACGCCGTGTCCCGGGTCGTGGGCCATCGATCCTCAGGACATCCGGCCCTTCGCGGGAGCGCTCGAGAGGCGTGCCATGGAGGTGACCGCAGCGACATCACCTCGAGGAGGCACTCATGAAGATCGCCCAGGCAGCCCAGGAGTTCCTCGCCACCAAGCGGATCGCCGTGACCGGCGTCTCCCGGACGCCGGAGAACCACGGGTCGAACGTGGTCTACCGACGGCTCCGCGAGCGTGGCTACGACGTGTACGCCGTCAACCCTCATGCCGAGACGGTCGAGGGCGACGCCTGCTACGCCACCCTGTCCGACATCCCGGACGGCGTGGACGCGGTCGTGATCGGGACCCGCCCGGCCCACGCCGAGGACACCATGCAGGAGTGCATCGACCTGGGCGTGAAGAGGGTCTGGATGCACCGGGCCTTCGGCGGGGGCAGTGTCGACCCGGCCGCGACCGTGCTCGGCCGGGCACACGGCGTCACCGTGATCGACGGCGGATGCCCGTGCATGTTCGCGCCCACCGCCGACGGCGGCCACCGCCTCATCAAGACCGTGTGCACGCTCACCGGCGCCGTCCCGCGCCGGGTCGCCGACGCGGAGCCGCTCACGACCGGATGACGTCGTCGAGCGGGCGCCGAGGCGTGTGTCCGGTGGCAGGGTTGCCGGGCACCGCCGCCGGCCAGCCGACCCGCAGCACGACCTGAGGACGCAGCAGGCCCCTCAGCACGTCGTCCTGGAACAGGCGCCTCGTCGACTCCACCTCGACCACCTGCGAGGCCGGGGTCATCCCGAGCCCGGCCAGTGTCGCGCCCAGCCACAGCGCACTCATGGTCTGGCCCGCGCGTAGCCAGGCCTGGACGTCGTCGTCGACGGTGCAGACCGCCACGAGCAGGTCCTCGTGGGGCTCGCGCGGGTCTCGGGCCGTCGCATGGGGTGCGTAGCGGCTCGGCGGCCGGTGCTCTTCCAGGTGGTCCGACGGGTCGGCGATCCGGGCGGGCACGCCCTCGGCGCCGCTCCGCTCGACCCACGCCTGTTGCTCCGCCGCAGCCACCGGGTCGGCGAGCTGTGTCTGGCGCGCGGCCTCGATCAGCTGCTCGGCGCGGGTCGCCGCTGCCGGGTCGGTCAGGACCACCACCTCGGCACCCCAGACGGACGCGTCGTCGGCGAGCTGATGGACGCGGCCCGGCGGCACCGGCCACGCGCCGGCCCCGCGCCGGTCGGTCTTCCGGTTCTCCAGCGCCGCGAGCACGTCGGCATCCTCGTCGGTGATCTCGCCCTCGGTCAGCCGGACCACGGCCAGCAGGTCGGGATCGTCGGTGGGCGAGGGGGTCTGCACCGTCGCCCTGAGACCGAACGCCCCGGCCGCGGCGACGAGGTAGTGCAGAGCGGCACCGCAGCTCAGGACCAGGTCACGACCCGACGGGTCGATGCCCGTCAGCTGTCGCTCGCGGTCGGCGTACAGCTCGACGCAGTCGTCGGCGGGCAGCCGGAAGTACCACGGCTGCGAGTTGTTGACGCTGGGTGCCAGGCAGGCCGTGCGCACCAGCTCGCGCGTCAGGCGGGGCGTCGGAGTGCTCATGGGTCCAGCCTGCCCTGCGGCCACGAGCCGCGCAGGGGGCAGCCGTCCCACACCACAGGTGACCTTCGACCCGTCACGACGTCCGACCCTCCGCCCTGCTCAGCCACAGTGCGAGAGCGTCGCGTCCTGCCGGATCTGGTTGCCCATGTCACGCGCCTGGTCGACATAGGGCAGCACGATGCTCGCGCCGCCCGACGAGGTGCCGATGCCGCCCTGGACCACGCACGACCGCACCTTGGAGGGATCGACCTGGGCCATCACCTGGGCCAGCCGGAACAGCTCGGACGGCGGGAGGTTGGTGTACATGTGGCTCATCGCGCCGAGCACCCCACGCTCGATGTAGCCGGGCTTCCCGGCGTTCGCCCGGACCTTGGCCTGGATCGCCTTGAGCACGATCTCCTGGTGCTCCGACCGCTGGAAGTCTCCGCGCGGCAGCGTGTGGCGGATCCGGGAGTACGCCATCGCGTCGTAGCCGCCCAGGTGGATCTTCCCGGCCGGGAAGCCGGACGGCTTCAGCGGGTCGTCGCTGAACGCGTAGGGGTTGCGGACGTCGACTCCGCCGATGGACTTCACCATCGCGATGAAGAAGGGGAAGCGGGTCACGAAGACGTACTTCGGCTGCACCCCGATCAGGTTGCCGACCGTCTGGCCGAGCAGCTTCGGACCGCCGAAGTAGAGCGAGGAGTTGATCTTGTCGTTCCCGTGACCGGGGATGTCGACCCACGAGTCGCGGGGAACCCCGATGATGCTGGCCGCGTGGGTCCGGGTGTTGATCGTCACCAGCTGGAGAGCGTCACCTCGGGAGTGGGTCATGTCCTCGCCGGGCCGTGCGTCGGAGCCGACGGCCAGGATGGAGATCACGTCGGGGCCGATGGCCGTGGCCTGGGCATTGTCGACCTTCACCAGCGTCATCTCCGTGGACTTGACCGCGGAGTCCGGGATGGTGAGCGCGACGACGCCGAGCACGAGGGCCAGTGTCACCAGCTTCGTGATCCGTCCGATCCGGCGCCTCATCACTTGCTTCCCTTCGCCACGTCGTACCCGAAGATCTGCCACGCACCGCCGGTGCTCCGGGTGAGGAACAGTCGTCCGCTCACCGTCACCTTCTTGGTGACGTCGCCCGTCGTCCGGAAGCGGAGGACGAACCGCGCGGTCACACCGGCCGCCTTGCCGCGCGGGGCGAGCACGTCGAGGCTCACCGCGCGCTTCAGAGTCGTGACCCCGTCGATGTGGCCCCCGAGCGTCCCCGTCGTCAGCAGGCTCTTCTGCTTCAGGGCGTCACCCTTCGCCTGCGCTGTGAACGTCGTGAAGGCGTCAGGGAAGTCGGTGGTCGGGTAGTCGACGCCGACGAAGCCGCCGTCGAACCACGCGTCCACCGCCTTGCCCACGTCCGCACGGAGGTGGCGTGCCTGCTTCTCGAAGCGACGGCGGTTCGGCTGGTGGACGGTTCCGGCGACCTGGCCGATCGTGACCACGGTCGCCATCGGCGGGGTCGCGTCGCTCGACGACGAGGGCCCGGCTGTGGGCGTCGACGAGTCGCTGCCGCTGCAGCCGCCGATCGCGAGCGCGGCCGTCGCGGCCAGCGCGGCGGCCCCGGCACGCCGTGCCCGACGGGCGGTGGGGCGCTCCGCGGCGCGGTCGTCCGCGGCGCCTGACGCGCCACTGGAGTACTGGTGGAGAGGAGGCAAGCCTCGTTCCTTTCCGGTCCGATGTAGCGGTGTCAACGGGTGCCCGTCGGAGGGCGCGACCACGACCGGTCACACCGATCGGGTACACCTTGCACCAGCGAGCCACCGTACTTCGGCATTTGCGTGCGTGGGGGACTAGCCTGGAATCCGATCCCGACATCCACGCGCACGTTCCGGAAGAGGCGAAAGCACCCGTGCCGCAGCAGCAGACCAGCCCGTCCGACCCGACCTCGTCACAGCCAGACCCCTCCTCCGACTTCGGAGCCAACGAGTGGCTCGTCGAGGAGATGTACGACCAGTTCACGCGCGATCCGGGCAGTGTGGACCCGACCTGGGCGGCGTACTTCACGAAGTCCGGCTCCGGCAACGGCAGCAGCCCCGCCAACGGCACCGCTCCGGCCGCGCCGACGACCGTCGCGACGGCACCGGCCGAGAAGCCTGTGGTCCAGACGGCTCCGGTCCAGAAGGCACCCGTCGAGAAGGCGCCCGTCGAGAAGGCGCCCGTCGAGAAGGCGCCCGTCGCGGCCGTGGCGAAGCCCGCTCCGCAGGCGACCCCGCGGCCGGACAGCAAGGCGGCCGAGCCGGCCAAGGGCACCGACCGCCCGGTGCCGAAGGAGAAGGAGATCCCCGCGCCGGCCGCGGCGAGCGACCAGCCGACGTACACCGTGCTCCGCGGTGCGCCCGCCCGCACGGTCGCCAACATGGACGAGTCCCTGACCGTCCCCACCGCCACCTCGGTCCGGTCCGTCCCGGTCAAGCTGCTCTGGGACAACCGGATCGTCATCAACAACCATCTGTCGCGTGCCCGCGGCGGCAAGGTCTCGTTCACCCACCTGATCGGCTTCGCGCTGGTCAAGGCCCTCAGGTCGATGCCCGAGATGAACGTCGGCTTCGACGTCATCGGCGGCAAGCCCACCCAGATCACGCCGGCCCACATCAACCTCGGCCTGGCCATCGACATGCAGAAGAAGGACGGCACCCGCCAGCTCCTGGTGCCCAACATCAAGGGCGCCGAGACCATGGACTTCGCGGCCTTCTGGACGGGCTACGAGGACATCGTGCGCAAGGCGCGCGACGCCAAGCTCACGGTCGACGACTTCGCCGGTACGACGGTCTCCCTCACCAACCCGGGCACCATCGGCACCAACCACTCGGTGCCGCGCCTGATGCGCGGCCAGGGCGCGATCATCGGGGTCGGCGCCATGGAGTACCCCCCGGAGTACCAAGGCGCCTCCGACGACACGATCGCCCGCAACGCGATCAGCCGCGTGATGACCCTGACGTCGACCTACGACCACCGGGTCATCCAGGGCGCGCAGTCGGGCGAGTTCCTCAAGCGCATCCACGCCCTGCTGCTCGGCGAGAACGGGTTCTACGACGAGATCTTCCGCGCGCTGCGCATCCCCTACGAGCCGATCCGCTGGAAGAGCGACATCGCGTGGTCGCACGACGACGAGATCAGCAAGCAGGCCCGGATCCTCGAGCTGATCCACGCCTACCGGGTGCGTGGACACCTGATGGCCGACACCGACCCGCTGGAGTACCGCCAGCGCAGCCACCCCGACCTCGAGATCGAGACGCACGGGCTCACCATGTGGGACCTCGACCGCGAGTTCGCAGCGGGCTCGTTCGGCGGCGAGGGCCGGCCGTTCATGAAGCTGCGCAACATCCTCGGCATCCTGCGCGACTCCTACTGCCGGACCACGGGCATCGAGTACATGCACATCATGGATCCCGACCAGCGTCGCTGGATCCAGGAGCGCGTGGAGCGGCCCCACACCAAGCCGCCTCGGCAGGAGCAGCTCAGGATCCTGCTCAAGCTCAACCAGGCCGAGGCCTTCGAGACCTTCCTGCAGACCAAGTTCGTCGGCCAGAAGCGCTTCAGCCTCGAGGGCGGCGAGACCACGATCCCGCTGATCGACGAGATCTGCGAAGCCGCGGCCGAGGCCGGGCTCGACGAGGTCACCATGGGGATGGCCCACCGCGGCCGGCTCAACGTCCTCGCCAACATCGTCGGCAAGAAGTACTCCCAGATCTTCCGGGAGTTCGAGGGCAACATCGACCCGCGCACCGTCCAGGGCTCCGGCGACGTGAAGTACCACCTCGGCGCCGAGGGCGAGTTCGTCTCCGGGCTCGGCGACAAGATCAAGGTCTCGGTGGCGGCGAACCCGTCACACCTCGAGGCCGTCGACCCGGTGCTCGAGGGCATCGCCCGTGCCAAGCAGGACGTGCTGAACCGGGGCGCGGAGTATCCCGTGCTGCCGCTGCTCGTCCACGGCGACGCGGCGTTCGCCGGCCAGGGAGTGGTCGCCGAGACGCTCAACCTGTCGCAGCTGCGCGGCTACCGTACCGGCGGCACCATCCACGTGGTCGTCAACAACCAGGTCGGGTTCACCACCTCGCCCGGCTCGTCGCGATCCTCGCTCTACTGCACCGATGTGGCGCGGATGGTGCAGGCGCCGATCTTCCACGTGAACGGCGACGACCCCGAGGCCTGCATCCGCGTCGCGCGGCTGGCCTTCGAGTACCGCCGGGCCTTCAACAAGGACGTCGTGATCGACCTGGTCTGCTACCGCCGTCGCGGCCACAACGAGGGCGACGACCCGTCGTACACCCAGCCGCTGATGTACGACCTGATCGAGCAGAAGCGCTCGGTGCGCAAGCTCTACACCGAGTCCCTCATCGGTCGCGGCGACATCACCATCGGTGAGGCCGAGCAGGTCCTGAAGGACTACCAGCTGCAGCTGGAGCGGGTCTTCACCGAGGTGCGCGAGGCGGACTCGCAGCCGTCTGAGTGGACGACGGTGCCGGACTACCCCGAGAAGTCTCCGGGCGCCGCGCAGACCGCGGTGACGCCCGAGGTGATGAAGCGGATCGCCGACGCCTACGTCACACCGCCGGAGGGATTCACCGTCCATCCCAAGGTGATGCCGCAGCTGCAGCGCCGGGCCAACGCGATCGCCGACGGCCCGATCGACTGGGGCACGGGCGAGATCCTCGCCCTCGGGTCGCTGTTGATGGACGGCCGGCCCGTGCGCCTGGCCGGCCAGGACTCCCGGCGCGGCACCTTCGTGTCGCGGTTCGCCACGATCATCGACCGGGTCAACGCCCACGAGTGGACGCCCCTCAGCGCGCTGAGCGACGACCAGGCGAAGTTCCACGTCTACGACTCGCTGCTGTCGGAGTACGCCGCCCTCGGCTTCGAGTACGGCTACTCCGTGGCCCGACCCGATGCCCTCGTGATGTGGGAGGCCCAGTTCGGTGACTTCGCGAACGGCGCCCAGATCGTCATCGACGAGTTCATCACCTCCGGCGAGACCAAGTGGCGCCAGCAGTCCGGCGTCGTCCTCCTCCTTCCGCACGGCTACGAGGGCCAGGGTCCCGACCACTCGTCAGCCCGGATCGAGCGCTGGCTGACCATGTGTGCCGACGAGGCGTTCGTGGTGGCCCAGCCGTCCACGCCCGCGTCGTACTTCCACCTGCTGCGCCAGCACTCCCTCGGCGAGGAGCACCGCCCGATGGTGGTGTTCACCCCGAAGTCGATGCTCAAGCGCAAGGAGGCGGCGTCCCAGCCGGCCGACTTCACCGAGGGCACCTTCCGGCCCTTCATCGCCGACGCCGATGCCGACCCCGAGAGGGTCGACACGCTGCTGCTCTGTTCGGGTCGGATCACCTGGGACCTGATGGTCGAGCGCACCAAGCGCGACGAGGGCGACCGCTTCGCGATCGCTCGGATCGAGCAGCTCTACCCGCGACCGGTGGACGACATCCGGGCCGAGCTGGAGCGCTACCCCCACCTACGGACCGTGCGCTGGGTGCAGGACGAGCCCCACAACATGGGCCCGTGGCCGCACTACCAGCTCAACGTCTGGCCGGAGCTGTCCACCGACCTGGTCGTGGAGCCGATCACCCGTCCCGCCCTGTCGTCACCGTCGGTCGGGACTGCCAAGCGGCACGTCGAGGAGTCCAAGGCCCTGCTCGCGGCGGCGTTCGCCCGCGCCGACGACCGCCAGGTCGACGAGCACTACTGACCGGTCATGTACTTCACCGACCGCGGGATCGAGGAGCTGCAGCAGCGCCGGGGTGACGAGGAGGTCACCCTGGCCTGGCTGGGCGACCGGCTCCAGGAGTTCACCGACACCTACCCGGAGTTCGAGACCGCCGTGGAGCGCTTCGCGACCTGGCTGGCCCGGCTGGACGACCCGGACGACTGACCGGTCCTGGTGTTAGGTTCCGGGCCATGGGCCTTGCCGCCGACCTGGGCTACCACCTCCGCCGACCGAACGCGTTCCAGCGCCTGGTCCAGGCCTTCGCGTCCACCCGGCCGGGCGCCTGGCTGTTCTCCAAGGTGCTGCGCCACCTCGACGACCTCGTCGGACGGGTGTCTCGCGGCCGGACCAGCGCACCGGAGGTGCTGGCCGGGCTGCCGGTCCTCGACGTCTCCACCACGGGCCGCAAGAGCGGGCTGCGGCGTCGGTCACACCTGATCGCGGTCCCGATCGACGACACCCTCGCCCTGCTGGGCACGAACTTCGGCCAGCCGTCGACGCCGGCCTGGGTGCTCAACCTCGAGGCCGATCCTCACGCCACCGTCACCTATCGCCGGCGCACCGTCGAGGCCTCCGCCCGAGCCGCCTCCGACGACGAGAAGGCGCGGGTCCTGGCCGGCTCCGCCCAGGTGTACGGCGGCTACCTGAAGTACCAGCAGCGGATCACCGGCCGCCGGCTGCGGATCTTCGTGCTCGAGCGAGGACGCTCCGATCCGGCGTGAGCCGGAGCGGAGCGGCCGCAGCGAGCGCGAAGCGAGCTTGCTCGCGAGCGACAACAGTCAGGTCGGGCGGATCGTCAGGTCGCTGACCGTGGCGTCGGGGCCGAGATCGAGCACGTGCAGGATCGCAGCGGCCACGGTCGCGGGGTCGATCCAGGCGTCCGCGTCGTAGTCGCGGCCCTCCTGCTCGTGCACCTTCTGCTGCATCGGGGTCGCCGTCCGGCCGGGGTAGACGGTGGTGACCCGGACGCCGTACTCCTGCTCCTCGGCCCGGAGCGCATCGGCGAGGGCCCGCAGCGCGTGCTTGGAGGCGGCGTACGCCGACCAGTGCGGTCCGGCAGACAGCCCGGCTCCGGAGTTCACGAACACGACCGTGCCCCCTGCCGCGCGGAGGGCCGGGAGGGCGACGCGGCTCAGCACCGCCGGGGCCACCACGTTGACCGCGAGCTGCTCCTGCCAGGCCTCGGTCGCCAGGTCGGCGACCGGGCCGAGGTCGACCACACCGGCCGCGTGGACCACCGAGTCGAGCCGATCGGGCAGCTCATCGGCGAGCGCCGCGACCTCGCCGGCGTCCGCCAGGTCGGCGACGAGCACGGTCGCCCCGGGCACGTCGGACCGGAGGTCGTGCGCCCGCTCGGGCGACCGGGCGACGAGGACCAGGTCGTCGCCGCGCTCGAGGAGCCGGTCGGCCAGGACCGCCCCGATCCCGGAGCCGGCCCCGGTCACCAGGTGAGTGGCCATCAGCGGGTGAACACCACCTTCCCGAACACGTCGCCGCTCTCCATCGCAGCGAACCCCGCGCGGGCCTCGGTCATCGGCAGGACCCGGTCGATCAGCGGCTTCGTGCCGGTCGCGTCGAGGAAGCTCACGAGCTGGGCGAGCTCTGCGCGAGTGCCCATGGTCGAGCCGATGACCCGTAGCTGGAGGAAGAAGATCCGGTTGAGCTCGGTGAGGTCGGGGTTCGGCCCACTGGTCGCGCCGCTGATCACGACGGTGCCGCCGGGGCGCAGGGACCGCAGCGAGTGGGTCCAGGTGGCCGCGCCCACGGTCTCCATCACCGCGTCGACGCGCTCGGGCAGGCGCGCCCCGGTCTCGAACACCTGGTGGGCGCCGATCTCGAGCGCTCGCGCCCGCTTGGCCTCGTCGCGGCTCGTGGCGATCACCTGGAGTCCACCGGCTCGCGCCAGAATGATCAGCGCAGTGGCGACCCCACCGCCCGCGCCCTGCACGAGCACGGTCTGGCCGGGACGGAGGCCGCCTTGGACGAAGAGCATCCGGTACGCCGTGAGCCAGGCGGTCGGCAGGCAGGCCGCCTCCTCGAAGCTCAGCGACGCCGGCTTGGGTACGACGTTGGCCCGCGGGACCGCGACCCGGTCCGCCAGGGTGCCCTGGCAGCGCTCGGAGAGCAGCGACCGGCGCGGGTCCTCGGTCTCGTCGCCCCGCCATGCCGGGTCACCGATCACCGCATGGACGAGCACCTCGTTGCCGTCCGCGTCGATGCCCGCTGCGTCGCAGCCGAGGATCATCGGTAGCGCCTCCTCGCGCAACCCGACGCCGCGCAGCGACCAGAGGTCGTGGTGGTTGAGCGACGACGCCTTGACCTCGACCGTGGTCCAGTCGTCGGGGACGTCCGGGTCGGGCCGTTCTCCCAGCACCAGGCCGGACAACGGGTCGTCGATGGAGAAGGACTCGGCGTAGACGGCGAACATGCTCCGACCCTAGGGGAGGCGGCAGGTCAACGGCGGGCGACCCCGTCCGCCCGGGCGGCGGCCGCGACGGCCTCGGTGACCGCTGGCCCGACCCGCGGGTCGAACGGCGAGGGGATGATCAGGTCCTCGGCCAGGTCGTCGCCCACCAGCCCCGCCAGCGCCTCGGCTGCGGCGAGCTTCATGCCCTCCGTGATGGCCGTCGCGTGCACCTCGAAGGCCCCGCGGAAGATACCGGGGAAGGCCAGCACGTTGTTGATCTGGTTCGGGTAGTCGGAGCGCCCGGTCGCCACGACCCGGGCATGTCGGTGCGCCACCTCCGGCAGCACCTCCGGTGTCGGGTTGGCGAGCCCGAAGATGATCGCGTCGGGCGCCATCGTGGCGACGACGTCCTCGGGCACCGAGCCGCCGGAGACGCCGATGTAGACGTCGGCACCCGCCATCACGTCGGCGAGAGAGCCGTGCCGGTCGTGCCGGTCGCCGGTGTCGACGGCGAGTGCCTTCTTCACCGGCGTGAGGTCGCTCCGCCGTGAGTTCAGGACGCCCTGGCGGTCGACCACCGCGATGTCACCCACCCCCGCCTCGAGCAGGATCCGGGCGACCGCGACTCCCGCGGCGCCGGCCCCGGAGATCACCACGCGTGCAGTAGCCGGCGTACGACCGGTCAGGCGCAGTGCGTTCTGGAGCGCGGCGAGCGCGACGACGGCGGTGCCGTGCTGGTCGTCGTGGAAGACCGGGATGTCGAGCATCGCCTTGAGCCGGTCCTCGATCTCGAAGCACCGGGGCGCCGAGATGTCCTCCAGGTTGATGCCGCCGAAGCTGGGTGCGAGCCGGGCGACGGTCGCGATGATCTCCTCGACGTCGGTGGTGGCCAGGCAGATCGGGACGGCGTCGACGCCGCCGAACTGCTTGAAGAGGACCGCCTTGCCCTCCATCACCGGCATCGCGGCGGCCGGACCGATGTCGCCGAGCCCGAGCACGGCGGTGCCGTCGGTGATGACCGCGACGGTGTGCGGGACCCAGGTGTAGTGCTGGGTCATCTCCGGGTCGGCGGCGATGGCCTCACAGACCCGGGCGACGCCGGGTGTGTAGGCCAGGGACAGGCCCGCGGGATCGGTCAGCGCGACCGTCGAACGGACCTCCATCTTGCCGCCGACATGGAGGTCGAAGACGGGATCGCCGGCGAACGGGTGCCCCCCGGCGCCGGTTTCGGAGGCAGCCACGACGTCACTGTGGCACAGCCGGTACGCCGTTCCGGCAGGTCCTGCCGTCCGTGGACAGCGGGCCCGGTCACAGACGCCGGGTCGGTCTGGGCCAGACGCGGGCGAGGACGACGGCGACGACGTCGGCCGCAGCCACCACCCCTCGGTGGCGGGAGTCCACTCCCTCGTCCGGGTTGTCGCTGAGCAGCCACCAGCCGGCGTCGCCGGTCCGCGTCTCGCGGGCCTCGGCGGCCCGCTTCACGACGCACGAGCCGTCGGGGAAGCGGGCCAGCACCAGCCGTCCTGCCGCCACCGGCGCGGCGTACCGGACGAGGAGCCGGTCGCCGGGCCGGAGCGTCGGCAGCATCGAGGAGCCGTGGACGCGCGCGAGCCCGAATGGGTGACGCGGGGAGGGGTACGAACCCGGTCCGGAGGGCCTCGGCACGCGGAGTAGTGTCCCAGGCGAGTGCCCTTCCCTGAACCACTGACGAGAGGACCCCGATGTTCGCGAAGCTGTTCGCACCCACCGTCGACGTCTCGGCGCACTGCGACCTGCCGTGCGGCGTCTACGACCCGGCCCAGGCCCGGATCGAGGCCGAGTCGATCAAGGCGATCATCGCCAAGGTGGCCGACAACGACGACCCCGACTTCCGTACCCGTGCCGTCCTGATCAAGGAGCAGCGCTCCGAGCTGGTCAAGCACCACCTGTGGGTGTTGTGGACCGACTACTTCAAGCCGCCGCACTTCGAGAAGTACCCCCAGCTCCACACCCTGGTCAACGAGGCCACCAAGCTGGCCGGCGCGACCGGTACCAAGGGCGAGATGGACGCCGGCAAGGCCGACGAGCTGCTGGCCAAGATCGACGAGATCGCCGAGATCTTCTGGGAGACGAAGAAGGCCTGAGCGAAGCTCAGGACGTCTTGGTCGTCAGCACGAGACACGGCAACGCCGGGGCTCGTGACCGTCCTCCGCGACCACAGGACAGACACCGACCACGAAGACGACCGAGGGCCCGCAATGACCTGCGGGCCCTCGTCACGTTTCGCCTCTAGGGTGGGCCGACGCGCCCCTTCATGATCGGAAGGCACTCCATGGACTCGCTGGACCGCCCCGCTCCCGCGAAGGCCGACGTCTCCCTGCGGGTCCCGGCCGACGGCGCCTACGTCTCGGTCCTTCGCACCATGACCGCCGGCCTGGCCGCGCGGCTCGACTTCACCGTCGACGACATCGAGGACCTACGGATCGCCGTCGGCGAGGCCTGCGCGCTGGTGCTCCCCGAGGCGGTGCCGGGGGCCGACCTGGTGGCGGACTTCCGGCTCACCCCCGGGGCACTCACGATCTCGGTCGGCGTCCCGACGGCTGGTCCCCGGACCGCCGACCCGGACAGCTTCGCCTGGCAGGTGCTCAGCACCCTGACCAGCTCCGCGGACGCCGCCGGCGACGACACACACTTCGAGGTCACCTTCACCACCGAGTCGAGCGTGCCGGTCGCGGGCGGCCAGCCGGGGGCCGGCGGCTGAGATGACCGACGACACGTCCGGGACCTCAGGGACCCGCGGGTCGCAGGAGTGGGCCGAGCAGGTCCGGCTCCGTCATCAGGAGCTCTTCGGCGTGTACCGCGACACCGGCGCGGCGGAGTCCGCGCGGCTCGACGCACGCGACGGACTGGTCCGGCTGCATCTGCCTCTCGTCGAGCACTGCGCACGGCGCTTCCGCAACCGCGGAGAGCCGCTCGAGGACCTGGTCCAGGTCGGCACGATCGGGCTGATCAAGTCGATCGACCGGTTCGACCTCGAGCGCGGCGTGGAGTTCTCGACGTACGCGACGCCCACGATCATCGGCGAGATCAAGCGGCACTTCCGTGACAAGGGCTGGGCGATCCGGGTCCCGAGGCGCCTCCAGGAGCTGCGGATGCAGATCGGCACCACCACAGCCGAGCTGACGCAGGATCTGGGCCGCTCCCCCACGCCACGCGAGCTCGCCGCCACGATCGGCTGCTCGGTCGAGGAGATCATCGAGGGGATCGAGTCCAGCAACGCCTACTCCACACTGAGCCTGGACGCCGCAGAGGACGCCGGCGACGAGGGCGGTGTCTCCATGCTCGACATGATGGGTCTCGACGACGCCGAGCTCGAGCACATCGAGATCCGGGAGTCGATCAAGCCCCTTCTCGAGGCGCTGCCGGCGCGCGAGAAGCGGATCCTGCTCCTGCGCTTCTTCCGCAACAAGACCCAGTCGGAGATCGCTGCCGAGATCGGGGTCAGCCAGATGCACGTCTCGCGGTTGCTCACCCGCACCCTCGACCAGCTGCGGGCGTCGCTCCAGGAGACCGTCTGAGCTAGCGACCGTCGTCCGGGTCGGGATCGGTGAGCGCGTCGATGCTCGCGGGGTGCAGCAGCCCGGCCAGGACGACGACCGCGACGACGGCGAGCCCGATCGCGACCCACGTGGTGTCGCCGCCGCGGAAGCTCCAGGCGAGTCCGAGGAACATCACCTGCGCCACGACGATCGGGCTCCTGGGCCAGGAGCGCCCGTGCACCACCAGCCAGCCGCACAGGATCAGCAGCCCGGCGAGCAGGACGAAGAAGGCCGCCGTCGTGGCGCCCATCGCGGCCCGGGCGGACTCGATGTGGGCCGCCTCGAGGACGCCGTACCCGAGCAGCAGCAGGCCCTCCACGATCACCAGCCCGGCCGCGACGACGAGCGGGGCGGGCGGAGCGGAGCCCTGGTCGTCGCGCATCCCGACAGCCTACGGCGCGGCCGGGGCCCCTGTGGGCGGTGGGACGGGTGCGGGGCCGAGGTGGCCCTACGTGACGGCCATGACAGAAAAGGATCCGGCCCAGGGGTTGTCTCTACACGGATTCCTTGCCACTGTGGACAACGCGCTCGTGAAACCATTCACATCCGTGCGCCCAGATGCCGTTTGCCCCCGAAAGTGAGTTCTGCGAAAGCCATGGATTGGCGTGACCGTTCGGCCTGCCTCGACGAGGACCCTGAGCTGTTCTTCCCCATCGGCAACACCGGACCGGCCATCCTCCAGATCGAGGAGGCCAAGCAGGTGTGCCGCCGCTGCGACGTGCGCGAGCAGTGTCTCGCGTGGGCGCTGGAAGCCGGCCAGGACCACGGAGTCTGGGGTGGCCTGAGCGAGGACGAGCGTCGCGCGCTCAAGCGCCGCAGCTCGCGCACGCGCGTCCGCTCCGCCTGACCGGCCTCCCCTCACTCGAGAGGTACGTCTACCACGGCCCGCGCCCCCCGGCCCGCCCGCGGCCGCAGCTCCAGCAACCCCCCGAGCTCGGACTCCACGAGAGTCCGCACGATCGACAGCCCCAGGTTCACCGAGGTGTCGAGGTCGAAGCCGCCCGGGAGACCGACCCCGTCGTCGTCGACGGTCACCCGGAGCCGGCCGGCGATCCGCTCGGGCTCGACCACGATCGACCCCTCGGTCCCGGACTCCTCGGGGTAGCCGTGCTCCACGGCGTTCTGCAACAGCTCGGTGAGCACCATCGCCAGTGCGGTGGCGGTCTCGTTGGGCAGCAGCCCGAACGACCCCTCCCGCCGTACGACGAGCCGGTCGGCGCGCGCGCCGACGTCGGTGACCATCAGCCCGAGCCGGTCCGCGATCTCGTCGAAGCCGACCTCATCGAGCACCTCCTGGCTCAATGTCTCGTGCACGATCGCGATCGTGCCGACGCGGCGGACAGCCTCCTCCAGGGCCAGCTTCGCCTCGGGTGCGTCAATGCGGCGTGCCTGGAGGCGCAGGAGGGCGGCGACGGTCTGCAGGTTGTTCTTCACCCGGTGGTGGATCTCACGGATCGTGGCGTCCTTGGTGACCAGCTCGCGGTCGCGGCGTCGTAGATCGGTGACGTCGCGGACCAGCACGAGCGCGCCGATGTGCGCGCCCTTCGCACGAAGCGGGATCGAGCGCACGATCAGCGAGACCCGGTCGCCGCCCACCTCCGTGTCGCGGTGCACCCGCCCCCCGAGCACGGCACTCAGGGTCTCCTCGTCGGGACGACGCCGGGGCGGCACCAGGGAGCGGGTGAGGTCGGCGAGTACCTGCCCGTCGAGATCACCGGAGAGGCCGAGCCGGCGATAGACCGAGAGCGCGTTGGGACTGGCATAGCTCACCCGCCCCTCCGCGTCGACCCGGACGAAGCCGTCCCCGACCCGCGGGGAGTCCGCGTGGTCGCCACGCTGACCGGGGGCCGGGAAGTCGCCGGCCGCGATCATCGCCGTGAGCTCGGCAGCGCTCTGCAGGTAGGACAGCTCCAGCCGGCTGGGCGTGCGGACACCGAGCAGGTTGGTGTTCCGCGCGATCACGGCGATCACGCGGCCCGACCGTGGGACCGGGATGGTCTCCACCCGTACCGGCACGTCGTCGCGCCACTCCGGGTCACCCTCGCGCACCAGCCGCGCGTCGGCATAGGCGCGGTCGAGCATCGGCCGGCGCCCCGTCGGCATGAAGCTGCCGACCACGTCGTCGACGTACGCCGTGGGGCCGGTCGTGGGGCGCATCTGGGCGGCCGCCCAGAACCCGTCGCCACCCCGGTCGGGCAGCCACAGGACCAGGTCTGCGAAGGACAGGTCGGCGATGATCTGCCAGTCGGCGGTGAGCAGCTGGAGCACGGCGACATCCGCCTCGTCGAGGTCGGTATGGCTCCGGACCAGCTCCAGCAGGGACGGCACCGCCTCAGCCTAGGGCGAGGTCGCGCCGACCTCGGGCGGATGGGTGGCCGCCCGGACCGGCTGGCAGGATGGGCGCCATGTCGACGGCGTACTGGAACCGGGTCCGGTCCGACGAGATGACGGTGCCGACGGACCGCCCGCTGCCCGAGCTCACGGCCGAGCTGACCACCATGCTCGGCTCGGTCGACCCGGTCGAGCGCGACGAGATCGCGTTCCCGATCCTGGCCACCTGGGTCTCCGAGGGGGTGTACGACGACCTGCTCGCGGGGCTCGGCGACGGGATGACCGCAGGTCTCGTCCGTGGTCTCGGCGAGTCGGGGACCGACTCGGTGTTCCGCCGCAGCTTCTCCGCGCTCGTGCTGGCCGAGTGCCTCGCCCGCGACAACGCCGTGTCGCTGCTCCCGGCGGGCAAGATCCTGGAGTGGGGCGACCGGGTCAGCGGCTGGCTGGTGCGCGAGCGCGACGTGCGCGGGTTCGTGCCGGGGCGGGGGTGGGCCCATGCGGTCGCCCACGGTGCCGACGCGCTCGGGGTTCTGGCCGAGTCGCCGCATCTCGGCCTCAACGAGCTCACAGTCGTGCTCGACGTCATCGCCGACCGGGTCATCGAGGAGACCACGGCCCCGTTCACCAGCGGCGAGCCCGACCGGCTGGCCCGGGCCACGATGAGCGTGCTGCGTCGCCGGCTGGTGCCGCTGCGCATCATCGAGCCCTGGCTCGCCCGCGTCGCGGCTGCGGCGACGGCCCGCACCCCCGCCGACCGGGATCCCTACCTGACCACCGGCAACCCTGAAGCCTTCCTGCGGGCGCTCCACCTGCAGGTGGCCCTGGCGCCCGAGCCGATCGACGTACGCTCCGACCTCCTCCTGACGATCATGGATGCGCTGCGCACGACCAACGCGGCCTACCTCGGCGCCGCGAGCCGGTGACCGCTCGGTAACCTGCCCGCATGAACCAGGTCACCGGCCACGCGGGCGAGCTCGCCGTCACCGTCGCCCGCGCCCACGGCGTGGAGACGATGTTCACGCTCTCGGGCGCGCACGTCTTCCCGATGTACGACGGCGCGGTCAAGGCCGACCCGCCGATGCGGATCCTCGACGTACGGCACGAGCAGACCGCCGCCTTCGCGGCCGAGGCGACCGGCAAGCTGACCCGGGTCCCGGGCCTGGCCGTGCTGACCGCCGGCCCCGGTGTCACCAACGGGATCAGTGCGATCGCGCAGGCGCAGTTCGCAGGCTCCCCGATGGTGGTCGTCGGCGGCCGCGCGCCCCAGAACCGCTGGGGCAGCGGCAGCCTGCAGGAGCTCGACCAGCCCCCGATCGTCGCCTCCGTCACCAAGGACGCCCGCACCATCCCGACCGCAGCCGAAGTGGCCGACGGCTTCGACGACGCGTTCCGCACAGCCCGCTCGTCCCACCGCGGTCCGGTGTTCGTCGACGTCCCGATGGACGAGTTCTTCAACACCGCGACCACCACCCTGCCCGCGGCCTCAGCGCCGCGGGGCGCGGATCCCGACACCGATGCCCTCGAGCGCATCGCCCGCCTGCTGGCGGACGCCGAGCGCCCGGTCCTGGTCCTGGGCACCGACGTGTGGGCCGACGGCGCCGAGCGCGAGGCGCTCGAGCTGGTCGACTCCGCCGGCCTCCCCGCCATCACCAACGGCATGGGCCGCGGTGTGGTCCCCGGGGGCCACCCGTTGCTGGTCACCAAGGCTCGCGGCAAGGCGCTCAACACCGCGGACCTGGTCGTGGTCGTGGGCACGCCCCTCGACTTCCGGCTGGGGTACGGCGTGTTCGGCGGCAAGGACGGGGCCGAGCCGGCACGCGTCGTGCACGTGGCCGACTCCCCCGGACAGGTCTCGACCCACGCGACGCTCGCCGACTCCGTCTCCGGGCACCTGGCCTCGGCCCTCACCGGGCTGGCGGCTGCGCTCGACCGCCTCGACCGGAGGTCGTGGAAGGTGTGGGTCGAGGACCTGCAGGCCACGGTGCAGGAGGCGACGGCTCGCGACGCCGCACTGCTCACGGCGGAGGCCGACCCGATCCATCCGGCCCGGATCTACGGCGAGCTGCTCCCTCGTCTCGCCGACGATGCGGTCGTGATCGGCGACGGGGGTGACTTCGTCAGCTTCGCCGGGAAGTTCGTCGAGCCGCAGCGTCCCGGCTGCTGGCTCGACCCCGGCCCCTACGGCTGCCTCGGCGCCGGGCTCGGCTCGGCCGTCGCCGCTCGGCTGGCCCGCCCGTCGGCGCAGGTGGCCCTGCTGCTCGGCGACGGCGCCGCCGGCTTCTCACTGATGGACGTCGACACCCTGGTCCGCCACGACCTGCCGGTGGTCATGGTGATGGGCAACAACTCCGCCTGGGGTCTGGAGAAGGGCCCGATGCAGATGATCTACGGCTACGACGTCGCGGCCGACCTGGCGCAGCAGACGCGTTACGACGAGGTGGTCAAGGCGCTCGGTGGCGCCGGTGAGCGGGTGACCGACCCACAGGAGATCGGGCCGGCGCTCGACCGCGCGTTCGCTGCCGGCACGCCGTACCTCGTCAACGTGATCACCGACGTGAACGCGGCCTACCCGCGCGCCACGTTCGGGATCTGAGGCGGCCTCCATGCGGACGCGGCGCGCCCGGCCCCAGGATCTCGAGGCGATCGGCGAGGTCACGGTAGCGGCGTACGCCGAGTTCGAGGGCGACGACACCGACGAGTACGTCCACCACCTCCGCGACGCGGCCACCCGCGACCGGGAGGCCGAGCTGTGGGTGGCCACCCCCGACGACTCCGAGGAGATCTTGGGCACCGTCACGATCTGCCCGCCCGGATCACCGTGGCGGGAGGTCGCGCGCGAGGGGGAGGGCGAGTTCCGGATGCTGGCGGTGTCGCCCACGGCCCGGGGGGCCGGGATCGGAGGGACGCTGCTCGGCCTGGTCGTCGAGCACTTCCGGCGCGAGGGCGCGTCCCGCATCGTGATGTCGACGTTGCCCCGGATGCGTTCAGCCCATCGCATCTACGAGCGGGCGGGCTTCGTCAGGCTGCCCGAGCGCGACTGGTCACCGACCGACGAGGTGCAGCTGATCACCTACGTCCTCGAGCTGACGCGGACGACGACCCACCTCGTGACCGACGACGACACCGCCGCGGCGCTCGGTTCGGGGAGTCTCGCCGTGCTGGGGACGCCGAGGTTGCTGGCCTGGTGCGAAGCGGCCACCTGCGCCGTGGTCGACCCCTCGCTGCTGGAGGGCCAGTCGAGCGTCGGGACTCGGGTGGAGCTCGAGCACGTCGCTGCCTCGCCGGTCGGGACCGAGGTGACCGTCAGCGCCACCGAGATCCATCGGGACGGGCGGCTGGTGCGCTTCTCGGTCGCAGCCCGCGCCGGCGGGAAGGTGGTGGCCACCGGGGAGATCACGCGCGTCGTCATCGACACGGAGCGCTTCCTCGCCCGGCTGTGACGGTCACCGCGAGGGAAAACGCGGAACAAGAGGCTAGCGGCCCCGGCGTGTCGACCGAATTGTTCCGCGTTTCTCCCCAGGGAGCCCCGCCCGACACCTCGTTTTGGTCAGCCGAGCGCGGTGCTGAGAAGATGGGGCCTCGCCCTCCGGGGCGCCGACCACAGGAGGACACCCATGGGCAAGACCGGACGGAAGCGCCGCGGCCGCAAGAAGAAGGCCGCCAACCACGGCAAGCGCCCCAACGCCTGAGCGAGGACCGTGTGCTCGCGCGGAGCGGGAGCACACGACCGCAGCGAACGGCGCTGCGGGCCTGCCCGCGAGCCGCCAGCCACGACACGAGGTCCCCGCACCGATGAGCCGGTCGGGGGCTCGTTGCTGTCCGGGGCCGGCTGGCCGGCGGTCAGCTGTCGCTGTAGCGGACCTGGATCTCCTGGATCTGGATCCGCACCCGCTGCCGGAGCGAGTCGGGGGCGTGCTCGATGCACGACCTCGCCACCAGCGCCTTCACGCTGCGCTGCAGGTCGTAGCTGTGGAGGCACGGCGCGCACTCCTCGAGGTGGGCGCGGACGGAGTCGACGTCGGACGCGTCCAGCTCGTTGTCGAGGAAGCAGACGATGCGCTCGAGGAAGTCGGCGCAGGACTCGTCGTGGCTCATGACTCGGTGCCTCCTCCGGCCGTGTCCTGCCCGACCGGGAGCAGGTCGTCGCTGGTGCGGACGTAGTCGGAAAGCATGTCGCGCAGCTGGCGCCGTCCACGGTGCAGCCGGGACATGACCGTGCCGATCGGCGTACCCATGATCTCCGCGATCTCCTTGTAGGCGAAACCCTCCACGTCGGCCA
>Ga0302299_10000323_pt1 | contig 25204 bp, 21 predicted proteins | sample III_Fen_N3_4_FD_198795 | JGI IMG/M metagenome (GOLD analysis project Ga0302299, IMG submission 198795) | Peat permafrost microbial communities from Stordalen Mire near Abisko, Sweden - III_Fen_N3_4 | ecosystem: Environmental > Terrestrial > Soil > Wetlands > Permafrost | place: Sweden: Abisko...
CGGCCTCGAGTACGCGCAGATGTACCGGCGGTTCGGCAGCGCGGTCACGGTGATCGAGCGCTCCGACCGGCTGATCGCGCGCGAGGATCCCGAGACCTCCGCCGAGGTCGCGGCGATCCTCGGCGCGGAGGGCATCGACCTCGTGTGCGGCGCCGAGGCCACGGCGATCGCCGGTCGGCCGGGCGAGGTCCACGTCACGCTGACCGTGGCCGGGGCGCCCCGGACGATCACCGGCACGCACCTGCTCGTCGCGGTCGGCCGCGCGCCCGCGACCGCGAACCTGGGGCTCGCCGCCGCCGGCGTCGCCATCGACGATCGCGGCTACATCACGACCGACGACAAGCTCGTCACCTCGGCGCCGCACATCTGGGCGCTCGGCGACGTCAACGGCCGGGGCGGCTTCACCCACACCTCGTGGGACGACTACCAGGTCGTCGCGGCCAACCTGCTCGACGGCGCGCACCGCCGCGTCACCGAGCGGATCCCGATCTACGGCCTGTACATCGATCCGCCGCTCGGCCGCTGCGGCATGACCGCGACCGAGGCGCGGGCCTCGGGCCGCCGCGTCCTGATCGGCCGGCGGCCCATGGCGCGGGTCGGCCGGGCACGGGAGCGCGGCGAGACCCTGGGCTCGATGCAGATCCTGGTCGACGCCGACAGCCGGCAGATCCTCGGCGCGACGTTCCTCGGCGTCGAGGGCGACGAGGCGATCCACTCGGTGGTCGACACGATGTACGCCGATGTGCCTTACACGGTGCTCGAGCGCGCGGTCCATGCCCACCCCACGGTGTCGGAGCTGATCCCGACGCTGCTCCAGGAGCTCACGCCGCTCGAGGGCGTGACCCCGGCGGCGCCGCGCGAGGTCGGGTTCCAGCTCGCGGGCGACCGCGGCGCGCGCTGACACCGCGACGGGCCGCGCGCTACGGATCGAGCTTTGCGCGGCGCAGCCGGAGCGCGTTGCCGATCACCGAGACCGAGCTGAGGCTCATCGCGGCGCTCGCCAGCATCGGGCTCAGCAGCACGCCGAACACAGGGTACAGCACGCCCGCGGCGACCGGCACGCCGATGACGTTGTAGGCGAACGCGAACCACAGGTTCTGGCGGATGTTGCGCATCGTCGCGCGGGACAGCCGGCGGGCGCGCAGGATGCCCTGGAGGTCGCCGCCGAGCAGGGTGATCCCGGCGCTCTCTATCGCGACGTCGGTGCCGGTGGCCATCGCGATCCCGATATCGGCGGTCGCCAGCGCCGGCGCATCGTTGACGCCGTCGCCGGCCATCGCGACGACCTGGCCCTCGGCGCGAAGCCGCGCGATCTCCCGGGCCTTCTCGGCCGGCAAGAGCCCGGCGATGACGTCGGCGCCGGCGATGCCGAGCTCGCGCGCGACCGCCTCGGCCGTGGTGCGGCTGTCGCCGGTCAGCATCACGACGCGGAGGCCGTCGGCGGCGAGCGCCCGCAGGGCCCCCGCGGCGGCAGGCTTGATCGGATCGGCGACGCCGAGCAGACCGGCGAGCGCGCCGTCGACGACGACATAGACGACGGTCTGGCCGGCGGTGCGCAGCGCCTCGGCCTGGCGATCGAGGTCGGCGGTGACGCCGCCGGGCGCGCTGCGCTCGGCGAGCGCGCGGTTGCCGAGCGCGACCTGGGCGCCGTCGACCGTGCCGGACGCGCCCTGGCCGGTGATCGACGCAAACCCGGTCGCGTGGCCGATCGCCACGCCGCGCTCGGTGGCCCCGGCGACGATCGCCGCGGCCAGCGGGTGCTCGCTGCCGCGCTCGAGGCTCGCGGCGAACCGCAGCAGCCGCGCGGCGGTGCCCCCGGACGGTTCGACCGTGACCAGCCGCGGCGTGCCCTGGGTCAGCGTGCCGGTCTTGTCGATCGCCAGCACGGTCGCCTGGGCGAGCCGCTCGATCGCCTCGGCGTTGCGGACCAGCACGCCGGCCGCCGCGCCGCGCCCGGTGCCCACCATGATCGACATCGGCGTCGCCAGGCCGAGCGCACACGGGCACGCGATGATCAGCACCGCCACCGCGTTGACCAGCGCGTACGCCAGCGCCGGGGCCGGACCGGCGATGGTCCACGCGGCGAACGTCGCGACCGCGGCGAGCAGCACCGCCGGCACGAAGTACGACGCCACGCGATCGGCCAGCCGCTGGATCGGCGCACGGCTGCGCTGGGCCTCGCCGACCATGCGCACGATCTGCGCGAGCAACGTGGCCGCGCCGACCCGCTCGGCGCGCATCACGAAGCCGCCGGTGCCGTTGATCGTACCGCCGGTGACCCGCGCTCCGGCGGCCTTCTCGACGGGGATCGGCTCGCCGGTCACCATCGCTTCGTCGATCGCCGTGGCCCCCTCGACGACCACGCCATCGACCGGCACCTGCTCGCCCGGCCGGACCCGCAGCTGGTCACCGGGCGTGAGGCTGGTCAGCGGCACGTCGTGCTCGCCGCCGCTGCCGTCGAGCCGGTGCGCGGTCTTCGGGGCGAGCCCGAGCAGCGCGCGGATCGCGCTGGACGTCGCGCGCCGGGCCCGGAGTTCGAGCACCTGGCCGGCCAGCACGAGCGTCGTGATCACCGCGGCCGGCTCGAAGTACAGCGCGGCGCCGCCGGCGTGGTCGTGAAACGCGCGCGGCAGCGCCTCGGGAACCAGCGTCGCGACGATGCTGAACCCGTACGCGGTCGCGATGCCGATCGCGATCAGCGTGAACATGTTGAGCTTGCGCGTCGCGATCGATCGCCAGCCGCGCGCGAAGAACGGCGCGCCGGCCCACGCGACGGCCGGCGTCGCGAGCAGGAGCTCGAGCCACGCCCGTGCGCCCGGCGACAGGCCCGCCGGAAACGCCGCGCCGAACATCGCGGCCATCGAGCGCGCCACCAGCGGAGCGCTGAACGCCGCGGCGACCACGAGCCGGCGGGTCATGTCGCGCAGCTCGGGGTTGTCGTCGCCGAGCGTGGCCGCGCGCGGCTCGAGCGCCATGCCGCACCGCGGGCAGCTGCCGGGCGCCTGCTGGACGACATCGGGGTGCATGGGGCACACGTACTCGGTGCGCTCGATCGGCAGCGCGGGCTCGAGCGCCATGCCGCAGTCCGGGCAATCGCCGGGCCCCGGCTGGCGGATCTCGGGGTGCATCGGGCAGGTGTGGAGCAGCGTCGCATCGCCGATTTGCGGCGCCGCCGCAGGCCGGGGGGGCGCTGCCGCGATGGGATGCACGTGCGGCGCGGGCGCGGGCGGTGGGGCCGTCCCGCCCGCGCCCGCGGGCGCGGGGTACTTCTCCGGATCCGCGACGAACTTTTCGCGGCACTTCGGGCCGCAGAACCAGAGCTCCCGGCCACCGTAGGTCGCGCTTCCGCCCCGCGCCTTGCCAGGGGTAACGGTCATGCCGCATACCGGATCTTTCACCGTCGCCACCGGCGCGAGCGGGTCGACGCCAGGATCGTGCGGCTGGCTCTCGTGATTCATCGGCGGTGACTCCTGCGACGCGATCGGGACCGGCCCGTTCATACACGTTCCGGAGCGATCCGGCACGGTGCTGCGCGACGCGCCGGGCCGCGATCGACCTGCTATGACGGAAAAAAGGAGACTGGAATGATCCGCCCACGCGCGATCGCTCTTGGCCTGGTGTTGTGGAGTGCAACGCCAAGTGTTGCTGCGCCGACACCCTCGGGCACAAAAAACGACCCACTGGTCGCGGAGACCCAGGCGTGGGTGGCGGCCAGACCCGTGCTCGAGAAGTACTGCGCCCGGTGCCACACCCAGGGCGCCAAGTCAGCGACCAAGCGCAAGCTCGCCCACTTCGACATGACGTCGTACCCGCTCGGCGGCCATCACGCGGCCACGATCGGCGCCACCCTGCGCGACGTGCTCGGCGTGACGGGCAAGCGGCCGCGCATGCCCGCCGATCGGCCGGGCATCGTCGCTGGCAACGAGCTCGCCGCGATCGAGGCGTGGGCCCATGCGTGGGACGCCGCGGACAAGGCGGGGTTGCATCCGAGCGTCGTGCATCACTGACTCGGGGCCTCGCTCGCGCGGACCTCGTTGCCGATGAGGCGCCGCTCGTGTCGTCACGCCCTGGACACGTCTCGCACGCGGTGGCCATCGCTCGGCGAAAGACGGCGGAAAATTCTCGTGGACCCGCGCGACGCGCGCTGCAGGTCCCGTGGTCCACGCCGTGCACGTCACCTGGACCGATGGGGGGAATGATGAAGGTATTTTGCGATTCCTGCCGGCAGGGGGTGTTCGGCGTCGACGTGCTGTACACCGCGGATGCACAGCTGGTCTGTCCAGCATGCTTCGGCAAGGCCAGCCTGGCTGCCGGCGCGGTCGGCTCGTCCCTGCTGTCCGGGATTCCGTGGGTCGGCGCGATCGCGGCGGTGTTGCCGTGGCTGGTCCACACGACCATGTCGATCACGGTGAGCGGAGAGATCACGAGCTACCGCGACTGGGTCGCGATCGGCTGCGGCACCGTCGCGCTGGCCTGTGGCCTCGCGGCGATCCTGCACGCGCGGTCGCGCGTCAGCGGGGCGTTGCTCGCGATCGGCACCGCGGTCGCGCTGCTCGGCGTGTATCACCTCGCGCGCGGCGTCGGCATGATCGGCTGACCTGTTCGATTGATTCAGGGCGTCGTGAGGAGCCAGTTGGCGACGAGGCCGGCGATCAGCGCGAGCGCGACGCAGATGCCGACCATGAGCCGCCGCGTCGAGGCATCGCGGGCGTCGGGCGTCGCGGGATCGACCTGGACGACCGAGCCGACGAGCGCCGTGGGCAGCTCGTCGAACGCGGGCTGTGGGGGCCGCATCGCCGACGGCGGCGGCTGATGGATCGTCGGGTAGGCCTCGCGCAGGCTCTTCATCGGCGTGCCGGCGAGCGGCGTCGTGTTGTGGCGCGAGCGCGGAGGCGCGAGCCGCGCCTGCGGCGTGGCGCTGGTCATCACGCCGCTCTGATCGACCGTGCCGTACGCCGAGGAGGCCGCCGACTGGCCCGGCGTGCCTTCGGCGAACGTCGAGCCGGCGTTCGCGGTGCCCGGGGCCACCGGTGCGGGCGGTGGCGGCGGCGGCGGCGGGGCAGGGCGGGGCGACGACGCCACGACCGCCTGCTCGGCGTGCGTGGGGCGCGAAGCGGGCTGCGGCACACCGGTCGGGTCGCCCTGCGATCCGCGGGGGATGACGCGCGGCACGGCGATGCGTGGCGGCGCGGCGCGGGGCACGGGCGCTGCGGCGGCGGCGCTCGGGGCGCTGGCGCTCTGCTTGGCCGCGGGCTGCGTCTTCGCGCGCGGGTAGGTGACGTCGTCGTACGTGTTGTTGCGCGGGAGGATCGCGCTCGATGGCAACCGCGGCGCCGTGATCGAGGCGGTGTGCGACGCCGGGGGCGGCGGCGTGACGTGGCGCGGCGCGGCCGGCGCGGCCGGCGAGGTGGGCTCGCCCGTCGAGCTGCGCGACACGACCGGAGACGCCGTCATGGACGAGTGGGCTGCTGCGGCGGCGGCTTGCAGCGCCGCGGCCAGCGGATCCTGGATCGATGCCGCGCCGCGAGCGAACCCCCGCGCGCGCAGCGGCACCGTGGGGGCGCGCTGCGGATCCGGCACCGACTCGATGATGTACGACGCCGAGACCGGAGAGGTCGGCGCATCCTCGGTGCGTTGCGGCGCGACGTTGATCGCGAGATCGTCGTCGCGCGCGAGCAGCTCGTCGAGCGCGACCGCGAGCTCTGCGGCCGTCTGGTAGCGCTCGCTCTGCTGGCGCTCGAGGCACCGCATCACGAGGTGCTCGACGTCGGGCGGCACCGGCACCTGCTCGGACACCCTCGGCGGCGTCGAGGTGAGCACCGCGGCGAGCGCGGCGGCGGCGCTGTTGGCGTCGTCAAACGGCTTGCGGCCGGTGATCATCTCGTACATCACGATGCCGAGCGTGTAGATATCGCTGGTCGCGGTGCACAGCCCGCCGACCATCTGCTCGGGCGACATGTAGTCGAGCGTGCCGATCATCTGACCGGCCTGCGTGAGGTCCGAGCGCTCGAGATCGCTGTCCTGCAGCAGCTTGGCGATCCCGAAATCCAGCACCTTCACAAAGTCGAGGTAGTTGCCGCGGCGCTCGAGGTGGATGTTGGTCGGCTTGAGGTCGCGGTGGATGATGCCGTGCGCATGTGCTTCGGCGAGCGAGCTGCAAACCGCCCGCGCGATCACCATGGCGCGGCGCCACGGCAGCGTGCCCTCGGCGTGGATCCGGTCGTAGAGCGTCTCGCCGTGTAACAGTTCCATCACGATGTACAGCGTTCCGCCGGGAGCTTCCCCGAGCTCGTACGCCGTGATCGTGTGGGGATCGCGCAGCCGCGTCAGCGCTTCGCCTTCGCGGCGGAACCGCGCGACGACCCGGGGATCGTGCGTCAAATTCGCATGCAGGACCTTGAGCGCGAATTCGTGACCTGACTTAAGGTGCGTGGCGCGATAGATGGCGCCAAATCCGCCGGCGGCGAGCTTTGCGTCCACGCGAAACCGGCGGTCGAACACCGCGCCCAGAAGCGGGTCGCGACGCTCAACCGCGGTGCGTTCGTTGGTATCTTGTTCCGCAGCCACGCCCACAGAGCCATTGTGGCAGGGGTCGCGTCCGGGAACCAGCCATCTGAGCTCGAACCGCAAACAACGGCACAAGCCGGCGATCGCCGTGCCGGGATCCGCCGTTCGACGCTGGAGCGTCCGCGCAACGGTCCGCCGGCGCTTGGGACGGACATGTCCGCACCCTGCCGCGTTGATTGCGGGCGGAAGGTTTGGTACATACGTGCTCCTTCGGAGCCATAGCCAAGTGGTAAGGCAGTGGTCTGCAAAACCACCATTCCCCAGTTCAAATCTGGGTGGCTCCTCGATAAAACGGATCGGCGTCAGCGCGCGCCGGGGGGCGTCAGCCCCTGCTTTCGTGCGCCGCGGCTTCCTTCCGGAAGGCCGCTCAGAAGCGGCACCTGCTGTACTTCTGCGCACGTGGGCTCGCAGGTTCGCCCACGTGGTCGTACCACGTGCCATCAACGGTCTGCTGAGGCCGATTACCAGGGCCAGAGACTCCATGTGTAATAGCTGCCTGCCAGCAGAATTGCCGTGATCGCCCAGGCCCCGAACAGCCGATAGACCTGCACCGGCCAGGGCCGCCGCACAGCGGTACACAACCCCACCCCGACCAGCGCACCCGCACAGGCGCCGCCGCCGCCCCACGCCACGAGCCCGACGTAGTGGATCGCGACTGCCCCGGTCGGCCGCATCACGAGCTCGCCGGACAGCGGGAGGTAGATGAGGTGGCGCCACTGGCCAAAGTCGCAGGCGGCGTACGCGAACGCGCCGCCGATCACCGCCGACATCGCGATCACGAAGCCGCGATGCGCGCGCGACATCACGGGCCCTGTGGCGCCGGTCGGGTCCCCTGATGGCACCGCGTGCATGTCGTCCCGGTGAGCTTGAACGCCGCCCGACCGTCGTGGCAAGGCGCGCAGGTCGGCTTCGGCGGGGTGGGCAGCGCGGTCACGTCCGGGGCGCGCAGGTCGACGTGGCAGACCTCGCACGCGGGGGCAGCGGCGTGCGCCGCGTGATCGAACGCCGCGCGCACCGACCACGGCGCGGCGAGCCGGGCGAGGTCGCGGCTGCGCGCCAGGTCCCGGCGATGACACGCCTCGCAGGCGTCGAGCTGCGGCGCTGGACCGCCGGTCACGGCATGGCAGGCCGTGCCGGTGCAGGCGCGATGGCCGCGCGGCGGGCGGAGCTGGGTCACCGGGGTGGTCAGCGCGTGGCACCGCGCGCACGGCGCCGGGTGCTTGCCGTGATCGAGCGTCGCGCCGAACTCGGTGTGCTCGGCGGGACCGCGGTCGGCGACCAGCGCGCGCCACGGCTCGGTGCCATTGTGGCACGCGCCGCAGATCCGCGGCTGGCGGCGGCCGAAGTCCTCGGCGTGGCAGGTCGCGCACGGCGCATGACCGACGACGCGGGGCGCTCCGGAGCTGCTGAGCGGGTGACAGCTCGCGCAGCCGACCGAGACCTGGGAGGCATGCGCAGCGTGCGAGTAGCGCGCGGCGGGGCGCTCGACCTTGAACCCCGGCAGGGCGGGATCGCGGTGGCACCGCGTGCACGCCTGGGTGATCGAGAACCCGGCGGCGCCGTCGTGGCATCCGCCGACCGCGCAGCTCGCCGCGCTCGGCGCCGGGAGCAAGTTGTCGTCGGTGTCGCGCACGGTGGCGTGGCAGGTCACGCAGCGCGTCCCGCGCGCGGCGCGGCTGGCGTGGCGGGCATGCGAGAACGCGCCGGCGACGTTGATCTCGGCGCGCAGGATCGCCGGGGCGGCGGCGCCGGTCGCCGCGGTGTGGCAGCCGGTGCACGCGGTCATCGCGGGGCCCCTTCCGGCGGCGCCGCTGCCGTCGTGACAGCCGGCGCAGCGCTGGTGCGGGGGCGCCGTGGCGGGCGGCGGCGTGGCATCGCCGGCGTGGCATTGCGCGCACGCGAGCTCGCCGTGGCGGCGGTGCCCGACGGCGATCGCGAAGTCCGGGGCGACGCGATACGGCGGGTAGGCGACCGTGGCCTGGGCGCCGGCGTGGCAGTTGCTGCAGATCGCCGGGCGCTCGCCGGGCAGCGCGCCGCGGCGGGGCGGTGGACCGTGGCAGCTGCCGAAGCACGTCGCGTGATCGGGCCGGCCAGGCCGCGCGTCGCGCCGGATCGCGTGGCAGCGCGCGCACGCCAGCGGCTCGGCGCCGCTCGAGGCGAGGTCTCGATCGTGCAGGTGGTGATCGAAGCCGGTCGGCGGCGCCGGGGCGGCGGTCGCGAGTGCGGTGACCGCGGTGACCGTGATCGCGGACGCAAAGCCGCGCATCAGTAGGCCCCGGTCATCGTCAGCCGCAGGCTCTTGTACGACGTGATCTCGGGCGAGAACGCGATCGCCGTCGACAGATCGTAGGACACGAACAGCCGCAGCTGCTTGCCGATCCACGCGTCGATGGTGAGCCGGCCGCCGCCGCGGACATCGCGGGTCTCGATCGGGTTGGTCGGATCGACGTAGAGCTCGGCGTAGGTGGTCCGGCGGCCGTACAGCTCGAGCATCGCCGACAGCTGGCGCGCCCCCAGCGACATCCGCGCGCGCCCGCCGAACTCGGTGAACCCGGTCTCGCCGGTCGCCGCGCTGGTCGGGATCGGCTGGACCACGAGGCGGACGTCGGTCGCTGGGCCGCCGACCAGATCGTCGCGCTCGGTCTGCCGGGTCAGCGCGCTGACGCCGACCGCCAGCGTGCGGCGCAGCCGGACCTCGAGCGCGCCGCCGAACTCGACGTACGCCGCCGAGTAGCTGCTCTTGGTCTGGTCGGCCTTCGTCAGATCCACAGCGATCGTCGTGCGCGCGGTCAGGTCGACGTTCTCGGCGATCAGGGTGCCGCCGCGCAGCGAGACCACGAGCTGCGGCAGCACCGGACCGAGATCGAGGTAGCGGCGCGCCGCGGTCGGATCGTCGGCGGCGACCAGCGAGGGATCCCACCGCCAGTCGGCCGCGAACCGCCGCATCACGTCGAACACGACGTTGGTGACCTCGTGGTAGCGCGCGCGGAACTGCAGCCGCTCGCTGGCGAGGTTCCCGTCGAGCGTCCGCGCCTGCGCGAGCACGCTGAGATCGCGCCGCGGTTGCCACTCGAGCGCGAGCTGGCGATGCGCGCTGTCGGGCTGGTCGGCGAAGTTGCTGGTCAGCGCGAGGGCCTCGCCGGTGATCGCGATCGGCAGCCCGGCGAGCCGCCGCAGATCGACGCGCAGCGACCCGCCGGCGACCGCGTAGCCCTCGCCCGTCGGGTCGGTCGTGTAGTCGGTGTGGCGGCCGCCGGCGTACGCGGTCGCGGTCACGATGTCGCCGTCGTACGCCAGCAGCGCGCCGTCGATGTGCAGCACCCACGGGCCGTAGATGTACTGGTCGCCGGCGCGCAGCCGCAGCTTGCGCAGCCCCCAGCGCCGCGGCAAGAAGTCCTTGATCTCGGCCCAGCCGGTGCGGATCTCGAGCGTCGTGCGATCGAACCACGTCGCGATCGGCGGCGCGAGCGGGACCGCTTGACCGGACGGCGGCTGGTAGGTCTCGCGCTGGGCTGCGTCGAGCCGCAGCGACAGATACGAGGACACGCTGTCGAGCACGACGCCGCGGGTGCTGAAGAACAGCTCGCCGAACCCGTACGACCTGAGCGCGCTGTAGTCCTTGCCCTCCTTGACCGGCGCATCGAGCGAGGCCTTGCCGCTGGGCCGCGCGCCATCGACCTGATAACCGACCGTGAGGCTGAACGAGACCGGCGCGAGCACGTCGCGCAGTGCGGCCAGCTCCTCCAGCGCCGGCGGCTCGGTCAGCGCGCGCGCGGGGGGCGCGGCGGGCATCGGCATCGTGAGGTGCGGCGCGGGCGGCGGCGCGGCGGCGGCGCGGGGCCGCATGCGCAGGTGGCGCGGCGGCGGCTCGTGGGTGATCCTGAGCTCGGGCTCGGCGCGCGCGGTCCCGGTGCCCGCGGCGATCCACGCCGCGACCGCGAGCCTGCGCGCGGCGGTCACGGCCGGCTCCGCGGCGCCGCGCCGGCGTGGCAGCTGGTGCAGTACGTCTCGCTGTGGCAGGTCACGCAGGGCCGGACGTCGAACCGCGCGAGCCGGCCGTGATCGGTCCAGAACGTGGTCGCGAACCCGTGCGAGCGCGGCCGCTGGCGGTGGCACGCGGTGCAGAACTCGACGACGTGGCAGCGCGCGCAGCGCTCGCGGTCGGCAGCCGCCTCGGCGCCGTGGTCGAGCTCGCGAAACGTGATCCGGTGATCCGCCGGTACCATGGTCTGGTGGCACTCGTCGCACGCCTGCCTGGGATTGCCCGACATCTGCGTGTGGCACGCGGCGCACCGGGTCGCGTCGTGCTCGGCGGCCTCGCCGTGATCGCGGCGGAACGCGAGCGTGTGATCGAGCGGCCGCTCGGTCAGCGGCAGGTGGCTGCGCGGCGCGAGCGAGGCCAGGGTCTCGGTGCGCTGGCGGTGGCAGGTCTCGCAGATCCGCATCCGCATCACCGGCGGCGTGCGCGCCGAGTCATCGTGGCAGGCGACGCAGCGCTCGACCCGGGGCGCGCGGTGGTCGCCGTACTCGGCCGCGTTCGCGGTCTCGGCGTGGCAGTCCTCGCAGCGGATCGTCTGGCCGCTGCGATCGGTGCGGTGGCGCGCGTGATCGAAGTGCAGGTCGTCGCGGATCAGCCGGCGCCGGATCCGCAGCCGGGTCGCGGGCTCGTGGCACGCGCGGCACTCCGCCATCCGGGGCGCGTCGGCGAGCGCGACCTCGGCCGCGTGGCACCGCGTGCACGCCGCGTGGTCGGGGCGCGCCAGCCCGGCGTCGCCGCGGGTGTGGCAATCGGTGCACGTCACGTGGAACCCGACGCGGTCCTCCATCTTGCCGGCGGCGAGGTGGCGCTGGTGCGAGAACTTCGACGGCTCGGCCTGCCACGCGTCCTCGACCGGATACGGCTTGAGCGGCGCGCTCAGCGGCCGCGCCGTGATCGGCGTGTGGCAGACCTCGCACAGCCGGGTCGGCTCGCCGAGGAAGTCCTTGCGGTGGCACGCGGCGTCGTCGCACGGCTGGTGATCCTGGGTCCCGGGGCGGGCGGTCCCGCGGTGGCAGCTGGCGCACGGTATCCTGGCGTGCTGCGCGTGCGAGATCCGCGCGTCATCGTAGGCCGGCAGCGGCGCGCTCGTCGTGCGCTGCGCCGTGCAGGCCGCCACCAGCGCCCCGATGGCGATCGCGATCACCAGGTGCTTGGTCATGCCCCCGCGGCGCTGACGCTAGCACGGCTCCGGCGTCAGCCGCGCGCGAGCGCGTCGTCCCGGTCGTCGGCGGTGATGCTGGGGCGACCGGCCGAGAGCGCGCGCCGCACGTGGATCAGCCGGCTGGCGGCGTCGGGCCGCCACCACGCCACCGAGAAGTCGCGGACGCCTTCGGGGGTATAGGTGACGACGACGCGCTCGCCCGCGGCGCGCGACAGCCTGGGGACGATCGCCTCGGTCACGGCGTGGACGATGATCATGCCGCCGGGGCGCACCGCGCGGGCAAGCGCCGGCCACAGCCGATCGAACAGGCCCGGCTCGGTGAGGCACCACAACGGCGCGGAGGCGTCGGGCTCGGGGTCAGGAATCGGGGTGTTGCAGGTGACGAGGTCGGCGGGCTCGGCGGGCGCGGCGACGTCGCCCTGCGAGATCGCCAGGTGCGCGACGCCGGACAGCGCGGCGCCGAGCCGGGCGTAGGCCACGGCGCGGTCGTTGAGGTCGATGGCGGCGATCTGGCGGGCTTGGCCGGGCCGGGTGAGCGGGGCGAACCCCGAGCCACAGCACAGATCGATCCACGCGTCGCGGCGGCCCGGTGGGATCGACCGCGCGACGTGCTCGCTCGAGCCATCCGGCCAGCACACGAGGTCGCGCTCGACCGGTGCGTCGCGCCGATCGCACACCACCAGGGCGCGGTCGAGCGGGAGCACCGCGACCCGGGCATGTAGCTCGTCGCCGGCGCGCTCGACGACGCCGTGCGCGATCAGCGCGTCGACGAGCGCCGGCGCGCGCAGCTGGTCGGGGCCGATCTCGGTGCCGCGGACCAGGAGCTCGAACAGCGCGGCGGCCGGCGTCTGGGTCGCGCGGGGCCGACCCCGGAGGTAGTCGGACACCAGGGCGGACGACGCGGTCCCGGCCCAGGCTTCGAGCGCGCGCGCGGTCAGGCCGTGGCTTCGCAGGCGGTCCCCGAGGTCACGCAGGCCCGCGCTCGCCGCGCGGCCCGGGGAGGCCGCGCCGCCTGCGGTCACGGCCGCTCCAGGTAGCGCCGGGCGAGGTCGTACTCGGCGTCGAGCACGAGCTGCGCGGCGACGACCTGCTCGAGCAGCTTGCGGCGGCCCTGGGGGGTCGCGGCCTCGGGCGCGAACCCGAGCAGGGCGCCGTAGAACGCGAGCTCGGCGCGCCGGGGCCCGGTGGTCGCCAGCGGCGCGATCTCGGCGTAGCTGTGCTTGCCGGTGGCGAGCTGCGCGAGCCGCTCGTACCACGCGTCGCCGCGGCGGCCGGCCAGGTAGTCGTCGGCCAGCCCGTCGCGGGGTGCGCCGGCGCGCGCGGCCTCGCCGAGGATCCACAGGCTCATGTAGGTCTTGTGGAAGTCGCTGATCGCGGCCTCCCCGAGGCTGCGGTGGTAGGCGTCGAGCGCGTCGCGGTAGCGGCCGGCCTCGATCAGGAACGCGACCGCGGTGGTCGCCAGGTCCTCGGAGTCCGGATCGCGGTCGAGCGCGCGCATCGCCAGCTCGACCGCCTTGGCGGGGTCGCCGAGCCACCACATCGTGCGGCTCATGTCGAGCTCGCGCTCGGCGGCGACCGCGCGCGGCAGATCCTTGTTATCGCCGAGCGAGGCCCAGCTGCGCAGCGACTCGAGGTAGCGCTCGGTCGCCGGCCGCAGCTTGCCGGAGCGCCGCAGTCCGTCGGCGGCGAGCCGCTCGAGCTTGGCCCGCCGGTAGCGGTCGGAGGTGGTCTGGTCGCTCAGCATCGCGATGCCCTTCTGCGCCCACTTCTGGGCGTCGGCATAGCGGTCGGTCTGGACGTCGATCGTCACCAGGGTCTCGTAGGCATCGATCGACGGCGCCCGTTCGATCGAGGCGGTCAGCGCGTGCTTGGCGTCGTCGAGCATGCCCTGGCTGGCGAGGCCGCGGCCGAGCGCGGACTCGGCGATTGCCGCGGTCTTCTGCCACACCGAGTGCGGGTGAGCCGAGGCCGCCCTGGCGGTGTAGCGCAGCGCCGCGTGCCACGCGTCGTTGGCGGCGCTCGGGCGGCCGCCGCTGGCCAGCCGCTGGATCCGCTCGGCGTACAGCCGGCCGAGCCGCAGCGCGAGGCCGGCATCGAGCTCGCCGGTGGCGTGCAGCGCCTGCTCGTACAGCGCGATCGCCTGGTCGATCCGGCCCAGCGTGCGGGCGTCGCCGCCGGCGGCGGCGAGCAGGGCGGGGGTCCCCGGGAACCGGGCGAGCCCCGCGAGGCAGACCGCCAGCGCCGCGGCGGCGTCGGGCGCGTGGTCGTCGGCGGTGAGCGCGGTGGCGAGCTCGCCGTAGGCCTCGGCGGTCGGCTGATCGGCGACGACCTCGGCGCGCACGACGAGCGCGCGATCGGCGCCGTAGGTCAGCGACAGCCGGGTCAGGGCGCGGTGGATCTCGGGGGCGCGGCGGCCGCGCGCCAGGACGTTGGCGATCCGCCGGCCGCTCGCCAGGAAGTCGTGGTGGGCGCGCACCAGCGGAAGCGACGCGCCGCGCCGGTCGATCAGCTGGGCGACGGCGCGCTGGCGGTCGACCTCGAGGTCGACGTAGCGATCGACCAGCCACGGCAGCGGCAGCGCCAGCGCGGTCGGCTCGAGCAGCACGATCGGCTGGGCCCGCGTCGCGTCCGGCCCGTGCTCGGCCATCGCGAGGTCGTCGGCGAACCCGAGGACCTCGTCGAGCTCGGCGAGGTGGGCGGCGCGCGCGGCCGGCTCGATCTCGGCGAGCAGCACGAGGGTCTGCACCGTGGGCTCGAGCGCGCCGGACCGGCCGAACAGCGCGCGCAGCCCGCGCAGCAGCTCGGTCTGGGCGGCCAGCCCGCGGCCGACCTCGGCCGGATCGTCCTGCCACAGGAAGGTCAGCTGATCGAGCAGCGCGGCGGCGACGAACGGATGCTCGTCCGCGACCGCGTCGCGGATCCGGCCCGCGAGCGCGGCTGCGATCGGGGCGCGCGCCTGGTCGCGCGCGGCGCCGACCGGCGTGATCCACAGCAGGTCGATCGCCTGATCGCGGTCGGCGTCGTCGCGCAGCTCGATCAGGGTATCGGGCCACGCGGCGTGAAAGCTCGCGGCCGCGGCGCACCCGGCCAGCGCGACGGCGGCCGAGACGATCGAGGCGGCGATGCAGCGGGCCATGATCACCAAGGCTAGCATCGCGCCGCCATCGTCATGTCATCGAGATGATGTATGGTGCCGGCCGTGAGCTCGACAGGAATCGTGGTTCAGAAGTACGGCGGCTCGTCGGTCGCCGACGCCGAGAAGATCAAGCTGGTCGCCAAGCGCATCGCGCGGACCAAGGCCTCTGGCAAGAAGGTCGTCGTCGTGGTCTCGGCGATGGGCAAGACGACCAACCAGCTGATCGAGAAGGCCAAATCGATCAGCCCCTCGCCGTCGCGCCGCGAGCTCGACATGCTGCTGACCTGCGGCGAGCGCGAGGCGATGGCCCTCATGTCGATGGCGTGCTCCGAGGAGGGCCTCGAGGCGATCTCGTTCACCGGCTCGCAGGCCGGCATCCTCACCAACGATCGCCACTCCGGCGCCCGGATCGTCGAGGTCCGGCCGTTCCGCATCGAGGACGAGCTCGATCGCGGCAAGGTCGTGATCGTCGCCGGGTTCCAGGGCGTGTCGTACAAGCGCGAGATCACGACGCTCGGCCGCGGCGGCTCGGACACCACGGCGGTCGCGCTCGCGGGCGCGCTGCGCGCCGACTACTGCGAGATCTGCTCGGACGTCGATGGCGTCTACACCGCCGATCCGCGCGTGGTCGATGCCGCGACGCTGCTCACCGCGATCAGCCACGACGAGATGCTCGAGCTGGCCGCGCAGGGCGCCAAGGTCCTGCACGACGCGGCGGTCGACTTCGCGCGGCGCAGCGGCATCGCGCTCTACGCGCGCGCCACCAACAAGGACGGCGGCGGCACCCGCATCGACTTCTCGCCCGATCGCGAGCGCCAGGTCGCCGCGGTCACCGGCCAGAACCAGCTGATCCGGCTCCGGATCTCGGCGGCCTCGGGCGGCGCGGCGGTCGAGCACTGTCTGCAGATCCTGAGCGCGGCGTCGATCCCGCTCACCCACCTCGATCTCGAGGGCCAGGAGCTGCGCGCGTGGTTCACGATCGCCGACGTGCCGGACTGGGGCGACGTCCGCACCAAGCTCGACAACGTGCTCGGCAGCGCGCTCGAGCTGGGCGAGGAGGGCGCGGTCACGATGGTCGGCCACGGCATCGGCGGCAACCCCGGCATCATCAACAAGGCGCGGGCCACCGCGTTCGGCGCCGGCGTGCCGCTCAACGCGGTCAGCGTCTCGCCGCTGCGCGTGACGCTGTGGTGCGATCGCCAGCACGTCGATAACCTGGTGCGCGCGATGCACAAGGCGTTCATCGAGTAGCGCGCCGGGGCCGACATGCCGAAGTTGTCTCTCGCTCGCCTGGTGCCGCACCTCGGCAGGCACGGTCGCGCGACCCGCTGGCGGCGCACCAGGGGCCGGCCGCGGGTCTGGGCCCACCGCGGCGATTCGGCGCACGCGCCGGAGAACACGCTGCTCGCGTTCGACAAGGCGCGCGCCGCCGGCGCCGACGGCATCGAGCTCGACGTCCGGTTCGACGGTGACGGCAACGTGGTCGTGTTCCACGACAGCCTGCTCGACCGGCTGACCGGCCAGCCGGGCCGCATCGAGCAGCTCTCGGCGGCCGAGCGCGCCCGGCTCCGCGTCAGCGGCGAGCCGGTCCCGCTGCTCGCCGACGTGCTGGCCGCCGCCGACCGCGAGCTCGAGATCGACGTCGAGCTCAAGGTCGACCGGCCGGGGCGGGCCGGCGGGCTCGCCGAGGCCACCGCCCGGATCATCAAGGCCTCGGGCCGCGCCGAGCAGGTCCTGGTCTCGTCGTTCGACCCGATCGCGCTGGTCCAGCTCCACATCTTCCTGCCCGACATCGCGCTCGGCTACCTGTTCCACGACGACCAGGCGCTGCCGATGCGCCGCGGCTGGATCGGCACGCTGATCGGCGCCAGCCTGGCCCATCCGCAGCACACGCTGTGCACCGAGGCGCGGGTCCAGGCGTGGCATCGCGCCGGCCTGCCGGTCAACACCTGGACGGTCGACGACGCCGACGAGCTGGCGCGGCTGGCGCGGATCGGCGTCGACGGCGTGTTCTGCAACGATCCAGGCCACGCGATCTCGGTGCTCTCCGCCGCTGTCTCCAGCTAGCTCGTCGCCTCGATGCTGCGCGTGGCAGCCAGCAGGTCAGCTGCCATGGCGCTGAAAGCGCGCCTCGGGCTGCCAGGACCTGGTAGCGTCGCCGCCACCGGCGTACGCTCGGCCGACGCTCGACGTCCGATCGACGCACATGTGGGAGCGAACGCTCGCAGGAGCAGGGGATTGTATGAAGGATTTTCGCCACGATGAGACGAAGGATTCCGGGCAAGACAAGGATTCCGGACCCATTCACGTGAGGCGAACGAGCATCATGGCCCCAAGAGCGCGTTCCGCTCACCCGAGGACGAAAAGCCCGCCAACTGGAACAACCATGTGCGGATGGTCTCGCCGAAGGATCCATTTGAATTGATCGAGGTGGTGCCTCCTTTCTGGTGCCCCAAGGCTCCTAACTCCGTCCTGGAGGCGATGCCGTCACACCACGCGGGGTCCGACCGGCCGCACCAGCAGGACGCCCCGGCAGGCGACCCACCTGTGATCCTGACCGAGTGGAAGCTCGGTTGGCGACAGCAACAATGGGATGCGTATCACCTCGCGACGTTGCCGGTCCAGGCGATGCATCAGACGTTGCGCCCGACATCAACAGCTTTCGTCATGCCGAGAAACATCCGGACCTCCGGGCGCTCGGATTCGTGAAACCCAAGGGCTTTCAAGGCGATCTGACGACCCTGGCCAACCGACAAGAAGTCCCGCATCGCGGCGGCGCGCAAGTGGGCGGCCTATTTCGCGGCGACAACACGCTCAACACCACCAAGAGCGACGAGAGAGCGATCGACAACGCGAGCAAGGGCGCGGCAGATGGTGGGTTCCTTGGCGTCATCAAGGCGGACTCGCAGCTCACGGCGGCTCTGAAAGCGGTGAAGCAGGCCACCACAACAGTCATGGAAGCACGTAGCGATCTCCTTGCGGCCTATGACGCCATCGAGGTCGCGCAAGCCGAGAAAGACGCTGAAGATGCTGCGAAGGAGATCGCCGCGCTCAAAGGAGATGCCGAGAAGATCCGGTCTGCGCTCGAGTTCATCGATAACGGCCCAGCGAAGATCGCGAAGCTACTTGAAGAAGGCGTCGAAAAACTGTCTCACGTAGGCTCCGTCTGTGCGCTGGTGTTCAGCACACTTCCAGTCGCTGGCCTCACAGCTGCCGAGGCCAAGCTCGCGCAGGCACAGACAAGAATGAAGGCAGCAACGGCGGCCGGTCTGCAGCATCGCCTTGAGGCGGCGAAGTCCAAAGCGCTTGCCGCGCTGCAGGTGCTGTCGGAGAAGAAGGCCAATCTGCACACTGCGATGACTGCTCGCAGGGAAGCCTATGACGAGGCGGGCCGCCAAGCCGGCGCGGCATCGCACGGTGGCCCGGCGAGTAGCGCCAAGGTCGCCGCATTCATCAGCGCAATTCCGGTCGCTGAAATTGTCGTGGCGAACCTCCGAAATATCGTCGACAAGACGCGGTATGGCCTTGCACTGCAGCATCAAACCGAGCAGGCGTGGAATTTGCCCGTCGCGATTGGCACGCTGGAATACTGCCAGACGTATTTTGGGGCAGCTCTTGCTGACTGGACGGAGAGGCTTCAAGCGCTGATCGCGAACAAGGACCGGATCGCCGGCGAACGGCCAGAGACTGGAAGTGACGAATGATCAACGCGCGCGGCGCCGCTGTACGCTGGACCCTCTCGCAGCCAAACGCACCGAGGTGAAGGCGGCCGTGGATCGCTATGCGAACCTCGAGGTGAACTACTTGTTGCAGCGAGTCGAGGCGTTCGGCGGCGTGACGATCCTCACGACCAACATGGACACATCGATCGATCCGGCGCTGCGGCGTCGGCTCGCCGCGCACGTGGTGTTCTGGCCGCCCGATGATGATGAACGTTGCGCGCTATGGGCCAAGATGATTCCTTCGATGGCGCCGAGGAAGGGCAACCTGGACTTTGAGGGCCTCGCGCACAGCTTCGCGGATATGACCGGCGCCAACATCCGCAACGCGGCCGTGGCCGGGGCGTTCTTGGCCGCCTCGGAGTCGTCCCCGCTCACGCAGCAGCATCTCGAGCGAGCGGCGCGCCTGGAGTATCGCTCGATGGGCCGCGTGCTCGGCAAATGAGCGCGCGCAGCGGGTCTACCGTCTATCGAGCGACCGGCGGCTCGATCGCGAACCGAAGCTCGAGCTTCTGATCGCCGCGCCACAGCCGCGCGACGACCGCGTTGGCGGAGCGCAGCGAATCCCATACGGTCTGCAGCTGCTCGGGCCGCGCGACCGGCTGGTCGTTGATCGCGAGCAGCACGTCGCCGGGGACCAGGTCGACGTCGTGCAGCGGCCCGGTGGGGTCGAGCAGCTGCACGAGCTGCCAGCCGACGAACCTGGGGCCCGCCATCCGCGGCGCGACCTCGAGCTGGCGCAAGAAGTTGCCGGCCCCGGCGTCGAGCACGGCGACCAGGTGAGCGCGCGCGATCGTGCCGGTGCGCAGGCCCGTGCCCGGGGGCGCCACCGCGCGCTGGGCGTCGGTCGGCGCCGGGGCAGGGGGCGCCGTGCCGGCTTCGGCCTCGACGTCGTCGATGCGCGGCGGCGCGGCGCGCGGCTTGGGCCCGCAGGCCGCCAGGTGCGCCAGCTGGGCGGCGACGAGCAGGGCGGAGCCGGGACGCATGCGCCAAGCGTGCCCCGCGCGCGATCGACGGGCAACTTTGTGATTGCCCCGGCGCGCTACCCGAGCAGCGGCCCGACGAGCCCGACGATCTCGTGGAACACGGCGTCGGGCGGCAGCTCGCCGTCGATCACGTCGATGCGCTCGCCCAGCGCGGTCAGCTCGGTGATCGTCGCGCGGTAGCCGGCGGCGACCTCCTGCTGCATCGCGAGGTCCTCGAACAGCTCCTGGACCCGGCCGGCGGCGACCCGGCGCTGCGCCGCGATCTCGGGGCGGACCTCGAGGAAGATCGTCAGATCGGGCCGGCGGGCGCGCGCGTTGATCGCGGTGATCCAGTCGCGATCGGCGCCGGTGCCCTGGTAGGCGAGCGAGGAGTGGTACCAGCGGTCGGACACGACGAGCCGGCCGGCGGCGAGCTGCGGCTCGACCTCGCGCTGCAGGTGGTCGAGGCGATCGGCGGCGAACAGCAGGCCGAACGTCGACTGGCCGATCGCCTGGCCGGCGATCGCGTGGTGGCCGGTCAGCATCTCGCGGATCAGCCGGCCGATCGGGCCATCGCTCGGCTCGCGCGTGGCGTGCGCCGGGTGGGCGTGGTCGTTGAGGTACCCGACCAGCCGGCGGGCCTGGGTGGTGGTGCCGGCTCCATCGAGCCCTTCCAGGACGATCAGCCGGGTCATGCGCGTCGTCGTACCACGGCCGCGGCGAGCACGACCATCGCGGCGAGCGCGACCAGCGCGGCGGCGTAGAGCATCCAGACCGGCTTGTCGGCGCGGGCGACCTCGCGCGCCGCGCTGCGGGCGGGCGCGTAGTCCGGCCTCAGCGCGACGGCGCGGCGGAAGTCGGGGCCGCCATCTTTGCCGGCGGCCTCGAGCGACTTGCCGAGCGCGAAGTGGTGCGCCGCGAGCGCGTCGTTGGCCGACGGCCCGGTCGGGTCGAGCCCGTGCGCCTTGGAGTAGGCGCCGGCGGCCTCGGCCCACTTCGCGCTCGACGCGAGCTCCTTGCCCCACGCCAGGTAGAGCCGGGCCATCTCGGTGCGCTCGACGGGCTCGCCGCGGTCGGGGTTGACCGCGAGCATGCCGTCGACCATCTGGACCGCGCCGGCGAGATCGCCGGAGCTCGACTTCTGCTTGGCGACCGCCCACGCGGCGGTGTCGCGCTTGGCGCGCTCGCCGTCGTAGTAGGCCAGGAGCCGCCGGGTCAGGTCCTGGAGGTCGACCTTGACCGTCCTCGACTTGCGCTCGTGGCCTTCTTCCTCGTCCTCGAGGGTCGGATCTTCGAGCAGGTAGTCCTCGTGGAGCAGCTCGTTGGCCGCCTTGCGCAGCTCGTTGTCGGCGAGCTCGCGGTAGGTCAGCCACAGCGGCTTGGGCTTCTTGGTCTTCTTGCCGCCCGGCAGGCTGAGCTTGGCGACCGGGGCGGGGGGCGGCGCAGGACCTGTGATGTAGGCCATCCAGGCGGCGCGCGCCGCGGCGCGGACCCGGGGCGCCTCGACGTCGACCCGCCGCCACACCGCGTGGACCGCCTCGCGGTGGTGGGTCGCACGGAACGTATCGAGCAGCGCGATCGTCAGCGCCTCGTCGCCCGCCGCCGCGTCGAGCGCCTTGCCGGGCTCCTGGCGATCGAGCCGCTCGAGCTGCCAGGTCGCGTAGCGCTTGCGGTCGAAGTCGCGGGACTGCGACTCGCGGGTCAACGCCGGGATCGACGCGGGCTCCATCCGGCGCAGGTAGCGCCCGCACTCGTCGCGGTAGATCATCGTGTCGGCGCCGAACCCGGCCTGGAAGATCACCTGCGCGGCGCGCGGATCCTTGGTCTGGGCGAGCGCGCGGATCGCGGCGTCGTCGGCGATCACCTCGCCGGCGCCCGCGGTGGCCGGATCGAGCGCGAGCAGCGCGAGCTGCCAGTCGATGTCGTCGTCGGCCTTCTGCTCCTGGCCGGTCTGGCGCGCCGGCTGCGAGAACTTGCCGGTCTTGTCGGGCACCGACGCGCGGATCTGGGCGAGCACGTCGCGCCGGGTCTCGACGCTCGCGGCGTGGTCGCGCGCGAGCCAGCGGCCGATCGCGTCGATCGCGCGCGGCGCGGCGTCGGTGAGCTCGGCGATCGCGGCCTTGCGCTGGGCGCTGTCGGGCGCCTGGACGATGCGATCGAGGATCGCGACGGCCTTGGCGTCGTCGGGGCCTGGCGGTGGCGGTGGATCGGCGGGCCGGGCCGCCGGCTTGTCGGGCTTGTCGGTGCTGGCCGGCTCGGCAGGTTTGGCCGCCGTCTCGGCGCGGTCCGCGGCGGTCGCCTTGGGGGGCTTGCGCGCCGCTCGCGGAGCGGCAGCGGCGGTCGCCGCCGTGGCCCAGACAATGATCAGCGCAGCCCGCATCGCGGAGGACTTAGCCAATCGACAGACGGCACGCAACATATGGAACCCAACGTCGCACGCCCGGCGGCGATTCCCCAGCGATCGCCGCGGCTCGATCAGTGCACGCGGTCCGCCGAGATCCCCTCGTCGGGGTCCAGGAAGTCGAGGAAGCGAAGCCCGATGGCGCGCGAGCTCGCCGCGTCGTTGCCCCCGGTGAAGTTCAGGTAGTGGTGGTGCTTGACCTCGGCGCGCGCGACGATCTCGTCGAGCTGCTCGTCCTCCCGCGCGTGCTGGAAGTGCACCGTGACCACGGTGCCCAGCGGCGGGGCGTAGTTCATCTCGACGAGGATGCCGCCCGCCGAGACGTTGCGCGCCACGGCCACCGAGTCGCCGTAGAGCTCGCTGCCGATCATCACCACGAAGGCCTTATCGAAGCGGGTATGGATGCGCTTCTCGCGCGGGATGCTCGGGGTGATCGGCACCGGGACGACCGGCATCGGCAGGTCGTCCTCGAGGACGTGGGCGAGATACAGAGGTTCACGGCGCTTCACGAAAATAATGATCGGAGGACCGCGCCATGGAGTCAAAGAACTTACCTTGTCCTACATCGCGTCTGCCGGGTTTGGCGCTGGCTCGGCGCGTGCCGATCGGGCAGATTCTCGGCGTGCGCTGGACGGGCTTCATGATGTGCTCCGCGATCGCGATGGTCTCGGCCCCGGCGGCCGGTTCGCCGCGTTCGAGCAATCCAGCGTTCCTCGGGATCCAGATGAGCGACAACAGGCAGGGGCTGTGCGAGGTCAAGCGGGCGACCCCCGACAGCCCCGCCGAGGCAGCCGGGCTGCGCAACAGCGACATCATCCTCTCGCTCAACGACAAGCCGATCGCCAACTGCAACGCGCTGCTCGACGAGATCACCTCGCACGTCCCCGGCGACCTGGTCGCGATCCGGCTGTCGCGCAACACCGTGCCGGTGCTCGCCAAGGTCCAGCTGACCACGCGCGATGCCCTGCTCCGGAAGGTCATCGGCAAGCCGATGGTCGAGACCAACCTGGTCGGCGTCGAGGACGGCGCGACCTACGATCTCTCCGCGCTGCGCGGCACGCCTGCGATCATCGGCCTGTACGACCCGGCGTGCGTCGACTGCGGGTCGCTGTTCAGCAAGTTCGAGGCGTGGACGCGCGACAAGGCGCACAAGGGCGGCCCGCAGCTGCTGGTGCTCGCGGTGACCTCGGGCAAGCCGCCGCAGGATCTGAAGATGCTGCAGCGCTCGCTCGATGTGCCGCTGGCCGCCGGTGACCTCGGCGGCGCCGATAGCGACACCTCGCCGTTCCGCGAGCTCGTGATCTCCGATCGCGAGCGGCTCGGCGTCATCGTGATCGACGGCCGCGGCACCGTGCAGTACGTCGGGCCGATCGCGCCCAACAGCGACGATACCGACGCGGTGCTCGACGAGCTGTTCGCGGCGGCCGACCAGGCCGCGCGGCGCTCGAAGTAGAAAGCGTGGTCATGGCAGCGGTCATTCGAAGTCTTGGTGACAAGCATCCGCAGATCGGCGCCGGGGTGTTCCTCGCCGAGACCTGCGCGGTGATCGGCGATGTCGTGATCGGCGAAGAGTCGTCGATCTGGTACTCCACGGTGATCCGCGGCGACGAGATGCCGATCCGGATCGGCGCGCGGACGAGCCTTCAGGATGGCGCGGTCGTCCACGTCACCGCCGGGCGGTTCGGCACCACGGTCGGCGACGACTGCACGGTCGGCCACGCCGCGATCCTGCACGCGTGCACGGTCGAGGACTTTTGCTTGATCGGCATGGGCTCGACCATCCTCGATGGCGCGCGCGTCGGCCGAGGCAGCCTCGTTGGTGCAGGTGCGCTGGTCACACCCGGGACCGTCATCCCACCGGGCAGTCTCGTACTGGGCGCGCCGGCCCGTGTCGTACGGCCGGTCCGTCAGAAGGAACTCGATCAAATCGAGTACGGGGCTGCTCACTATGTCGAGCTGACTCGCAGGTACCTTGCGGGCGACGGCGGATCCTCGGTACGGTAGATCGTCGGGTTGAAGCACGAGCAAGGTTTGCTCGGCTCGTTCGGCGGATGTTCCAGGCACAGGCACGACAGGCAGCTGCGGAATGACACCGTCTTGCGTGGTTCGGTGGATGCGAATGGCCAGCAGCCGGTTCGCGGCGAGCGCCGCGATCATCGGCGTCCTCTTGCTCGCGCGGCAGGTCGCCCGCGCCGACAACTTCGATGATCTGGTCCAGCAGCTGCGCAACGACAGCTCGGAGAAGGTCCGGCTGTCGGCGGCGCTCAACCTGACCCGGCTCGGCAACCCCCGCGCGATCGCGGCGCTGGCGTCTGCGATGACGTCGGACAACGACCGCACGGTGCGCGGCGCCGCGGCGGTCGGGCTCGGCAAGCTCGTCACCGACAAGACGAGCAACAAGGTGCGGCGCGACGCGATCGACGCGCTGAACCAGGTGATGAGCGATCCGAACGAGACCGATTTCGTCAAGAGCCAGGCCGAGAAGGCGCTCAAGGCGATCGGGGGTGCGTCGGCGCCCACCGCGTCGCCCGGCGGCGGCTCGATCTATGTAAACATCGGGCCGATGTCGTCGAAGACCGGCGGCGATGACGCCAAGCTCCGCATGCTGATGTCCCGGGTGGCGACCAAGACGATGGCCAAGGTCGCGACCGGCATGACGACGTCGTGGCCAGGCGGGGCGCCCAGCAAGGCCATGCTGGACGCCAAGAGCGCCCAGGGGTTTTACGTTGACGGCACGCTGAACGAGCTCAAGGAAAAAGTATCCGGATCGTCGACCACGGTTTCTTGTAAGATCAACATGTTGCTCGCAAGCTATCCAGACAAGAGCATCTTCGGGATGCTCAACGGCGGTGCCTCTGTGCAAGCCTCGGGCTCGGCGCGCGACATCGCGCTGGCACGCGAAGATTGTGTGTCCGCGGTCATCGAGGACTTGATCGCGAAGAAGATTGTTCCGACGATCAATAGCAAGGCTGGATCTCCGTGACCGATTTGAAACCAGGCGACCGCGGCCACAGGCGGAGCTGGAAGAACCTCTTGATCAACAAGAGGTACCAGCTGCGCTTCACGCTGTTCATGGTCGGGCTCGCCGCGGTGCTCATGGTCGGCCTCGGCGTCTGGGTAATGCGGGTCGCCAACGAGACCACCGAGGTCTCGATGGCCAGCGTGCGCGGCCAGGCGTGTCCGCAGCTGCCCGCGCTCGACGACGACGCGGCGTC
>Ga0302299_10000324_pt1 | contig 25164 bp, 25 predicted proteins | sample III_Fen_N3_4_FD_198795 | JGI IMG/M metagenome (GOLD analysis project Ga0302299, IMG submission 198795) | Peat permafrost microbial communities from Stordalen Mire near Abisko, Sweden - III_Fen_N3_4 | ecosystem: Environmental > Terrestrial > Soil > Wetlands > Permafrost | place: Sweden: Abisko...
AGCAGCGCGAGGCGGCCGCCCGCGCGCTGGGCGAGACCGCCCGGGACGTCGGGTTCGCCTACCTCGTCGGACACGGGATCCCCACCACGCTGTTCGACCGGCTCGTCGCGGTGACCACGCAGTTCTTCGACCTGCCCCACGAGGAGAAGATGCGCAGCTGGGTCGGCCGGTCGACGAACCACCGCGGGTACGCGCCGCCCGGCGAGGAGGTGTTCGCGGGCCAGCTGCCGGACAACAAGGAGGCCTTCGACCTGTCCCGCGACGTCCCGGCGGACCACCCCGCCGTCCTGGCCGGCGCCCTGATGCTCGGTCCGAACCAGTGGCCGGACCTGCCGGGATTCCGCAGCACCGTCACCGCCTGGTACGACGCCGTGTTCGCGCTGGGGCAGGCCGTCTTCACCGGGTTCGCGCTCGCCCTCGACCAGCCGGCGGACCGCTTCACCCGCCACGTCACCGTCCCGCCGAGCCAGCTGCGCCTGCTGCACTACCCGACCGACGGCACCGCCCAGGACCGTCCCGGGATCGGCGCCCACACCGACTACGAGATGTTCACCCTGCTGCGACCCACCGCCCCCGGGCTGGAGGTGCTCAACGGCGCCGGCGAGTGGATCGACGTCCCGCTCGTCGAGAACGCCTTCGTGCTCAACGTCGGCGACATGCTCGAGCTGTGGAGCGACGGCGAGTTCGTGGCCACCACCCACCGGGTGCGCCGGGTCACCCAGGAGCGGTACTCCTTCCCGCTGTTCTGCACGCTCGACTGGGACACCGTGGTCGGCCCGCACCCGCGTGACGGCCGCCCGTCGGACCGGCAGCCGCTGCTGGCCGGCGAGCACCTGTGGGCCCAGACGATCCAGACCTTCACCTACCTGCGCGACCGTTTCGAACGCGGCGAGCTCGCCCTCCCGGCGGGCTCCCTGCCCCCGGCCACCTTCGGCACCCCCACTCCCCCGTGATCCTGAACTTCGGCGTGATCATGGACTTCAGCAGTCTGAAATCCATGATCACGGCAGAGTCCATGATCACGGCAGGGTGGCGAGGCGGCGGGAGACCGTCACGGCCAGCTGGGTGGCGCCCACCAGGCCGACGGCGAGCCAGGCGGCGGCCCCGGACGTCGCCCAGGTGGCGCCGGCCGAGGGGTACAGGGCGGCTCCGAGCAGGAACATCGCGGTCACGATCACCCGGGTCGGGCGCTCGGCAACGGTGACGACGCCGACGTCGGGCATCCCGGCGATGGCGGCGCGCGCCCGGGTGTACTCGTGCAGCCAGGCCACCGCACCGCCCGCGACCACGAGCACGCCCGGCGCGCCCGCGAACCACAGCGCCGCGCAGTAGGCGGCGTCCGCGATCCGGTCGCAGACCGAGTCGAGCACGAAACCGCGCCGGGTGGCCCGGCCGGTGAGCAGCGCGACGGCGCCGTCCAGGTTGTCCAGGACGCCCGAGAGCACCACCAGCGCGCAGGCGGCCCCCACCCACCGGCCGCCGGGAACGGCGGCGCCCGCCGCCCCCAGCGCGACCGCGAGCCCGACGAGGGTGACCGCGTCCGGGCCGACGCCGGCGCGGGCCAGCGGCCGCGCCACCCGGTAGGCGCCACCGATCCACCACCCGACCAGCCCGGTGGCGGCCGCGTCGCCGTGCAGCGCGGACCACTGCCGCAGGTACTCCTCGCGGGAGGGCAGCGGGGTCAGGACAGCTCCCACCGCACGGTCAGGGACACCGCCACGTCCACCTCGCCGGGCTGCAGGGACACGTCACTCTTCGCGAGCAGCGCCTGCCGGCCCGCGGCCACCGGTGCGAGCGGGCCGCCGGCGTCCGCGCCGTCCTCCACGACCGCCGAGACCGCGCCGAGTTCCCGGCCGGCGAGCGCGGCCAGCCGCGTCGCGCGGTCGAGCGCGTCCGCCCAGGCCAGCTCGCGGGCCCGCACGCGCGCGGCCGCGTCGTCCTCGAGGGCGGGCTCGACGCCGTCGACCCGCACGCCGTCGCCGCCCGCCGCCAGCACGTCCGCCAGGACCCCACCCACGGCGGGCACGTCCCGCAGCACGACCCGGATCTCGTGGTCGCAGCGGTACCCGGTGATGCGCGGGCCGCCGGGATCGTTCCAGGTCTGCTCGGCCGCCAGCGAGAACACCCCGGACGCCGCCGCGGCGCCCCTCACGCCGTGCCGCTCCAGCGCCCCCCGGACGACGGCGGCCGTCGCCTCGGCCGCGGCCAGCGCCTGCGCGGCCGTCGGGCGCTGCGCCGACGCGGTGACCCGCACCCGGACGACGTCCGGCGTGCCCGCGACCCGGCCCACGCCCGGCACGGTGATCATCGCACCGCCGCCCCGAGGTCGGCGAAGACCTCCAGCGTGGCCGTCGACCGGTTGAGCGTGTAGAAGTGCAGGCCGGGCGCCCCGCCGTCGAGCAGGGCACGGGACAGCTCGGTCGCGATCTCGACGCCGACCCGCCGGACCGCCGCCGGGTCGTCGCGGACGGCGTCCAGCCGCTGCACCACGGCGTCCGGCAGCGGCGTGCCGGACAGCTGGGCGAACCGGGTGATCTGCGCGATGTTCGTCACGGGCATGATCCCCGGGATCACCGGCAGGTCGCACCCGAGCGCCGACAACCGCTCCACCAGCCGGAAGTACGCCGCCGGGTCGAAGAAGAACTGGGTCACCGCGAAGCCGGCGCCCGCCTCGGCCTTCCGGGCGAGGACGCGGGCGTCGTGGTCGAGGTGCGGGCTCTCCGGGTGGCCGTCGGGGAAGGCCGCCACGCCCACCGTGAACCTGGACAGGCCCCGGATCAGCCGGACCAGGTCGACCGCGTGGTCCAGGCCCTCCGGGTGCGCCGTCCAGGGGACGCCGGGGCCGCCGGGCGCGTCGCCGCGCAGGGCCAGCACGGTCCGGACGCCGGCGTCGGCGTAGCCGCCGATCACCTGGCGCAGGTCGGCCCGGGAGGCTCCGACGCAGGTCAGGTGGGCCACCGGGGTGAGCGTGGTCTGGCGTGCGATGGCCCGGGTGATCCGCGTCGTCCGGTCCCGGGTGGAACCGCCGGCGCCGTACGTCACCGAGACGAAGGTGGGGTTGAGGGGCTCCAGGCGGCGCACGGCCTCCCAGAGCACCGCCTCGCCCACGTCGTCCTTGGGCGGGAAGAATTCGAACGAGAAGGACCGCTCACCCGCGGCGAGCCGCGCGGTCACCGACGACTCCGACGACTCCGACATGCGGTCCAGGGTAGGCGGTCCGGGTGGTCGGTCCGCCTCCCCCAGGGCTCCGATGTGCCGTCCGGCGGCCGGGACCTTACGCTCGGGGGCGATCGGTCAGCCCGCTGAACATCCCCGCCGGAAGCGATCGGAGCCGCCGTGAATCCCCTGGACGCCGAGGACCTTCGGGTCCGCGTGCACAAGGTCCTGGAGGACTTCCTCTCCCGTCAGACGGAGGCCCTCGAGGCGGTCAGCCCCGACTGCGCCCCGATGGTGGAGGCCGTCGACGACCTGATGCACGGCGGCAAGCGGCTGCGGCCGGCGTTCTGCTACTGGGCCTGGCGCGGGGCGGGCGGCGAGGACGGTGAGCCGATCGTCACCGCGGCCACCGCGCTGGAGTTCTTCCAGGCGGCCGCCCTGATCCACGACGACGTCATGGACGACTCGGACACCCGCCGCGGGATGCCCGCCGTCCACCGCCGCTTCGCGACCCTGCACCGCGGCGCCGGCTGGACCGGGGACGGCGAGCGCTTCGGGATGGCCGGGGCGGTGCTCGTCGGCGACCTGTGCCTGGTCTGGAGCGACGAGCTGTTCACGACCAGCGGCCTGGCCCCCGAGCGGCTGGTCCGGGCCCGCGGCATGTTCGACCGGATGCGCACCGAGCTGATGGGCGGCCAGTACCTCGACATGCTCGAGCAGGCGGTCGCTACGCAGCGCAAGGTCGGCGCCGTCGACCGCGCCCGCCGGGTGATCCGCTACAAGAGCGCCAAGTACACGATCGAGCACCCGCTGCTCATCGGCGGGCTGCTGGCCGGCGCGGACGACGACCTGCTCGCCGCCTACTCCGCCTACGGGCTGCCGCTGGGCGAGGCGTTCCAGCTGCGGGACGACGTCCTCGGCGTCTTCGGGGACCCGGCCCAGACCGGCAAGCCCGCCGGCGACGACCTGCGCGAGGGCAAGCGGACCGTGCTGGTCGCCAAGGCGCTGGAGCGCGCGACGGCCGCCCAGGCCGCGCTCGTCCAGCGGCTCCTCGGCGACCCGGCCCTCGACGCGGGCGGCGTCGAGGCGCTGCGCGAGATCATCCGGACGACGGGCGCGCTCGACTCCGTCGAGGAGCTCATCGACGAGCTCGTCGAGCGGTCGCGCGCCGCGCTCGCCGCGGCCCGGATGGCCGAGCCGGCCCGCGAGGTCCTCGCCGGCCTGGTCGACGCCGCGACTGCGCGGAGCCACTGATGGCCGTCGCAGACCGCGCCCGGCGGGCCGCCGGCTGGCTGCCGGGCCGCACCCGGACCGTCTCCGGGCCCACCGACCACGTCGTCGTCGTGGGTGCCGGTCTCGCCGGCCTGTCCGCCGCGATGCGCCTGGCCGGCGCCGGGCGCCGGGTCACCCTGCTCGAGCGGGAGGCGGTGCCCGGCGGCCGCGCGGGCGTCGTCGTCAGCGACACCCCGGGCGGCAGCTACCGCTTCGACCCCGGCCCGACCGTGCTCACCATGCCCGACCTCATCGCCGACTGCTTCGACGCCCTCGGCGAGCGGATGGAGTCCTGGCTCGACCTGCGCCCGGTCGAACCGCTCTACCGGGCGACCTACGTCGACGGCTCGTCGCTCGACGTGCACGCGGACGTCGACGCGATGGCCGAGGAGATCGCCCGCGTCATCGGCCCGGCCGAGGCGGCCGGGTTCCGCCGGTACGTCACCTTCGTCTCGAAGCTGTACCGCTACGAGATGCGGGACTTCATCGACCGCAACATCGACACCCCGCTGGACCTGCTCTCGGTGAACCTGGCCCGGCTCGCCGCGATCGGTGGGTTCCGCAAGCTGGCGCCGAAGGTGGAGCAGTACCTCAAGGACGACCGCACCCAGCGCCTCTACAGCTTCCAGGCCATGTACGCCGGGCTGTCGCCGTACCAGGCGCTGGCGATCTACGCCGTGATCGCCTACATGGACTCGGTCGCAGGCGTGTTCTTCCCCGTGGGCGGCATGCACGCCGTCCCGACGGCGATGGCGGCCGCCGCGGAGAAGCACGGCGTCGAGATCCGCTACGGCACGACCGTGGTGTCGGTCGAGCACTCCGGCGGGCGGGCGTCCGCCGTCCGGACGGCGGACGGCGAGCGCATCGCGTGCGACGCCGTCGTCCTCAACCCGGACCTGCCGGTGGCCCACCGCGAGCTGCTCGGCCACGAGCCGCGCCGGGTGAAGCGGCTGACGTACTCGCCGTCCTGCTACCTGCTGCTGGCCGGGTCGACGCGGCGCTACGAGGGGATCGCGCACCACAACATCCACTTCGGTGCCTCGTGGCGCGGTGTCTTCGACGAGCTGCTGTCGGGCCGGCTCATGAGCGACCCGTCGGTGCTGGTCACCAACCCGACCCGCTCGGACCCCTCGCTCGCGCCGGACGGCCGCCAGATCTACTACGTGCTCTTCCCGACGCCCAACCTGGACGCCCCGATCGACTGGCGCCAGACCGCCCCCGCCTATCGCGAGCACGTGCTCAGCACGCTGGAGGCCCGCGGCTACGAGGGGTTCCGCGACGGCATCGAGGTGGAGCACGTCACAACGCCGCTGGAGTGGGCGGAGCGCGGCATGGAGCGCGGCGCCCCCTTCGCCGCCGCGCACACCTTCGGCCAGACCGGCCCCTTCCGGCCCGGCAACCTGTGGGGCGAAAATGTCGTGTTCACCGGCTCCGGCACGCAGCCGGGGGTCGGCGTCCCGATGGTGCTGATCTCGGGGCGGCTGGCGGCCGAGCGCATCCTCGGCCGCGACCCGTCGTACCGCTCGCGGGCCTGGCGGTGACCCGTGGACGGCGCGCCGAGACCGATCCGGCAGGATGAACGCCGTGGGTAGCGCACGGGCACTGACGGCGGCCGGCATCACCGATCCCGCCCTGCGGGCCGACTACGAGGAGTGCCGCCGGCTGCACGCCGAGCACGGCCGCACCTACTACCTGGCGACGATGCTGCTCCCACCGGAGAAGCGGCCCTACGTCTGGGCGCTGTACGGCTTCGCCCGGTACGCCGACGAGTTCGTCGACTCCCTGACCTCGCCGTCGCCGCAGAGCCTGGTGGTGTGGGGGCAGCAGTTCCTCGACGCGCTCGCCCACGGCCAGTCCACCAGCCCGGTGGGTCGCGCCATGCTGCACACGATGCGCCGATGGAACATCCCGCGGACGCACGTCGAGGCGTTCCTCGAGTCGATGCGCATGGACATCACCGTCACCGGCTATCCGGTCTACGCCGACCTCGAGCAGTACATGTACGGCTCGGCCTCGGTCATCGGGCTGCAGATGCTGCCGATCCTCGAGCCGCTCACGCCCGAGGCGGCCGCCCGCGCCCGGACGCTGGGCGAGGCGTTCCAGATGTCGAACTTCATCCGGGACGTCGGCGAGGACCTGCGCCGCGGCCGCGTCTACCTGCCCCAGGAGGATCTCGACGCCTTCGGCGTCACCCGCGAGGCCCTGGAGCGCGGCGTCGTCACGCCGCCGGTCCGTGAGCTGCTGCGGTTCGAGATCGCCCGGACGCGCGCGCTGTACGCCTTCGCCGAACCGGGCATCGGCATGCTCCACCCGACGAGCCGCGACTGCGTCCGCACCGCGTTCGTGCTCTACGGCGAGATCCTGGACGCCGTCGAGGCCGCGCACTACCAGGTGCTGACCCAGCGTGTGTCGGTGCCGATGCACCGCCGCCTGGGCGTGGCGCTGCCCGCGTGGCGACACGCCCTGGCCGCCCGCAGGGACGCCGGGCACTGGGTCCCGGTGGGCTGAGCGAGCCCTCCGGGCCGCTGTCAGAGGGCGAGGGCCTGCGCGCGACGCCGGATCTCGGTCTTGTGGCCGGCGCGCAGGGCCTGCACGGGCGTGCCCCCCGGCAGGCTGTCGTCCGGCGTGAAGAGCCATTCCAGGGCGGCCGCGTCGTCGAACCCGCAGTCCGCCAGGACGGTCAGCGTGCCGCGCAGCTCGAGCAGCGGCTGCCCGTCCATGAGGAGTGCCTCGGGCACGCTGAGCACCTTGGGGTCGCCGCGACGGACGGCGACCAGGACGCGGTCCTGCACGAGGCGGCGCACCTTGCCGACGTCGATGCCGAGAAGGTCCGCCACGTCGGGGAGGGTCAGCCATGCGCCGACGAGCTGGTCGAGGTCGTTCACCCCACCAGTTAATCGCATCCCGATCGCGCGACGCACCGGGGCAGCCTCCACGATTGCGACGTCACCGGCGGATACCCTCCCAACAGGAGACGTGTACCTCCTGTCACATCATGTGGTGACCATCGGCACGGGGAGGCCGCGGGATGAGCGAGCTGCGCGGACCGGTCCGCCATGGCAGCCGTGCCCGGCGTGTCGTTCGCCCGGTGCCCGTCCAGCCGGCCGACACCGACGCCGACACCCCGCCCGCCGGTCGGCCGGCGGAGGGTCCGGCCGACCTGCAGGCGGTGTTCGCGGCCCTGGCGCGCCGCTCGAAGCTGCCGACCGGGCCCGACGCCCGGCCGACCGAGGTGCTCCGGGCCGCCGGGCTGCCGCTGCTCATGGCCGCGATCGTGGCGAGCGGTCAGGCCGGGGCCGGGTTCGACGGGCCGGAGGCCGCCCCGGCGCCCGGTAACCCGCAGCCGGGCGTCAGCGGCTGGACCGTGACGACGCCGCAGCAGCCGGGCGTGCCCCCGGCGGTCGCAGCGGTCAACGGGGCGGACGCCGGTGCCGGCGCGACCGCACGCGCCACGCCGGCCGCCCCGATCACCCCGGGCCGGCAGACCGCCCCGGCCACGAAGAAGGCCGCACCCGCCGCGAAGGCACCGGCCGCGGGGACGGCACCGGCCGCGGGGACGGCGCCGGCCGCGAGGACGGTCCCCGCGAAGAGGACGGCCCCCGCCACCAAGGCCGCCGCTCCCCCGAAGGCTGCGCCCGTCCCGGGCGTGGCGCCCGCCCCGAACGCGGGCCGGGCCGCGGTGGCCCGACGCACCACGACGCCGCGGAAGGTCGTCGCCCCCAGCCGGACGGCCGTCGCGCAACCCGCACCCGCCGTCCCGACAGCGCCCACCGCGCCGACAGCGCCCACCGCGACGGCCGCGACGGCAGCGACCGCGGCGACCGGCGAGTACGTCGTCCGTCCCGGGGACACCCTCTCCGGGATCGCGCACGCCCACCACGTGCCGCTGGGCACGCTCCTGCAGCTCAACGGCCTGCACGAACGCTCGATGATCCGCCCGGGCGACCGGTTGCGGCTCCCGGGCGTCACGGGTGCGGTGTCGGCCCGCAGCGTGCAGGGCACGTCCACCGCGCCGTCCGCGGGTCCGGTCTACGAGGTGCGGCCGAACGACTCGCTCATCGGGATCAGCCAGGCCCACCACGTCAAGCTGCAGGACCTGCTGGAGCTCAACGGGCTCCACCTGGAGTCCGTGATCCACCCGGGCGACCGGCTGCGGCTGCCGGCTGCGAAGCGCCCCGGCGAGCACACCTACCCGCCCGCCGTCGTCGCGGCCGCCGAGGCGAACCGGCGCGCCCTCGCCGACGCCCGGGTCCCGTCCCGCCAGCAGGTGCAGAGCATGGTCGTGTCCAGCGCGCGCAGCATGGGCGTCGACCCCTCGCTCGCCCTGGGGGTGGCCTACCTGGAGTCGGGGTTCCAGCAACGGGTGGTCTCCCCCGCGAACGCCGTCGGCGTCATGCAGGTGATCCCCTCCGCCGGGCGCTGGGCCTCGACCATGGTCGGCCGGCCCCTCGACCTGCTGGACGCGCGCGACAACATCACCGCCGGGGTCGCCCTGCTGCGGGCGCTGACCCGCGCGGCCGACACCGAGGCGCAGGCGATCGCCGGGTACTACCAGGGCCTGTCCTCCGTGCAGCGCAACGGGATGTTCGACGACACCCGCCGCTACGTGGCGAACGTGCAGACCCTCAAAGCCCGGTTCGCCAGCGGGTCCTGATGCCGGGCCGGGCCACGTCGGCGGCGGGCCGGCCGGACGACGCCCCGGCCGTGTCACAGCCGTCGCAGCGGACACGCCCGTACACTCCCCGTGTGGACACGGCCCTCCAGGACCCCTTCGTCGGGCGCGAGCTCGACGGCCGGTACCTGGTCAGGTCGCGCATCGCCCGGGGCGGGATGGCCACCGTCTACCTCGCCCTGGACCGCCGGCTCGACCGCGAGGTCGCCCTCAAGGTCATGCACGCGCACCTGGCGGACGACGAGCAGTTCACCGCCCGGTTCATCCGCGAGGCCCGCTCGACCGCCCGGCTGTCGCACCCGAACGTCGTCCAGGTGTTCGACCAGGGTTCCGACGGCGACCTGCTCTACCTGGCCATGGAGTACCTGCGCGGCCGCACCCTGCGCGAGGTGCTCGCCGAGCGGGGCGTGCTGACCCCGCGCGAGGCGCTCACCGTCATCGAGCCGGTCCTCGACGCGCTGTCGGCGGCGCACCGGATCGGGATCGTGCACCGGGACATCAAGCCCGAGAACGTGATCCTGACCGACGAGGGCCGGGTCAAGGTCGCGGACTTCGGGCTGGCCCGGGCCGCCAGCGCCAACACCTCCACGGTCGGCGTCCTGATGGGGACGGTCGCGTACCTGGCCCCCGAGCTGGTCGTGCGCGGCGTGGCGGACACCCGCAGCGACGTCTACGCCGCCGGCATCATGCTCTTCGAGATGTTGACCGGTCGGCAGCCGTTCGCCGGCGAGGTCCCGATCCAGGTGGCGTACCAGCACGTCAACGAGCAGGTGCCGGCCCCCTCGACCCTCGCGCCGGGGCTGCCGGGCGCCCTGGACGACGTCGTCCTGGCGGCCACCGCGCGCGAGCCCGACGACCGCCCTGCCGACGCCGACGAGATGCTCGCCGCCGTCCGCGCGGCCCACGCCCGCCTCACCCCGGACCAGCTCGACGCCCGGCCGGCTCCCCCGTCGCCCGCAGCGGGCGGCCCCGGCGGCTCCGGCCGCCCGGCGGGCGCCACCGGTGCCACGGGCGGCCACGCCACCGAGGTGTTCGGCGCGCCGTCGGTGTCCCCGGCGGGCCGGGCGGCGGCCAACCGCACCCGGGCCCTGCCGGAGCTGGCCGCCCACCACGCCGCCGCACCGGGCGTCGCCGGGGCGAAGGGGGCGAGCGGGGGGAAGGGGCCGCGGGTCCCGCAGCTCGGGCTCCCGCCGGACCACGTCGAGGCCGTCCCGCCGACCGCCGCCGAGGACGCCGAGCTGGCGGCCATGCTGCGCCGCCGCCGGAAGATCGGCCTGATCGCGCTGTTCACCGTGCTGGCCCTGGCCCTCGGCCTGGCGGCCACCGCGCTGTACTTCGCCACGGGCCCGGGGGCCTACACCGGGACGCCGAAGGTCGACGGGCTGCAGCTCGCCGCCGCGCGGGAGCGGCTCGCCCAGGAGGGCCTGCGCAGCCGGCAGGAGGACGTCTTCGACGCCACGGTGCCCGGCGGCACCGTCGTCGGCACCGATCCGGAGGCCGGGCGCGACGTCCGCAAGGACGGCACCGTCGTCCTGCGGGTCTCCCGAGGGCCGGCCACCGTCACTGTGCCGCCGGTCGTCGGCCAGCAGGAGTCGGGTGCGCGCAGCACCCTGACCTCGGGCTACCTCGCGGTCGCCACCACCGAGCAGGTCTACGACGACGCGCCCCGCGGGCAGGTGCTCAGCAGCGACCCGGCCGCCGGTCAGCCCGTGGCCAACGGGACCGCCGTCAAGCTCACCGTGAGCAAGGGGCCCCAGCCGGTCGACGTCCCCGACCTCGTCGGGAAGACCCGGGGCGACGCCGAGCGGCAGCTCGCCGACCTGCGCCTGAGCGCCCGCTACGACCCGGCGAAGAACGACGACGACATCCCGGCGGGCGTCGTGATGTCCCAGTCGCCCGCCGACGGCACGCTGCTGCCCGGCCAGAAGGTCACCTTGGTGCTGTCCAAGGGGCCGGAGCTGGTGCAGGTGCCGAACGTCGTGGGCAAGCAGTTCGAGGACGCGAGCCGGATCCTGCGCGATCGCGGTTTCGACGTCCGCCGGCTGTCGGTGTTCGGCGGCTACTTCGGCACCGTGCGGTTCCAGTCGCCCAACGCGCAGAGCATGGCCCCGAAGGGCAGCACCGTGGTCATCACCCTGGTCTGACGCCGCTCACCGTCCGGGGCTGCGTCCGGCCGAACAGCTTGTCGATCAGGTCGCGGAGGTCGCGGAGCAGGAAGCAGGCGGACCAGCCGAGCGGAGACCTGGCCGGTGTCAACGGGCCCCTGTCTGTCGGGGCCGACCAGCACCGTGTCGCTCATGACGGCACAGCCGATCGATCCTGGAGCGGGGGCCCGACGTCGGGTCGTACGACATGATCCGTCTGGGTGGAGAGGCGGCCGTGGTGGTGCCCTTGGCTGACTTCCTCCGACTACGCGCGTCGGAGCGTCGGGCCTCCGCGGCGGACTTGGACGACGCCGAGGATGCTGCGGCGCTGCAGGAATGGCAGGCACGGGAGGCCGCCGGGCGGACCTCGTACGTGGGTGCCGACGAGGCCCGCCGTCGCCTCGGCCTGGAACGGTGAGCCTGAGAGTCGTCTTCGAGACGAAGGCCATCGACCGGGCGGCCGGCTACCTCGCCGATGACCCTGACGGCTTGCGCGCCCTGCTGGACGGCGTCGACCGCCTCGCGGACGACCCTCGACCTGACGGGTCCTTCCCCTTCGGCTCCCCGGACGTGCGGCGACTCCGCATCGGCCGGTGCCGAGTGCTTTACCGCATCGACGCAGACGTGATCTCGGTGGGGCATCGTTTCTGGGAGCCAGGTGCTCACTCCTGGTAGGAGTACCGCTCCTCGCGCCACGGGTCTCCGGCGGTGTGGTACCCGCGCTCCTCCCAGAAGCCGCGCGTCGGCGTGACCAGGTACTCGATCCCGCGCAGCCACTTCGGACCCTTCCACCCGTACAGGTGGGGCACGATCAGCCGCAGCGGGAAGCCGTGCTCCGGTGCCAGCACCTCGCCGTTGTGGTGGGTGGCGAGGACGGCGCGCGGCGAGGCGAAGTCCTCCAGAGCCATGTTCGCGGAGTAGCCGTACTCGGCCCACGCCATCACGTGCGTGACGTCGTCCGCCGGCGGGACGGCGTCGAGGATGGTCCGCGCCCCCACGCCCTCCCAGGTGTTGTCGAGCACGGTCCACTTCGTCACGCAGTGGAAGTCCGCGCGGACCGTCGTCCGGGGCAGGGCCTGGAACTCCTGCAGGTCGAGGTGGCGCTCCTTGCCGTCCTCGGTGGCGCCGTTGATCGTCAGGCGCCAGCTGTCAGGTCGGAACCGAGGCACCGGACCGTAGTGCTGCACCCGCAGCCCGAGGGCCAGTCGCTGCCCCGGGGGGAGGGTCCGTGGTGGCTCCGGGGCGGATTCCGTCACGTGTCCATCCTCCCACCTACCGAGACCCCCTCACGCCACCCCACCCCCGCCGTGATCATGGACTTCGCCGTGATCATGGACTTCAGCGGGGAGGTCACGCAGTCGCGGCGAACAGCTCCGCCAGCACCTGGCCCGCGTGGGCGACGGCGTCGTCGTCCAGGTCCAGGTGGGTGACCAGCCGGGCCGTGCGCGGGCCGAGGCCCGAGACGGCGACCCCGCGCTCGCGGGCCGCGGTCACCAGCGACGGGCCGGTGAAGGGCGTGCCACTGAGGTCGAGGACGACGATGTTCGTCTCCACCTCGGCCGGTTCCACGACGCCCGGCCGCGCGGCCGACACCGCCTTGGCCAGCTCGGCTGCCCGCCGGTGGTCCTCGGCGAGCCGGTCGACGTGATGGTCCAGCGCGTACAGGCCGGCCGCGGCCAGCACGCCGGCCTGCCGCATCCCGCCGCCGTACCGCTTGCGCAGCACCCGCGCCGCGGCGATCCGCTCCGCGGACGCGGCGAGCACCGAGCCCACCGGCGCGCCCAGCCCCTTGGACAGGCACACCGACACGGTGTCGGCGAGCGAGCCGTACGTGGCGAGCGGCAGCCCGGTGGCGACGTGGGCGTTCCACAGGCGCGCGCCGTCCAGGTGGACGGCGACGCCCATCGCCGTGGCGCCCTCGCGCAGCCGGCGCAGCTGGTCGATCGGCTGGACGGTGCCGCCGCCGAAGTTGTGCGTGTTCTCCACCGCGAACGCGGCGGTCGAGACCAGGTGCGGGCCGGCGTCCGGGGCCGCCATCGCGAGCGCGACGTCCGCGTCGAGGCGGCCTCGGCGGGACGCCCAGGTCCGCGTGGTGATCTGCCCCAGGACGGCGTGCCCGCCCAGCTCGGCCCGCACGACGTGCGCCAGCGCGTCGCACAGCAGCTCCTCGCCCGGCCCCACGAGTACCCGGGTGCCGAGCATGTTCGCCATCGACCCGGTCGGGCAGAACAGCGCTGCCTCATGGCCGAGCAGCGCGGCCACCCGGGCCTCGAGCGCGTTGACGGTGGGGTCCTCGCCGTACACGTCGTCCCCCACCTCGGCCGCGGCCATGGCTTCGCGCATGGCCGGGGTGGGCCGGGAGAGGGTGTCCGAGCGCAGGTCGGCGACGATCACCGCTCGGCCAGCATCTCGGCGACGAGGAACGACATCTCCAGCGACTGCTGGTGGTTCAGGCGCGGGTCGCAGAGCGTCTCGTAGCGGGTGGCGAGGTCGGCCTCGTCGATGTGCTCGGCGCCGCCGAGGCACTCGGTGACGTCGTCCCCGGTGAGCTCGACGTGCAGGCCGCCGGGCACGGTGCCGAGCGCCTGGTGCACCTCGAAGAACCCGCGGACCTCGTCCATGACGTCCTCGAAGCGGCGCGTCTTGTACCCGGACGCCGCCTCGAACGTGTTGCCGTGCATCGGGTCGCAGATCCACAGGACCTCGGGGGCGACCGCGTTCACCGCTTTGACCAGCGGCGGCAGCGCCTCCCGGACGTTCTTGGCACCCATCCGCGCGACGAAGGTCAGCCGGCCCGGCTCCCGCTCCGGGTTGAGCCGCTCGACCAGGGCGATCGCGTCGTCCGGGTCGGTGGTGGGGCCGAGCTTGACGCCGATCGGGTTGCGTACCCGGGACATCAGGTCGACGTGGGCGCCGTCGAGCTGGCGGGTGCGCTCCCCGACCCAGACGAAGTGCGCCGACACGTTGTAGGGCAGCCCGGTGCGCGAGTCGATCCGGGTGAGGGGCCGCTCGTAGTCCAGCAGCAGGCCCTCGTGGCTGGAGAAGACGTCGACCGTCCGCAGCGCGTCGAAGTCGCCGCCGCACGCGGCCATGAACCGCATCGCCTTGTCGATGTCGCGCGCCATCGCCTCGTACCGGGCATTGGCGGACGACGCGACGAAGCCGCGGTTCCACTCGTGGACGTGCCGCAGGTCGGCGAAACCACCCTTGGTGAACGCGCGGACGAGGTTCAGCGTCGCGCTGCTGGCGTGGTAGACGCGCAGCAGGCGGCGGGGGTCGGGCACGCGCAGGACCGGGTCGAACGAGTAGTCGTTGACGGCGTCCCCGCGGTAGGCGGGCAGCTCGACGCCCTCGCGCATCTCCATCGGCTTGCTGCGCGGCTTGGCGTACTGCCCCGCCATCCGGGCGACCTTGATCACCGGCATGCTGGCGCCGTACGTCAGGACGACGGCCATCTGCAGCACCGTCTTGATCTTGTTGCGGATCCGGTCGGCGTTGACCTCGGCGAACGTCTCGGCGCAGTCCCCGCCCTGGAGGAAGAACGCCTCCCCCCGGGCCGCGGCGGCGATCTTGCCCTTGAGGTCGTCGCACTCGCCGGCGAACACCAGCGGCGGGTACGAGGCCAGCTCGGCGGAGACCTCGGCGAGCACGCCGGCGTCGGGCCAGCCCGGCTGCTGGGCGGCCTGGAGGTCACGCCAGGCGTCGAGGCCCTCGGTCAGAGCGTCCTCGGCGGTACCCGGCGTCACGATGGGAACGGTGGTCTGCACGCTGCCAGGGTAGGCCAGGCCCGCAGAAGTCCCCGCGCCGATTCCGCAGTTCGGACCAACGTCGCCCCCCTCATCCTCGCCGTGATCATGGACTTTGGCGTGATCATGGACTTCAGCGAGGGTGCCGCCGCCCGCCGAACTCCATGATCACGCTGAAGTCCATGATCACGGCGGGGGTGGTGGGGGCGGAGTGTCGATGCCTTGTTCGATGGCGTAGCGGGCGAGTTCGACGCGATTGTGCAGCTGCAGCTTGTTGAGCACGTTCTGGGTGTGGTTCTGCACCGTGCGGTAGGAGATGACGAGGCGGTCGGCGATCTGCCGGCTCGTCAGGCCCTTGGCGACGAGGCGCAGGATCTCCGTCTCCCGCTCGGTGAGCCGGGGCGACTCGGGCTCGCCGGACGCCCCGCCGGAGGAGGACGAGCCGGCCATCCGGCGGAACTCCCCCAGCACCAGCCCCGCCAGGCCCGGGGTGAACACCGCCTCGCCGCGCGCCGTCCGGACGACCGCGTCGAGCAGCTCCTCCCGCGAGGCCGACTTCACCAGGTAGCCGGTCGCGCCGGCCTTGACCGCCTCCAGGACGTCGGCCCGCTCGGCGCTCGCGGTGAGCACCAGCACCCGCGTCCCGGGGAACTCGGCCACGATCCGCCGCGTGGTCGCCACCCCGTCGAGCTGCGGCATCTGCAGGTCCAGGACGACGACCTCCGGCCGGACGGCGGGGATGCGCCGCAGCGCCTCGCTCCCGTCCCCCGCGGTCGCCACGACGTTCAGGCCCGCCTCGGCCAGGTCCCGGGCGACGGCGTCGCGCCACAGAGGGTGGTCGTCCACGATCATGACCCGGACGACGGCCCCGGCCCCGACGACGGCCCCGGCCTCGGCTCCGGTCTCGGCTCCGGTCTCGGCCCCCGTCTCGCTCACCGCGTGCCCCGGCGCGGTACGCGCAGCTCCAGCTCGACGCCCTGGCCCGGCGCGCTCGTCACGCCGACCGTGCCGCCGGCGTCGGCGATCCGCCCGCGGATCCCGGCCGCGACCCCGAGCCTGCCCTCCAGCGCCGCGGCCTCCAGCCGGCCGGCGGCCATCCCCGCGCCGTCGTCGCGCACCGTGATCGTGACCATGTCCCCCTCGTCCTCCAGCAGCACCCAGGCCCGGGCGCCCGGCCCGGCGTGCCGGGCGACATTGTCCAGGGCGGAGCGGACGGCGGCCAGCACCCCCGCTGCGACCGCGGCGGGCAGCGGCACGGCGTCCGCGGGCACCGCCACGCTCACCAGCGGACCGCCGAGCGCCGACAGCAGCCCGCTCAGGTCCGTCTCGCCGGCCGGGCCGGGGTCGCGGGCCGAGACCAGGGCCCGCAGCCGTACCTCCTGCTGGCCGGCGAGCATCCCGATCTCCGCCGCCTCCCCGCCCAGCTCGGCGCCCCGGCGCTGGGCGTAGGCGAGCACCTGCAGCACGGAGTCGTGGATGTCGGCGGCGAGCCGCTCCCGTTCCCGGGCCGCGGCCTCGACCGCGGTGGCCCGGGCCAGCCGCTGCCGGCCGACCTCGTACAGGTCCGCGGTGTACCCGGCGATCGCGCCGATCAGGACGAGCTGCACGATGCTGTCCAGGGAGCGGCTCGACACGTCGGGCCACACCTCGACGACGTCCGCGAGCGACATGAGCAGCCCCGCCGCCAGGCCCGCCCGCCACCCCCGGCCGACCGCGAGCGAGGCCACCGACGCGGCCGCCCACATCGAGGGCAGGGTGGCGGCCCCGCGGGCGACCCGGTCCGGATCGTCGACGAGCGCGGTGGCGAGCACGCAGGCCGCGCTGACCGCGAGGTCGAGCCACAGCAGCCAGGTCGGGCGGGCCCGGTGGACGGCGAGCCAGACCGTCCAGCCGGCCATTACGCCGATCACCGCCCACGCCCCGAGGGGGTGGTGGAACGCGTCCCGGTCCGGGACGAACAGCACGATCGCGTACCCCAGCGTGAAGACGCGGTAGACGTCGATCGCCCGCCACGGACCGCCCTCGCCCGGCGTCCGGGGCCAGGTCGGCTCCCGGGCGTCGACCGGGGGCGTCACTCCGAGGCCGCGGCCGGCGGTACCGGCGGCGAGCCCTCCACCGGAGTGACGGCGGTCGCGGACGACGCGACGTCCGTCCGCGCGTCGGCACCGGCCACCGCGTCGGCGGGGCCGGACGTCGACCCAGCGCCCGCGGCGGACGGGCGGTGCCGGCGGGCCGCGGCGATCCGCTCCTTCATGGTGGCGGCGTAGACGTCGACGTACTCCTGGCCGGACAGCTGCATGAGCTCGTACATGATCTCGTCCGTGATGGAGCGCAGGACGAACCGGTCGTCCTCCATCCCCTCGTACCGGGAGAAGTCCAGCGGCGGCCCGATCACGATCCGGACCCGGCCCAGGTGCGGGACCACCTTGCCGATCGGCTGGACCTTGTCGGTGCCGATCATCGCGACGGGCAGGACCGGCACCTTCGCCTCCAGGGCCATCCGGGCGACGCCCGTCTTGCCCCGGTACAGGCGCCCGTCCGGGGAGCGCGTGCCCTCCGGGTAGATCCCCAGCAGCTGCCCGGAGCGCAGGAGCCGCAGCCCGGTGGCGAGGGCCGCCCCCGAGGAGCCGCCGCCGGTGCGGTCGAGCGGGAGCTGCCCCACGCCCTTGAAGAAGCCGGCCTTGAGCCGGCCCTTGACGCCGCGCCCGGTGAAGTAGTCGCTCTTCGCCAGGAAGGTCACCCGCCGTCGCAGCATCAGCGGCAGGAAGATCGAGTCGGAGAACGAGAGGTGGTTGCTGGCCAGGATGGCAGCGCCCTCGACGGGCACGTGCTCCTCGCCGGTGACCTCGGGGCGGAAGATCGCCCGGAGCATCGGTCCCAGCAGGATCCCCTTCAACAGCCAGTAGAACACCGCTCACCTCCTCGGGTGTGTCCCGGGAGAACTGTAGACAGGCCGGAGGGCCCGTGGTGGCGACGGCCGCCCCCGGCGCCCGGCGGTCGACGTCCGGTGGCCAGCGGACGACGTCCGGCGGCCCTCGGGGAGCGGCCGGCGGACACCCTGGGGGGCTCCCCCTCGACCCGCCCGGGCGGACGTGTCACGATGGCCGGGCGCCGGGTATCTGCCTGCGGCGCGTGCGATCGTGCAGAGGAGGCGTGCGTGTCCGTGCTTCCCGGAGCCGAGAGCTGGAGCCACGCCGGCGCTGCCGTCGGCGTACTGCTCTGCCACGGCTTCACGGGCACCCCGCAGAGCCTGCGGCCCTGGGGCGAGGCGCTCGCGGCTGCCGGCTACAGCGTCGAACTGCCGCTGCTGCCCGGTCACGGCACCACCTGGCAGGACATGAACCGCACCACCTGGCAGGAGTGGTACGCCGCCGTCGACGAGGCCCTCACCAGGCTGCGGGGCCACTGCTCGACGACCTTCGTGGCCGGCCTGTCGATGGGCGGGTGCCTGGCCCTGCGGCTGGCGCTGGAACGCCCCGCCGACGTCGCGGGCCTGGTCCTGGTCAACCCCGCCGTCCGCTTCGAGGACCGCCGACTGCGCCTGCTCCCCGTACTGCGGCGGGTCACGCCGTCGGTCGCGGGCATCGGGAGCGACATCGCCAAGCCCGGGTCGGTCGAGCTGGCCTACACCCGCACGCCCCTGCACGCCCTGGCGTCCAACCTCGCGATGTGCGCGGACGTGGTGCCGCGCCTGCCGAACGTCACCCAGCCGCTGCTCCTGCTGCGCTCCGCCGTCGACCACGTCGTGCCCGCCAGCAGCAGCGCCCTGATCCTGCGCACCGTGTCGTCGTCCGACGCGACCGAGATCGTCCTGCCGGACAGCTACCACGTGGCCACCCTGGACCATGACGCGGACCGTATCGTGAAGGAGTCCCTGGCCTTCATCGGTCGGCTGCCAGGAGTGGGGGGCGAAACGACATGACAGACCCTGAGGGGCCGGGTGACCCTCAGCCGCAGGGCGAGCGCGACGACAAGCCGGAACTCGACATCGACAGTGCCTTCGCCGCGATCATCGCGGACTTCTCCCTCCCCGTCCCGCACGGCGTCGGTCCGTGGCCGGCCTCGGAGGACCTGGACGACGACACCCCCGACGGGGGCGACGCTCCGGACGGCGCTGACGCCCCGGCGGCGCGGCAGCACGGCGACGACCGGCCGGAGGGGACTGCCCCCGGCGATCACGACAGCGGCCCGGCTGCCGTCCCGCCGACCGAGCGGTGGGACCCGCCCACCCGCCGGATCTCGGTGCCGGGCACCACGGGCGTGCCCGTCGAGGCCGCCCCGCGCGGCGGCCTGCCCGACGAGGACGACGAGGAGGAGGGCTACCAGCCCCCCGAGCCGCCCCCGCTCCCCCGCGGCGACCTCGTCTCGCGGCTGGCCTGGGGCGCCGTCATCGGCGGCCCGCTCTTCCTGCTCGTGGCGGCCCTGACCTGGAAGTCGCTGCCCACCTACCTGCTGCTCCTGGCCCTGACCGCGTTCGTCGGCGGGTTCGTCACGCTGGTCGCCCGGATGCCCCAGGAGCACCCCGACGACCCCGACGACGGCGCGGTCGTCTGACCCACCCCCGCGCTGATCATGCACCCTTGAGTTGATCATGCACGGTTGAACGCGGTGACCACCGCGAGCACGGGCCGGTGGTCGGTGGCGAGGCGGACGTCGTCCGGGTCGCACCAGCCCTCCGCCACGCCCTGCGCCCGGAGCCCGGCCCCGACCAGCACCGCGTCGAGACGGTGGACGGGCCCGGACGCCGGGTAGGTCGCCGGGGCGTCCGGCCAGGGATCGGCGACCAGCGGCTCCCACGCCCGCCAGGCCGGTGACCCCGGCGGCTCGTTGAGGTCACCCGCGACGACGGCAGGCAGGCCGCGGTGCTCCAGCACCCGGCGGACCCGCGCCACATGGTCCGGGCGCAACGGCGGCTCCAGCGGCAGGTGCACGCTCGCCACCGCGACGGCGGGCTCCCCCGGCGTCCGGACGACGACGACGCACGCGCCGCGCGTCCGTCGCCACCACCCGTCGACCGGCAGCCGGAACCCGCACGCCCACCCCACCCGGACGGCCGGAGCCACCAGCACCGCCGTCCCGCCGGCGCGCCGCCCGCCCGCCACGCAGCGCATCCCGGTGGCCCGCTCGAGCAGGTGCAGGCGCAGCCGCGCCCCCGGGCGTCGCGGCGCCTCCTGCAGGCACGCGACGTCGGCACCGGCGGCGCGCACGACCCGGTGGACGGCGAGCGGGTCGCCCAGCAGATCGCGCAGGTTCCAGCTCAGGACCCGCACCGCCACCTCACCCGGCGGTCGCGAGTACGGCGGCCAGCAGGCCGGGGAACCGCTCCTCGAGGTCGTCGCGGCGCAGGCTCAGCAGCCGCTCGCGGCCGTGTGGGACGTTGCGGATGACGCCCGCCTCGCGGAGCGTCTTGAGGTGGTGGGACCGGGTGCTCTTCGGCAGGTCGGCGCCGACGGCCGAGCAGGCCGCGACCGGCAGGGGGCCCGCCGCGAGCTGTCGGACGATCGCCAGCCGGGACGGGTCGCTCAGCGCGAAGAGGACGTCCGTGAGCACGAGCCGGGACGTCTCGGGGTGGACCAGATCGCGGGTCGGCGCCGTCATGGTTCGATAATAGTTGAACAGTCGGCGGGGCGCGGGTACGGTGCAACCGTTCGAGTCTTGTGGAACGGTCACGAGGCGCCGACCCTGTCCGACGACGTCCACCCAAGGACTCCCATGCGCTCCACCGCCCGCACCGCCCGCACCGCCCTCCCCCGGCTCGGCCGGGCCGGCAGCTTCCGCCTGCTCGCCGTGACGCTGCTCGTCGTCATGGCCGCCGCCGCCGCGCCGACGCCGCTGTACCCGGTCTACCAGCAGCTGTGGGGCCTGTCCGCGATCACCCTCACGGCCGTCTTCGCCGTCTACGCGATCGCGCTGCTGGTCGCGCTGCTCACCGTCGGGTCCGTCTCGGACCACGTCGGACGCCGCCCGGTGCTCGCAGCCGGCCTGCTCGGCGAGGTCGCCGCCATGCTGGCGTTCGCCACCGCGGACGACGTCTGGTCGCTGCTGGGCGCCCGCGCCCTGCAGGGACTGGCCGTCGGCGTCCTCACCGGCACCCTGAGCGCCGCCCTGGTGGACCACCAGCCGCCCGGCCGCCCCAACCTCGCCGCGGTGATCAACAGCGCCGCACCCGGGCTGGGCCTGGCCGCGGGGGCCGTGGGCTCGGGCCTGCTCGTGCAGTACGCGCCCAGGCCCACGGCACTCGGGTACGCCCTGCTGGCGGGGGCGTTCGTCGCCCTCACCGCCACGGTGCTCCTCCTGCCCGAGACCGTGCTCGAGCGCCGGCGACCGGCCGCGGCGTCGCTGCTGCCCCGGATCGCCGTGCCGCCGGCCGCCCGACCGACGTTCGGCGCCGCCGTCCCGGCGCTGGTCTCCACCTGGGCCGTCGGCGGTCTCTACCTCGCCCTCGGACCCACCGTCGCGGCGACCGCCCTTCACCTGCCCAGCCACCTCGTCGCGGGGGCCGTCGTCGGGACGCTCTTCGTCGCCGGGGCCGCGGCCACCGTCGCCACCGACCGCGTGGCGCCGCGCCGGGCGATGCGCGGCGGGGCCGCCGTCCTCGCCACCGGGATGGCCGTCTCCCTGCTGGCGCTCGCGGGCACGTCCGTGCCGGGCTTCCTGGCCGGGACGGCGATCGCCGGCGCCGGGTTCGGCGTCACGTTCCTCGGCGTGCTGCGGTCGCTGGGCAGCCTCGCCCGCCCCGCCGAACGCGCCGGCCTCTTCGCCGCGGTGTTCGTGGTGAGCTACCTGGCCTTCAGCATCCCGACCGTGGTGGCGGGCGCACTCGTCCCGTCACTCGGCCTGCTGGCCGTCGTGCGCGGGTACGGGCTCGTCGTGATCGTGCTGGCGGTCGCCGTCGTCCTGACCAGACCCCGCCGCCGCCCGGCCGCCGACCCCGCCACCCCCGACGTGATCATGCACGGTTGACCACCGGCGAGCCGTCGGTGGCCAGGTGGGTGGGCGTCAGCCGGCGCGGGCGAGGTCGGCGGCGCCGACGAGGCCGGCCTCCGGTCCGAGGGCCGCGGTGACGATCCGCGGTTCGGGCCGGAAGCCCCGGCCGGTCAGCGTGCGCCGGAACGACTCGCGGGCCGGGCGCAGCAGCAGCTCCCCGGCATCGCTCACCCCGCCACCGATGACGAACATGCCCGGGTCGAGGGCGGCGGCCAGATTGGCCAGGCCGATCCCCAGCCAGCGACCCACCTCCTCGAACAGCTCGATGGCGCACGGGTCGCCGTCGCGGGCCGCCTCGGTGATGACCGGGCCGACGAGCGCGTCGATGTCGCCGCTGACCCGCTCCATCAGCGGCACGGTGACCGGTGAGCCGGCGCGCGCGAGCTCCCGGGCCTCCCGGCCGAGCACGTTGCCGGACGCGTACTGCTCCAGGCAGCCGCGGTTGCCGCACTCGCAACGGTGCCCGTCGGGGACGACGACCATGTGCCCGAACTCGCCCGTCATCCCGTGCCGGCCGCGCTGGACCTGACCGTCCCAGACGATCCCGCCGCCGATCCCGGTGCCCAGCGTCACGCACACCAGGCGAGGCTCCGCCCGGCCGGCCCCGAACCGCCACTCGGCCCAGGCGGCCGCGTTGGCGTCGTTCTCGACGACGACGGGCAGGCCGAGCACCTCCCGGACGGCGTCCCGCAGCGGCTCGTTGCGCCACGCCAGGTGGGGTGCGAAGAGCACCCGCGCCCGGTCGGCGTCCACGAACCCGGCGGCGCCGATCCCGACGGCGACGACCTCATGGTCCCGCCGGAGCACGCCGACGACGTCCGCGATGCACTCCTCGACAGCGCGCGGGTCGCGGGAGGGGGTCAGCCGGCGCGCCCGGGCGATCACCCGGCCGTCGGCGTCCACCACCCCGGCCGCGACCTTGGTGCCGCCGATGTCCACGCCGATCGCGAGCGGGCCGGCGACCGGGCCGTCCGCCTCGGCGGCCCGGGCCGACGACACGGCGCTCACGGCACGCGGGCCAGGTCCGCCGCCCCGAGGAGGCCCGCGTCGTTGCCGAGCTCCGCGGCGACGATCTGCAGGTGGGGGCGGTGGGCGCCGGCCGACAGCATGGCGGCGTAGGCCACCCGGGCCGGCTCGAGCAGCAGGTCGCCGGCGTCGCTGACGCCGCCCCCGACGACGACGGCCGCCGGGTCGAGCACGTTGGCGAGGTCGGCGATGCCCTCGCCCAGCCAGCGGCCGACATCGGCCAGCAGGTCGCGCGCGGTGGCGTCGCCGTGCTGCGCGGCACTGGTGATCATGCTGCCGGTGATGCCCTCGGGGTCACCGCCGGCGAGCGCGAGGAGCCCGCCGACCTCCTCGGGGCGGGTCCGGGCGAGGAACCGCGCCTCCCGGATCAACGCCGACCCCGAGGTGTACTGCTCCCAGCACCCGTGGTTGCCGCACCCGCAGGGCAGGCCGCCGGGAACCATCCGGACGTGCCCGAACTCCCCCGCCGTCCCGAACGCGCCGCGCAGGAGCTGGCCCTTGAGCACCACGCCCCCGCCCAGCCCGGTGCCGACCGTGATCAGGACGACGTCGTGGTTGCCGCGGCCGCCGCCGAAGCGGTACTCGCCCCACGCTGCCGCGTTCGCGTCGTTCTCGACGACGACGGGCAGCCCGACCTGCTCCCCCACGATCTTGCGCAGCGGGCGCTCGACCATGGGCAGGTTGGGCGCGAACCGCAGGGTGGACCGGTGCTCGTCCACGAAGCCGGCCACGGCGAGCCCGACCGAGGCCACCTGGTGGCGTTCCATCAACTGGCGGACGGCGGCGACGATCCCGCTCTCGACCGCCTGGGCCGTGGTGGCCGGGGTCTCCACCCGGACCTTCTCCAGGAGCTTGCCCTCCGGGTCGACCACCCCGGCGGCGATCTTCGTCCCGCCGACGTCGACACCGATCGTGAGTTCCACCGGCTCTGCCACTCCCTACCCGGTCGCCGACTGCTGCTCCCGGCAGCGTAGAGGACCCGACCCACCACTCGCCGTGATCATGGTCGTCAGCGGTCAGTCGGTGATCTCGATGTGCTGCACGGGCGGCCGGGTGGACGGCCGGGGCCTCGCCGGTGCCCGCGCAGGGTCGCCGGGACCGCCGTCCGCACGACCGTCCACACGACCGTCCGCAGCCCCGTCCGCACGACCGTCCGCAGCCCCCTCCGCGCCGGACGGGCGGGCCGGCCCCGGCGCCGCCGAGCCGTCCCTCGCGGCCGGCTCCGGCTCCGCCGACTCAGACCGCCCTGCCGACGGCTCAGGCGAGGCCCCCGCCGATTCCGGCGACGCGGCGAACTCGTGGACGGCGGCCAGCAGCTCGCTGCCCGCGGCGGCCAGATGCTCGAGCACCTCCGGACGCAGCTCGCGCAGGGTCGCCGTCACCCGGCAGACCGGGCACCGCCGGCACTCGGCCCCGGTGTGCCCGGTGGGCAGGCCGCCGAGCGCGTCGAGCAGCCGGGCCGCCTCCTCGAGGATCCGCCGCGCGTCCTCCGGCAGCGTGCCGGCACCACGATCGGCACCAGCCCCCGACCCCGGCCCGGCCCCCGGCCCCGGCCCGCTCACGGCGCCCGCCACAGCGCCGGGTCGGGCCGGAACCGCACGCGCAGCTCGCCCTCGCGCAACCGGGCCCCCGTGACGACGCAGCGGCGCAGCGCGCTGGGCAGCGACAGCGCACGCCGGTGCCCGGCGACCTGCACGCAGAGGTCGTCACCCACGCGAGCCAGGGACATCGCCTCGCGCTCGGCAGCGGGCACGGGCACCACCAGCAGGAACTCCTCGCCGTCGCGCTCGACCCGCAGCCGGCCCGCGAGGTCGGGTGGGGCGAGCACCTCCTGGGCGGCGGCCGTCCCGGTGGGACCGTAGAGGGTCTCGGCGAGGACGGCGAGCGCGTCCGGGCCGATCGGCTCGCCCGCCGCGTACCCGGCCCGCAGCATCGGGGCCGGGGCGAAGGACGGCTCCGCCTCGGCCAGCCGCAGCGCCTGGGCCCGGGCCCAGCCGGTGCGCCAGACGTCGTCGCCGTCCGCGGGCACCAGCCGGTTCGCCACGACGCCGTCCACGCCGTAGCCGTAGAGCGCGAGCGCGGTGAGCGTCCGCCGGGCCTCCGCGATGACCAGCGCCTCGGGCGTCAGCACGAGCCGCACGGACGTCGACGGGCCGGCCAG
>Ga0302299_10000325_pt1 | contig 25157 bp, 24 predicted proteins | sample III_Fen_N3_4_FD_198795 | JGI IMG/M metagenome (GOLD analysis project Ga0302299, IMG submission 198795) | Peat permafrost microbial communities from Stordalen Mire near Abisko, Sweden - III_Fen_N3_4 | ecosystem: Environmental > Terrestrial > Soil > Wetlands > Permafrost | place: Sweden: Abisko...
ACATCACGAGCTGGCCGGAGGCGAAGCCGGCGAACACGGCGACCATGATCAGCGCCGCGCCGGTGATGATGCCGGCGGTCGCGCCGATGCCCTCGGTAACGGCCAGCGTGTTGTCGCCGGTCCTGTCCCAAGCCTCCTTGATGCGGCTGAGCAGGAACACCTGGTAGTCCATGGAGAGGCCGAAGAGCACGGCGAACAGCAGCAGCGGGACCCACTGCTCCACCACCGGGACCTTCTGGAACCCGAGCAGGCTCGCGCCCCATCCCTTCAGCGACACCAGCGTGATGAGGCCGTAGGCCGCGCCCACGCTGAGGAGGTTCATGAGGATCGCCTTGAGCGGGATGACGATCGAACGGAAGGCGACCAGGAGCAGCACGAAGCTGAGGCTGAGGACGAGGGCCACGACCCACGGAAAGTAGCTGTTCACGATATTGATGTAGTCGAGGTTGCCGGCGGTCTGCCCGGTGACGTAGACGGACGCTCCTGAGCCGCTGAAGGCCCTCGGGATGAGCGTGCCGCGCAGCTCGCGCACCTTGTCGAGCGCGAGGCCGCCGGTCGGATCGCCGTTGACCGGCACCGCGAGCAGTGCGAGGTCACCCGCCTTGGCCGTCTGCACCTGGACGGGGCCGAACGCGGGGTCGCTCGCGACCTCCTGCGTCAGACGGGTCATCGCCGCCTTGACGGCCGGCGCGGCCACGTTGCCGTCGACGACGATCTGCACCGGGTTCACCGTGCCGGACGAGAACTGCTTCTCGAGCACGGCGAACCCTTGCTTGCTCTGGAAGCTGTCGGGGAACGAGTTGACGCCCGAGACCCCGGTCTTCATGTCGAGTGCGGGGTACGCGAGCACCAGCAGGACGGCGACGCCGACGACGAGGGCGAGGGCCGGCCGCTTCATCGCCCGGTAGGCGACGCGGGCGATCCACGAGGTGCGCCCCGCCGCGCGGTTGTCGATGATCCGGCGGCCGAGGTACGGCAGCCGGAGGCTGTTGACCCGGTCGCCGAGGATGCCGAGCACCGCCGGCAGCAGCGTCAGGGCGGCCAGCACGGACATGCTGACGACGAGGATGGCGCCGATGGCGAGGCTGGCGAAGATGTTGGTCGGCACGATGAGCAGGCCCAGCAGGGCGAGCACGACGGTCAGGCCGCTGAACAGCACCGCCCGGCTGGCAGTACCGCCGGTGACGGCGATGGCGTCGAGCTTGTCGCGCCCGCGCGCCCGCTCTTCGCGGAAGCGCGAGATGATGAACAGCGAGTAGTCGATGCCGGTCGCCAGGCCCATCATGCTGATCATGTTGATGGCGAACACGGAGACGCTGAAGGTCTGCCCGACCAGGGCCGTGAGGCCGACTGCCAGGGTGATGGCGAGCAGGCTGAGCAGGATCGGGAGGCCGGCGGCCACGACGGCGCCGAAGACCAGCAGCAGGATGATCAGGGCGATCGGCACGCCGATGCCCTCGCCCTTCTGCAGGTCGGTCTGCGCCGTATGGCTGAAGTCGCTGTTGATGCTGGCGGCGCCGGTGATGAGCGTGTCGAACCCGGCCTTGCCGTCGGCACCGTGGACGATCGCGTGGACCTTGTCGATGTTGTTCTCGGCCTGTGTCAGGTCGCCGGCCATGACGAGCGGGATGATCGCCGTGTGGCCGTCGGCGGAGATCAGCGACTTGTCGCCGCCCTGGTAGGCGCTGGCGACGCTGTCGACGACGCCCGGGCCCAGGGCGGCGATCCGCTGCTGCAGCCCCAGCACCTCGCTGCGGAACGCCGGCGAGGCCGCGTCCGTCGCTGTGGAACGGACGATGACGACCTCGTTGGCCTTCTGCGGCATGTTCAGGCGCTGCTGCAGGAGGTTCCGACCATGTTGCGAGCCGGGGTTGCCGAGAAAGGTGTACTGCGCCGTCAGGGTGCCGGGGAGCACGACGACGATGACGGCGGCCGCGACGACGAGAGCGGCCGCCCAGATGCCCAGCGTCAGCCACGGCCGCCTCGCGGAGCCCCGCGCCAGCGTGGTGGTCGAGAGTCGCATGATGTGGTGTCCCTTCAGCCGCGGCGCCGCCGGAGGCGGAAGCCGGAGTGATTCAGTCCGATACCGGTGTGCCTGCCCGCGGCGGCAGTGGGGGAAACGCGTGACCGTGACGTGGCGGCCGAGGCCGGACTAAGGCGCTTCGTACGACGGACGGGCCGGGGCTGCGCTGCAGCCCCGGCCCGTCCGGTCCTTGCTCCGTGCCCGCCGGAGGCGGGCCGGACGGACGGTCAGGTCCTGATGGGCTTGTACTGGTCGGTGCCGAAGCCGAGCACCAGGAGCATGATCGGCGCGAACAGCCACAGCAGGATGCCATAGCCGGCGCCGTGGCCGAAGTTCTCGGAGATCCCCAGCGCCACGATGAGCGCGATGATGATGTTGACGATGGGGATGAAGAACAGGATCAGCCACCATCCCGGCCTGCCTGCGATCTTGCAGAGCAGATAGGTGTTGTAGAACGGGATGATGATGCCCCAGCCGGGCTTGTCGGCTTTCACGAACGTCTTCCAGCCGCCGATGATCACGAGGATCCACCAGATCAGGCCGATCACTCCGTTGAAGCCCCCGAAGACCTGGTTGCTCCAGCTCTCCGCGACGATGTAGTGCATGTGCCCCTCCTTGTTGCATGTCCGCCGCTGCGCGGCGGCCAGCACTGACCTACCCTTGCGAGAGGAGAACCACGCCGAGTTCCACGCACGGATCCACGAGAAAGGGCCGGGGCTGCGATGCAGCCCCGGCCCTCGTGGGTCATGTGTTGACGAGTGCCCTCAGCTGAGCGGCGGAGGCGGAGGCGGCGAGCTCGCCGGCGGCTCCACCGGTGGGACGTCGGGGACCTCCGGCGCGGCGGGGACCTCCGTGACGGCGGCCGCCGTGCCCGGAGTCTCAGTCGTGACCGGCGGCGTCACCGGAACAGCGGGTGCCGCCTCAGTCGGCGTGACCGGCGGCGTCACCGGAGCCGCAGGTGCGGCCGTCTGGGCGGGCGTGACCGGCGTGACCGGCGTGGCCGGCGGCGCAGGAGGAGCCGGCGGCACCGCATAGCCGCCCGCGGGCGGCGGCGGCGGGGAGGCGGCGTACGTACCGCCGGCAGGCATCGGCGGCGAGCCGAAGCCGGCGGAACCGGGTGCGGCGATGCGATTGAACGTCGCGCTCCCGAACCCCAGGACGAGGAACATGATCCACGGGAAGATGATCAGCAGGATCGCGAACCCGGTACCCTGTCCGAAGTTGGCGGCGATGTCCAGAGCGATGAAGACCCAGAGGACGAAGGCGCCGATGATCAGGATGAACCCAAGGAGCGGGATCCAGGCCAGCAGGCTGCAGGCCAGGATCAGCCAGAAGAAGTACAGGGGCCGGTTCGACATCTTGACGACGTTGTACTCGTTGTAGAAGGGGATGATCGCCGCCCACCCCGGCAGTCCCGCCTTGCCCAGGGTCTTCCACAGGCCGACGATGGTCACGACCGCGAACGCGATCCAGACCAAGGTGAAGAAGGCGGCGGCGGCACCGCCACCCCCGCTGTAGTAGTTGTAACTCATGTGATCTCCTCCTCAGACGGCAATATGCATCTTTCGGCGCTACCGTGCGTGTTCCCCGCACGAAGCGCGCCTCCTGCACGACGCTGGCCTCGCCCTCGCGGCGGATCTTGCAGGGCCGCCGGTCTCGGTCCTGTATCTCGTCGCTGTTCCCTGCCCGGTCGGGGCGTCATCCATGCCTGCGGGGTGGACTGGTACGACCAAATCGGCAGCCTGGGTGGCATACTTGAGCCGACAGCGATCTCGGCGAAGGAGCGGCGATGAAGGCGGCGATGCCGAAGCAGGTCGCGAGCGGCGTGTACCAGCTCGGGCTGGGGTTCGTGAACGTGTTCTACGTGGAGGATGACGAGGGCGGGCTCTGGCTCATCGATGCGGGTACGGAGCCCGGCGCGGAGCGCGTCGGCGGCGGCCTCAGGGCGCTGGGCCGCGCGCCGCGGGAGCTCCGCGGCGTCGTCATCACGCACCTGCACGGCGATCACGTGGGCGGGCTCGCCGCCGTCAAGGAGCACACCGGCGCCGAGGTCTGGATGCAGACTGAGGACGCCGCGGCCCTGCGTGAGGGCGTGCGCGGCCGCACGCTCGAGCCGGGCCCCGGCGTCGCGCGGACGCTGATCGTGCGCGTGGTGGGCGGCAGGGCTGCCGCGAGCACCGGCGACCCCATCGCGGTCGAGCACGACGTGGCGGACGGCGACGTCCTGCCGTTCGGCGCGACCGTCGTCGGCACGCCGGGGCACACCGAGGGGCACATCGCGCTGCTGCTGCCGCGCGACGGCGGTGTGCTCTTCGCCGGCGACGCCGCCACCAACCTGCCGCGCCTCGGCGTCGGTCCCGTCTACGAGGACATCGACGAGGGCATGCGCAGCCTGCGCCGGCTCGCCGGCCTGCAGTTCGAGACGGCGCTGTTCTCGCACGGGCGACCGCTCACGCCGCGGGCGGCCGAGCGCTTCCGCGCGCGCTTCTCCGGCGCCTGACCCGCCTGCCGCTCAGTTTGCCGAAGAATCGCTCGTTGACGCCCGCTCGCCGCGACGTATCGTGAGGCAACGCGCCCCGGGGCGGGCGCATGAGCAATGGGGGAGGCGCCTCATGGGCGTTCGCGGCACCTGGCAGACGTGCGGACTTCGCCTTGCGCTCCTGGTCGCTGCGCCGTTGCTCGCGGCGGCTCTCGTCGCCTGCGGCAGCTCGGGTGGCTCGGGGTCCTCGCCCGGACCTTCGGCCTCACCCATGACTCTCAAGGTCATGGAGTTCAACATCGAGTACGGCGGCACCCAGGTGAGCTTCGCCAAGGTGGTCGAGGCCGTGAAGAAGGCGCAGCCGGACGTCATCGGCCTCGAGGAGGCCGAGACCAACACCGGCCGGCTGGCGAAGGCCGCCGGCTACCAGTACTGGAGCAACGCGACGCAGGTCATCTCGCGCTATCCGCTGCTGGAGCCGCCCGAGGCCAAGGGCGACTACGTCTACGTAGAGGTCCAGCCCGGCCGCGGGGTCGCGCTCGCCAACGTGCACCTTCCGTCCGACGACCCGGGTCCGCAGGCGATCCGCCGCGGCGCGTCCGCCGAAAAGATCGTCGCGACCGAGACCAAGGTCCGGCTGCCGTACATCCAGACCGAGCTCAGGGTCCTGCCGCCACTGGCGAAGAAGGGCATCCCCAGCTTCCTCGTCGGTGACTTCAACGCGCCGTCCTGGCGCGACTACACGCAGGCCGTCGTCGGTACCCGCGACTACGTCAAGTACGTGGTCGACTGGCCGGTGAGCAAGGCGGTCGAGGCCGCGGGCTTCACCGACTCATGGCGGGCCGTGTACCCGGATCCGCTCGAGAGCCTCGGCCTCACCTGGTGGGCGGCACGTCCCAAGGTGGCCGGGTGGAATCCCGGCCCCAACTCGCCGCAGGACCGCATCGACTTCATCTACTCCGCCGGGCCGGCGAAGGCGACGGCCGCGCAGCTCGCCGGTGAACAGGGCGGACCGGAAGTGACCTTCGGGGTCAAGCCGTGGCCCTCCGACCACCGCGCTGTCATGACGACCTTTGCGGTGACGCCGGGGCCCCTGCCGGTCATGGTCGCGGTCTCGCCACAGGTGGCGGCGGTGGGGCAGAGCGTGACGGCCGCGTACAAGGCGGCGGACGGCGGGGCCAAGTCGCTCGCCGTCGTGCGCGCGGGCGGGATCCCTGCCGCCGCGCTTGAGGATCTTCCACTCGCGGCCGGCGCCGGTTCGACCGGCACGGCGCAGATCGCCACGCAGACGCTGAGCCCCGGCGACTACGAGGTGCTCCTGTTGGGCGCGGGCGACGAGGTACAGGCCCGCGCTCCGTTCTGGGTGCAAAAGCCGGGCGCAAAGCCGATCCTCCGGACCGACGGCACGGCCTACGCCTCCGGCGAGCCGATCATCGTCACCTGGAAGAACGCGCCGGCCAACCGCTGGGACTGGGTCGGCGTGTACAAGAAGGGCGCCGCCGACCCGAACGTCGATTCCTACCTGATCTGGCAGTACACGGGAGGAGCCGGCTCGGGCACGAGCGCCGGCACCGTCGCCGGCACGCTGACCATGGACAAGGGCACCGTCGAGGGCGCGCCGTGGCCGCTGCCGCGGGGCCGCTACGTGATGTACTACCTGCTCGCCGACGGCTACGAGTGGGTGGCGAAGACCGAGTTCCGCGTGAGGTAGGCACGGGCCAGCGGCGTCATGAGACACGAGAAGCGGAGGGAACCATGAAGGTCCTTATCGTCGGCAGCGGCGGGGTGGGGGAGTCCACGACGGCGATCGCCAAGCGGCGCGACCCCGGCGGCGAGCTCTTCGAGAGGATGGTGCTGGCGGACTACGACCTGGCGAAGGCCCAGGCGGCCTCCGCCCGCATGGGCGACGAGAAGCGGTTCCCGGCGGAGCAGGTGGACGCGGCGGACGAAGGCGCGGTCGTCGCGCTCTGCGCGAAGTACGACGTCGACGTCCTCTGCAGCTTCCTCCCTGTGGAGTTCAACCCGCACACGCTGCAGGCGGCGCTCAAGGCGCGCGTGCACCACATGGACGCGTCCACGACGCTGTCGGTGCCGCACCCGACCGACCCGTTCAACCAGGCCAATGTGGTCCTCGGCGAGACCGAGATCGCGCTGAGCAGCGAGTTCGAGAAGATCGGCAAGCTCGGGCTCATGGGCATCGGCGTCGAGCCGGGCATGGCCGACTGGTACTGCCGCTACGCCGCCGACCACTTCTTCGACGAGATCGACGAGATCGGCGTGCGCGACGGCGCCAACCTCGAGATCCCCGGCTTCAAGGGCATCAGCTTCGGCTTTTCCATCTGGATGACGATCGAGGAGTGCACCAACCCCGCGGTCGTCTGGGAGCGGGACCGCGGCTTCTACACGGTGCCGCCGCTCAGCGACCCCGAGCCGTTCTACCTGCCCGAGGGCATCGGCTGGGTGGAGGTCGCCCACGTGGAGCACGAAGAAGTCCTGCACGTGGGCTGGTTCAACGACCTGCTCAAGGGCGTGAAGAAGGCGACCTTCAAGTACGCGCTGGGCGACGAGTTCATCCAGGCGATGGAGGTCTTCAAGTCGGTCAACATGCACTCGCTGAAGCCAATCAACGTCAAGGGCAAGGAGGTGCGGCCTCGGGACGTGATCGAGGCGGCCGCGCCCGACCCCAACGAGATCGGCAAGCGCTACGTGGGCCAGACCTGCGCCGGCACGTGGGTGCGCGGGCGCAAGGCCGGCATGGAGCGGCAGGTCTACCTGTACCAGGTGGCCGACAACCAGGAGAGCGTGGCGCTGTACGGCACACAGGGCGTGGTGGCGCAGACGGCGTTCCCAGGCGTGATCGCGCTCGAGCTGCTTGCCACCGGCAAGCTGGCCGGGTACAAGGGCAATCCTGAAGCCGGCGTGTTCCCGGCGCAGGCGTTCAGCTGCGACGACTTCGTGCGCATGCAGGGGGACTACGGGTTCCCCGGCGGCGCGCTCGAGATGGACTCGGAGTACAAGCGGGCGCGGGATCACGGCGCGTTCGTCGCGCCGGTGCAAGGGGGCGGCGCGTGAGCGGCCACGCCAGCGTGCCGGGCGAAGCTCAGGCCGGCGCCGGCGGCGGCGCGCGCTGCCGGCGGTTCGAAGGCAAGGTGGCCCTGGTCACCGGTGGGGCCTCAGGCATCGGGCTGGCGACGGCGGAGCGGCTGCTCGAAGAGGGAGCCGCCGTCCTGATCGCCGACGTGGACGGCGAGGCGGGGGAGGCCGCGGCGGCCGTGCTGCGCGGCCGCGGCCTCGAGCTCGCCAGCGCCGCGCGCTGCGACGTGACGCGCGGCGACCAGGTGAAGGCGCTCGTGGACGACGTGGTCGTCCGCCACGAGCGCCTCGACGTGCTCTTCAACAACGCCGGTATCTTCGAGCCCGGCGAGGTCCACGAAGTGAGTGAGGAGGCCTGGGACCGCCAGCTGAACGTCAACCTGCGCTCGGTCTACCTGGTCTCCCACCACGCAGTGCCGGTGATGCTCGCCCAGGGGGGCGGCGCGATCGTCAACAACGCGTCCATCGCCGCCATCGTCGGCGACCACAACGGGGCCGCCTACTGCGCGAGCAAGGGCGGCGTCGGAAACCTGACGCGGGCGATGGCGCTCGACTACGCGACCCGGGGCATCCGCGTGAACGCCATCTGTTGCGGAGAGATCGACACGCCGCTCTTCGTGCGCGAGTCGTACCAGATCGGCATGACGCCGGACTCGTACCGGGAGCTGCTCAACGAGTACCACCCCATCGGCCGCATCGGCCTGCCCTCAGAGGCGGCCGCGGCGGTCGCGTTCCTGGCCAGCGACGACGCGAGCTTCATCACCGGCGTGCTTTTGCCGGTCGACGGCGGCTACAGTGCGACGTGAGGAGACTGTGATGCGCGGACTGGACGGCAAGGTGGCCCTCGTCACCGGCGGCTCTTCGGGCCTGGGTGAGGCCATCGTCTACCGGCTGGCGGAAGAGGGCGTGCGCGTGGCCGTCGGCGGCCGGGACGCGGCGAAGGCGCGGGCCGTCGCCACGCGGGCGGCGGGGTGCTCGCGCGACCACGGTCGCGAGCGCGACCACGCGGTCGTGCTGGGCGACGTCTCCGTCGTCGCCGACTGCGACCGCCTGGTCGCCGAGACGGTCGAGCGGTTCGGCGGCCTCGACATCCTCGTCAACTCGGCCGGCGTCTGGCTGGAGAAGTCCATCCTCGACACCAGCGAAGCAGAGTGGGAGTGGTGCGTCGGCACCTGCCTCAAGGGCACCTACTTCATGTGCAAGGCGGCGTTGCGGCACATGGTGCCGCGCCACGCCGGCGTCATCGTCAATCTGGCGAGCGACTCCGGGATCCACGGCGAGCCCGGCGCAGCCGTCTACTCGGCGGCCAAGGCCGGGGTCGTGATGATGACCCGCGCCCTGGCGATCGACCACGGTCCGGACGGCATCCGCGTCTGCAGCGTCAGCCCAGCGATCTTCGACACGCCGATGCTTGCGAACGCTATCGCCGCGGCGCCCGATCCCGTCGCCTACACCGCGGGGATGGAGGATGAGTACCCGCTCAAGCGCATCGGCCGGCCGGAGGAGCTTGCCGCGGCCGTCGCCTTTCTCGCCAGCGACGACGGCAGCTTCGTCACCGGCCGCACGATGGTCGTCGACGGCGGTGTGACCGCCTGAGCCCGGCCCGGGCGCCGCTCAGCCGCCGGACGGCGGGTTGCCGCCGTGGCAGGAGCAGTAGGCGCCGGTGAAGTTCCCGTTGGGGTGGCAGGCGGTGCACGCGAACGAGCCGGCGCTGTGCTCGCCGGCCGACGGGTGGTTGAACGTCGACGGCACGAACGAGCTCGTCGTGTGGCACTTGCCGCAGTCGGTGAGCCCGCCGTGCTGGCTGCCGTGGCAACTGCTGCAGTCCTTGCCGGGCGCGTTCAGGCCGTTGGTGTGGCACTTCTCGCAGGCGAACTCCGCGTGCGGTCCGCCGAGCGCCACCGGGTGCTGGAAGTGGTTCGCCCACGACGACGTGGTGTGGCAGCGCAGGCAGTCGCCGCGGTCGGGGTGTGGGCGAGTGTGACAGTTCTCGCACCCGGTCTTCGGGTGCTCGAACGTCGAGGGCTTCCAGTGGGTGGGCACGTGGCAGCGCGCGCAGAGGATCTGCTTGACGGTCTTGTGCTGCTTGGCGTGGCAGGTCACGCAGCCGGCCGGGAAGCCGATCTGCTTCGGCGTCGCCTTGGTGTGGCACTGCTCGCACACGACCTTGCGGTGCTGCCGGCCGAGCGGGACCGGGTGCGTGAAGGTGGAAGTCCAGGACCCGAGCTGATGGCAGTCCGTGCACGGTCCCCGGTCGGCGTGCGGCGCCTTGTGGCAGGTCTGGCAGGCGCTCGAAGCCTGCTTGCCGTCGTGGCAGCGCAGGCAGAAAGCCATCGTCGCGGGGTCGACAAAGGGCTTGCCGGGGACGCGAGTGTGGACGACCCGGGCGTGGCAGTCGATGCACAGCGTCCCGTTGTCGTGCTGCTTGTGAGAGAAGGTGACCGCCGGCGCGGCCGGGGCGGAGGGTGACGCTGCCGGCGATGACGTGGGAGAGGCCGGGGCCGCCGCTCCGGCCGCGGCCGTCGACGCGAGCACGAGCGGGTCCTTCACGCTCCCGCTCGGGTGGCAGCCGCTCGCGGTACAGGTGGAGTCGGGGATCTGCTCGGTGACGGCGATCGGCGCCTTGACCTGGCCGGTGAAGTGCACCCAGACCTCGCGCAGCGCCGAGCCCTTGGCCTCGACGAACTCGAGCGCGCCCGGCTTGATGTGGCAGCGCACGCAGGCGACGTCGTGGTGGGCCGATTTCTCCCACGTCGCGCCGTAGGGCGCCATTTCATGGCAGGCGTGCTCGCAGAAGCTGCTGCGCTCGGTGTAGGCCGCCGCGGCGAGCGAGGCCCCGATGAAGACCACGACGACGATGGCCAGCACGATGGCGACGCGGCGGGCCCGGCGCCGCCGCCGCCGCTGCAGCTCGCGGCGCGAGTGCCGCGCTGCGTCGGTGGTGGGTGAGGGGCCGGGCTCCAGGTCGGGGCTCATGCGCGCACTCTATCGCGCCGCCCCGGGGAAGTCCTGTCGGGGTCAGGCGATGTCTGAGGCGACGAGATCGATCTCCGCGAGCAGTTCGGCCTTGCGCTGCGGCGCCAGCAGGGACGCGGTGATGGAGTTGCGCGCGAGCTGGGCCAGGTCCGCACGGCTCAGGCCCAGCGCCCGCTGCACGGCGAGGTAGTTGGCGAGCAGGTAGCCGCCGAAGTAGGCCGGGTCGTCCGAGTTCACCGTCACCACCAGCCCGGCGTCGAGGAGCTCTTTGAGCGGGTGCTGCGAGAGGTCCGGCGTCACGTTCAGTTCGAGGTTGCTGAGCGGGCACATCGTGAGCGGCACGTGCTCGTCGGCGAGGCGCCGCTGCACTGCCGCATCGCCCATCGCCGCGACCCCGTGGTCGATGCGCCGCACTCCGAGGACGTCGAGGGCCTCCGTGATGTACTCGGGCGGGCCCTCCTCGCCGGCGTGCGCGACGGCGACGAATCCCGCCGCCCGCGCCTGCTCGTACACGGCGGCGAACTCGGCCGGCGGGTGACCGGTCTCGGCCGAGTCGAGGCCCACACCTGCGATCACGTCGCGGAACGGCAGCGCGAGTTCCAGCATCTCCAGCGCCTCGGCCGCCGGCCTGTCGCGCAGGAAGCACATGATGAGCCGCCAGCTGACCCCGTGCTCGGCTTCGCCCTCGCGGAGAGCGCGCGTGATGCCGCCGACGACGTCGGCGAACGGCACGCCCCTGGGCACGTGGCTCTGCGGGTCGAAGAACACCTCCACGTGCCGGGCGCCGTCGGCGGCCACGCGGCGAACGTAGGCCAGGGTCAGGTCGTAGTAGTCCTGCTCGCGCACCAGGACGGCGACGCCCTCGTAGTAGATGTCGAGGAAGGCCTGGAGGTCGCTGAAGCGATACTGCGCGCGGCACTCCTCCGCCGAGGAGCACGGCAGGTCCACGCCGTTGCGGCGGCCGAACTCGAGCAGGAGCTCGGGCTCGAGGGTGCCCTCGATGTGCAGGTGAAGCTCCGCTTTGGGCAGGCGGCGGATGAACCCGGCGAGCACTGCGTCCGCCTGCTCGCCGGGGTCTCTGGTCTGGGTGTCTTCGGGCACGCGTTCTCCTTCGGGGCCGTACGTTGTCGCCCACTGTACCTGCTGGGCGCGCAGCGGGCACGGGCGTCCGTTCCGGGCCGCCTCAGGTCGAGGCCACGATCCGCAGGTTGAACGCCGCGGTCCCGGCCGCGCCCATCAGCCGCAGCCAGAGAGGCATCCACATCTCCTGCCCTCGTGCGGCAGTGATGTCACCGAGGTCGAGCACCTGCTCCCAGCCCAACCAGCGCTCGAGAAGGTCGCGGTGGACCCAGTCCCGGGCCTCCTGGTCGTTACCGGACACGAACATCGTCGTCGGCTCGGCCAGCTGTCGGGGGTCGGTCATGATCTGCGCGGTGACCGTGTTCAGCGTCTTGATCACGCGGGCGTCGGGAAAGGCCGCCTGGATCCGCTCGGCGAGCGACTCGGTGTTGCAGAAGAGGAGCGTCGGCGGCATGCCGTGGGAGAAGTCGAGCGGGTTGGCGACGTCGACGAGGATCTTGCCGGCGAGGCGCTCGGCGCCGGCGGCCTCGAGCGCGTCCAGCGAATGGCCGCCGTTGGTCGCGTTGATGACGAGCTCGCCGGCCGCGGCGGCGTCGGCGAAGCCGCCCGCCGCTGCGGCCCGGCCGAGATCCCGCTGGGCCGATGCGAACGCGTCCGCCGACGGGATCGTGCCCCAGTCGCCGAGGTCTTTGGCCTTGGTCGTGTCCCGCGAGCTGATGGTGACGCGGTGGCCGAGCTCGAGCAGCTTCTCGGCCAGCGTCTGCGCGACGCGGCCGGAGCCGATGATGCCGATGTCCATGTCGTCCTCCGACTGCTGAGGCTGCCGGAGCCTTGCGGCCGCCGACCCTTATGCCCGTGGTGCCCGCTGGGCGGCCGTGGCATGCCGCGCCGGGCCGGCCGGCCGCCCGCGAGGTCCCGGTGCACCCGTCGCAGCGACTGGGATAGAGTCGATGACATGGACCTCGAGCACGTCATCTACTCCTGGAGCGCGCAGGGCCGCATCGAGCCGCTGCGCGTCGTGGGCGGAGAGGGGTGCCGCTTCCGCGACGCGGAGGGCCGGAGCTACCTGGACTTCGCCTCGCAGGTGGTCAACCTGAATCTCGGCCACGGGCACCCGCGGCTGGTCGAGGCGGTGCGGCGCCAGGCGGAGACGCTCTACGGCCTGGCACCCTCCTTCGCCAGCGAGCCGCGGTCCGAGCTGGCCCGGCTGCTTGCCGAGGTCACGCCGGGTGACCTCGGCCTGACGCTGTTCACGACCGGCGGCGCCGACGCCAACGAGAACGCCGTCAAGCTGGCCCGCTGGGTGACCGGGCGTCAGAAGGTCGTCGCCCGCTACCGCAGCTACCACGGCGCGACGGCGGGCGCCGCGGCCCTCAGCGGCGATCCGCGGCGCTGGCCCGCCGAGCCGGCCGTCCCCGGCGTCGTCCGTCTTCACGACCCGTATCCGTACCGCTGCAGCGCCGGTCCACACGAGGCCGGCGCCGACTGCCCCATCTGCGCCGGCGGCCCGCACCTCGAGGAGGTGCTGGCCTTCGAGGGATCCGAGTCGGTCGCCGCGGTGCTGCTCGAGACCGTGACGGGGGCCAACGGCGTCTTGGCCCCGCCCCCCGGCTACCTCGCCTCCATCCGCGAGGTCTGCGACCGGCACGGCATCCTGCTCATCCTGGACGAGGTGATGACGGGATTCGGCCGCACTGGTCGCTGGTTCGCCTGCGAGCACTGGGACGTCACGCCGGACATCATGACGCTGGCCAAGGGCCTGAGCGGCGGGGCCGCGCCGCTGGGCGCGGTGGTCGTGAGCGAGAAGCTGCGACCGTGGCTGGACGAGCACGAGTTCGCGAGCGGGCTCACCGCCTGCGGTCACCCGCTCGCCTGCGCGGCCGGCGTGGCGACCATCGAGGCGATGCGCGACGAGCGGCTGGTGGAGAACGCGGCGGCGGTGGGCGGAGTGCTCGGCGTCGGGCTGAAGGAGCTTGCCGACGATCATCCCTCCGTCGGTGAGGTCCGCGGCCTCGGCCTGCTATGGGGTCTCGAACTGGTACGCGACCGCGAGACCCGGGAGCCGCTGGTGCCCTACGCCGCGACGGGGGAGGCCGCGGAGGCGGTCGCGACTCTCAGGAGGGCCGCCATGGACCGCGGCCTCCATCTCTATCCGCACGGCAACATGCTGATCGTCGCGCCGCCGCTGATCGTCGGGCGCGACGAGGTGCGTGAGGGCCTCGGGCTGCTGGACGGCGTGCTGACCGTCGCCGATGAGCTCGCGAGAGCCTGAGCCGGCACTCCGCGGCCTGGACCCGCGGATCCGTCGCTCAGCCTGAGGCGGCACATCGGCCGGCCGGTGGTCTAGCCGAGTCCCAGGATCTCCCGCGCCTGCGCCGGCGTCGCCACCGGGCGGCCCAGTTCACCGGCCAGCCGGACCGCTCGCTCGACCAGCTGCGCATTGCCGGTCGCCAGCTCGCCGCGGCGGTAGTGGATGTTGTCCTCGAGCCCCACGCGCACGTGCCCGCCCATGGCCAGCGCGAGCATCGCCATGGGCGTCTGCGTGCGCCCCACGCCGATGACCGACCAGGTCGCATCCGGCGGGAGCATGCCGGCTGCCTCGACCAGCGCCGCCGCGCTCGCCGGCATGCCGTGCCGCGTGCCGGTCACGAACTGGAAGTGCAGGGGCGCCGGTATCTTGCCCTCGGCGTGGTACCGGAGCGCCGTCTCGACCATGTCGAAGTCGAAGCACTCCAGCTCCAGCTTGACGCCGCGCTCCAGCGCCTCGGCGGCGAGCGCGTCGAGGAACTCGGGCTCGTTGACGAAGAGGCCGGCGTCCATCTGGATCGTGCCAGCGTCGAAGCTCGCCATCTCCGGCCGGAGCGCCAGTGGCGCGATGCGCTCGGCCGTCGGCAGGTTCCTTCCCGGGATGCCGCTGGTGGTGAGGCAGAGGATGACGTCCGTCTCCCTGCGGAGGACGGCGGTCACGTCGCGGAAGGCCTCCAGGTCCTGGGCGCCCTGGCCGGTGCCGGCATCGCGCACGTGGATGTGCACGACGGCGGCGCCGGCCCGCCACGCGGCGATGCCCTCCGCGGCGATCTCGGCCGGGGTGATGGGGATGTACGGAGTCTGGTCCTTGGTGATCCGGGAGCCGGTCAGCGCGGCGGTGATGATGACCGGACGCTGGCGCACGCCGTCTCCGGCTAGCGCAAGGGGTGACGCATAAGGTGGAGCGTCTCGGCGAGGGAGGCGGCGTCGATCGCCGGGCGGCGACGCTGCGGCGGGAACGAGCGCGTCCGCGCGATGATGGCGTCGCGGCTGAGCGGGATGATCTCCGCGCCGAGTCGTGAGAGGTAGCGCTCGGTGTCCCGCGCGCTCTCGCCCGGCAGGGCCGCGCCGAGCAGGGGGAGCTTGAGCTCGGCGGCCGCCTCAAGCGCCCAGCGCACCCAGGCGTCCTCCGTGGTCCGCGCTCCGTAGAGGCAGAGGGCGCTGGTGCAGTGGTGCAGCCGGGTCAGGAGGCTGGCGCGGACGATCTCGCCACGCCTCGAGCTGAAGGGTTCGCTGCTGAGCGCCTGGTCGAGGGCGATGCCGCCCCCGGCCACGAGGCGGGCCGTCACGGGGCGCGCCTGGGCCAGATCGCCCGCGGCGAACGTGAGGAACACTCGCTGTCTGGTGGCGTCGCTGTGCACGGAAGCTCCCGCTGGCCTCTCCTGCTGGTCTTCATCGGCTTGTTCGTCGCGAGCCTGCAGGAACCTGTGTTGTCCGCGCTGACGAGCCATCAGGTCTCGCCGGGCAGGCTGACCCCGTAGAAGCGCCGCACAGGTCGCAGCAGAGAGAAGATGAAGATCAGGAGCCCGACGCCGCCGAAGAAGGGCTGCAGCCAGCTGAAGGGGATGATCGTGATCTCCACGAGGATCCAGATCATCAGGGCGCAGCCGACCACGAACGCGGTGTACCACGACCAGCGGCGGTGCAGCCACAGGCCCACCGCCGTGACCAGGGGCAGTGCTCCGAGGACCAGCATCAGGATGAGCCCCGGGACGAGGAAGTCGTGGAACGGCGAGCCGTCGAGCAGCGATGTCGACATCTTCATGATGGAGCCGTCGGGTGCGAGCGTGAGCGAGAGCCCGCCGGCGAGCCCGCCCAGCCCCTGGACCACCAGAAGGACGAGCAGGATCCAGACTGTGGCGGGGCGGCGGGGCTGATCGGCGGCGCGCACGGGCACTCCCTCACGAGACGGTCGAGCGCGGTCACTCTATCGTGTCCTCCGCGCTTGTGCCCAGCGGCACGTTTGGGTGGCGCAGCCGCTCCAATCTCGATAAGGTATCCTCTCACCATCGATTCTGGAGATCGAGCTAAGGAGACGCATGGGGAACCTACGCGCACATCGCGGGCGCTTGGCGCCTGCACTCATGTTGACGGCGTTCGCGGTGCTTGCCGTCGTGGCCGTCTTCGCACTGTCGGCCGGTCCGGCGTCGGCATACACCGGCTACCAGCACGGCGGCGCCGTTTGCGCCAACTGCCACACGGTGAGCACGGCTGTGCCGCCGACCAACGCTGACTGCGCCACCTGCCACACAGGCTTCACGACGGCCCACGCCGTGGCCGGCGTGGCCTCGAAGTGCTGGACCTGCCACACTCCGGGCCAGGACATGGACACGGTGAAGACGAACGCCGCCGTGGGCGGCTGCGGTGCTGCGTCCGCCTCCGGTAGCTGCCACGGCAGCGCCGGACACATCGGCTCGACGCCGACCACGTGCCTCACGTGCCACAGCGTGACCGCGAGCACCACGGACCCGAACGGCAGCGCGCATCACAAGACCGCCGTCACCGACGTCCAGGTCAAGGCCCTGCTCACCATCAAGACGAGTGCCGCCAGCATCAAGCTGAAGAAGACCGTCAAGGTCAGCGGCCTCGCCAAGTCGGTCCAGCCCGGCTATGTCGTCACCGTGCTCGTCCAGAAGAAGGGCAAGACGGGCAAGTGGGCCAAAGTGACCGCCAAGCCGGCCAAGTGGACGCAGGCGACCTCGTCCTGGACGTTCACGTACAAGCCGACGAAGAAGGGAGCGTACCGCTTCCAGGCCAGCACGCCGGTCGTCGCCGGCACCAACGGCAACACGGTCGCGATCCCCGCGAAGGTCACGGGCTACAAGAACCTGACCGTCAAGTAGTGACTCTTCCGGCTCCGGCCGGACGATGAAGACGCCGAGGGCGGGCGGTCCGGGACGGACCGCCCGCCCTCGGGCGTTCCGGAGCGGGATTCCGGCGTCCGGAAGTGGCGGACCGGCGCGCCGGCGGCACGAGCGCCGGCCCGGACGGCGCCGCGCCTCTACAGCTCGACGTCCTCCGGCAGGTCGCGGGGGTCGGCGAACCACTCGCGTTCGGCGAAGTCCTTGGTGGTGATGTCGCCGAGCGTCTGCTTGATGTACTTGCCGGTGGCCTCCACCGCGACCTCGCCGCCGGGCAGCAGGATCTCGCCGCTGCCCTCGAACAGGCGGCTCGTGTCGCGCGTGATGCGAGCGACGCAGCGCACGTCCTCGTCCAGAGGCAGCGGCCGGCGAAAGCGCACGCTGAACTCCACGGTGACGCCCCACGTGTCCGGCTGGCGCAGGAGGATGGCGCGGCCGATGGTCTCGTCGAGGATGGCGGAGCTGACGCCGCCGTGCAGGCGGCCGGGGTAGCTCTGGTGTTCCTCGCGCGGCGTGAAGATGCCGACGAGCTCCGCGCCGGCGTCCGCGGCCTCATCCGGCGCCAGCTCGTAGAAGCGCGCGTGCAGCCCGAACGCGTTGTCGCGGCCGCAGACGAGGCACATGCGGCTGATGTTCTGGGCTCGGCCGATCTTGCGGGGACTGGCGGACGTTGTGACTCCTTCGTGGCTGCCCGGGCACAGCCAATCATATGCGAACGACGCCGGGCGACGGGGGCTGGTCCTGGGGCCCGTCGTGGCCCGGTGCACCGGCTCCACTTGACCGTAGGGTCGCTCGAGGGGAAGGCTGTACCGGAACGGCGGCGGGCGGAGGAGGACGAGCACGTGCGGATCCTGGTGGTCGAAGATGCCGAGAAGCTGGCGCGGGCCCTCAAGTCGGGACTTGAGGCCGAGGGGTACGCCGTGGACGTGCTGTACGACGGGGGCGCCGCGCGCCGCCGCTTCGCGGCCCGGCGCGGCGCCCCCGGCGCCGACGGCGCCGAGGGTCAGCTGCCCTATGACCTCCTGATCCTCGACGTGATGCTGCCGGTGGTCGACGGGTTCACCCTCTGCAAGGAGCTTCGCGAACAGGGCCTCACGCTGCCGGTGCTGCTGCTGACGGCACGGGACGCGACGGCCGACAAGGTGACCGGCCTGGACGCCGGCGCCGACGACTACCTCGTCAAGCCATTCGCCTTCGAGGAGCTGCTGGCGCGTATCCGGACGCTGCTGCGCCGCCCGCAGCGCGCCCTGCCGCCTGTGCTGGCGTTGGGGACGCTCACGCTCGACCCGGCGGCGCGCGTGGCCAGGTATCGCGGCGAGCCGATGGTCCTCAGCCCCAAGGAGTTCAGCCTGCTGCGTCTCTTCCTGCTGCACCAGGGCGAGGTGCTGAGCCGCGACTGGATCCTCGACCACGCGTGGGACGACGAGTTCGACTCGTTCTCCAACATCGTCGACGTGTACGCCGGCCGGCTGCGGCGCAAGCTCGCCCGGCCGGCAGGCGGCGTGAGGCTGGAGACGGTCCGCGGCGCGGGCTACGCGCTGCGCGCGGACGAGACAGAGGGCGGCGCGGCGGACGGCGAGGTCGATGGCGACGCGTCCGATGGCGACGCGCTCGATGCGGGCGAGGCAGGCCCTGCCGGCGGGGCGGGCCGGTCGCGTGGCTGAGCCGGCCCGCCCCGACGTCTTCGCGCGCGCCCGGCGGCGCCTGGCGCTGCTCTTCGCCGCTATCGTCGTCGTCCTGGTCGTCGTCTCGAGCGTCTTCATGTATCTGACGGTGCGGGCGGACATCCGTACGGCGGCGTCGGGCTCGTATCAGGACACGGAGTCGGAGCAGGCGTTCGTCTCGCGCTCGCTCGGGTCGCTGCGCTGGCAGCTGGTCGCCGTCGATGCAGTGATCGTGATCGTGGTCGGCGTCGGAGGGCTGCTCTACGCCCGCGGCACCCTGCGCCCCATCCGGGAGAGCGTGGCGGCCCAGAAGCGGTTCGTGGCCGACGCCTCGCACGACCTGCGCACGCCGCTGGCGATCATGAAGGCGGAGTTCGAGGTGGCGCTCCGGCGGCCGGACCTCGACCAAGCGATCCGGCCCGTGCTGGTGAGCGGGCTCGAGGAGGTCGACAGGATGTCGGGCATGGTCGAGGACCTGCTCACCCTCTCGCGGATCGACGCACATCAGGAGCAGCTGGTGCGCGAGCCGCTGGACCTCGCGGCGCTCGCGCGCCGGACGGTCGAGGAGCTCGGCGCGCTCGCCGCGACCGGTGGCGTGCGCCTGCGCGCGGATGCCGACGGGGAGGCTCACGCCGTCGGCGACGAGGGCCACGTGCGCCGTGCCCTGCTCAACGTGGTGCGCAACGCCGTCGAGCACTCACCATCGGGCGCCGTGGTCGAGGTCTCCGTGCGGCGCACCGGCACCGGCGCTGAGGCAGTCGTGACCGACCACGGCGAGGGCATGCCGCCCGAGGTGTTGGAGCACGTCTTCGACCGGTTCTACCGGGGAGACGCGGCGCGCTCAGGCGGTCAGGGAGGATCGGGACTCGGATTGGCGATCGCCCGCTGGGCCCTGCGGGGGATGGGCGGCGACTTGACGGCGGAGAGTGAGGTCGCCGCCGGCACCCGCGTGACGCTCACGCTTCCGGCCGCTTGAACAGCGGCCGGCCGGGCCTCTGGCGGGACCCGGCCGGCCTGACGGTGACGGCTGCTGCGCCCGGGGGGGTCAGGCCGACACCGCCTCCGCGCCACGGAGCGTGATCGGGAAGCCCCGGGATGCGTGGATGTTGCCGCGGCCGTCCATGACGAAGCCGTGGTAGCCGGCGAGCAGGGCGAGCCGCTCGAGCATCTTGCCGCCCGACGTGTACAGCCCGGTGGCGAGCGCGTCGGCGTAGGCCAGGTCGTGGCCGATGACGGTCGCCAGGAGAAGCTCGGTCGTCGGCCGGCCGCTGCGCGGATCGACCAGGTGCTCGCCGCGCTGGTATGAACCCGAGGTGGCGACGGCGCCGGGTCCCGGCAGGTCGGCGGTCAGCAGGAGCCGGTCCATGGCGAGGGGATTCTCGATCCCGATGCGCCAGGGCTGGCCGGGCGCCGGCTGTCCGAACACGGCGATGTCGCCTCCGGCGTTGATCATCGCCGCCGGCGCCCCGGCCGACTTGAGCTCGTCGAGGGCGCGTTCGACTGCCCAGCCCTTGACGAGCCCCGTGGGGTCGACGCCGCCCGGCATCGCCCACGCGTCGAACCAGCCTTCAGAGGCCTCCCTGGCGCGGCGGCAGAGCTCCAGCACGTCCGCGACCTCAGGAGGAGCCTCGTCCACCGTGATCTCGCCACGGCGGAGCCGGCTGACCGGGCTGTCCGGCTTCCAGGTACTGAACACGTCGTCGACCCACTGCAGCTTGGCCTGGGCGCGGCGCACCCCTTCGTCGATGCGCTCGCGCCGGGCCTGCGCCTCGCCGGGCTCAGTCGTCGTGTCCTCCCTGAGACTGAACGAGACCACCGTTCCCATTACCTGCTGCTGCCAGTTGCGCATTTGCCCCTCCCTTCAGTTGGCTGAGCGCGGCCTGCAGGGATGAACCGAAGGCGCGGCTCGTGTAGGTGGCGCCGGAGACGCCGTGGATGGGGCCGCCGTTGGAGGCCATGACCTGCTGCTCCAGCTGCGGGATGACGTTGTTCGAGATCTGCTGGCTCTGCGGCCCGTGCAGGTTCATCTGCGCCATGCCGACGCTCACGATCTTGCCGTTCGAGGCGGTGACCTTGACCTGGATGTCGCCGAGGCCGCCGTTGAGCTGCTGCACGCTGCCGGTCACCGTCTGGGCGCCGGAGACGTTGGCGTTGCCGGTGGTGAGGGCGGCGGTCGTCGCCGCCGTGGTGCCCCCGCCGGCGACGCCGTGCGGCTTGAAGCTGATCACGGCGGCCAGACCGGCGGCGGTGGCGGCGATGACGATGGCGGAACGCTTCATGACTCCTCCCGTGGTCGGGTCTGGTCGCTCGCGCCTAGAAGGCGAAGTCCTCGTGGTGGATGCGCTCGCCGCGGACGCCCAGGTTACGGGCTGCGGCGATGACGCCCTGCATGAACCCGCTGGGGCCGCAGACGTACAGGTCCCGGGCGGCGATGTCGGGCACGAGCTCGGCGAGGCCTTGCTCGTCCAGACGGGCGTGCGAGCGCGGCCCGATGAGCTCGTGGAGCTGCCCGCCGCGCTCGCCCACCAGGTGGGCCAGCTCGTCGCGCAGGACCAGGTCGCGCCGGCTGGCGCCGCGCAGGATCGCGACGACGTCGACGTGGCGCGGCAGGTCCTCGAGCAGCGCCCTGACGGGCGTGACCCCGACGCCGGCCGCGACGAGCACGACCTGGTCGGTGTGCCGCGCGTGGTGCGTGAAGGCTCCGTAGGGGCCTTCGATGGCCACGCGCGTCCCGGGCTTGATGGCGGCCAGCGAGTTGCTGTGGTCGCCGAGGTCCTTGACGGTGATGCGCATCCGGTTCGTGGTCGGCACCGCCGACAGCGAGTACGGGTGCGCCTGCCACCACATGCCGCGCTTCATGAAGCGCCAGTGGAGGAACTGCCCGCCGGAGGCCTCGAGCTTGTGCAGGTCCCGGCCCGTCATGGTCACGGAGACCACGCCGGGCGCTTCTTCTTCAACGGAGTGGACCGTCACCTTGTGCTGGAAGCTGCGCGCGATCGGCAGGCCCCAGCGGTAGACGATGACGGCGCCGGCGGTCGCGAACCAGAGGCTCAGCCACCAGGCCATCGCCAGCGGGTGACCCATGAAGGGTACGCCGGTCAGGACCTGATGCGGGATCGAGAGCGCGACTGCAAGGTAGGTGTAGAGATGGACCGCCCACCAGGTCTCGTACTTCATGTGGCGACGCACGTACCGGTAGGAGGTGAATGCGGCCAGGAACAGCAGGCCGAGGCCGGCGACGGCGAGCATCATGCCCGGGAACGTCGTGGCCAGGATGACGAGTTCGTGCCACGGGCCGGCGGACACCTGGGCGGCGTAGCCCAGGACGACGGCGACGACGTGCACGCTGATGAGGCCGATGATGGCCGGTCCGAGCTGACGGTGCAGTTTGACGAGGCGGTCCTGGCCGATGGCCCGTTCGACCGCCGGGATCCTCGCGATCAGCAGTAACGTGACGAGCAGCAGATACGTGCCCGACATCGCCGTCACGCGGCCGATGGCGGTGAGCACGCCGCCGGGGCCGGCGAGTGACGACAGCGATGTCACGGGCACGACGAGCGCCACGCTGATGAACATGCCGATCGCAGCGAGGACGCCGAGCACCCTGGCCAGGAACCTGTTGGACCTGGCCGTGGCTCCGGTGGGACGCGCGGAAGACCGCGAGCGCGTCCGCGCCCTCTGGCCCTCGCGCGCCGCCCACCCGGCGGCGTCACTCGCCGGCAGTTCGCCGGCGCTTTCCCATTCTGCCTTCATGCCTTGCTCCTCTTGCGCCGGTGAGACGGCGCGGTCGGTGTTCTCCACCCTTCTGTGTGCGGTTGTCTCCGCCGGTGCATGAACGGGAGATGAACGCCGCCGGGAGCTCGGGACGCATCGACGTGTCCGAAGAGATCCGCGTCTCGGCCGGCAACGCCATCGAGCGCTGGGGCCCGGCAGATCGGCTCGGGCTGCTCGAGCGGCTTGCGCTGGTGATCGAAGAAGGCGCGCGCCGGGCGGCGTAGCCGCGGAGCGCGCGCCCGTCTGGTGGGCGCGCCTAGACGCGCCAGGTGGCCGTGTACTCGATGCCCGGGGCCGGCGTCGCCAGCCCCGGGTCGTCGACGACCCACTGTCCGGCGAGGCCGGAGCCGTGCGCGACGAGCGCGAAGTGGCACATGGCGATGCCGAGGTCCACGCGCTGCAGGTCGGCGATCCGCAGCAGCCTGAACCACGGACTGCCCTTGCCGTAGCCCTTGCTGCGCGCCAGGTAGAAGTGCCAGTCGTCGCCACGGCGGACGATACGCCACGGCTGCTTGTTGGTCGCCGACGGGGCCATGCGGACGGCCTCGAGTGCGGCTCCGTAGCCGTCCTCACGTTCGCGGCCGAGCGGCACGGCCCACTCATCGGAGTAGAAGAGCTCGTCCGGCGGGAAGCGCCGCGTGCCTTGTTCCCGCTCCCGGATGCGCTCCGTGCCGTCGTCACCGGGATAGCCTGCCGAGACGACCGCCGGGATGGTCTCGTCCTTCGCCACGCCGCCGAAGCGGGCCGTGAAGGTACTGCGCGTGAACGTCCCGCCGAGCCAGCAGGTGCCGAGGCCCAGGCCGGTGGCGTGGAGGACGATCTCCTCGAGCAGGTAGCCGTAGTCCTCGAGGTCGCTCGGGCCCTTGCGCGCGGCGCCGACGATGAAGGCCCTGGCGCCTTTGATGAAGCCGTAGGTGCCGAGCCGCTTGAGCGCGCCCTCGTCGTCCGAAGAGGCCGCGATGAGGCCGAAGCGTACGGCAGAGCCGAGCGGGCCGGCCGTTCTGGTGGCCATGAAGGCGGTGAGTGACTCCGTGTCGGCGTCGGAGATCGGCCGCTCCAGGTAGGCGCGGCAGGAGTAGCGCCGGTCGATGAGCTGGCGGGCATCCATGACGGCGATACTTTCACACCTCGCGCGTCGTCTGCAGCCGCCGCTCGTGGCGCGAGGCGGAAGTCGACGTTGACGCTTTGGCCTCGACGGGCAAGCATGGCTCATGGTCGAGACACCGTGGCTCAGGAAGCAACGAGGTGTGGCCCTGGTGTTTCCGTACTTCCGCACCAGGGCGAGGACCGAGGTCTTGTTCCCGCCTCTCGGTCCCGCGCTGCTGAGCGCCCACCTCAAGAAGGCGGGGGTGGGCGCGCGCGTGTTCGACGGCACCTTCAGCTCGTTCGACGAGCTGATCGACGATCTTGTGGCCTGGCGGCCGGCGATCGTCGGCATCTCCGTCATGGTCAGCCTGACCGGCAACGCCCTGCGCATCGCGGCGGCGGTCCGCGAGCGGCTGCCGGACGCGCTGCTGGTCGCCGGCGGCCCGCTGCCGACCGTTTTTCCGGACCGGTTCCTGCCGCACGTTGACGTCGTGTTCCGCGGGGAGGCCGACGCGAGCTTCCCCGCCCTCTGTCGCGACTATCTTGAGCGGCGCGCCACGCCGGGGACGCTCGGCGACCTGCCGCTGGCGGAGTACGCCGGCCTGGCTGCGAACGCCGGCGGCGTGCGCGTGGCGAACGCGCCGGTGCATCACACGCAGGAGGAGATCGCCGTCTACCCGCTGCCCGACCGCGACGACTTCGACCACCGCGCTTACCAGCGCGAGTGGGCGCCTGCCGGTTACCGGCCGACGACGCTGCTCGCGACCCTGGGCTGCCCCTACGACTGCGAGTTCTGCTCCAAGCCGGTCTTCGGTAACGCCGTCCGCCGCCGCCCGCTCGACGCGGTCATGGCAGAGGTCGCCGACATCATCCGCCTCGGCTACGACGGCCTGTGGATCGCCGACGACACCTTCACCCTCCACCGCGACTACCTCGAAGAGTTCTGCCGGCGCGTGGCGCCGCTCGGACTCACGTGGAGCTGCCTCTCGCGCGCCAACGGGATCGACCCGGTCACCGCCGGCATGATGCGGGCGTCGGGGTGCCGGCGCGTCTACCTCGGCCTGGAGTCCGGCAGCCAGGCGACCCTTGACCTCATGCAGAAGCAGATGACGGTCGAGCAGAGCGTGCGCGCCGTGAACGTGTACAGCGAGGCGGGCATCGAAGTCGCGGCGTTCTTCATCGTCGGCTACCCGGGCGAGAGTGCGGCCGACATCGAGGAGACCTTCGCGTTCGCCCTGGGCCTGCCGCTGGCCGAGATCTCGTTCAACGTGCCGATGCCGCTGCCGGGCTCGAGGCTGTGGGAGCGGCTGGGCGGCAGCGTCAGCGGTCGCGACTGGACGCACGAGAACGAGGTGACCTTCGTCTTCAGCTCGGAGATCGACGAGAGCTGGTTGCGAGGGCGCATCGACGAAACGATGGCGGCGTTCGCGGCCAGGCAGCCGGTCGTCGCCTGAGGCGGCGGACGGGCGCCGGTCGTCCCGGCGCGGAGGCGCCGCACGAGGCCGTCCGCGGAGCGCCGGACGAGGCCGTCAGCGGAGGCGCCGGAAGAGCGCTTCCGTCGGCGCCCGCATGAGCCGGGCGGCGGCGGGGCCGAAGCGTCCGAGCCGCCGCCGCAACACGAACTGCCCTTTGCCCGCCAGGATCGCGAAGCGCATCTTGGCGGCCGAGAACTCGCTCTCGTACGTCAACTGCTGGTTCATGAGGAGGCTGCCGTCGGGCCGCGACTCGCCGGTCACGCGGCCCGCCATCCGCTCTGCCAGGGGCGTGCCCGGCAGCGGATACGGCATCGAGAAGCCGACATAGTCCAGCGGCAG
>Ga0302299_10000326_pt1 | contig 25119 bp, 26 predicted proteins | sample III_Fen_N3_4_FD_198795 | JGI IMG/M metagenome (GOLD analysis project Ga0302299, IMG submission 198795) | Peat permafrost microbial communities from Stordalen Mire near Abisko, Sweden - III_Fen_N3_4 | ecosystem: Environmental > Terrestrial > Soil > Wetlands > Permafrost | place: Sweden: Abisko...
GTCCGAGCGGTGGGTCGTGATCGCCTGCAGCACCTCCGAGACGACCACGGTGCGCTCCGGTTCGTCGTAGATCCCCTCCAGGAGCTCGCGCATCTTCGGCTCGGAGAGGAACAGGCTGAAGTCCTCGTGGCCGCGACGGTGCACCGACATGCCGACGCAGTGCATGAGCGCCGAGAGGACGACGACGACCTCGGCGTCCTCGCTCGTCAGCCCGTAGTCGCGCACCACGGACGGCTCGATGCCGTGCTTCGTCAGCTGGCGCAGGAGCTTCAGCGCGATGTTGACGACGATCTGGATGTGCACCCACGAGTGGTCGTTGATCTGCATCCGCGCGACCGCGTTGACGTTCGAGACGTGCCACCACGCCTTCAGCTGCGCGTCGTTGTTCGCGCGGTCGAGGACACGCCGCAGCTTGCGGTTGCCGCGCTCGGGCAGGCGGATGCGCATGCCCGCGATGGCCTCGGCCGGGGTGAGCCGCGTCTCGCGGACGGCCTCGGGCGACACCGGGCCCTCGATGCGGTGCTCGATCTCCGGGTCGAGCGGGCTCAGGGCCTCGTCGGGCCCTGCAGAGGAGTCGTCGGCCACCCGGACATCCTCGCATACGCGTTCGGCGCGCGTCAGCCGCCCTCGACGAGGCGCGCGAGCTCGCGCCGGGCGTGCGCGAGCGCCTTGCCGAGGCGGGCGCGGTTGCGCGGGTCGTTCGGCCAGGCACTCGCCCCGGAAGGATGCGGCAGCGGGATCACGACGGCGTGGTCGATCAGGTAGCTCTTGCCGACGCACTCGGTGAGGGTCTTCGCGCCGACGATCGCGTGCGCTGCGAGGCCGCCGACGGTGAGCACGAGGCCGGGCCGGAGCAGGCGCAGCTCCCCGGTGCGCCACGGCGCGCAGAGCGTCCGCTCGGCCGGGGTCGGCGTGCGGTCGCCCCGTCCTCCGGCGGTTCGGCCCGGGTAGCAGCGTGTGACCGAGGCACAGTAGAACGTTGCGTAGAACGTCTCCTCGTCGAGCTCCAGCCAGCGCCGCAGGGTGCTGCCCGCGCGGCCGCGCCACGGCGCACCTTCCGCTCCCTCGACGATGCCGGGGGCCTGACCGTAGAGGTACGCACGGCGGTCCGCCGCTCCGTGTACGACCGGCGCGGATTCGATCTGGAAGCCGGCGTCGCCACAGAGTCGGCAGGCGACGAGCTCTCGCTGGAGGGCGGTGATCGATGTGAAGTGCGTCATGCCCGCTCGCCGTGGTGGTGCGATTTCGAGGTCGTCACACGGCACCGTAGAGTAGATCCGTGGCGCTGCTCGAATCCGTGCCGAACGTCTCAGAGGGTCGCGACCCGATGGTCGTCGAGGCGGTCGCGCGCGCGTTCGCGAAGCGGGGGAGGGTGCTCGACATCCACTCGGATCCCGAACATCACCGCTCGGTCTACACGCTGGTGGCCGACGAGGGAGAGCTGGCCGATGTGCTGTTCGCCGGGATCGCCCGGGCGGCGGAGTTGATCGACCTGCGTGCGCACGACGGGATCCATCCGCGCGTGGGGGCGGCGGACGTGGTGCCGATCGTGCCGCTGACCACCGGGCAGATGCCGCGCGCATGCGGTGTCGCTCTCGAGCTCGGCCGGCGCGTCGGCGACGAGCTCGGGCTGCCGGTGTTCCTCTACGGCGAGAGTGGCGACGGGCTGCGGCCGGCGTTCTTCCGCCGAGGCGGCCCGGCCGAGCTGCAGCGGCGCATCGACGACCGCGAGCTCCGGCCGGCGTTCGGCCCGATGCGCCTCGACCCTCGCGCGGGCGCCGTGATGATCGGAGCGCGGCCGCTCCTGATCGCGTTCAACGTCGAGCTTCGGACGGGCGACCTCGCCGACGCGCAGGCGATCGCCGCCGCGATTCGCGCGTCGAGCGGCGGCCTCCCCGGGGTGCAGGCGCTCGGGCTGCTCCTTCCTGCGAGCGGCCGTGTGCAGGTGTCGATCAACGTGATCGACGTAGGGACGGCGCCGCTCGTGGCCGTCGTCGCGGCGGTGCGCGAGGCCGCAACGGAGCGCGGGGTGGAGGTCGGCTCGAGCGAGCTCGTGGGCCTGTTGCCGGAGAGTGCGGCCGCCGACCCGGCCCTGCTCGGCCTCGCGGCGTTGCCCGACGATCGCGTGCTCGAGCGCAGGCTCTGACAGCCGCGGCCACCTGAGCGCTCGTCGACCGTGCCCGGCCAACCGTACGAGGCGAGGTTCCGCGGCCGGCGCGCATTCTTCCGGCACACGCCCGGGCCGACGCCTCTGGTTACACGCCGACCCGACGCCGGCGCCCGACCCTCTAGACTCGCGGTCCGTGGCCGAGCCGCTTCTGCTGACCGGGGATGACCTGACGGTCGACGACGTCGACGACGTCGCGATCGGCCGACGGGTGGTCGCGCTCGCGCCGAGCGCGGTCGAGCGGATGGGCCGCTCGCGCGCCCTCCTCGATGAGCTTCGCGGCGAGCACACCTATGGCGTCAACACCGGCTTCGGTCGCTTCGTCTCCGAGACGATTCCCGACGACCAGGCCGAAGACCTGCAGCTGCGACTGCTGCGCAGCCATGCCTGCGGCGTCGGCGAGCCGTACCCGGACGAGGTCGTCCGCGCCGCGATGGTGCTGCGGGCAAACGCGATCGCGAAAGGGTACTCGGGCGCCCGGGTGGAGACGGTCGAGCTGCTCCTGGCGGTGCTCAACGAGGGGATCGTGCCGTACGTTCCCGCGCGTGGCTCGGTCGGCGCGAGCGGCGACCTCGCTCCGCTCGCCCACCTGGCGTTGCCCCTCGTCGGCGAGGGCGAGGCATTCGTCGACGGGGCTCGCATGCCGGGGGGCGCGGCGCTCGCGGCCGTGGGGCTGACGCCCGTGCGGCTGCAGGCGAAGGAGGGTCTCTCGCTCATCAACGGGACGCAGTTCATGGCTGCCATGGCTTCGCTCGGGCTGACCCGGGCGCTGCGGCTCGTGCGCACGGCGGACGTCGCGTGCGCGATGTCGCTCGAGGCGCTGCAGGGATCGCTGACGAGCTTCCATCCCGCGATCCATGCCGCGCGGCCGCATGCGGGCCAGGTCGCCTCGGCGGCGAACGTGCGCCGGTTGCTCGAAGGATCGGCCATCCTCGAGTCGCACCGCTGGTGCGACAAGGTGCAGGACGCCTATTCGCTGCGGTGCGCGGCCCAGGTGCACGGCGCGAGCCGCGACCTGCTCGACTACGTCGAGCGCACGGTCGCGATCGAGATCAACGCCGCCACCGACAACCCGCTCGTGCTGCTCGAGGAGCGCGAGATCGTCTCGAACGGCAACTTCCACGGCCAGCCGGTCGCCTTCGCCCTCGACTGCCTCGCGATCGCCGTCGCCGAACTCGCGAGCATCTCCGAGCGGCGCGTCGAGCGGATGGTCAACCCGAGTCTGTCCGACGGGCTACCCGCATTCCTCACCCGTGAGGGCGGCATCAACTCGGGAATGATGATCCTGCAGTACGTCTCGGCCGCGCTCGTCTCCGAGAACAAGGTGCTCGCGCATCCCGCGAGCGTCGACTCGATCCCGACGAGCGCCGCGCAGGAGGATCACGTCTCGATGGGAAATGCGGCTGGCCTGAAGGCGTTGCAGGTTCTCGCCAATGCCGAGGGCTCGCTCGCGATCGAGCTGCTCGCGGGAGCGCAGGCGGTCGAGTTTCTCGCCCCGCTCGAGCCGGGCCGCGGGGTGGCGGCCGCTCGCGAGCACGTACGCACGCTGTCGGAGCGGCTACGCGAGGATCGCTCGCTGTCCGCCGACATCGAGCGCGTCGCGGCGTCGATCCGGGACGGCAGCGTGCTCACCGCGGTCGAAGCCGGTTGCGGGGAGATCCGCTGATGCTCGGCCGCCGCAATCGTCCCGACAATCGGCCCATCCCCGCGCACCCCTACCGTGACACGGCTCTCGTCTACGGCGGCATGGCGGTCGTCCTCGTCATCGTGGCATGGTTGACGGGAGGCAACGCGCTCCGCGCGACGCTCGCCGCGGCAATCTTCTTCTCGCTCGCCACGGCCTGGAGCTGGTTGCGGTTCCGCAAGCGGATCCGGCAGCAGGCTGCCGCGGAGGCGGCGGCTAGAGCTGCAGGGGCGAGGGCCGGCGCCGGGGTCAGTGCAAACGGCAACGGACGAGGGGGTGCGTTGTGAGAGACGACGTGGACGCGACGATCGAGGCCCTCTGCGGTGACCTCGCCGCCGTGCGGGCGCCACGGGGGACGGCCCTGAATGCCCTGTCGTGGCAGACGGAAGCGCCGCTGCGCATGCTGCTGAACAACCTCGATCCAGAGGTCGCCGAACATCCCGAGGAGCTCGTCGTGTACGGCGGCTCGGGCCGGGCCGCCCGGTCGCACGAGGCGCTGCGCGACATCGTGCGGACGCTGCTCCGCCTGTGCGACGACGAGACGCTCCTCGTGCAGTCCGGCAAGCCGGTCGGCGTGTTCAGGACCCACGAGGGGGCGCCGCGCGTGCTGATCGCAAACTCGCTGCTCGTGCCCAAGTGGGCGACCTGGGACGAGTTCCGCCGGCTCGAGGCCGAGGGGCTGACGATGTTCGGGCAGATGACGGCCGGCTCGTGGATCTACATCGGCACCCAGGGCATCCTGCAGGGGACGTACCAGACCTTCTGTGCCGCCGGTGAGGTGCACTTCGGCTCGGCCGACCTGGCGGGTCGCACGATCCTCACCGCCGGGCTCGGCGGCATGGGGGGTGCGCAGCCGCTCGCCGCGACGATGGCGGGGGCGGCGATTCTCTGCGTCGAGGTCGACCAGCGGTCGATCGACCGGCGGCTCGCGACCCGCTACGTCGACGAGCAGGCCGACTCGCTCGACGACGCCCTCTCGCGGGTGCGCGCTGCTGCCGCAGACGGCCGGCCGTTGTCGGTAGCGCTGCTCGGGAACGCTGCCGATGTGTTCCCGGAGCTCGTCGCCCGCGGTGAGCGCTTCGATCTCGTGACCGACCAGACCGCCGCCCACGATCCACTCACCGGCTACATCCCGGCGGAGGTGCCGTTCGAGGAGGCTGCCGGATTGCGGGCGCGCGATCCGAAGCGCTACCTCGAGCTCGCCTCGCAGTCGATCGTGACCCATGTGCGCGCCATGTGCGACTTCGTCCGGATGGGTTGCTATGTTTTCGATTATGGCAACAATCTGCGAGGGGAGGCCTATGCAGGCGGCCTGAGTGACGCCTTCTCATACCCGGGCTTCGTCCCGGCCTATATCAGGCCGCTCTTCTGTCGCGGCATCGGGCCGTTCCGGTGGGCCGTGCTCTCGGGCGATCCGGCCGACATCACGGCGATCGATCGCGAGCTGCAGGGCCTGTTCCCCGACGACATCCTCCTGCAGCGCTGGCTCGAGATGGCACCCGACAAGGTCGCGTTCCAGGGCCTCCCGGCGCGGATCTGCTGGCTCGGCTACGGCGATCGTGCCCGAGCGGGCCTCGCGATCAACGAGCTCGTGCGCACCGGCCGCGTCTCGGCCCCCGTGGTGATCGGCCGCGATCACCTCGACTCCGGGTCGGTCGCCTCGCCCTACCGCGAGACCGAGGCGATGCGTGACGGCTCCGATGCGATCGCCGACTGGCCGATCCTGAACGCGCTCCTCAACACCGCTGCGGGCGCGACGTGGGTCAGCGTCCACCACGGCGGTGGGGTCGGAATCGGCAACTCGATCCACAGCGGGATGGTCGTCCTCGCCGACGGGACGGCCGGCGCCGCCGACCGCCTCGAACGGGTGCTGACTGCCGACCCCGGGACCGGGGTGATGCGCCACGCGGACGCCGGCTACCCGGAGGCGCTCGAGGCGGCCCGCGAGGGAGGCCTCGACCTGCCGAGCGCTGTCCGGGCCAGGGCGGGTGCGCAGGCGGCGGTCGTGCACGACGCGCGCGCGTCGGCGGTCGCGCACGACCCGGCGGTGGAGCCGTCGACCGCAGAGCTACCCGGCGAGCCGTGAGCGACCTGCTGATCCGCGATCTGGCCCAGGTCGCGACGCCCGCGGGCAGCGGCCCACTACGCGGCACGGCGCTACGCGACGTGCAGGTGATCGAGGACGCGTTCGTCCTCTGCCGTGACGGTCGTGTCGAAGCCGTCGGGGCCATGCGCGATCTCCCAGCGGGCGTCGGCGGTGTGGAGGACGTCGACGGCCGCGGGCTCTCGGCCATCCCTGGCCTCGTCGACTGCCACACCCACGCGTGCTTCGGCGGTGACCGGGTGAACGAGTTCTCACTCCGGGCGGGCGGCGCTTCCTACGAGGAGCTCCATGCTGCGGGTGGCGGCATCCTCTCGACCGTACGGGCGACGCGCGCCGCGCGCGAGAACGATCTCGTCGCGATCACGCTCCGCCATCGTACGTGGATGCGGGCCCACGGCACGACGACGTTCGAGGGCAAGTCGGGCTACGGCCTCGACCGGGAGACCGAGCTCGCGCAGTTGCGGGCCGTCCGGGCTGCCGGCGGCGTCCCGACCTGGCTCGGAGCCCACACCGTGCCGCCGGAGTTCGACGACGCCGACCTCTATCTCGACTTCCTCCTCGCCGAGGTCCTGCCGGAGGCGGCCACGCTCGCGGAGGCCGCCGACGTCTTCCTCGAGCGGGGCTCGTTCGACGCTGCCCAGGCGCGGCGCTACCTCGAGGCCTGCGGCGCTGCCGGGCTCGTGCTGCGGCTCCACGGAGACCAGTTCACCGAATCGGGTGCGATCGGCCTCGCAATCGAGCTCGGTGCCCGCTCGGTCGATCACCTCGAGGCGACCGGGCCAGCGGGTGTGGCCCGGCTGGCGGCGAGCGGCGTGACCGGCGTGCTCCTCCCGGCGAGCGCGTTGTTTCTCTGCCGGCCGATGCCTCCGGGCCGTGCCCTCGTCGACGCCGGTGCGCTCGTCGCGCTGGCCACGGACTTCAACCCGGGCAGCGCGTTCTGCGACAGCCTGCCGCTCGTCCTCTCGCTCGCGTGCACCCAGATGAAGCTCGCGCCCGAGGAGGCGCTCGCCGCCGCGACCGTGAACGCGGCGCACGTGCTCGGCCGCGCCGACCGGATCGGGCGCCTCCAACCGGGGCTCGCCGCCGACATCGTGTTGCTCGACGCCCCGGACTGGCGCCACGTCGCGTACCACCTCGCCGGCGACATCGTCCACACGGTGGTCGAAGCCGGCGCGGTCGCGTTCCGGCGCACGGCATAATCAGAGCGATGGCAACCCAGAAGCAGCGACGGCGGCGCGCGAAGGAGAAGCGGCACGACTACGACCTCGTCTTCATCGACGAGGACGGAGTCGAGAAGCCGGTCGAGCGCGAAGAAGGCCCGCGCAAGCCTGCAGCCCGGAGCGGCAAGGGAGCCAACGTCGCGAAGAGCCAGAAGGCGACGGCCGGCAAGAGCGGCCGGCGCGGGCGCCCGGTGCAGCCGCCGTCGTGGAACAAGGTGCTGAAGCGCGGCGCCATCTTCGCTCCGATCTTCCTCGCGACGGTGATGCTGCTCGGTGGCAACAAGATCACGATCCAGGCCGCGATCATCCAGACCATCCTCCTGATCGCGGTCTTCATTCCGTTCAGCTACTTCATGGACCGGGTCGTGTGGCGCCAGCAGCAGAAGCGCATCGCCCGGGGCGCGTAGCCCTCCCTCGATGAGCCTCGAGGTCGACCAGCTCGAGCTCGGGCCGATCGGGACGAACACGTATCTCGTCCGCGCCTCACCGGCCGCGTCCGAGGTGGTCGTCGTCGACCCGAGCGGTGAGGCGAGCACGATCCAGGCGGCTGTGGCCGCCCTCGGTGGGCGGTGCGCTGCCATCCTCGTCACGCACGGCCACTTCGACCACATCGTCAGCCTGGCCGATCTGGCCGAGCAGGCGGGCGCGCCGGTGTACGCGCCGGCCGGGGAGCGGATCCTGATCGAGGACCCCGCCACGTTCACGCCTCCCGGAATCGTCGTGCGCCCGGCGCAGCCGGACGTCTGGCTCGACGGGGGCGAGACCGTGGCGGCCGGCGGGATCTCCTTTGCCGTGACGCGGGTGCCGGGCCACTCGCCGGGCCACCTCGCGTACTTCGCCGACGGTGACCTGTTCGCCGGCGACGTCCTCTTCGCCGGCTCGGTCGGTCGTACCGACCTTCCGGGAGGCGACTGGGGCGTTCTGCAGGCGTCGATCGCCTCGCTCCTCGACGCCTACCCGGCCGAGACCGTCGTGCACCCAGGCCACGGCCCCGAGACAACCCTCGGTGCCGAGCTAGCCCGGAACCCGTTCCTCGCCGAGCTCCGCGCCGCCCGGTCGGAGTCATGAGCGGAAAGATCGAGCGGCCACGCGGCACGCACGATGTCGTCCCCGCCGAGATGCCGGTGTGGCAGCGCGTCACCGGCGAGGTCGAGCGGCTCTGCGCGCTGTACGGCTACCGCAAGGTGCTGACGCCCGTCTTCGAGGACACGGCGCTCTTCGCCCGCACCTCGGGACAGGGATCCGATGTCGTGCAGAAGGAGATGTACAGCTTCACCGACCGCTCCGACCGGCCGCTGACGCTGCGGCCCGAGGGAACGGCGCCGATCTGCCGCGCCTACGTCGAGCACGGCATGCAGCGCGACCCGCAGCCCGTGAAGATGTTCACCATCGCGCCGATGTACCGCTACGGCAAGCCCGGGAAAGGCCGCTACCGCGAGCACTGGCAGGCATCGGTTGAGGCGATCGGCTCCGACGATCCCTCCGTCGACGCCGAGCTGCTCCAGCTCTACGACACGCTCCTGCACCGGCTCGGCGTCTCGGCGTACCATCTCGAGCTCAACTCGATCGGGTGCCATACGTGCCGCCCGGCCTACCTCGACGCGCTCGGCGCCTGGCTGGCGGAGAACGAGCACCGCCTCGATGCCGACACCCGCGCCAAGGTCGCGACGAGCCCGCTGCGGGTGTTCGACAACTACCTCGCGAAGCCGGAGGCCGTGCGGGCGGCCCTGGACGAGGCGCCGAAGATCGGCGAGTCGCTGTGCGAGGAGTGCGTCAGGCACTTCGCCGCGGTGCGGGCCGACCTCGATGCGACCGGCGTCGCCTACACGCTCGTCCCGACCCTCGTGCGCGGCCTCGACTACTACACGCGGACGACCTGGGAGTTCATCGGCCCGATGGATAACGAGAACTCGACGATCTCGGGCGGTGGCCGCTACGACGGCCTCGTCGAGGAGATCGGTGGGCCACCGACACCCGGTGTCGGGTTCGGCGCGGGCCTCGAACGGCTCGTGATCGCGATGGAGGACGCCGGCGTCACCGCCGCGCCTCCGGCGATCGACGTCTTCTTCGCGCTCGAGGAGGGAGCCCCGCGGAGCGAGGTGGCGCGGTGGCTCGCCGAGCTCCGTGGCTCGGGGGTCGCGGTCGACACCGACTACGCGGGGCGGTCGTTGAAGGGCCAGCTGACCCAGTCGGCCCGCCTCGGCGCGGTCGTCACCGTCGTCGTCGGGCCGGAGGGAGCCGTGCTGCGCCGAGCCGGGCGGGCCGACGAACCGCTCGCCCTCGCCGACATCGTCGGCAGACTGTCGGGATGACCTGGCGCGACATCATGTGCGGCGAGCTCCGCGACGAGCACGTCGGCTCGCGCAAGACGCTGGCGGGCTGGGCAGCGCGCCGGCGCGACCACGGCGGCCTCGTCTTCGTCGACCTCCGCGACCGCACCGGGATCACGCAGCTCGTGATCAACCCGGAGCACGCGCCCGAGGCGGCGGAGCTCGCGAAGGAGATCCGCAACGAGTTCGTCCTTCAGGCCGAAGGGGAGGTCGTCGCCCGCGCGGCCGACGCCGTCAACCCGAACCTGCCGACCGGCGCGGTCGAGATCCAGGTCGAGACGCTACGTATCGTCTCGCGCTCGATACCGCTGCCGTTCCAGCTCGACGAGGAGAACGTCGACGAGACGCTCCGTCTCCGCTATCGCTGGCTCGACCTCCGGCGCGACAAGTTGCAGCGCAACATCCGCCTGCGCGCCCAGATGGTCGGGATCATCCGCCGCAAGATGGAGGAGGCGGGGTTCCTCGACATCCAGACCCCGATCCTCTACAAGTCGACGCCGGAGGGCGCGCGCGACTTCGTCGTGCCGAGCAGGCTGCACAAGGGCTCGTTCTTCGCGCTGCCGCAGAGCCCGCAGCTGCTGAAGCAGCTGACCATGATCGCCGGCTTCGACCGCTACTACCAGATCGCTATCTGCTTTCGGGACGAGGACCTGCGGGCCGACCGCGTCCAGGAGATCACCCAGCTCGACGTCGAGATGTCGTTCCCCGACCGCGCCGAGCTGCTCGCGCTGATGGAGGACGTCTTCGCGGCGGTGTGGGGCGAGTGCCTCGGGATCGAGATCCCGCGCCCCTTCCCGCACATGACCTACGCCGAGGCCGATCGCCGCTTCGGCTCCGACAAGCCGGACATGCGCTTCGGGCTCGAGATCGAGGATGCGACCGGCGCGACGCGCGGCTCGGAGTTCGGTGTCTTCGCCGGCGCCGAGGCCGTGCGCTACCTGCGCGTGCCGCGCGTGTACTCGCGCTCCGAGGTGGCGACGCTGGAGGAGCGTGCCAAGGAGCTCGGCGCCAGGGGGCTCGCCTACGTGATCCGGGACGAGGCCGGAGAGATCCGCTCACCGATCCTGAAGTTCCTCTCCGAGCGCGAGCTCGAGGCGCTCGCGCTCAAGCCCGGTGAGACGCTGCTCTTCGCGGCCGATACGTGGGCAATGACGTCGCGCGTGCTCGGCGCACTCCGCGTCCAGCTCGGGAACGACCTCGGCCTGATCGACGAGGACGTGTTCACGTTCCTCTGGGTGACGGACTTCCCGATGTTCGAATGGGACGAGGGTCGCTGGTCCGCCGTGCACCACCCGTTCACGCGGCCGACCGACGAGTGGAAGGACACCTTCGCCGACGATCCCGGTGATGCGCTCGCCTACGCCTACGACCTGATCGTGAACGGCAACGAGCTCGGCGGTGGGTCGTTCCGTATCCACGAGCCCGACATCCAGGCGAAGGTCTTCGACCTGCTCGCAATGAGCCCCGAGGACCAGCGGGCGAAGTTCGGCTTCCTGCTGGACGCGCTCGCGATGGGCGCACCCCCGCACGGCGGCATCGCGCTCGGGATCGACCGCACGACGATGGTGCTCGCCGGCGAGCCGAACCTGCGCGACGTGATCGCGTTCCCGAAGAACCAGGCGGGGCTCGACCCGATGAGTGGGGCTCCCTCGGCGATCACCGACGTCCAGCTGGCGGAGCTCGGCCTCAGGGTCGTCGCGCCGCCGAAAGGCCCCGTCGGCTGAGATGCCGGCCGCGGTCGCACAGCGGCTGCTCGGCCTCGCGGCGGTTGCGTTGCTCGCCGGCGTGATCGCGCTCGCGGTCGTCGAGCGGCGCGGTGACACCGCGAGTGCGACTCCGACTCCGACCGGGGACGTCGCACCCGGCGGCGGCTGGTACTCGGCTCTCGCCGCCTCGCGCGGGCCGGCGGGCGACGCCGAGCGCACCACATGCGGCCTGATCCTGACGGCAAGATCTCTCGGCGTCTCCCATCCGGTCCTGCCGTGCGGCGCCAAGCTGCTGCTGCGGTTCGGCGACCAGACCGTGCTCACCGAGGTGATCGACAACAGGCTCAAGAGCCAGGGCCATCAGTTCGAGCTCACCGAGCGGCTCGCGGCCGATCTCGGGATCGACGGCACCCAGCAGATCGACTGGCGGTTCGCCGCCCACCCGAGCAGCTAGGCGACGGGCTTCAGCCTGTCGTCCGGGCGTCGCCTTCAGGCCCCGACTCCGACCGGATCGACTAGAATTGCGGTTGCTCGACCCTGTACGTGGCCCGGAGTTTCAACGTGAACCAAGACTCATCAAGGGAGCGTGTGTTCGGCGGAGGCTTTGCCAGAGGCCGGCAGCGCACCCACCTGGCTCGCCAGGTTCTCAATTGGCTCCGGGAACATCGGCAGGGTGGAGCGCTATTCCTCTCGCAGCACCCCGTCGCCCGGCGCTAGCCGGCGTCCTCCCGTTGCGGGAGCGCACCCGTCGCGGCCGGATGAGCGCTCATGCCCTCGTGGCGCTTGTGCGCGAGGCCGCACGCGAGAACCGATACGTTCTCGCCATGGGATACACACTGATCAATCGCGACGACCCGTCCATCGAGTCGTTCCGCGGCGCCTTCTTCAAGATCCGCCGCGCTCTCGGTACGACGGCGCTCGGCATCAACGAGGTGCGCCTGCCCGCGGGTGCCGACGGTATCGAGCACGACGAGGTCGAGACAGGGCACGAGGAGGTCTACATCGTGCTCGAGGGCAGTGGCACGTTCACGATCGACGGCGAGTCCGTCGAGGTCGTGGGTGGCGACTATCTCCGGGTCGATGCCGACGCCACCCGGAAGGCCGTGGCCGGCCCGGAAGGGCTCACCTTCGTCGTCGTGGCCGCGAAGCCGCGGGCCGAGTACGACGGCCGCGCCTCCCTGTGACGGGAGTCACCGGGATCCACCACGTCCAGGTCGCCGCGCCGCCTGCCTGTGAGGAGGCGGCGCGGGAGTTCTACGGCCGGCTGCTCGGGCTCGAGGAGATCGAGAAGCCGCCGCTCCTCGCGGTCCGGGGAGGCTGCTGGTTCGCACTCGGCGACGGCGAGTTGCACGTCGGCGTCGAGGATCCGTTCAGGCCTGCCGAGAAGGCGCATCCCGCGCTGCTCGTGGGGTCGACCGACGCACTCGAGCAGCTCGCCGAGTCGCTCCTCGCCTCGGGCGTGGACGTCACGTGGCCCGACGAGGCCGAGATCCCGGGGCAGCGCCGGTTCCACGCGAGCGACCCGTGGGGCAACCGGCTCGAGCTCGTCGCCGCCCTTCCCGCCTAAGGCCCGGCTCGTCGGGCTTCTCGGCTAGGCTGGGAGAGACCCGGCTGCGCTGGCGCTCGCGCGCCGCGCCGGAACCTCTACGGAAGGGACGCGGGCCGGCATGCGCACCGCCATCGTCTCCACCTACCCGCCGCGTGCCTGCGGCATCGGCGCCTTCGCGGCCGACGTGCGCGGCGCTCTCCTCGGCCTCGACGACGTCGACCGGGTCGAGAAGGTCGTGATCGTGAACGAGCCGTCGCGACCCCAGCGGCCGGGCCTCGTCGCAACGATTGCGCAGGGTGTGCGCGGCGACTACGTTCGTGCGGCCCGGATCCTGGGTCGGCTCGACGTCGACGTCGTCCTCCTGCAGCACGAGTACGGGATCTTCGGCGGCCGGGACGGTGACTACGTTGCATCGTTGGCGGGAGAGCTGTCGCAGCCCCTCGTCGTGACCCTGCACACGGTTCTCTCCCAGCCGACACCGCATCAGGCACTCGTCCTCGCCGACGTTTGCCGCCAGGCAGAGCTCGTGATCGTCATGACGGAGACCGCGCGCGGCCTCCTCGTCGACGGTGGGACGTGCTCCGCCGAGAAGGTGAGAGTCGTGCCTCACGGTGCGCCGCCGGTCCTCGCCCGCCGTGCGAGCGAGTTCGCGATCAAGCGGGCGCTGGGTGAGCCCACCGGCCCCGGCGGATCCTCGGGAAGGCTCGACGAGCGCTTCCTCCTCTCAACCTTCGGCCTGATCTCCGCAGGAAAGGGCCTCGAGACCGTGATCGAGGCGCTGCCGGCGATCGTCGAGAGGCACCCGGAGGTGCTGTACGTGATCGCGGGGCGGACACATCCGGACGTCGCCCACCGCGAGGGCGAGCGCTACCGGCTGATGCTCGAGCGGGCGGTGCTCGACCTCGGTCTCGAGGGTCACGTGGAGTTCGACGACCGCTATCTGAGCATCGAGGAGATCGCCGACCTGCTGGCGGCAACCGACGTCTTCGTGACGCCGTACCGGGCGCAGGAGCAGATCTCGTCCGGCGCGCTGACGTTCGGGCTCGCGGCCGGCTGCGGTGTCGTCTCGACGCCGTACTGGTACGCGCAGGACATGCTCGCCTCGGGCGCGGGCACGCTCGTGCCGTTCGCCGACCCTGCCGCGCTGGCGCACGCCGTCTGCGAGTACATCGAGCAACCGGCCACACTCGCTGCGGCCCGCGCCGAGGCGCGACGAATCGGTGAGCAGCTCGCCTGGCCGTCCGTCGCCGCGGCGACTGCGGCCGTCCTCCGCGAGGCGGTCGCGCTCGCACCGCGCCGGCGCAGGTCGGTGGTCGGGATCGACCTCCAGCACGTGAGCCTGCGTACCGATCATCTGCTCACGCTCGTCGACGACGTCGGGATCGTCCAGCACGCCAACGGCGTCATCCCGAACCGCGAGAGCGGCTACTGCGTCGACGACGTGGCCCGCCTCGCCGTCGTCGCGCTCGAGCTCGCCCGCCGGGAAGACGAGCAGGTGTGGACGTCGATCGTCTACCGCTCGATCGCGTTCCTTCAGGACGCGACGGATGGTGACCGCGGCCTGCGAAACTTCATGGGCTACGACCGGCGCTGGCTCGACGAGCCTCACCACGGCGACCACGTCGGCCGCTCGGTCTGGGCGCTGGGTGAGATTCTCTCCACCGCCTGGGTCCCTGCCGTCGTCGGGCCGAGCGAGAGGCTGCTGGACACGATCGTCCGCGGCATTCCCGTCGATGCTTCCCTGCGCACGGGTGCGTACGCAGCCCTCGGGCTCGCGCGCCTCGATCCGGATCGGCTCGGGCCCGAGGCCCGCAGTGTCCTGACCCGCGTGCTCGAGCAGCTGGCGGAGGCGCATGCCGTCCATGCCGCGCCGGGCTGGCTCTGGTTCGAGGACCGGCTCACGTACGACAATGCACGCCTACCTCACGCGCTCATCGTCGGCGGTGCCGCGCTCGGCCGGGACGAGCTCACCCGCACCGGGCTCGACGCGCTCCGCTGGCTCGGCGACGAGTCCGGGCTCGCCGACGGCGTGCTGCGGCTGACGGGGCACGACGGTCGGGGGCGCATGGAGCCGGCGCCGGGAGGTGGGGACGAGCAGCCGCTCGACGCCTCGGCGTTCGTCGAGGCCGAGCTCGCCGCCTTCGTCGTCACCGGAGACCCGCAGCACGGCGCGCGCGCCCAGAAGTCGTTCGACTGGTTCCTCGGCCGCAACCGGTTGCAGCGACCGTTGTACGACTTCGCGACCGGCGGTTGCAGCGACGGCCTCGGGGACGAGACGACGAACGACAACGAAGGGGCCGAGTCGACACTCGCCTTCCATCGCGCAGCGTTGCTCCTCGACACCGCCGGCCTGCCCGCAGTCCTCCGGCACGGCGCCCGCGAGTCGGTGACCGCGTGAGCCGACGCGAGCTGTTCACGCGCCACCCGGCAAACCCGATCCTGACCGCGGCCGACTGGCCGTATCCCGCCAACGTCGTGTTCAACCCGGCGGCTGCCCAGCTCGGCGACACGACGGTCGTCGTGGCCCGCGTCGAGGATCTCCGCGGGATCTCGCATCTCACGGTCGCGCGGTCCGCGAACGGCGTCGACGACTGGGCGATCGACCCGGAGCCGCTGCTCGGCCCGGAGGAGGGCATCGAGAGCGAGCTGTGGGGCTTCGAGGATCCCCGCGTCGTCTTCGTGCCCGAGCTCGAGCGCTGGGTCATCACGTGCACCTCGTACGGGCCTGCGGGGCCTGCGGTCTTCCTCGCCACCACCACGGACTTCGAGACCGTCGAGCGGCACGGGATCATCCGCCAGTCCGAGGACAAGAATGCCGCCCTTCTGCCTCATCGGATCGACGGCAAGTGGGTTCTCTTCCACCGTCCGACGACGGAGTTCGGCGGCGGGCACGGCGAGATCCTGCTCTCCCGCTCCGACGACCTCGTCAGCTGGAGCGCTCCCGAGCAGGTGCTCCGGCCACGGCAAGGAGCCTGGTGGGACTCGGGCCGGATCGGTATCGGCCCGCCTCTGCTCGAGACCGAGCACGGCTGGTTGCTGATCTACCACGGCGTCAAGCAGATGGTCGGCGGCTGCATCTACCGGGTGGGCCTCGCCCTCCTCGATCGCGCCGAGCCGACGCGGGTCCTGCGCCGGCTGCCGGAGTGGATCCTCTCGCCGGACGCGCCGTACGAGCGGACGGGCGACGTGCCGAACACCATCTTTCCCTGCGGCCTCGTGCACGACCCGGCAACCGACGTGATCCGGCTCTACTACGGCGCTGCCGACACCTCGATCTGCCTCGCAACCGCACAGCTCGGTGACCTGCTCGACGCCGTGCTGGCCTCGCCGGCCTGACCCTCGCGGGTCAGACGTCCAGTGATCGTGTCGTCTTCGCCGCGGCGCGCTTCTCGGAGCGACGCTCCTTGAGCGACTTCTGTGCCGGCTTCTTGCCCATCTTCTTCGGCTTCTGCGAACCCTTCATCGCCTGACTCCTGACTGCCGCGTCCACGGCGTGGTGTCCGTGCGGGGTGCATTCGAGCTGGTGTGGGCTCCGGCAGGTCGCGCTACTCGCCGGACATCCACGCGCTGTCCCAGTGTGGCACAGAAACCGGTCACCGCCAACGGCGACGACGGCCGCGGGGTCGTCCCCGTGGCCGGAGAACACCGACCGGTAGCCTCACTGGGTGCCCCGGCTCGAGCTGATCGGAGACTCCGCGCGCGACGCCGACTACGCCGCGGTGCGACTGTGCGTCGAGAACGACCGGATCGTGGAGGCCGACGCGCCGGGCCTCGAGCGGCCCCTCGTCGGACTCACGCTGCTCGAAGCGGCTGCCGTCCCCGGCGAGACGCTCGCCGCCGACGCGCTCGCGAATGCGATCGCCCCGGTCTTCACTGCGGCCCGCGCGCCGGGCCGCATCGCGGTCGCGATGAGCGGTGGCGTCGACAGCGCCGTGGCGCTCCTCCGCGCGGCGCCGAACGCGATCGGGGTCACGCTGCGGCTCTGGCTCGATCCGGCGGGGCCGAGCGCGGAACGGGCCTGCTGCTCTCCCGACGCGGTCATCGCCGCTAGGGAGACATGCCACCGACTCGGCCTTCCGCATGTCACGCTCGATCTCCGGGACGCGTTTCGCTCGGTCGTCGTGAAGCCGTTCGTCGACGGCTACGCGCAGGGACTGACGCCGAACCCGTGCATGCGCTGCAACGGGCGCTTCCGCTTCGATGCGCTCGTCGCCTTCGCCGCGCGTGCCGGCGCGGACATGCTCTGGACCGGCCACTACGCCCGGATCGTCGAGCGGGACGGCCTCCGGCTGATCGCCCGGGGCAGCGACCCCGCCAAGGACCAGTCCTACATGCTCGCCACGGTCGATCCGGGGCTGCTCGACCGGGTCGCCTTCCCTCTGGGCTCTCAGGGCAAGCGCAGCACGCGTGACGAGGCCGCGGCCGCAGGGCTGGCCGTGGCCGGGCGGGCCGAGAGCCAGGAGGCGTGCTTTCTCGCCGGCGACGACTACCGGACGTTCCTCGAGCGGCAGGGGCTCGCCCGCCGGCCTGGCCCGATCGTCGACCGCCGTGGCGTCGAGCTCGGTCGTCACGACGGCGTGTGGCGCTACACGCCGGGGCAGCGTCGCGGGATCGGTCTCGCGGCGGCCGAGCCCGTCTACGCGCTCTCGGCCGACGCGGCGACGAACACGCTGACGGTCGGGCCACGCAGCGCGCTCGAGGTGCGGGAGGTGACCGTTCGCGGCCGTCTCTATCTGCCCGTCGAGCGGGCCGAGGCGAAGCTGCGCTACCGGTCGGAGGCGATTCCCGCCGTCGTCGACGCCACGGCCGACGGATTCGTGCTCCGGCTCGAGCAGCCCGCGCACGCGGTGGCGCCCGGCCAGGTGGCGGTGCTCTACGACGACGACGCGATCGTGGGAGCGGGCGTCATCGTCGGCGCAACCGGGTAGGATCACGGCGATGGCACCGCTCGCATTCTCCGCCGGAGACGCCGCCTACTGGGGTCTCGCGATCTTCCTCGTCGCGATCGGCCTCGCGTCCGCGTTCATGCTGCTCCGGCTCGGACAGGCGTTCGAACGCCTCTCGTCCTTCATCAAAGGCACGGAGCGCGACCTCCTGCCCGTGATCGTGAAGACCGGCGGCACGGTCGATCGCGTCAACTACGAGCTCGACAAGCTCGACACCGTCACCGACAGCGCCGTCTCGATGGCCGACAGCGCCGACACCGCGGTGCGCGCGATCTCGACGGCGATCACGACGCCGGTGGAGAAGGTCTCCGGGCTCGCCGCAGGCCTGTCGCACGGGTTCTCCCAGTTCCGCAAGTCGAAGAACTTCGGCGAGGCCAAGACGGCGGCGCAGGATGCTGCCCGCCAGCGCGAGGCCGACCTGAAGGACGACCTGCGCAACGCGGGACGGACGCCCGTGGAGACGGACCGGCCGCCGACCCAGCCGCGCCCCGACGCGCAGCCACAGCCCGATCCCTGGCCGCGCCCCGAGCCGGCGCCGAAGCCTCCGCCGGCACCCGTGCCGCCGGACGAAGAGCCGACCGCCGCCTGACCGCGCCGGCAGGGCATCGCAGGCGTCGCCCGGGCCTCGGTACGATCGCCTGATGCGCACGGCCGCCGAGCTCCGCGAGGGGTTTCTCTCCTACTTCGAGTCGAAGGGACACCTGCGCCGGCCGTCGGCACCCCTGATCCCGCCCGCCGACGACGCGTCGACCCTGTTCATCGTCGCCGGGATGCAGCCGATGAAGCGCTGGTTCCTCGGCGCCGAGCAGCCGCCCGCGCAGCGCATCGTCACCTCCCAGAAGGTCATGCGCGCGGGCGGCAAGCACGCCGACCTCGACGACGTCGGCTCGACCGCCCGGCACGCCTCGTTCTTCGAGATGCTCGGCAACTTCTCGTTCGGGGACTACTTCAAGAGCGAGGCGATCCCGTTCGCCTGGGAGTTCGTCACCGAGCACATGGGCTTCCCGGAGGAGCGGCTCTGGGCGACGGTGTTCGCGGGCGATCCAGAGCTCGGCCTCGGCGAGGACGACGTCGCCGTGCAGGGCTGGCTCGACGTCGGCCTGCCGCGCGAGCGCATCGTCGGGCAGCCGCGCTCCGAGAACTTCTGGCAGGCGGCGGACACGGGCCCGTGCGGGCCGTGCTCCGAGATCTTCTACGACCGCGGCCCGCAGTACGGCTGCGGCGACCCCGCCTGCGCGCCGAACTGCGAGCGCTGCGAGCGCTACCTGGAGTTCTGGAACCTGGTGTTCATGGAGTACGACCTCGCCGCCGACGGCTCCCTGACGCCGCTGCCGCAGCAGAACATCGACACCGGGCTCGGGCTCGAGCGCGGCGCCATGCTGCTCCAGGACGTCGGGTCGATCTTCGACACCGACGGTTACCAGGCGATCATGCGCTGGGTCGCCGAGGAGTCCGGCGTCGCCTACGGCGAATCCGAGCAGGCGACGAAGGCGCACCGCGTGCTCGCCGACCACGGCCGGGCGATGGTCTTCCTCATCTCCGAGGGCATCACTCCGTCGAACGAGGGCCGCGGCTACATCGTGCGCCGGCTCATCCGCCGGGCCGTGCAGCAGGGCGGCCGGATCGGGCTCGAGGACGTCTACCGCTTGCCCGCGATCGTGATCGAGCAGGTCGCCGGTGCCTTCCCCGAGCTGCTCGAGCACGCGGCCGAGATCGAGCGCGTCGTCAAGGCCGAGGAGGAGCGCTTCGGCGAGACCCTCGAACGCGGCCTGAGGGTGTTCGAGGAGCTCGCGGGGCAGGACGCTATCTCGGGCGCGGACGCATTCGCGCTCGCCGCCACGTACGGCTTCCCGCTGGAGCTCACGATCGAGCTCGCCGAGGAGCGCGGCCAGCCGGTCGACGTCGACGACTACCGGGCGCGCATGGCTGAGCACCGCGCGATCTCGCGCGCCGGCGGCGAGTCCGACACGCAGCGGGCCGCCGACTTCGCGCGTGCCGCCGACCCGACGACGTTTGTCGGCTACCACAGGACCGACGTTCTCACCGAGCTCCACGCGCTCGAGGATCTCGGCGACGGCACGTTCCTCGCCAAGCTGCGCGACTCGCCGTTCTACGCGGCGGGCGGCGGCCAGGTCTCGGACCAGGGCGTGATCGAGCTCGACGGCGACGCCTCGGTTCGCGCGGAGCTGCTGCAGGCGCATCGGGTGGGCGACGACCAGGTGTTGCTCTTCCGTGGCAGCGGCTTCGCGGCGGGCAGCCGCGTGCGGGCGACCGTGCCCTGGAGCATCCGCTTCCCGACGATGGCGAACCACACGGCGACCCATCTCCTGCAGGAGGCGCTGCGCGAGGTGCTCGGCGACCACGTCAAGCAGGCCGGCTCTGCCGTTCGTCCCGACAAGCTGCGGTTCGACTTCACTCACGGGCAGCAGCTCAGCGCCGACGAGCGCGAGCGGGTCGAGGAGCGGGTCAACCGCGCCATCTTCGAGAACCACGCGTTGCACGTCTTCGAGACGCCGATCGACGAGGCCCGCAAGCTCGGCGCCATGATGCTGTTCGGCGAGAAGTACGGCGATATCGTCCGCGTCGTCGAGATCGAGGGCGTCTCGCGCGAGCTCTGCGGCGGCACCCACGTACGCGCGACGGCCGAGATCGGGTCGTTTGCGATCCTCTCCGAGGGCTCGGTCGGCTCGGGCGCGCGCCGGATCGAGGCGGTCACGTCGGGCGAGGCGTGGGCGCTTCTGCACGGCCGCTCTCGCGAGCTCGATGCCGTTCGCGCTGAGCTCGAGGACGTGCGCAAGGAGCTGAAGCGAAAGCCCGCGCAGAGCGCGGGCGGGGGAGAGGTGGAGGCGGTCGTGCGGGCCGAGAACGGCTTCAACCTGATCGTGCAGGCGGTCGACGGGCTCGGCGGCGATGCGCTGCTCGACCTCTCCGACCGCTTCAAGCAGCGTCACGCGCCTGCGGCGGTCGTGCTCGGCGGCGTGGAGGACGGCAAGGTGACCCTGATCGTGAACTTCGACGACGCCGTCGCCGACCGCGTCAGCGCGTCGGACGTGGTCAAGGGAGCCGCATCGCTCGTCGGCGGCGGCGGCGGCGGCCGCCGCACGATGGCGAGAGCCGGCGGCAAGGACCCGGAGAGGCTCGCCGAAGCGCTTGCCGAAGCCGAGCGCCTGATCCTCGCTGCCACCTGACCCGGGAGAGAGCGATGCCGCGGATTCTTGCGCTGGACTATGGCGCCGCCCGCACAGGGGTTGCCGTCTCCGACGCGACCGGAACCCTCGCCCGCCCGGTCTGCGTGGTACGGAAGGCGGCAACGGAGGCCGGCCTCGCCGAGGTGGCGCGCCTTGTCGCCGAGCACGAAGCCGAGCGCGTCGTCGTCGGGCTCCCACTCACGCTCCGTGGCGAGCACGGCAAGCAGGCAGCCGAGACTGAGCTGTTCGTCTCGGCGCTCCGCGGGCTCGTGACGGTGCCCGTGGAGACAGCGGACGAGCGGTTCACGACGGCGCTCGCGGTGCGCTTCGGTGGCGGCGCACCCCAGGATGCGGCTGCGGCCGCCCACCTGCTGCAGAGCTGGCTCGACCGCGAGGCGAGGGCGTGACGCGCATGCCGCGCCTCGTGCCCGCGGTCGCTGCGGCGGCCCTCCTGCTGCTCGTTGCCGGCTGCGGCGGCGGCGCGAAGGAGACACCCGCCGCCACGACGACCGCACCCGCGATCGCGAACCTGAGCATCATCTTCCCCGAGGGACTCAACGTCCGGGAGATGGGCGAGCGCGTAGCAGCGGTGCGCAAGATCGCGATCGCGAAGCGGGGTGTGACGCCCAGGCTGACGCGCGTCCGCTACCTCGCCGCGGTTGCACAGGCCCGGCCGCCGAAGGCATTCCTCGCCGACTGGAAACACGGCTCGATGGAGGGCTTTCTCTTCCCGGCGCTCTACGAGTTCACGCAGTTCACGAACGGCAGGGATCTCGTCGCCGACCAGCTGGCGGCGTTCAGCAAGAACTTCGCGCAGTTGAACCTCGCCTACGCCCGCTCGAAGAACCTGACGCCCTATGACGTGCTCAAGATCGCCTCGATGATCGAGAAGGAGACCGTTGCGCCGCGCGAACGGAAGCTCGTGGCGGCCGTGATCTACAACCGGCTCCATCACAAGATGCCGCTCGGCATCGACGCGACGCTCCGCTACGGCCTGAACATCCCCGGCACGAAGTCGCTGACCAAGGCCGCGATCGCGAGCGACAACCCGTACAACAGCCGGCGCTTCACGGGCCTGCCGCCGACCCCGGTCGCCAATCCGGGCCTCGCCTCGATCAGGGCCGCAGCCCATCCGGCCGCGGTCGACTATCTCTACTACGTGCGCATTCCGGGCACCAAGCGGCACTTCTTCACGGCCAGCGAGACCGAGTTCCTGCGCAAGGTGTGCCAGTTCGGCTACGCCTGCAGCTGACCGCGCGCTTCGGGGATACTCGTCCGGTGATCCCCGGCGAGCCACGAGTGGAGATCCGCGGCACGACGACGCTCGTGGGGCTGCTCGGCTGGCCGACGTCCCACTCGCTCTCTCCTCCCATGCAGAACGCCGGGTTCGCGTCGCTCGGTCTCGACTGGGCCTACGTGCCGCTGCCGACACCGCCCGAGCTGCTCCCCGACGCGGTGCGGGGCCTCGTTGCGCTCGGCTTCGCGGGTGCGAACGTGACGATCCCTCACAAGCAGGCGGTAATCCCGCTGTGCGCCGAGCTCGACGACATTGCGAGCGCGGCGGGTTCCGTCAACACCCTGGTCTTCGACGAGGGGCGTGCGCTCGGGTCGTCGACAGACGGAGACGCGGTAACCGCGCAGATCGACGCCGCAGGCCGGCGGGCTCTCGTGCTCGGAGCCGGGGGAAGTGCGCGGGCCGTGGTGGAGGCGCTCGGCCGGGCCGGGGCGGAGGTGACGACGGCGACTCGCCGGGAAGCGGGCTGGCCGCCCTCCACCGAGGGCTACGACATCCTCGTCAACGCCACCCCCGTGAAGGACGAGTTGATCGTGGCGCCGCACGAGGCGATGCAGGTCGTCGATCTCGCCTATCTCCCGGACGGCCGCGACACTGCGCTCGTTGCCGGCGCCAGAGCGATCGGCTGCGAGATGGTCGTCGACGGGCTCGACGTGCTGCTGCTCCAGGGCGCTGCCGCGTTCGAGCGCTGGACAGGGCTGCCGGCGCCGCTCGTCGCGATGCGCGAAGCACTCCGCGGCGCGCGGTCGGCGGGAGTATCCTGACGGGCGACATCGAGAGCAGCGGAGGGCGGACTGTGAACGTATACGAGACGATCGGCATCATCCTGGGCGTCGTGATCTTCGGCCTCATCCTGATCTCGGCGCTGCTCGTCGCCCGCCGCGAGCACGCCGCGTAGCGGCTCTGCTTCTCGGCGACGAGCACCATCGAAGCAGCCAACCGAGGGAGGAAGCCCGATGACGCCCGCCTCGCAACAGGTGCAGGATTTCGCCCGCCGCTACACGGAGGCGTGGTGCAGCCAGGAGCCGGGACGTGTCGCCGGGTACTTCGCCCCGGACGGGTCGCTGACGATCAACGACGGGCGCCCCTCGGTCGGCCGCGCCGCGATCGCCGAGGCGGCGCGGTCGTTCATGGTCGCGTTCCCCGACCTGCGCGTGCTGCTCGACCGGCTGCTCGTCCGCGATGACGCCGTCGAGTACCACTGGACACTCGTCGGCACCAGCACCGGCCCCGGCGGCACCGGCAACCGGGTGAGGATCACCGGATTCGAGGAGTGGACGTTCGGCGACGACGGCCTGATCGCGGAGTCGCTGGGCCACTTCGACCAGAGTGAGTACGACCGCCAGCTCGAGGAAGGCGCCGGAGAGCCCGGCTAGAACGTGAGCCGGGCGCGTCTCCCGGCTCGGATCGCTTGGCCTCCGCCCGGGTGACCTCGCCCCTCTGACTCACCCAGCGTGGGTGAGAGGCGTCCCCTCTCAATCACCCGTTCGAGGCTAGTGCCCGGGGGAGTGGCCCGCCGATACAGGTCATGTCGGTTCTACCCCCTCTAGCAAGGAGTTAGCGCATGTCTTCGTTCATCGCCAAGCTGCAGACGCGGCTTGCCAAGGAGGAGTCGGGCTTCACGCTCATCGAGCTCCTGATCGTCCTCGTCATCATCGGCATCCTGCTCGCGATCGCAGTGCCGTCGTATCTCGGCTTCAAGGATCGCGCCAACCAGACCGCGGCACAGGCGAACGTACGGACGGCTGTTGCGGCGGTCGAGACGTACTTCTCCGACAACAACGGCTACACGGGCATGACGGTCGCCGGCCTGCAGGCCATCGATGCCGGTATCAAGCTCGACGCGATGACCCCCGCCGACGAGACCGCGAGCACGTACTGCATCAAGGCCACCGTCGGCAACAAGGCCGCCTGGAAGGCCGGCCCCGCGGCCCCCGTCGTGACCGTCAAGCCGGCAGGCTGCACGACGTAGCACCAGGGTCGACGCGGCGGCTTCAGCACTCAATCGACGGCCAGCGCGGGCGCGGGAAACCGCGCCCCTGAGTCGCTTCGGTGCCACATCGCCGTAAAGCTCCAGCCAACTCCTGCCGATAGAGGTCCTCGTGAACACAATCGCCGCCACATCTCAGCGCATCCCGCGACCTGCCCTCATCGGCATCGTCGTCCTCGTCATCGCAGTCGTCGCCCTGATGGTCGTCCGCCTGGGCGTCCTCAGTGGCGGCTCCGGCAGTGGCGCTGCAGCCGTCACGGCATCGCCGCAGACAGGCTCCAGCCCGACGCCGACCTCGACCAAGGCCGTCGCCGCGAAGCCGAAGATCGTGCTCCTCCCCAATCTTCCGGCGAGCGTGGCGCACGCGCTTCGCTACTCCAAGGTGACAGTGGTCTCGCTCTACGTCGGCCAGGCGCCGGGAGACCATGCCTCGGTGACGGAGGCCCGCAAGGGCGCCCGCTCGGCCGGTGCCGGCTTCGTCGCCGTCAACGTCGGTAACGACAAGCAGGCGTCGACCGTCGCCACGTTCGCCGGCGAGGTCTCCTCCCCCTCGACGCTCATCGTTCGCCGTCCCGGCAAGATCGTGATGCAGGTCGCCGGCCCGGTCGAGAGCGCCGTCGTCGCGCAGGCGGCGCACAACGCCGGCGCGCGTCGTTGAGCACCGGCTTCGCCAACGGGGACCCGGCGGGATCGGCAGACGCCGGTTCCGCCGGTTCTCTGTTCCGGTACGAGATCCGGCGCGACGGACGCACGGTCGCGATGCTCTACGCACACCAGACCGCCACCGGTGTCGTCGTCGACTCGGAGGTCTTCCCCGTCACGCAACCGGCCGGCGAGCCGGGCGTGAAGCGGCCGTTCACATTCGGCTCCGTCGATCAGGCACGGCGCTTCGCCGACGACGCCCTGATCACGTTCGAGTACCTGAACTGCACAATCTCGTA
>Ga0302299_10000327_pt1 | contig 25070 bp, 11 predicted proteins | sample III_Fen_N3_4_FD_198795 | JGI IMG/M metagenome (GOLD analysis project Ga0302299, IMG submission 198795) | Peat permafrost microbial communities from Stordalen Mire near Abisko, Sweden - III_Fen_N3_4 | ecosystem: Environmental > Terrestrial > Soil > Wetlands > Permafrost | place: Sweden: Abisko...
GCACGTCCCGGCGTACGCCGACCTCGACGGCTACACCCAGCAGGCGATCCACCTGTCCCTGCCCGACGACCTCGACCCGCTGCTCATCCAGCAGACCAGCGACGAGGACCACGTGTTCTTCCCGACCAACTAGAAAGCAGGACCCGGTGGCAGACACGCCCCGCACCGTGACCGTCAAGGTCACCCCGGAGTTCGTCATGTTCTCCGACGACGACCTGTTCCACCGGTTCAGCTACCACGCGCCCACCGATGACCAGATCCCGCGCTACCACGAGATCCGCTCCCAGGCGCTGGACTTCGCCCGCACGCTCGTCGCGCTGTGCCCGCCGTCCGCCGAGCTGGTCCGCGCGCTCAACCACCTGGACGAAGCCGTCATGTGCGCCAACGCGTCCATCGCGCGCACCCAGGACACGGCCCCGTGAACACCGCGCATACCGCGACCGCGCTGGTCGCAGGATCCCTCGCCACCTACCGGCTGACCCGGCTGATCACCACGGACACGATCACCGAGGGACTGCGCGAGAAGGTGTGGGAGAACCACCCGCCCGAATCCTCCAAGCTCGGCTACCTGTTCACCTGCGACCACTGCGCGAGCGTCTACGCCGGAGCGGCCGTCTCCGCGCTGGCGTTCGTCGCGTCCACCGCGCTCTCCCGGCGCCACGCAGGCCAGGTCCCGGCGATGCTGCTGATCGGGACGCTCGCGCTGTCCGGCGCGGTGAGCCTGTACCACGACAACACCGGCAACCGCGCCTGACGACAAATCTCACCGACGCCCCGCTACGCTGAGGCGCAACGTGCGGACTCCTGTCCCCACGCGCCGACCCGTTCAGCCGGAGGGCCAGACACATGGGCGTCTTCACCCGCGTAGAACCGGATGACGTTGCGGCCAAGGCTGCCCCGTTCAGCGCGCCCCGCCCGCTGCGCGCGAGCGCCCAGGTGCTCAAGCTCGACACCCGCACCGAGATCGACAACTTCGCCCGCGCCAACGCGCGCGCCACCGCGAGCGACGCGTGGCAGACCGCCGCCTGGGACTACTACGACGAGGTCGGCGAGGTGAAGTACGCCTTCGGCGTCGTCGCCAACACGATCAGCCGGATCCGCGTCTACGCGGGCGTCGTCACCGACCCCGAGCGTCCCCCGGAGGGCATCGAGAACGTCAACGACCTCACGCCGGGCCTGCTCGAATGCGTCCAGGCGGGCATGAAGAAGCTGGAGACCGGTCCGGGCGGGATGCCCGCGCTGCTCCGCGACCTCACCCTCAACATCTGCGTCCCCGGCGAGGGCTACCTCGTGCAGATCCCCGAGCGCGTCGGGTCCGAGCTGCCCGAGACGTGGGCGATCTACTCCAGCGACGCGGTGAAGGTCGACGCGCAGGGGCAGGTCGCGCTCAAGCTCTCCCCGCACGACCGCCCCAGCGACTTCACCGTCCTGCCGAAGAACGCCTACGTGGGCCGGATCTGGCGCAACCACCCGCGCTACGCCAACGAGGCCGACTCCTCGATGCGCGGGCTGCTCGGGCTGCTCGAAGAGCTGATGCTGCTCAACCGCGCGGTCCGCGCGACCGCCCGGAGCCGCCTCAACGCGGGCATGATCTACGTTCCCGACGGTCTCAGTGTCGCGCGTGCCGAGGCGACGCCGTACACCGAGGACAACGACTCCACCTACGGCCCCGACGCCGCACCGGCCGGGACCGGCGACGACGAGGACGAGTTCGAGCAGGAACTCATCGACGCGATGACCACGCCGATCCAGGACGAGGACTCGGCTGCCGCCGTCGTCCCGCTGATCGTGCGCGGTCCGGCCGAACTCGGCGACGCCATCAAGCAGTTCAAGTTCGAGCGCTCCTTCGACCCGGCGCTGGCGACCCGCGCCGAGACCGTGCTGGACCGCATCCTGATGGGCCTCGACATCCCCAAGGAGATCGTCAAGGGGATGGAGTCGATCAAGTTCGCGAACGCGGTGGTGATTGACGACCAGTTCTTCCGCGCCAACGTCGAGCCGATCGTGCTGCTCATCGTGGACGCGCTCACCACGGTCTACCTGCACCAGTACATCGTGGCCCACAAGTTCACCCGCGAGCAGGCCGAGCGCGTCGTCGTCTGGTACGACCCGGCCAACGTCATCGTGCGGCCGAACAAGAGCCAGGACGCTACCGACGGCTTCGACCGCTACGCCCTCTCGGCGGCGGCATGGCGCCAGGCGCACGGCTTCTCCGAGGCCGACGCCCCCGACAACAACGAGGTGCTGACCCGGCTGGTCATCTCCAAGGGCCAGCTCCCGGACCAGCTCACGGAGGCGCTGCTGCGCGTCTTCGCCCCCGACCTGATGAACGCGGCCCGCGCCGGGAACCCGGACGCCGCAGGCAACCTGCCGCCCGAGGTCCAGCAGGCGCTGGGCGTCCCGCCGAGCGAGGCCCCGGCTCCTCCGGCCGCACCTCCGCCCGTGCCGATGGAGAACGCCCAGCCCACCCCGGAGCCGGACATCCCGGCGCCGCCGTACGCCACCCCGCGCCAGCCCGACGAGCCGGTCACCCCGGCGCCGCTGCCGAAGAAGGTCGGCAACCCCGCAGCCTGACCTGAGTGATCGTTTTCTGTTAGCCTCCCGACGTGGCGAAACCCTCATGCTCAGTCCCTGGGTGCACACGTCCGTACATCGCGAGCGGTTACTGCACGGCGCACTACGCGCGCGTCCGTAAGTACGGTGACCCACTGGCAGGGAAGCCGTTCCGGAAGACGACTCGCGGCGTCACCGTCGAATGCTCGGTAGAGGTCTGCCACCGACGCGCGACCTACACCGGCATGTGCGTAGGGCACAACCGGCGCCAACGTCGCGGCGAGCCGGTCGATGTGTCGTTGGAACTGCTTCCGATGAGCAGTGTCTGCATCATCGAGGGCTGTGACCGGCCATCCCCCAACCCGATGCGCAACAAGGCGTCATCCGGGATGTGTCTGGCGCACCGGGCACGGTTCCTGGCGGGGTCGGATATGTCCAAGCCGTTCCGGGAGAGGCTGACACCAGCAGAGCACATCGAGAGGTACGTCGACCGATCGGGTGGCCCAGATGCGTGCTGGCCGTACACCCGACTTCTCGATCCCAACGGCTACGGCATGATCTGCGCAGAGGGCACACGCCGACGGGCGCACCGACTCGCCTACGAGCTAGAGCATGGCCCAGGATCCATCCCGCCGCGTTACCAGATCGACCACACGTGCCACTGGAAGAGCCGGTGCACCGAGGGCGGGGAGTGCTCGCACCGCCGCTGCTGCAACCCCGCGCACCTGGAGGCTGTGGCGCCACGCGAACACGCCCGCCGCACCGTGTGGGGCGCCTGCGACGCTGGGCACCCGTCGACCCGGCAGGAGTACCGGGCGGTGCGCATCTGCCACGAGTGCGGCGATGGCGTCGAGCACCCGGTGTCGCTGGATGAGTACGGTCAATGGCTGATCTACCAGGGCCGGAACAAGCGCAAAGACGAGGGTAGATCATAAAGTCTGGTAGTCTTACACCCATGTCCGTCTTCTTCACCTCCGACCTGCACCTGGGCCACGCTCGCATCAACGAGCTGTCCGGACGCCCGTTCAGCAACGTCCCGGCGATGAACGCGGCCCTGATCAAGGCGTGGAACGCGCGCGTCACCGACGCCGACACGGTGTGGGTGCTCGGCGACGTGTGCATGGGAAAGCTGGACGACAGCCTCGCACTCATCCCGCTGCTCGCGGGCCGCAAGCTCCTCATGCCCGGCAACCACGACCGGTGCTGGGAGGGGAACGGCACCAAGGCGAAGGCGACCGAGGCGCGCTACCTCGACGCGGGGTTCGCGGAGATCGTGCACGGTCCGCTGGTCCTGCGGCGCACGGGCACCATGCCTGCCGCCGTGCTGATGAGCCACTTCCCGTACCAGGGCGACTCCGGTGACAAGGACCGCTACACCGACGCGCGCCCGGCCGACTTCGGCTACTGGCTGCTGCACGGCCACGTCCACGAGAAGTGGCGGCAGCGCAGTCAGATGATCAACGTCGGGGTCGACGCATGGGCCGGTCGGCCGGTGCACGCCGACACCATCGCCGAGATGATCGCGGCGGGTCCGGCCGATCTCGGGCCGAAGCCGTGGCACACTGCCTGACACGACCCGGTATGACACGCACGAAGCCCCGCGTTCGCGCGGGGTTTTCGTGCGTGCTCTCCGCTAGTCTCGTCAGAGACTTGAGCACGGCCCCGCACGCCAAACGACGCAGCCTCAGCCACAGCCGACGACCCTGCACGCCCGCGCCGGGAGCCGAGAGGATGCGTCCTTGAGCATCGACACCCCTCCGTCCCCGCTTCCGGCTGACGCGGACGCGCTGATCGCGGCGGCAAAGGGCCTGGGGGAGAACGACTTGCAGGCGCTCGTCGCGCGCATGGTCATCGACTCGCTGGGGCGTCCCTGGGACCCGCTCAAGCACCCGCGTGACGCCAAGGGCCGGTTCATCGAGACCTTCGCCGAGGTGCGCGGACTGTTCCGCACCTCCGGTGGCGCCTGGGGCGACCCGAAGATCTCCGGCCGCGTCGTCGCGTTCGACCGTGGCGGCGACGTGCTCGTGCGCGTCGACCACGTCGCCCAGGGCTACACCGGCCACGTCCCCGGCGACATCGTCTCGATCAAGCCGGACGACATGGTCGCCTCCCCGGCGATCGCGCACATCCCGACGCCGATCAGCGACACCCAGCGCAGCCAGGTCGACGCCCTCGCGGCGCGCATGGAACAGGTCTCGCCGGACGCTGCCGCCGCGCTGCGCCGCGCCGCCGACCCGGCCAACACCGCGCCCATCCAGCAGCTCGCCGACCTCCACGAGGCCCGCGACTTCCTTGATCAAAACGGTACTCCGGACGCTATTGCGGTTCGGGACCTCGTCTGGGACCTCTCCGACCAGCTTGGCGACCACCCCACCAACGAGGAGAACCTCAAGGCCGCGCAGGCGATGATCCGTGATCACCTCGCGAAGAACCCGACCCAGAACGCCGAGGCGATCGCCCGCCTCGACCAGATCCACGCCCCGGCGCCGCAGGGCCAGCCCAGCGCGCCGGACCACGCCCAGGTGCTGGCCGCACAGCTCCACGGCGTAGCCGACCGCATGCAGGACGTGAACCCGGCCGACGCCGTTCACGTCCGGAATGTGGCCGCAGCGCTCGGGAACGTCGGTCTGAGCGGACAGGACAACGAGGCGCGCGACCACGCGCTGGAGCGCGCGGCCGTTGCGGCGGCGAACATCAAGACGCCGCAACTGCGGAAGAAGATCCTCGCTGACATCAAGAACATGCGGGCCAACCCGCCCGAGGAGAACGCACCTGCGGCGCCGGACAACGCGCCCGAGCAGAAGGCCACGCTGCCTCCGCCGCCCCCGGCCGACTCCCTGCCGCCCGCCCAGGCCAACCCGGAGGCTCCGGGCGGCGTGGTCGACTGGGCGCGCGAGAACGCCAAGCAGGGCGGCGGGATCAACCCGCACGAGAACCCGCCCGAGTTCACCCACGAGCAGCTCATGGTCCGGCTCGGCCACGTCCAGGCCGAGATCCAGGCGATCAAGAACAAGGCCGACAAGCACCCCGACGGCAAGCCCATCCCGGCGCAGGCCAACCGCCTCGACGCGCTGGTCAAGGAGCACGACGCGATCACCGCGCGCGTCGGCCCGGACCTCAACGCGCCCGGCCCGGCGCCCGAGGCTCCGGCCGAGCCGACGAAGAAGGCCGAGCTGCCGGGCGCACCCACCGAGCCGCCCGGTGGCCCGGTCGAGTTCAAGGACTGGCCGACCGCCATCCGATCGCTGCTCGACACCCGCAACGGGGATCTCGCGGGCAGCGAGTTCCGGGTGGACAAGGAGACCTACGTCTACGACGGCCCCACCCCGCTCGGGGAGAGCCTCGGCATCGACGTGACGCGCAAGGCCGACGGCGCGAAGTACCGCGTCCAGCCTGCCGCGAACCCCGGTCTCTACGACCCGAAGTACCACATGTACCAGCCCAAGGCGGCGGCGGCGCCCGAGGCACCGGCCAGCGCCAGTCCCGACGAGGACCCCGACGCCGTCGACCTCGCAGCTCCCGAAACCGCAGAAGCGATCATTCCTGCGGTTCCGGCGCTGCCCCAGCTCGGCGAGCTGGGACTCGGCATCACCTTCGAGAACATGGACCACGGCCTGGTCCTGCGCGGCAGCGTCTTCCCGCACAAGGACGACGCGAAGGCTGTCGGCTTCCGCTGGACGACCATCCCCGGCGAGAAGAAGCCCGACGGCGCCGACCTCAAGGCGTGGACCGCCACCGGCACCCCGGAGCAGCGTCAGGCGATGCTCGCGCGCCTCGCCGACCGCCTGGGCCTGCCGAACCCGATGGACGCCGCAGCGGCTCCGGACGAGTACCCGCCGACGCCCGAGCAGCAGGCCGTCATCGACGCGGTGCTGACCGGCGAGGACACGGTCGTGCGCGCGCTCGCGGGCACCGGCAAGACCTCGACGCTCAAGATGATCGCGCGCCGCCTGATGAGCGCCGACCCGAACAAGCGCATCGCCTACATCGCGTTCAACAAGAGCATCCAGGAGGAGGCTCAGCGCACGATGCCTCCGAACGTGGAGGCACGGACCGGCGACTCGATCGCGTTCGCCACGATGTCCCCGGCGATGAAGGACAAGTACAGCGACAAGACCACGCTGCGCCGCAACGCCGACATCGCGTCGTTCCTCGGCATCTTCAACCCGATCGACACGGGCGTCCCCGGCGAGAAGCCGATGCAGCCCGACGAGCAGGCCATGCGCATCATGCGCGCGATCGAGAAGTTCTCGATCAGCGCTGACGACAAGCTCGGCGTGCAGCACTTCCAGGGCCTGGACCCCGAGGTCGCGAAGGAGCTTCTCCCCTACGCCGACAAGGCATGGGCGGACATCAACTCCGACACCGGCCGGATCCGCACGACGAACTCGCACATCACCAAGATGTGGGCGCTGACCAAGCCCGACCTGTCGAAGACGACCTCGGGCCTCAAGCGCGGCGCGAACGTGATCTTCTTCGATGAGGCCCAGGACATCAACCCGGTCATGGCGAAGGTCATCGCCGACCAGAAGATCCAGAAGGTCTACGTCGGCGACAGCAACCAGGCCATCTACGGCTTCCGTGGCGCGGTGGACGAACTCGACAACATCAAGGCGCCGCACGACCTGCCGCTGACGAAGTCGTGGCGCTTCGGCCCCGAGATCGCGAGCATGGGCAACCGCTTCCTCGCGCTCATCGGGAGCAAGCACCGCATCGAGGGCGCCGGTCCCGCAGGCAAGGTCGACCCGCCGTACTCGATGCAGGACCCCGACGCGATCCTGGTGCGCTCCAACGCCGGAGCGATCGCCGAGATCCTCGACGCGCAGACCGCAGGCAAGATCGTCGGCGTGCCGAAGGGCACGAAGTCCGACCTGCGCAAGCTGGTCGACACCGCGCGCTGGCTCCAGACCGGTGGCCCGGCGCCCGCGCAGATCCACGACGACCTCGCCGCGTTCCGCAACTGGGACGAGGTCAAGAAGGCTGCCGACGCGGGCGACGACCCCAAGGTCTCGATGCTCGCGAAGATCATCGAGGACAACGGCATCCCGGCGCTGGACGACCTCGTCAACCGGCTCGTGGAGTCCGGCGACAAGCGTGACAACCGCATCCCGGACATGTACGTCACCACGGCGCACAAGGCCAAGGGCCTGGAGTGGGACAAGGTCAAGATCGGCGCCGACTTCCGTGGCCCGCGCATCGACAAGAACACGGGCGAAGTCATCATGCCCTCGCCCGAGGAGATGAAGCTCGCGTACGTCGCGGTGACGCGCGCGATGAAGGAACTCGACCCCGGCTCGCTGGAGTGGATCTACGCCTACACCGACACCAACGGCGGCGTGGTCAACCCCGAGACCCCCACGGAGACAACGCCTCCCAAGGACATCCCGTCCTCCCCCACTCACTGGCTCCCCGAGGGCGCCGTCACCGCGCCCGGCGAGGCGTCCCGCCCGCTCGGGCCGTCGAACCAGCCGCCGCCGCCGCGCCCCGAGGACGCAGCACCGCCGTCGCAGCGTCCGCCGACGCCGAACCTCATCCCTCCGCCGCCGACCGAGACGCCTGCGCCCGAGGGCTGGATCAAGCCCGCACCCATCGCCGGGTACGACCTCGGCGACATGTGGAACAAGGGCAACTACTCCGTCTTCCGCAACGACGACGGATCGCTGCGCGTCGCCGAGTACGACGCCAACATGTTCCCGATCTGGCGCGCCGACGGCACGGACTGGGCCGACATCGAGCGCCAGGTCAACGAGCGCGAGAAGTTCAAGGCCGAGGGCGGTCTCCCGCAGACCGACCGCGACAAGCTCGCGGCGTACGCCGAGAAGCTCGACTTCGGCACCGACGTGATCGACGCGATCAAGAACGGCACCCCCGACGCGATCCAGAGCGCGCTCGACCAGGACCCGAAGTACCACGAGATGGCCGCTGCCGCCGCCGAGGCGATGAACGCCGACCAGATGAACGCGGCGGAGAAGAAGGCGTACGTCGACTGGGTCAGCTTCCAGTCCGACGTGCTGCTCAAGCTGCACGAGGCCCGGCTGCTCACCAACGTCCCGGTGCCGCAGCACCTGCGTCAGGAGCCGGTCGACACCGCGACCCCGCAGGCGCCCGAGGTTCCACCCGTCCCCGAGGCGCCTGCGGTCCCGGCGTACTCCGGCGAGCAGCGGCCGATCCAGCCGCGCGACCTCGCGGAGATCCTGGGCATCCCGAACAACGTCAACCAGTGGCTCGGCGACGAGGTCGTCAACATGCCGCCGATCCTGCGGGGCGACCCGCAGGCGCACGTGGAGCCGACCTTCCTGCGCGACATGCAGGACGACTGGAAGGCTGTCGAGGACGCAGTCCGCGCCAACGACTTCGTCGCCGCGCAGCAGGCGCTCGACCGGGTCAAGGGCGCCATCACCCCCGACAAGGTCATCCCCGACTTCCAGGACGGGATGCAGGCGTACGTCGACCAGGCGCAAGCCGTGCTCGACAAGGTCGGCCAGCGCGCGCAGGGCCAGTTCGAGATCCCTGGTGTCGCACCGGCCAGCCCGGCACCGCACGTCGAGGACGCGGCGCCCGAGCTGAACGCGGCGTTCGGCGACCTCATCCAGAACAGCCCCGAGGCCAACCAGCGCATCAAGCGTCTCGCCGACGAGCTGGGCGGACTGCGCGACCAGATCAACAGCCAGGGCGGAGACGACGCGCTCCTCAGCCAGATCCAGGGTGCGATCGACGCGCTCAACCGCCAGGACTACCAGGGCGCGTGGGACGCGCTCGACGGCGTCTTCAACCAGCCGCACGGCACCACGCCGGGCACGTACGACACCCCGCCCGACCGGTTCAGCCAGTACCCCGACTTCGGCAACGCCAACCAGGCATTCCAGTGGGTATGGGACGACTGGGAGGCCATGCTCGCGGGCAACCCGGACCTCCAGAAGTACGTCCCCGGCAACGCGCCCGAGGCACCCGCTGTGCCGGAGCCTGCATCGCAGGAGCCGTTCCAGTCCTGGGAGCGCGCGCTGCTGGACGAGATCGGTCACCAGCCCGGTGACACGATCGCGCCGCAGCATGACGAGAAGCGCCAGTGGTTCGACATCGCGGTTGCGATTGATGAGCAGCTCGGCGGGACGCGGGTCGGCGAGCTTTACAACGCCGTGGTCCAGGACGGCCAGATGGCCGACCCCGAGGAGATCAAGGCTGCCGTCCAGCGGATCCGCGAGTCCTTCGTCGGGCAGAGCGACCAGCCCGCCGTGGACATCCTCGACAACATCCTCCGGAACAACGGCGCCGGTCCCGAGGGCAGCGTCCCCGGACCGTACAACCCGACCGCCGACCCCGAGGCCGTCCTCGACAAGCCGCCGACGCCTCCGTCCGTGGTCAAGGACGAGAACCGCGTCATCAACCCGCGCGTGCGCGGCGAGATCGAGGACGTGAAGCGCGGCATCGGCCTGCCCGAGCTGCCCGACCGTCTCGACATCGACCAGAACGGTGTCGCCGTCTTCGCGCTGGACCTTGTCGACGTGCCCGCAGCGGGCAACCAGGGTCCGCAGGGTGGCATGCGCCGTCCTGCTGGTATCGGCCAGGTCCGACGCGTCTACTCCAAGAACGGCGTGCGCTACGCCGAGGTCGCGTTCTACGACCCGGCCTACGTGGACGCGCCGAACCGCAACAAGGCCAAGGCCGACAAGGGACTCAAGAACGAGAGTCCGTTCTACATCTGGGGTGGCATCCGGATCGACGGCATCCAGAAGGTCGACGGGTCCAACCCCGACGCCGTCGCGTACCTCGGTCACCTCGGACCGGAGGACGCGCGACAGTACGCCGGGCGCAACGCCGGTCGACTCGCGCAGAACCGTGGCCGTGTGCGGCCCGAGATGGCGCGCATGGCCGACCTGCGCTACATCGGCGACCGCTACGCCGGGGATGCCCACGGCCTGCCCGTCGGCAAGGGCGATGTCGTCCTCTACCACGGCAAGAAGTACGAGATCGTCCGGGTCAACAACAACAACCCCGGCGTCGGCAACAACGTGCGCATCGACCTGCTCCCCGTCGGCGACGACGGGCAGATCGAACTCCAGGCTGGTGGCAAGCACGCCGAGCCGTACGCGCGCCAGGTCGAGTTCTACGACAAGCCGCTCGGCAACAACAAGCCCGCCGTCACCGTGGACGAACTCAAGGATCTCGTCCGCCGACTCGACTCGGGCAAGAAGTACAACGTCGGCCCGGCGCTGCGTGACGCGCTGGAGGGCGGCGACCTGCGCGAGGTCACCCGTGCGTTCAACGAGGACCCGGCGATCATCACCTACATCGCTGACAGCCGCGCCTACATCAACGACTACATCGGGCGGCTGCTCCAGGCCAACCTGCGCGGCAACTTCGACGCGATCAACCAGCACGAGCAGGAGATGGTCCGCAAGGACAAGAACGACCTGCTCAACGCGATGGCCGCGATCGACGGGCGCTTCCTGGAAGGCACGGGCGCGGACCGCCACATCAAGCGCGAGATCCCGCCCGCTGGCCCGGACAAGAACTACGAGGGCCGTCAGCCCGAGGTTCTCGTGGCCGCGCGGTACGCCGATGCGCGCGACCTCATCAACAAGCTCATCGCCGACAACCCGACCGACCCGTTCCCGCCCGCGTACGCCTCCGCGCTCGCGCACGCTGGCTCGATCAACATGGAAGACCCGTGGGACTTCAACCGCGCCCGCGCGGAGATGGTCGCGCTCGGGAACATCGCGAACCGGAATGGGCACCCCGAGGTCCAGACCGCCGTGCATGACCTCATCGTGCAGATGAACCGCTGGCGCGAGGACCAGGACAAGCGACGCGGCATGGTCCAGGGCGGTCCTGGGGGCGAGGCGCAGCTTCCTGGCGGGCGCACCGTGGCGCCGGGTCTCGTACGTCCTCCGGGCATGTCTGGGCAGAAGATGCCGAAGGTCGGCGACCTCGCCCCCGACGAGCGCACCCTGATCGAGAACCAGATGAACGCAGCGGCGCGCGGTGGCCGCGCGGACGAGGCCGCGCTGTTCCGCGCCATGTATATGGGTGGCCCGGTCGACAAGGCCCAGTACGACAAGTACATCCGGAAGATCGCCGAGCTGCGTGCCGTCGCCGGGCACGACGCGGAGATCGACACGCTCTACCGCGCCATGCAGAACTACGTCGGGATCAACCCGACGGCCCCCGGCGCCGACCGGTACGCCAAGGCCGACTTCAACCAGCCCGAGATGCGCAAGGCGCTCGGTGACGTGCTCACCAAGATGCTCAACGACGGCATGACCGATGGCTCGATCCTATCCGGCGACAAGCCGCGCCTGGAGGCCGCGATTCAGCACTACGTGGACGGAGGGATCGAGGCCCTCACGTTCGATGAGCGTCGTTCGCTGTGGGTGCACGTCGGCCAGACGCCGTACTGGCGCTTCCGCGAGAACGCTGACTTCCAGCGTCTCCCGCACAGCGAGACCAACAACTTCGTCGGCAACTTCTACGACGCGCTCGACCCGGCGAACGCTCCGGCGATCCCTGGCGGCAACGACGCGGCGTACGCGGTGAAGCTGGACCGCAACGCCGACGGCGAGAAGATCAGCCTCAAGCGTCTCAAGGATGCGCTCGACCTCGCTGCCGCAGCGATGGTCGACGCGCGCAACAACGAGGCAGCCGACTACCTGCGCGAGGTCCGCGCCAACCTCGCTGGGGAGCACTACGGCGAGGCGTTCCGGGGCGTCGACATGCTCCAGGGCGTCACGGTCGGTGGGCCGAACGAGGCAGCGCGTCAGCGCATCCAGGAGGCGCTGGCGAACACGGGCTACGACCGCGAGCTGTACGCCGCTCTGCGCGACGTGATGAAGGACTACGGCGACCTGCCGACGCACGCGCCGCAGCCCGGCGCGCCCGCTGCACCTGCGGTTCCGCAGAAGCCCGTCGTGGACATGCCCGACCACATGCGCTCGTTCCTCAACGGGAAGGGCGACGCCTTCATCCGTCCGCAGGCGAAGGACGCAGCCGCTGCGCTCAACGCGGGCATGGCTCCGAACGCACCGGATCTCGTCATGCTGCACGAGGACGTGCAGAATCGGATCGACCTCCACGAGAAGCGCGGGGACAACCCCGGCCGGGTTGCCGAGTACCAGGAGATCAAGGACTGGCTCGACGCCTACGCCCCTGTCGGCGGTGCTGCCCCGGCCGCACCTGCTGCACCGGCTGCGCCCGAGGACATCAAGAAGGCCATCGCCGACGCGATCGACGCGCGCTACGCCGAGCTTCGCGCCGACCGCAAGAACAACGACGCGCGCAAGCAGGCCGCTGCGGTGCAGGACGCCGGAGACATCCTCGCGTCCGACCTCCAGACCGCGCTCGACTACAACGACGGCGTCGGCAACAACGACGACACGCGCGACACGTACGTGAACCGTGCGCAGGAGCAGGTCGACAAGATCCGGGTCGACAACCTGGAGCTGGCTGCCGAGCTGGACAAGCACATCCAGGCTCTGCGCGACGCCTTCTCGCTCCAGTCCGACTCGCGCCTCATCGAGAAGTACCTCGCCGAGGCCGACAAGTTCCACAACGCCGACAAGCCCGATACCAACCAGCGTGACCGCATGATCGTCGCCGCGCAGGGGCAGATCGACCGCATCAAGGTGCAGTACCCCGGACCGGCCGCAAGCATGCAGACCCGGCTCGATGAGATGAAGGCCCAGTACGCCGTTGACGACAAGGAGCGCGCTCGCGCGATTCCGGTCGGACGCACTGAGGCGATCGACAACTTCGACGCGCAGATCGAGGCCGAGCGCAAGCGCCTACGCGACGCGGGCAACCCCACCGCAGCGCGCGATCTGGTCGCGAAGGCCGACGCCGTCGCCGAGGCGCTCAACAACGCCGAGGACGCGGACAAGGCCGGAGACGCGGCTGGACGCAACGCCGCACTGGACGAGGCGCGCGCCGCGATCCCCGCGCTCGAAGCCATCAACCCCGACCTCGCCGAAGAGGCGCGCAAGGCCGTCGAGGGCAACGCCGCGCGGTACGCCAACCAGGACCGGCGCGGTGCCGGTGGCGGTCACACTCCCGAGGGATACCCCGTCGCGGACGCTGAGCGCGCGTCGCGTGCTGCTGATGTCGCAGACAGGATCGACACCTACCTCAAGAAGAACGGCCTCTCGAACGACGTGGGGTCCAACTACGACTCCCCGCTCCGGGACGCGATCCAGAACGGCGAGATCCCTGGGCTGTCGTTCATCACCTGGCTCGGCGGCGGCATCAACGGCGCCCCCATGGTGGTCAAGGACGCCAGCGGGACGCAGTACGTCCTCAAGACCGACGGCGACCGGCGCGGTCGCGAGGCTGAGGTCGCGTCCGACATGTTCCTGCGCGATCTCGGGCTGCTCGCGCCTGTCGCGATCGGCGTCGGCGGTCCGCACGGCACCGGCATCGTTCTCACCGAGCTGTTGGACAGGGGATGGGAGGGCAACCCCCAGGTCGAGCACGGCGCCCCCTACCGCGAGGAACTCAAGAACCTCGACCCGATCGACACGCTGCACATGATCATGGCTGACGGCGTCCTCGGGAACACCGATCGCCACGGCCACAACATGTACTGGGCCAAGGGTCCCGACGGCGTTGTCCGGCTCGTCGCGATGGACCAGTCCCGTGCCCTGATGAACATGAACGGCGGCGACACCGCTCTCGACCGCGACCCGAGCGCTTACCACGACCCGCTGGCCGCGATCCGGTCCTACTGGGGCAACCAGGACGGCGGATCGTGGATCACCGAAGGGGCGTTCGGGTCCATCCTGCACAACCTCACCAAGCAGCATGGCGCGAAGGAAGCTGAGAAGATCATCAAGAGCGAGATGGAGCAGTTCGGTGAGCGCATGGCTCAGCGGGCACAGGCTCTGGCCTCGCTTTCTAACATCGACCCTGCTCTGCTTGGGTTCTTGCAGGCGCGGGCCGAGTGGTTCCTCGACGCGAACAACATCAACGCCTGGTTGAAGCTCATGCGCAAGTACGAGAAGAACCTCTGATGGCAGGGACGAACATGGTGAATCAGCGGGTAGTGGCAGCGATCCTCACCGGCATGGGGCCGAACGGTTCCGCTGGTGTCGAGGGCATGTGGCTATGCGCGTTCGCCACCGACGGCAAGAAGCTCGTCACCTACTACCCCGACAATGTCCCGCAGCGTGAGCGCGACATCGAGGAGGAGTACCTCCAGGGGACGTTCAGGGGCATGCAGGAGGCCGGGATCTCCTACGACACCGACCCCGAGCGCTACATGAAGGAGCTGGGCCGTCACCCCATGGGTGGCAGCACCGACACCCAGGAGTTCCCCACCTTCGACGCAGCCGAGCAGGCCGCGCTCGCCACGTTCCAGACCCCCGTCAACTAACGAAGGACGTTGTGCCGTGACTACGAGCCTCTCCGGGACGCGACCCGGACACGCACTCTTCACGTCGGTGGGTCGTGCCGTGGTCATCGACCTCGTGACGCTCACCGCGTCCGCGACGTTCCCCGAGTACGAGGTCATCCCGGACCAGTGGAACGAGACGCCGGACCCGGTGACCGTGCCCACCCAGGCGTTCACCGTGGCCGACGAGGCGCTCTCCGACGTGGTCGTCATCAACGCCTCCGGCAAGCGCTCGGGCAAGCGCACCTACGCCGTGCCGAAGAACGTCCGTGACATCGCGAAGCGCGCGCTCACGGCCGGTGGCGGCACCGTCATCGAGCAGTCCGTCGCCACGCACCTCTCGTCCGGCAAGCCGGTCTCCTACGACACCGTGCGCCACGTCAACATGTACTTCGAGTACGCCGACCTCACCGGCATCGCCGCCGCTGGCCGCGACCTCTGGGGCGGCGACGCCGGAGCGCACTGGGCCGAGAAGATCATCCTCAAGGAGGTCGCGCTCCGCGCTGCCGCCGAGGCCCCGCACGACCTCGGCCTGTCCGCGCGCGGCGCGATGAACCCGCGCCCGGCCACCGGGACCATCGAGGACGACCCCGGTCCCGAGCAGCCCTGGGGCAGCGTCGACCCGACCGAGGCGCACGTGTTCTCGCCGCTGTCGATCGTCAACCCGTGGGACTGCGAATACTGCTTCGGCTCCGAGAGAGCGCCGGTCCACACCAACGACATGCGCACCCAGGTCGTCGCCAACTACGGCGAGGGTTCCGACGAGCTGGCGCAGTACGACGCCTACCTCGCGACGTTCGATGACCCCAGCCCCGAGAGCGTCATCTCGGTGCCGATGGGCGCGTCGGGGTTGCTGCGCGAAACCGCACCAGAGCCGGTATCGCTGATCGCTTCTGCGTTCTTCACCGACGACTACCCCAGCGACGACTGCGACTACCACGCCGAGTACGACGGCGACGGTGACGGTCTGGGCGACAACGACAGCGACGGTGACGGTCCGACCATCTCGGGCATCTACGTCTCGCGCGCGGACGGCACCTGGGGCCAGTGGAACCCGGCCACCACCTCCTGGGACGACGCCGGAGACGCCTCCGACGCCAACCTCCAGCCGATCGACCCGAACAGCGCGTACGTCGTCGCGATGCAGCAGGCACAGGGCGACGGGTCTTCCGTCCCGGTGCGCGACATCCACACGGGCGAGTGGGCCGCTGCCGACGCGGCGCAGAACGACGTGGCCGACGAGGTCGACTCCTTCGAGGAGACCGAGCCGGAGTTCTTCATCCAGACGGCCGAGGACGACGCCACGCAGGTGCAGGATCTCTACGCGCACCGCGCCGGTCTCTGGTTCGGCTGGGACGGGCAGGACTGGATCGCCTCGCCCGAGCCGACCAACGTCTCGCAGGTGGACGAGGACGACGCCGAGCAGATCGCGCGCTGGCTCACCTGGGCCGACAACCAGGAGGACCCAGGCGACGAGCCGGTCACCGCCGCGATCCCGAAGGTCGGCAAGCGCGCGCCGCGCGCCGACCAGCCCGGCTACGTGCCGCGCACGTCGAGCCGCTACGGCACCTCGCGGCGCTCGCCGTACGCCAGCCGTGGCGTCAACAAGGGCGACAGCAACTGGTTCCGCAAGGCTGGTAGCGCCAGCCCCACGTACGCGCCCGGCCAGTACGGTCCGTCCGCTGGCGCGCCCGCTGCGCCCGGCGCCGCTGGCTACACCCCGCAGGAGCGCAGCCAGAACGCGACGAAGCAGGTCCGTGACGGCTACGGCCGCTTCGCCACGGGCGGCTCGACCATCGACACGCAGATGGGGACGGGCACCATCACGAAGATCGACCCGGCGCAGCAGAAGATCGAGGTGAAGCTCGCCGACGGCAGCACCCAGTGGGTCGACGCCAAGCAGACGCGCGTACACGGCGCGAACGAGAGCGCCACGCCGACCCCGCCGCCGAACGGCACGGGCCACCCGAAGCGCGTCACCCCCGGCGAGCTTCCTCCGGGCATGCCGCGCGCCACCGCGTCCACCCCGAAGGCGCAGCTTCCGAAGCTGCTCCCGATCATGGACAGCAAGGCGCTCAACGCCATGCTCGACAACGCCTCGGCGTACTTCGCCCAGGAGCGTGCGCGCGCCGCGAAGATCAACAAGGGCGTCACGGCCTCCGCGAACAACGACGGCGTCATGGTCGCGTTCTTCCTCGACCCCGACCTCGCGCAGCAGTTCGCGGTGCCCGGTGGCGAGCCTGCCGACGCGCTGCACATGACGCTCGCCTACCTCGGCGACCAGAGCGAGGCCCCGGACGCCCAGGCGCTCCAGGACTGCGTGCAGCAGTGGGCGGCGCAGACCCCGCCGATCACGGGCGAGATCTCCGGCCACGGTGTCTTCACCAACGGCGACCAGCCCGTCACGCACATGTCCGTCGACTGCCCCGACCTCCCGGCCGCGCGCCAGTCGCTCATCGAGCACCTCCAGGCCAACGGGTTCAGCCCGCGCATGAACCACGGGTTCGACCCGCATATCACGCTGGCCTACAACGACACCCCGGTGGACGTTCCGCCCACTCCGGTGACGTTCAGCCACGTCACCGTGTCGCATGGCGAGAACGACATCCCGATCCCCATGGGCGGCAACGCCGCGATGGCCGCTGCGGCTCCGGCCGCTGGCCTCACGCCGGACACCTCCGATGTGGAGCCGATCCACCTCGCGATCGTGGACCCGGTCGACAAGAGCGCGGTCATGGACCTGCTCGACCTCGTCCCCGCGTCCGCGACCTCCACCGAGCCGGTGCTGTTCAAGCGGACCGACAAGGGCTGGGAGCGCGACGACAACACCCTGATGTCGATGCGCGGAGCAACGCCGCCGCTCGTCGTCACCCTCGACGCGCAGACGTTCCCGTCGGTGCTCCAGCAGGTCGACGCGTCGCTCGCGAAGCCTGCGGACGCAGCGCCCGTCGCGGCCTCGGCCGAGATCGACCTCTACAACGAGTTCGGCGAGCTGTTCCCGGCGCTCACCGCAGTCGCGGGCCAGGAGGTCACGCCGAAGGACGCACTCGCCGCCGAGCGGCTCCGCAAGTATTGGACCTTCGGCCCTGGCGGCGCGAAGATCCGCTGGGGACAGGGCGGCGACTTCAACCGCTGCGTCCGGCACCTGTCGAAGTACCTCGGCCCGCGCGCCAAGGGCTACTGCCAGCTTCGCCACCACGACGTGCTCGGCTTCTACACGGGCACGCACGCGAAGATGCTGCACGGCGGCAAGAAGCACGGCGTCGCGGCGTCCGGCTTCGAGATCCCCGACGAGCAGATCCAGGTCGAGCTGGCCGCTGCATGGGACCGCGCGACCGCGCTCGTCGCGGCCGGTGCCCCGGACCAGCAGGGCGGCGGCGCGCGCTTCCGCATCCCGGTCGTCGTGCCCGAGGGCGTGCCGACCGGAGACGGCCGGATCTTCAAGCCGCTCGCGCTCACCACGCGCGACCTGCCGATCCCGCTGCTCTGGCAGCTCAAGACGGCCGACGGCCACGACGGCTCGGTCATCATCGGGCGCATCGACTCGATCGAGCGCATCGCCAACGGTCTCGGCAACGCCTACGGCGTGTTCGACACCAACCCGCACGCGACCGAGGCCGAGCGCCTCGTGCGCGAGGGCTTCCTGCGTGGCGTCTCCGCCGACCTCGACAACTTCGAGGCCGAGTCCGAGAAGCCGGACGACAGCGAGGCCCAGGGCAAGGACACCGAGAAGATCGCGCCCGACACCACCACCATCTCCAAGGCGCGCGTCATGGCGGTCACCGCCGTGCCGAAGCCCGCGTTCCAGGAGTGCACGATCGAACTGATCGAAGACGACCCCGAGCAGGAGGCTCCCGTGATCACCGACGGCGTGTACGCAGAGCGCGACGACGAGACGCTGGTCGCCTGCGCCCTCGTCGCTTCGCAGATCCCGGTCGTGCCTCCGGCCGACTGGTTCACCAACCCCGGCCTGACCGAGGCCACCCCGCTGACGACGACCGATGACGGTCGCGTCTTCGGTCACATCGCGGCGTGGCACGTCGACCACATCGGCATGCCGTTCGGCACGAAGCCGCCGAAGTCGCGCAGCGGCTACCGCTACTTCCACACGGGCGTCGTGCGCACCGACGACGGCAAGGACGTGCCGGTGGGTCAGCTCACCCTCGCGGGAGGCCACGCATCGCTGGAGCTGACCGCCGACGCGGCCGTCCGCCACTACGACGACACCCACTCGGCCGTCGCCGACGTGCACGCGGGCGAGGACCAGTTCGGCATCTGGGTCGCGGGCGCCCTGCGCCCCGACGTGGACGCCGCGCGCATCCGGTCGCTGCGTGCGTCGGCTCCGTCCGGCGACTGGCGCCCCATCGGCGGGCGGCTCGAACTCGTCGCTGTCTGCCAGGTCAACGTGCCCGGCTTCCCCGTCGCGCGCGCTCGCGTCGCCTCGGGCTACGTCACCGCGCTCGTCGCGGCTGGTGCGGCGCCGCTCGCCCAGCTCAAGGGCCTCTCGGTCGAGGACCGGGTCAAGAAGCTGGAGGGCGAGGCGCTCCAGGCGAAGATGGACGCGGCGCGCGAGCGCATGGCGCCTGCCCTCTCCGCCCACGCCGAGACGCTGGCCGCACGCGCGGGTGCCGCGCGCGACCGGATGAACGCCATGCTCGCGGCGTCCACCGACCTCGCCGACTACTCGCCCGAGACGCGCATGGAGTACGCCCGCAAGGGCTGGGCCATGCCCGACGGCGGCTACCCGATCTCCAACGGCGCCGATCTCAAGAACGCGATCCGCGCCTACGGCCGGGCCGGGTCCGGCCAGAAGGCCAAGGTCCGCCGCCACATCATGAAGCGGGCGCGCGGTCTCGGCCGGGCCGACCTCATCCCGTCGGCGTGGACCTCGGCCAGCATCGAGGAGCGCTGGCAGGACGCCCGCGCGACCTTCGCCGAGCTGGCCGCGATGTCCGCCTCGGCCGACGTGGCGGCTCCACTGGAGGACGTGATCACCAAGCGGGACCAGGCCATCGCCCGGATGTCCGCGCTGCGCGCGGCCGTCACGTCCCCGGCCAAGCCCGACGCCGAGCACCCGGCACTCCCCACGGACGGGAACGTCGCAGACGCCCCCGTCGTGGACAAGGCCCCGGCGCCGCTCCCTTTCGATCCGAGTAAGCACCCGCGCCTGGACAACAACGGGCAGTTCCGCGCGGTGCTTGCTCGCCTCCACGACAACGTCACCGGCCAGCCCGGAGCCGACGCCATCAGGGCGCAGATCGACCACACGCTCAAGCTGATGGACAGCGCGCAGCTCAACGAGCTGGAGCAGGCCACGGGCGACCTGATGAAGACGATCAACGACGTGGCCGACAAGACCACGAACGCGTCCGTGCAGGAGAACATGCGGAACGGGTTCAAGGCGCTCGGCACCGAACTGGCGAAACTGCCCATGCCGCAAGGGAGTGAGACGGCGAAGATGCGCTGGAGCGACCTCCCGCCGCAGCTCCAGAACATGGTCGAGGGCGTCATGGGCAAGCTCCAGCAGCACCTCAAGCCCGAGGCGTACGGCAAGGTCACGTCGGAGGTCAACGACTTCAAGACCGGCGTGCACTTCGCGACCTCGGACCAGATCCAGAGCTGGCTCTCGAACATGACCCAGTACCTGCTCGATTGACCCAAGAAAAGACAGTGTGTCGACGTTGCGTAATCGCAGGACCGGCCTGCTAACGTGACGGACAGACAGGTGTCCTCCCCTGCGCACTCCTGCGCGGCGCGGCCCCCTGAGTCGAGCGACACGAGCACTGACGTTGGTGCTGACACCCAGACTCAGAGTGTGGCTTTCAGCGCACGTCATTACCCAGGAGGCGCGACGTGGATCAGATCAAGTCGATGCTGGACAGGCTCTCGGACCTGACCGATGGAGAGATCGCCGAACTCGAAGGTCTCATCCTGTCGGAGTTCCAGTCTGTCGAGAAGGAAGACCCCACCCCGCAGACGGTGGACTCGATGACCTCGCTGGCCGATGCTCTCGACTCGGTGCGTGGAGAGACCACCCGTCGGACCGACCAGCAGTCGGCCCTCGCCCAGAAGGCAGCCGAGGCTTCGGCTCGCGTCAAGGGCGAGAGCAACGCTGCTGCGATGCCGATGATGGACCCGGAGGACGACACCGAGGCCCCCGAGACGCCGGGCGAGACGCCCGACCCCGAGGACATCGCCGAGACCCCCGAGGCTCCCTCGGACGTTCCGGCCGTGGCGCCGGTCGACCCGAACGCTCCGGCCGTCAACCCGGTCGACGCGCAGGGCAACCCGGTCAACCCGGACGGCACCCCGGCCGACGCGGAGTCCCCCGCCGAGGACGTGCCGGGCGACGAGGCCGAGCCGGTGGACCCCACCAAGAAGAAGCCCGCCTTCGCGGAGGACGGCATCGAGCTGTCCGACGAGGAGTGGCTCAAGTGCAAGCCCAAGAAGCTCTCTGCTGACGGTGCCGAGCTGGCCGACGAGCAGTGGCTCAAGTGCAAGCCCAAGAAGGGCCTCGCCTCGGACGGCGCCGAGCTGTCCGACGAGGAGTGGCTCACCTACGCGCCGAAGGACAGCATCGAGCTGTCCATCAACGAGTGGCTGGCCTGCAAGAAGAAGAAGGCCGCGAGCGAGGACTCGACCAACGAGTCCGAGCTGAGCACCAGCACGGACACGCCTGCCGTGGCCGAGCTGAGCACCACCGAAGACCCCACCGCTGAACTCTCGGCGGACCCGACCAGCCCCATGGAGGACGCTGTGACTGCCTCTGGCACCGAGCCGCAGGATGCGGGCGTGGTTGTGACCCCGCCCGCCGACCACCTTCCCACCCCGACCAGCGCCGCGACCCTCACGATCACGGCTGGCGCCGACATCCCCGGCTACGGCGCCGGGTCGACGCTGACGGACATGCTCGATGTCGCGAAGGCGTTCTCGAAGCGCCTGCACACCCTCCGGGGCGTGACGGCGGGCGGTTCGGGCGAGCAGTACACGATCGCGACCATGAACTTCGACTACCCCGAGGCCCGTCGTCTCTCCGGTGACGACCCCTCGAACTGGGCGAAGATCCAGGACGTGGTCAGCCTCCCGGCCCTCACGGCTGCTGCGGGCATCTGCGCGCCGCTCACCACCATCTACGACGTGAACACCGTCGGCATCACGGATCGCCCGATCCGCGACGCCCTCGCGCGCTTCAACGCCGACCGTGGTGGCGTCCGGCTCTTCGGGACCCCGACGCTCGACCCCGACGCGACCGGCATCTGGAACACCTCGGGTGCCGCGACCAAGACCTGCGGCGACGCGAACTGCGCCGAGCCGGTCGAGGTCATGGTCGACGCCGTGTACTCCTGCCTCAAGTTCTCGAACTTCACCAACCGGTTCTTCCCGGAGATGATCAAGGCCAACACGGACCTGGCGCTCATCGCGCACGCCAAGCTGGCCGAGATCAACCTGCTCCAGCAGGTCCAGGCGGGTTCCATCAAGGTCACGACCGCTGGCAACGGCGCGGGCGTCGCCCGCTCGCTGCTCACGACCGTGTCCCAGGCTGCGGTGAACCTCCGCCGCCGCTACCGCCTCGACTCGCGGCAGCCGCTGCACGCGCTGTTCCCCGACTACGCGCGGGACATGATCCGCGCGGACCTCGCGCTCCAGGCGCCCGGCGACGGTCTCGACGCCCTCACGGTCGCCGACACCCAGGTCGAGGCGTTCTTCCGCGCACGGAACATCAACGTGACGTGGACGATCGAGACGATCGGCGCCAACGGCGCTTCGATCGAGCCTCCGGCGCAGGCGCCCGGCGCCCTCGCCAAGTTCGAGGACAAGGTCAACTTCGCCCTGTACCCCGAGGGCAAGTTCCTCTTCCTCGACGGCGGCACCCTCGACCTCGGCGTGGTCCGCGACGGCACCATGGTCGCGGCCAACGAGTACAGCACCTTCGTGGAGACCTTCGAGGCGGTCGCGACCGTCGCTGGCGCCGAGGCGCTGTGGGTCACCGCCACCGGGCTGTGCCTCTCGGGTGCGGCGGGCGAGCTGGTCTCGCTGGCCTGCGAGACCGGTAGCTGATCACGCTCAGGCGCCGTCCGAGTTCACGCAGTCTGAGGAGGAGATAAGACATGGCGACACAGGGATTCTTCCCAGCCACGGAGCCTGTCGCGTCCCCCGTCGGACTGCTGAACTCGGACGGCGTCGAGGTGATCAAGCACCCGCCGTCGGACGACGGGTGGCTCAACGGGCCGCAGGACGTAGAGATCCTGGCGGGCGCGTTCGACCTGATCCTGTCCGACTACTGCTCCGGGTCGCCCGATGCCCTCGTGCAGGAGAACACCGGGATCTGCAAGACCACGACGTACCCCTTCGGGATCATCGCGTCCTACCCGCTCCTGCGCCTGGGCGGCGGGCTGTCTGCCGATGAGATCAAGACGCGTGTCATGCACGCGGCCGAGACGCTCACGCAGAAGGGTGTCGAGCACGAGCTGTGGACCGGCGATCTCGCCATGTCCGCCGATCACTTCGACGCCTCCTACCTCGCGATGCACGGGTCGGTGAACGTGTCGCCGGGAGGCGCCGCAGTCGCTCTCGACCACGCTCTCTCCTCGCTGGAGTGGGCGCTGGGACAGTGCTCGGCCGGGACGGGCGTCATCCACATGACGCGCGACGCGGCAAGCCGCCTGACCTACTTCCTGGTCAACGACGGCGACAAGCTGCGCACGGTGCTCGGCACTCCGGTCGTCGTCGGCTCCGGCTATACCGGGGTCGGTCCGGCCGGGTCCGTGCCGAACGCCACGGTGCCCTTCCCGGCGATCCCGGCGATCGGCCACGCGCCGACCACGACGTGGATGTACGCGACCGGGCCGGTCGTCGTGCATCTCGGGTCGGTGCAGTTCATCGGGGAGCGGCGCGACGCTGCGACGAACGAGATCACTGTCATGGCCGGGCGACCGGCAGCGGTCTACTGGGACAGCTCCTGCCACTTCGCGGCAGAGGCCAACCTCACGACCGCGATCGGCTAACGACGAACGTCACACCCACCAAACAGGCAGGAGGCACTCAGCGATGAGTACCCAGGACTACGCCGCGAGCGTCCAGGGCGTGGCGATTCGCGTGACGCGCTTGAACGCCAACGGCACGCTCAGCACGACGGCGGGCGACTCGATCACCACCACGAAGTTCATCCGGGTCTCGTTCACGCCCGAGTACGAGGACGGCGACGAGTTCACGGAGAAGGCCGCAGACGGCACGCTCTGCATCTCCTTCAAGGCGCCTGACGTTCTCAAGCGCTGCAACCTGGAGATCGCGATCTGCGAGCCGGACCCCGAGATCACCGCGCTTCTCTCCGGTGGTCTGCTCCTCACCGACACGGGTGGGCTGGCCGTCGGCTGGTCGTCCCCGCTCGTCGGCGAGGACGTGTCGGGCTACGGCGTCGCCGTCGAGGTCTGGTCGCGCGCGATCGCGGGCGGCAAGCCGTCGGTGCTCTACCCGTACTTCCACTGGATGTTCCCGTACGTCAAGACTCGTCAGAGCGGCGACCGGGTCATCGAGAACGGCATGCTCGCGAACACCTTCCAGGGCTGGGGCGTCGGCAACATGGCGTTCGGCAAGGGGCCTGACGGCCGCTGGGAGTGGCCGCAGGCCGACGACCGCCCGTACTCCTACTCGCGCAGCGCGTGGGCGCCCGTGGGCTTCCAGGGCGGCTACACGTGGAACCCCTCGACCGGGGTCGCCACTCCGGTCACCACCATCACGGACGCCGTGGTGGACGGCGTGAACGTGCGCTACGACGCTGGCGCTTCGGCGAACCCGGCGACCGGCATGGGCAGCGGCAACACCCGCGAGCCGAGCACCGGGGTGGCCCCGTTCGACTACGTGTACGCAGCCGAGGGGACTCCCGCAAGCTGATCGACAACGCACAAGCACTGCGGTGGCCGGGCCGGGCTTCTCGGCCCGGCCATCGTGTGATCCAGGGCAGGAAGGGAGCGCGTCGTGTGGGCATCGTCCGATGACCTGCGAGAGTCCCTGCGCTATGACCCGCGCGCGGACGAGGCGATCACCGCCGCGAGCCAGGTGCTCTGGAGCCTGTCCGGGCGCAAGTTCTCCGGGTCGCACAACGTCACCGAGTTCTACGACGTGCGACACGGCCTCGGGT
>Ga0302299_10000328_pt1 | contig 25053 bp, 18 predicted proteins | sample III_Fen_N3_4_FD_198795 | JGI IMG/M metagenome (GOLD analysis project Ga0302299, IMG submission 198795) | Peat permafrost microbial communities from Stordalen Mire near Abisko, Sweden - III_Fen_N3_4 | ecosystem: Environmental > Terrestrial > Soil > Wetlands > Permafrost | place: Sweden: Abisko...
TGGACCGCGGCCGCCGTCGTCATCCCGCCGACGACAACGACCACCCGGCACGCCACCTCGCGCACCACCCGACCGCTCTCCTCGGTCGCGCCGCCCGCCGGCCAGACCTGGGACCTCGGCTCGCTGGGCCTGATCCACCCCGTGAGCCACGCGCTCGTGACGAAGGTCGTCACGAAGAACGGCACGTGGACCCTCAACACCCGCACCGGTGCCGTGACGTTCGCCCCGCGTCCCACGTTCTCCGGGACGGTCCGGGTGGGCTTCTCGGTCACCAGCAGCGGCGGGCTCGTCTCGACGTCGACCATCACCGTGGTCGTCCTCCCGGCCAAGGTCCTGGTCCGCTCCGCGACGGTCTACTTCGCGCCGATGTCCGCTGCGCTCTCGCCGCAGGCGAAGGCGACGCTGAAGGCGCTCGCGAAGTCCGTCCTCAAGGCCGGCACCCCGACGTCGTCGATCACCACCGGCTACGTCCAGGCCACGGCCTCCTCGGCCAACGACCGCTCGCTCTCCGCACGGCGGGCCGCGAACGTGGCCGCCTATCTGACCAGGCTCGGTCTCCCGCACGCCACCTCGGCACGCGGCCTGGGCAAGGCCTACGACAAGGGGTGGAAGGCTCGCCGCGCCACCGCGACGATCACCTTCACCATCAGCTGACCCGCACGACCGCGCCCGCCTGCTGGCCGGTGCGGACGACCAGACCGGCCCGGGACCTCTCCCCCCGGGCCGGTCCCGTTCGTCCGAACGGGCGGTCGGATGCCCTTTTCGTCCTGATTTACCGGATCTTTCCGTGACGAATCCGTGACATTGGTCCGGTCGGTGCCCTAGGTTCACCCGTGGTTCACCACCCGGTGGGCCGCCGCCGGTGGACGCCGAGTCCTGCCAACGCCAGCGGGTGTGGGGCATTGTTGGCAGGAGCGGGGGACCCACGTTTACCGGGCCCGCCGAAGCACCAGCAGGCGAGTCCTCGGGGTGAAGCCGGTCTCACGACCGGCCGGGCCATCTCCCGGCCCGAACCCGACAGCTCACCTCGCAGGCGTCGTGGAGGATCCATGTCGTCTGCTCGCGCGCGCCTCGGCGCGTCCCTGGCCCTGGCCATGGCGGTCACGCTCGTCCCCGCCGTCACGTCGTCGGCCTCGGCCTCGTCCGCTCCCGTCACCGCCGTCGTGGCCCCGGCCGCGGCGCGCACCGTGGTGCCGGCCGTCTCCACCGCGGTCCCCACCGCGACCACGAGCAAGGTCAGCGCCCGGCTGGCGGCGCTGCGCAACCCGGTCACCCGCGGGCGCCTGGTGATCGCGGTGGCGGCCCGCTACCGAGGCATCCGCTACGTCGCCGGCGGCACCTCGCCGAGAACGGGCTTCGACTGCTCGGGCTACACCCGCTACGTCTTCTCCCGTCTCGGGATCTCGATCCCGCGGGTCTCGCGCGCGCAGTACGCCTCGATGATCCACATCTCGCGTGCCCAGGCGGTGCCCGGCGACCTCGTCTTCTTCCACTCGAGCAGCGGCCGGGTCTACCACGCGGCGATCTACGCCGGGGCCAACACGGTCTGGCACTCGCCGCACCCCGGCCTGCGCGTCATGCGCGAGCGGATCTGGACCTCGGCGGTCTACTTCGCCCGGGTCCGCGTGCGCTGAGCCGCCCTCGTCGTGCCATGACGGCGCTCGCCCTCCGGGGCGGGCGCCGTCACCCGTTCGGCCCACCGAACGGCCTGGCCCGGAGTCGATCTTCGTGGGGAACGGACGAGCAGGAGCCGTGCGCCCGGTCGATGCCGAGCCACGGCTCCCGACGAGGGGTGCCCCATGCGCACGCGAGCGACCACACCGCACGACACGACCCGCACGACTGCCCCGAGGACGTCGCGGACCGGCCCGCCGTGGCCGCGACGCGGGCTCCAGCGGCTGCTCGGAGCCGCTGCGGTGGTCGCGCTCGTCCTCGCGCAGTCCGCCGTGGGCACGGCGTACGCCGTGGCCCCGACGCTCGCGCCGGCGCTGGTCGGCCCGCTCGACGCGGCGCAGATCTCCAGCAACCCGGTTCTGACCTGGACGCCGGTGCTCGGTGCGGTGAAGTACCGCGTGCAGGTCAGCACGGGCTCGGGATTCACCAACGTGACCGGGTCGAACGGGTGGAGCGCCGACGTGCCGGTCACGACGGCGGCGCCGCCCCTCGAGCTGCCGAACGCCGTCCTGTACTGGCGGGTCGCCGCGACCGACGGCTCGAGCACCAACGTGGGACCGTGGTCGCAGGTGCGGACGTTCCGGAAGACGCTCGCCCCGGCTCCGCACATCGTCGGGCCGGTCAGCGACACGACGTTCGTCTACCCGACCCAGACGCCGATCCTGCGGTGGGATCCGCTCCCGGGGGCCCAGTCCTACAACGTCGAGATCGACGACGAGGACGCCTTCATCAACCCTCAGTCGGTCGGGACCGCGAGCACGGCCTACGTCGTCACCAGCTCGCTCACGCTCGACAAGCGCTACTACTGGAAGGTCAGCGGCGTGACGCCGGACGGGAACGCCACGGCGGACTCCGAGACGCGCTCGTTCTTCGTGTCGTGGCCGGAGAACGCCGGCAACGCCGCCGTCGACGGCAAGCCGGACCTCACCGGTCCGGACGACACCACCGTGACGCCGGTGAACGACGTCGTCCTGACGTGGGACCCCGTGCTCGGTGCGAAGAACTACCTGCTCGACGTCGGTCGCACGCCCGACTTCGCGAACACCCTCGTCGAGGCGGAGACGGTGGTCGTGGGCACGCAGTACTCGCCTCCGACGGAGTACACGAACGGCGAGTACTACTGGAAGCTGCGCGCGGTCGACTCGTTCGGTCGCAAGGGGCCGTGGTCGGCAACCCGGATGTTCCGTCGGGCGGCACCGGAGCCCAGCGTCCCGACGCTCCTGACCCCCGCTGACAGCGCATCGGTGAGCGAGTGGGGCTTCACCTGGACCGCGGTGCCGGGAGCCGGCGCCTACGAGCTCGAGTACGCCACGGACATCGGGCTGTCCGTCCACCCGGTCCTCTGCTCGACGTTCCACACCAGCATCACCGGCTACTCCCGCACGTTCGGCGCCGCGCCGGTGTACCCAGGGCAGGGCTCCGCCTGCCAGCAGCCGACCTCCGGCGCGTACTACTGGCACGTGCGAGCGATCGACACCAGCCCTGAGTCGACGTGGGGGCAGACGGGTGCGTGGTCGTCCGTCCGTCACGTCACCCTCACGGTGCCGGCCTACAGCTCGACGCCGGTCAGTCCGGAGCCGGTCGTCGGCTACCTGGCACCGGCGGACTGCGAGGCCCCGGCCTGCACCGACCTGCTGCCCGACACCCCGAGGCTGAGCTGGGCTGCCGTAGCGGGAGCCAGCTGGTACCGGGTGCACCTGGCGACCATGCCCACCTTCTCGACGGAGACGGCCATCTACTCCGTGGCGGGCACGCACCTCACGCCGCGCGAGTCCCTGCCGGACAACGCGACGAACGGCGCCTACTACTGGTGGGTCCAGCCGTGCAACGGCACCATCGACAGCCCGCTGAGCTGCGCTGCGCTGTCACCCGGGGACGCGCGGGCCTTCCGCAAGCTGGCCACCTCCGTGGTCCTCGCCACACCGGACGACGGTGCCACGGTGACCGACGTCGTGCCGATGTCGTGGGTCGACCCGTTCGGCCTGCACCCCACCGCGACCGGCGTCGGCGCCTACCGGGTGCAGATCTCGGACGGCCCGACGTTCGTCAACATCAAGGCCACCGCGCTGGTCGACGAGACGTCCTACGAGGCGATCGCGACGATGCTGCCCGACGGCGTCTACTACTGGCGGGTGCAGGTGGTCGACGGGTCGGAGCTCGACCTCACGCCGAGCGAGTACCGGACGTTCACGAAGACCTCGAGCAAGCCGGCGAACCTCGTGGCCACGACGGTCGAGGGGACGACCCTGCCCGTCCTGAGCTGGGACCCGCAGTCCTTCCTCAGCCTGTACATCGTCGAGATCTACTCCGGGACGGACCCGAACTTCCCGGTGAGCGCCAAGACGATCTTCGGCACGACGTCCGACCGGCTGCCGGCGTTCACCCCGACGGCGGCCATGCCGGCGGGCGACTACTCGTGGCGGGTGCGGCGGGTCGACTCCGGCGGCACGCCGAACGGGAACCCCGGGCCGTGGACGGTCACGGACTCGAACGGCGACCTGCCGACGTTCACGGTGGTCGCGCCCAGCCCGACGCTGGTGAGTCCCGCCGACACGATCACCGTGGTCCCGAACGACCTCGTGTTCACGTGGGACGCGGTCCCGGGCGCGGCGGAGTACAAGTTCGAGTCGAGCACGAGCTCGGTGTTCGCGAGCGTCCTCGAGTCCCAGTTCACGGTCATGACGACGTGGGCTCCGATGGTGACGACGTACCCCAACGGGGTGCCGGTCTACTGGCGGGTCAAGGCGATCGACGGCGCGGGGAACATCCTGTCGACCTCGCTGGTCCGCAGCGTGGTGCGCGACGGTGCCGGTCCGGTGGGAACCGTCACGACGACCGGGGCGGACTCGACCCTGCGTCCGTCGGTCAGGGTCGACTTCAACGAGGTGGCGCACGGCGTCTCGCCGACGTCCGTGCTCGTGCGCAGCGCCCTCGGTGCCACGCTCCCGACCGTCGCGGTGTGCGCCGACGTGGCGGCAGCGGTCGTCAGCTGCGCCGGCGACGGCGTCCGCTCGGTGGCTCTCACCGCGACGACGAACGCCGTCCCCGGCGAGACCTACTCGGTCGTCGTCACCACGGTCGTCGTCGACGGGATGTCCAACCCCGCGAACGCTTCCGTGGCGACCTTCCGCGCGCTGCGCTCCGTGGAGCAGAACGCCGGCAGTGCGACGTGGTCGAGCGGCTGGGCCACGGTGAAGTCCGCCGTGGCATCCGGCGGCTCGTATGCGCGTCAGGGTGCGAAGGGCGCCTCGATGTCGTGGACCTTCAAGGGCACGAGCATGAAGTTCGGCTACGTCACGGCGAGGACCAACGGCAAGGCGCTCATCTACGTCGACGGGAAGCTGCGGACCACGCTCGACCTGTACGGGTCGACGGCGGCCAAGCGGACCTACTCCGCGACGGGACTCACGAACGCCCGGCACGTGCTGCGCGTGGTGGTCGCCGGCCTCAGGTCGACCTCGGCCACCGGCGCCTACGTGACGGTGGACCTGCTGTCGACGTCGTGACAGGACCGAGGCGCCGAGGCGACCCGGAGGGCGTGTCCCGCCGGGTCGCCTCGCGCCCGGCACGGCATCCTGGGGTCCCATGACCGGCTGGCGCGACGACCTCGACGGCGACCTCGTCGTCGACGTCGGGCACCTCGACCGCGCGCTCGGCCTCGAGCTGCACGAGCGCGCCTACGTCGATGCCCTGGTCGACCCGCGTGGCCACCTCTTCCAGCGGCTCGAGTACGTGGGCGACGCACTCCTGGACTGCGTGCTGCTGCAGTCGCTCGTCCGCATCGAGCCGTGGACCGAGGGGGACCTCTCCGTCGTCAGCGGCGAGCAGCAGGCGCTGGTCTCCGACCACGCCCTCGGCAAGGTCGCCGCGCGCCGCGGCCTGCCCGACGTCCGGGCGTTCTCGGCGTCGCGGCACCGGCTCGCCGACCGGATCGAGGCCGCCATCGGTGCCGCCTGGGCCGACTCCGGCATCGGCGCCGCCGAGGAGGTCGCGAACCACCTCGTCGTCACGCCGGGCCTGCGTCACGTGCCGCTGCTCACCGGACTGCCCGACGCCGCGGGCGACGACCGCTACGAGACCGCCGCCCGCGTCTGCGGCCACGACCCGGTCACCCCCGCCTGGTACGGCGCTGCCGCGGGCGGAGGAGCGGCCCGGCGTCGCCTCGCCGTGGTCGGCAACGCCGTGCTGGAAGCGGCGTTCTCGACCGCGCAGTACGTCGAGTCGCCGTGGGCCACCGAGGCCGAGATGAGCGAGGAGCGTCGCGCTGCGACGTCGAACGCGGCGCTCGCGGAGCGGGCTCACGACCTCGGGCTGGTGGTCGGCAGCGACCCGACCGACCGTCGGTCGGTCGCGGACGAGGTCCAGGCGCTGGTCGGCGCCGCCACGATGGACGGCGGGACGCGCGCCGGTCTCGAGGTCGCCGCGGGCGTCCTCGGCCGGGCGTTCGCCCCGGGGCCCGTCGACCTCCTGCTCTGAGCAACGAGACGTGGCGTCAGCGCGTGCGACATCTCGCGGTGAGGCCAGGCCTCGGGCGGGGCGCGCCCCGCTAGCCTTCGGGCGTGACTGCTCCCTCGCGTCCCGACGCCCTCGCCGTCCTCGCCCCGCGCTGCCTCGACGGGCGCACGGCGCTCGTCACCGGCGGCGGCAGCGGCATCGGCCGCGCCACTGCCCTGCTTCTCGCCTCGCTCGGTGCCCACGTGGCGATCACGGGCCGTCGCGAGGAGGCGCTCGCCGAGACGGCGTCGCTCGCCGCGGCCTCCGCAGTCGCGCACGGCGTGGTGGTCGTGCCGTGCGACGTACGCGAACCGGAGAACGTCGATGCCATGCTCGAAGCGGTGCTCGCCGAGCTCGAGCGGGTCGACATCCTCGTCAACAATGCGGGCGGGCAGTTCGTGGCACCCGCGGAGTCCGTGTCCTACAAGGGGTTCCGGGCCGTCACGCGGCTCAACCTCGACGCTACGTGGTACGTCACGACGCAGGTGGCGTCGCGGTCGATGATCCCCTCGGGCTACGGCAAGGTCCTGAGCGTCACGATGTCGCCGCGTCGCGGGATGCCGGGAATGGCGCACTCGTCGGCCGCCCGCGCCGCCGTCGAGTCGCTGACCCGCACGCTCGCGGTCGAGTGGGGTCGGCACGGCGTGCGTGTCGTCGCGGTCGCGCCCGGCATCGTGCACACCGAGGCGTGGGACCGCTACGGCCTCGACCCCGCGCAGGTCTCGACGGTCATCCCTGCCGGTCGGCTCGAGTCCGCCGACGAGGTGGCCGCGGTGCTCGCGTTCCTCGCCTCGCCGGCCGGCGACTACGTCACGGGCACCACGATCGTGGTCGACGGTGGGCTCGACGTGTCCGGTCCCGGCAGCGCCTTCGGCACAGCCTGACGCGTGAGCGCTGTGCGTGCACGTAGCCTGAGGGTCGTGGCGACGTGGGGCATCCGGTGACCGACCGCGAGGAGGACGGCCCCGCGACGGCCCGCGGTGAGTACGCCGACCGGCTGGTGCGTCTCGAGTCAGCGTGGTGGAAGCGCGCGCTGGACGTTCAGCGGCCCTACCGGTGGAACCTTCGGCGGCTGGAGCCCAGGCGCACGCTCGACGTCGGGTGCGGCGTGGGTCGCAACCTGCAGAACCTGCCGGACGCCGTGGGGGTGGACCACAACGCGCAGTCGGTCCAGGTCGCCCGATCCCGCGGACTGACCGCGTGGACCACGGCAGAGTGGCCGACCTGCCGGGACGCCCTGCCCGCGTCGTTCGACACGCTCCTCGTCGCCCACGTTCTCGAGCACCTCGATGTGGAGGACGCCGACGACGTCATCCGGCAGTACCTCGACTACGTGCGCCCCGACGGTCGCCTGTTGCTCATCTGCCCGCAGGAGCGTGGCTACGCCAGCGACGAGACCCACGTGCGATTCGTGGACGCCGACGAACTCGCCGCAACGGCACGGCGGCACGGGTTCCGTCCGACGAGGTCCTACTCCTTCCCGTTCCCGCGCATCGTCGGTCGCGCCTTCGCCTACAACGAGTTCGTGCTCGTGGCCGATCGTGCTCGCTAGCCCGTCCGGCGGCTAGCCGCGGTCGAAGCCGAGGCGGAGCGGGACGCCGGCCTGGCCCTGCTCGTCCGGAGAGGCGAGCAGCACCTGGTGCAGCTGGATCATGTTGCGCTCGAAGCCCATCCGCGACGCCGCGAGGTAGAGGCGCCACACCCGCGCCTTGCCGATGCCGACCTCGGCGACCGCCTCGTCCCAGTGCTCGTCGAGGTTGCGCGACCAGTGCATCAGGGTGAGGGCGTAGTGCTCGCGGAGGTTCTCCTCGTGACGCACCTCGAAGCCCTGGTCCTCGGCCGAGGAGATGAGTCGGCCGACGGGCACGAGCTCGCCGTCGGGGAACACGTAGCGGTTGATGAACCCGTTCTTGTACGTCGTGCGCTGGGCCGTGTCGGTCCGGGTGATGCAGTGGTTGAGCAGGCGTCCGCCCGGGTTGAGGCGCGACCTCAGGAACGAGAAGTAGGACCCGTAGTTGTCCTTCCCGATGTGCTCGGTCAGTCCGATCGAGGAGATGGCGTCGAAGCCCTTCTCGGGCACGTCGCGGTAGTCCTGGTGCCGGATCTGCGCGAGGTGACGGAGCCCCTCGCGCTCGATCGACTCCGCGCCCCAGGCGGCCTGCTGCTCGGAGAGCGTGACGCCGATGACGTTCACGCCGTAGTGCTTCGCGGCGTGCAGGGTGAGGCCGCCCCAGCCGCAGCCGACGTCGAGCAGGCGCTGTCCGCGCTGCAGGCCGAGCTTGCGGCATACGAGGTCGAACTTCTCCTCCTGCGCCTCCTCGAGTGTGGCGTCGGCCTTGGGGAAGACAGCGCAGGTGTAGGCCATCGACGGGCCGAGGACCCAGCGGTAGAACGTGTTGCTCACGTCGTAGTGGTGCGAGATCGCGTCGTGGTCGCGCTTCTTCGAGTGCCGGAAGCCGCCGAGCCGCACCTCCTCGGGAGGTGTGGGTGGACGGGTCAGCGCGAACGGCGCGAGCGCACGGTAGAGACGCGCCTGCTCCGTGACCGTCGGGCGATGGATGCCGAGCCGCGCGAGGCGGTCGAGCGCGGTGTAGAGGTCGCCGTGGACCTCGAGATCCCCGGTGACGTAGGCGCGCGCCACCCCGAGCTGTCCTGGTGAGCTCATGAGGTGCGACACCGCGCGGGGCGACACGACGTCGATCCGGACGTCGCTGTCCGTGCGGCCGACGTGGCTTCCGTCGTAGGCGGTGAACTCGACGTCGGCGTCGGGACCGACGAACAGCGAGACCACCTCGGCGAGCTTCATCATCGTGATCACCCCTCCTCGTGGCGCGCGGCTAGCCGCGTCCGACGGTCTTGGTCCACATGTCCGGCAGGCGTCGCTGCGGGTCGTAGCCCCCCCGGAGCCGTTCGTACTCCGCGCCTCCGTAGAGCCGCGCGAACTCGTCCCGATCGTAGAACGCCGTGGAGTAGAGCGACTTGTGTCCGCCGAGATCGGTGACGACCTGCTCGATACGCCGGTTCACCCGCCCGTCGAGCGGGTCCACCCCCGGGGGTACGGCCACCGTCGACCAGAACCCGACGTTCACGTACGTCGTCGCGGCGTCGAGCTGGTACAGCGGCCAGCGTGCGGAGGCGTCGCGCTTGCGCAGCGGGCACACCCACACCGGCTCGATGCCGACCTCGCGGTGGAAGAAGTCGAGGAACTCCGGCAGAGCGGCGACCGGCACCTCGATGTCCTGCACGACCTGCTCGCGCGGCGGCTGCCGTCGCGCAGCCGCGAGCCGCGTCGAGAACGACGTACGCCGGTCCAGGGCGACGAGCTTCCAGTAGACGTCGCTGCGCAGCCGGTCCTTCGGCCAGAGCCGGCGCACGAGCGGGTGCTGCGCGCCGAACGCGCGCGAGCACCAGAACCAGTCGGTGTCCCAGCGCCAGAGGTAGTCGTGCGAGGTGAGCACGTCCTCGCGGCGCTGCGGGATCGAGCGGTAGTAGATCTGGTCGCCCGTGTAGTCGCTGGGCTCGTGGTCCGCGGTCTCGGCGTACGACGCGAGCGTGAGGTAGGACTCCGTGCGGGAGAAGACCGTGCCGTCGACGTAGTCCACCCGCCGGCCGTCGTGCTCTCCCGCGGCCACGACCTCCTCGATCGTCGCGGCGAGCCCCGCGGCGTCGCCGCACGGCAGGTGACGCAGCCGGACGTACGGCGTCACCGGCTCGAGCTCGATGCGCAGGCGCAGGGCGTAGCCGAGCGAGCCGTAGGAGTTGGGGAAGCCGTGGAAGAGGTCGGCGTGCTCGTTGGTCGCCGACGCCGTGACGACGCGGCCGTCGCCGGTGAGCACGTCGAGGTCCACGACCGACTCGTGCGGGCAGCCGTTGCGCCAGCTCGCGCTCTCGATCCCGAGCCCGGTGACTGCACCACCCAGGGTGATGGTGCGCAGCTGGGGGACGCACAGCGGCACGAGCCCGTGCGGCAGCGTCGCGGCCACGAGGTCCTCGTAGGTCGTCATCCCGAGCACGTCCGCGGTGCGGTTCGCCTCGTCGACCTCGAGGACGCCGCTGAACGCGGATACGTCGAGCCCGGGCGTCGTCGTCGGGGTCCGCGGGCGGAAGAGGTTGGACGTGCGCTTCGCGAGCCGCACCGGCGATCCCGCCGGGATGGCGGCGTAGCCGGCACGCAGGGCGTCGACGGCAGCGGCGTAGGCCAGGTAGTCGGGCACGGAGGCGACTGCGGTCACGGGCCGACGCTAGCCGCGACCCCGGATCGCGTCAGTCGGATTCCCGGGTTCTGCCCGAGACGCGACCGTTCCGGCGCCTCAGGGGAGCGGGAGCACCTGCAGCCCGACGGCCCAGGTCATGCCCACGACAACGAGCGACAGCAAGGAGATGGCGGCGCGCAGGCCGATCGGGACGTCGGTGCGGTGCGTCAGCTGCAGCGCTCCGAGCGGTGGCACGAGGAGCAGCGTCAGCATGAGGAGCGGCCAGCCGAGCGTGACGTCGCGCCCCACGAGCTCCGGGTCGTAGGGCGGTGGTGTCACCGGGTAGTACGTCGCGCGCCGTGGACCGCCGTCGTGGACGACCGTCGCTGTGTCGTAGGACATGCCACACCCCCGCCCTGGTCCCGCCCTGCACGGAGAGTAGGTCGACGCTCACCGTGCGTTCGAGGCTAGCCCGGTCGGGTGGCGTCACGGTCGCGACGCCGGGGTGAAGTCACCCGGACGGCCGAACCGTCAGACGCGGCGCAGCAGGGTGAGGCCGGTGCCGGAGCCGATGCAGGTCTGCAGCACCAGGTCGGCGTTGACGCTGGGGAGCGAGCCGCTCTGCCGGTGGAGGTGGAGGTGGCCGGTGACGACGTAGGTGCCGGCGGCAGCGCCACCGAGGACCTTCACGGTGCTCCCGGTCGGCACGTAGGCCATCCACTGCCAGCCGCACCAGTTGTGACCGGCGAGCCACAGCGGCGAGTGGGTCCAGAGCACGAGCTTGCAGGAGTCGATCGCCTTCTGCGAGCCGGGGGTGTCGGAGTAGCTCGAGATGACCCGGGCGCCGGCGCTCACGACGTGCGCCGCGGACGCCTTGCGGGCGCTGGCCCGGTGCGTCGTGACCTTCGCCTTCGCCTTCGCCTTGACCGGCGTGGCCGTCCGCGTCGCGACGGTCTTCGTCGCGACGGCGGCGTGCGTCGCCTTCGTCGTGCGCGTGACGACAGCGTCGGCGTAGTGCCCGGCGCTGGAGCGGGTGAGTGCGACGTCCTCGGTGGCCGTCAGGTTCGTGACGACGGCGACGGGCGCTGCCAGGGGGGTCGCCTCGTGCTGGGTCGCGAGCGCCGACACCGTGGACGTGATGCCGAACAGCACGCTGGCCGCAGTGAAGGCCGCGATGCGGTGGAGTCGCCGGTTGCTGGTCACCTGTCATGTCTCGGCGGCCATCCGGGTGAACATGAGGTCTGACAAGGCACCTAGTCCAAACGGGTTACCGCTGAAACGCGTTGCGCCTGTGGTGATGTGGAGCACGACACTTCTGGCCCAACAATGCTCAAGTCGAGTCAAGAACCTGCCGATGAGTCCCATCAGCGAGGGCTGTGGCGCTGCGCGGCCTCGTCGACGAGCGCGCCGTCGCACGGTTCGGGTGTCGGGACCGCGTGTCCTGCGGCAGGCTGGGAGCCGATCCCTTCCGTGACCGACCTCCAGGAGACCGACGTGAACAAGGCCCAGCTGCACGTGCTCACCGACGCCGAGGCGCTGCTCGTCCTCGAGACGGAGAAGTCGGCCCTCGCCGGCCTCGACGAGGACGCGCTGGTCGAGCTGCACACGCGGATCCGTCGCGCTCGCGGCAAGTACGTGGGCCAGTACCGCCGTGGTGCCTCCGCCCGCGTCCGCGACGTCGGCGGCCGCGGCAAGGCGAACGCGCAGAACCAGCGGGCGCGCGACAAGGCCGAGATCTTCGAGGAGTCGCTCTCCCGTGTGAGCACGGCGCTGGCTGCTGCTGCGCGCGCGAGCGCGGCGGAGCTCAAGTCCGAGCGCCTCGAGTCCGCCCGTGCGGCGAAGGCCAACCCGATGGCCGCCGCCCCGGCTGCGGCCGGCGGCAAGGCCGCCGCGCCCTCCGGCTCGCGCGCCAAGACGGCCACGAAGACGCCGGCGACCAAGAAGCGGAACGCGTCGACGCTCGCCACCGGGGCGCGGCGCCAGGCCAAGCGCGACAGCCGCTGACGGCCCTCCCGGTCAGGGCGCCGGGAGAGGCGCCGCCCTGCCGTAGAACCAGCCCTGGCCGTGCACCCAGCCGTGCGAGGCGAGCACTGCTGCCTCGTCCTCGGTCTCGACACCCTCGGCGACGGTGTCGAGGCCCAGGCCGTGGGCCAGCCCGCCCAACGCGCGGGCCAGCTGCTCAGCAGTGCCTTCGGCGTCGCCGATCCCCTGGGTGAACGACCGGTCGAGCTTCATGCCGCTGATCGGCAGGTCGCGCAGGTGGGTGATGGAGGAGTAGCCCGTGCCGAAGTCGTCCATGTACCAGCGCACGCCGACCGCGTCGAGCCGGTCCATCGACGCGCGCACCGCCGCCGTGATGCGCAGCACCGCGGTCTCGGTGATCTCGAGGTGCAGCCGGGAGGGCTCGAGGCCGGCGGCCGTGAGCAGCTCGAGCACGCGGTCGGCGTAGTCGGGCTCGGCGAGGGTGGCCGCCGAGACGTTCACCGCGACGAACAGCGGGTCGTCCGCGGCGGCGAGCGTCGCGACGGCGCGCTCCAGGATCGCGAGGTCGATCTCGGTGATGAGCGAGCTGCGCTCGGCGACGGGCAGGAAGGCGGCCGGCTCGACGATGCTGCCGTCGGGCCGCACCCAGCGCACGAGCGCCTCGTAGCCCACGAGGCCGGAGTCGGCGAGCCGCACGATCGGCTGGAACCACGGGACGAGCTCGCCGTCGCGCAACGCGTCGCGCACGGCGCCGTCGACGAGCAGCCGCCGCTGGGCCTCGTTGGCCAGCTGAGGATCGACGAACTCGGCGCGGTTGCGCCCGTTGGCCTTGGCCTGGCGCATGGCGAGGCTCGCGTCGCGCAGCAGGTCCTCGGCGTCGGCGCTGCGCGTGCCGCTGGCGACGCCGATGCTCACGGTCGGCTCGAGGCGGTGGGCGCCGATGAGGACGAGCCCCTGAGCCGCGAGCCGCACGTGCTCGGCGACGATCGAGGCGTCGGCGCGGTCGGCGAGGTCGGGCACCAGCACGAGGAACTCGTCACCCGTGCCGCGACCGACGAGGTCGTCGTGGTCGACGCACGCGGCGATGCGCGTGGCCAGCACCGCCACCAGGTGGTCGCCCGCCTCGTGGGTGAGGGCCTCGTTGACCGTCTTGAGACCGTCGACACCGACGCACAGGACAGCGACCGACGCGTCGTCCGACGGCAGCCGTTCGAGCAGGTGCTGAAGCCGGGTGATCGTGGCGGACCTCGTGGCGAGGCCGGTCAGCGGGTCGTGCCCGATCGCGTGCTCGAGCTCCACCTGCGCGTGCACCGCCTCCTGGATGTCGCGCAGGGCGATGATCCGGAAGTTCGCGTCGGCCGTCTGCACGCGGTGCACGGTGACGGCCATCCACTGGTGCGTCCCGTCCTCGCGCAGGATCCGCATCCGGCCGTTCAGCCCGGCGCCGGTCTCTGCCTCGAGCAGACCGGCGATCGCGTCCGGGCGGTCGTCGGGGTGGACGAGCTCGGTGGCCACCCGGCCCAGCACGTCGTGGCCGGGCCAGCCGAGCACCGAGGAGATCGACTCCGACGCCCACCTGATGCGGCCGTCGGACCCGATCTGCAGCACGACGTCGGACGCGTTCTCCGAGAGCAGCCGGTAGCGCTCCTCACGGTCGGCGAGCTCGCGCTCGGCCACGACCTGGGCGTCGATGTCGCGCAGGCCCACGACGAGTCCGGCGACGGACCCGGCGTCGTCGGTCGCCCAGCGCGCCGTCGCGGAGAACCACGAGTAGGTGCCGTCGGACCGGCGCAGGCGGAAGTCGACGGCGCGCGGCTGGTCGTCGGACGCCGTGAACGCCTCGGTCACGCGCGCGTGGTCCTCGGAGTGCACGAGCCCGGACTGCAGCCGCCCGACGAGGTCCTCGGGGAGCCATCCGGTGGACTGTGCGATCGACGGCGACACCCAGGTGATGCGACGGTCCTCGTCGAGCAGGTAGACCACGTCGGAGGAGTTCTCGGCGAGCAGGCGATAGCGCTGCTCGCTCTCGGCGATGCGCCGCTGCGCGGAGAAGCGGTCCGTGACGTCGCGCCACGTGAGCGCGATGCCGTCGCCGCAGCGCACGGCACGCAGGTCGGTGCGCCGCATCTCGCCGCGCACCTCGTTGAAGTACGGGAAGTCGTCGAGGATCACCGGCTCACCGGACTCGATGGCCTTGACGTAGAGGCCCATCGGCCCGTGGTCGAGATGGCCCGGCAGCAGCTCGAGCACGGTCCGTCCGAGGAAGTCCTCGCGCCGCACCTGGTTGTACGTCGCTGCCGCGTCATTGGCCTCGACGTACCTCAGGTCGACGAGGGTGCCGTCCGCGTCCCGCACGGCCTCGAGCAGCACGAACGGGTCGAGCAGGCTGTTGAGCGTCGCCTGCAGCCGCTGGCTCGTGGCCTGCGCAGCGTGCGTGGTCTCGACGAGCTCGCGCGTGCCGAGGAGGCGGCGCAGCCCGTAGCCGAGGTCGCGCGCGAGGTCCTCGAGCAGCCCGATCTCGGCGGCGTCGAACGCGGTGGCCTCCGTGGCGTAGACCATGAGCGCACCCTCGACGGCACCGTCGACCCGCACGGGCAGCGCGACGGACGACACGAAGCCGCGGTCGAGCGCGGCCTTGCGCCACAGGTCGAACCCCGGGTGCGTCGCGTGCAGGTGGGCGAAGCGGACCTCGCCGGTGCGGATCGCCTGGCCCGTCGGGCCCCCGCCCGCGGGGTCGTGGGCGTCCCAGGAGAACCGCAGCTCGTCGAGGTAGCCGTCCTCGTAGCCGGCCGAGGCGACGGGCGTCACGGTGCGTCCCGCGTCGTCCTCCTTACGGCCGTACCACGCGAAGTGGTAGCCCCCGTCGCGCACGACCGTGCGGCAGACGTCCTCGATGAGGGTCTGCTCGTCGGGTGCGGTGTTGAGCGCCTTCGTGGCGTGGGAGAGCGTGTTGAGGGCGCGCGTCACGTTGACGACCGCCTGCCGGGCGGCCGCCTCGTCGTCGACGTCCTGGATGGTGCCGATGAGCGCGAGGCCGCCGGCATCTCCAGCGCTGGCTATCGCGCGCAGGTGCAGGCTGCGGCGCACGTCCCCGTCGTCGACCCTGATGCCGAGGTCGAGGATGTCGCCGGGCATCGCGTGGCGCACCTGGCGGGAGAGCTCCGCGACGTCCTCGGGCAGCGCGAGCCGGTCGAACTCCGCCTGCGTGTGCGCCCCCGCGCCGTCGACGCCGATGATCGCCGCCGCCTCCGGCGAGAGCTGGATGACGTGGCTCGTCTGGTCCCACGTGAACCGACCGACCCGGGTCGGGTCGACCGAGGACGGAGTGTCGCTGGCGGAGGCGACCTTGAGGCTGCGGGCGATGTCGGTGATGTCGATGACCGCCCCGATGAGCGGTGCGGCGCTGTCGGACGTCGGCTCGCGGACGCCGTGCATCCAGAGCAGGCGGGGGGACCCGGCCGAGCGGGGCACCCACATCTGCACGTCGAGCGGCTGGCCGGTCGCCTGAGCGGCCCGGGCGCGCAGTCGCACGCTCTCTGCCTGCGCGGGGGAGATCTCGGCGAGGAAGTCCTGCTCGGGGCGGCGCGTGCGCGGGGGCGGCCAGCCGCGCAGCCGCGGCCCCATCGGGTCGGTGCTGATGGTGCCGGCGAGGGTGTCCCACTCGAAGGACGTGAGCCCGGTCGTGCTCAGGGTGGTGGAGGGCAGGGCGCCCGTCGGGACAGTGGAAGGCAGGGCGGAGCCGCCTTGGCGCGGGACCGTCTCGGGGGAGATCTCGCCCGTGGACGTCACGCTGTCACGGTAGGCACGCGGTCGGGGGGATGCACGGTCGAGGAGAGCCTCCCGAGAGGTTCCGGGCGGGTCCGCGTCAGACGTTGCGGCGGTACTGGCCGCCGACCTCGAAGAACGCGTCGGTGATCTGCCCGAGCGAGCAGGTGCGCGTCGCGTCCATGAGCGCGGCGAACAGGTTGTCGCCCTCGGTGGCGGCGCGGCGGAGCCGCTCGAGCGCGGCCGGCGCCTCGGCGCGGTGGCGCTCCTGGAACTCGGCGACCCGGCGCAGCTGGGACTGCTTCTCCTCCTCCGTGCCGCGCGCGAGCTCCACCGAGTGGGGCACGTCGCTGCCCTGCGGCGCGACGAACGTGTTGACGCCGACGATCGGCAGCGAGCCGTCGTGCTTGCGGTGCTCGTAGGTCATCGACTCGTCCTGGATGCGGCCGCGCTGGTAGCCGGTCTCCATCGCGCCGAGGACGCCGCCGCGGTCGGCGATGCGCTCGAACTCCGCGAGGACGGCCTCCTCCACGAGGTCCGTGAGCTGGTCGACGACGAACGAGCCCTGCAGCGGGTTCTCGTTGGCCGACAGTCCCCACTCCTTGTCGATGATCAGCTGGATCGCGAGGGCACGGCGTACCGACTCGGCGGAGGGAGTCGTCACGGCTTCGTCGTAGGCGTTGGTGTGCAGCGAGTTGGCGTTGTCGTCGAGGGCGCACAGCGCCTGCAGCGTGGTGCGGATGTCGTTGAAGTCCATCTCCTGCGCGTGCAGCGAGCGGCCGCTCGTCTGCACGTGGTACTTCAGCTTCTGCGCCCGCTCGTCGGCGCCGTACCTCTGCTTCATGGCGATCGCCCAGATCCGCCGGGCCACGCGGCCGATGACCGTGTACTCCGCGTCCATCCCGTTGGAGAAGAAGAAGGACAGGTTCGGCGCGAAGTCGTCGACCGCCATGCCGCGTGCGAGGTAGGCCTCGACGTAGGTGAAGCCGTTGGCGAGGGTGAACGCGAGCTGGCTGATCGGGTTCGCCCCGGCCTCGGCGATGTGATAGCCGCTGATCGAGACGGAGTAGAAGTTGCGGACGTCGTGGTCGATGAACCACTGCTGGATGTCGGCCATCGCGCGCAGCGAGAACTCGGTCGAGAAGATGCACGTGTTCTGGCCCTGGTCCTCCTTGAGGATGTCGGCCTGCACCGTGCCGCGCACGGTCGAGACGGTGCGCGCGCTGATCTCCTCGAGCTCCGCGGCGTCGGGGTCGCGGCCCTCGTCGGCGCGGAAGCGCTCGACCTGCTGGTCGATCGCGGCGTTGAAGAACATCGCGAGGACGGTCGGCGCGGGACCGTTGATCGTCATCGACACCGACGTCGTCGGCGAGCAGAGGTCGAACCCGGAGTAGAGGTCGCGCACGTCGTCCAGCGTGGCCACCGAGACACCGGACGTGCCGACCTTGCCGTACACGTCGGGAGCAGGTGCTGGGTCGCGGCCGTAGAGGGTCACCGAGTCGAACGCCGTCGACAGCCGGGTGGCCGGCTGACCCGCCGAGAGCAGGTGGAAACGGCGGTTCGTGCGCGCGGGGTCGCCCTCCCCGGCGAACATCCGGGCAGGCGCCTCACCCTCGCGCTTGAACGGGAAGACGCCCGCGGTGAACGGGAACGAGCCGGGCAGGTTCTCCGCGCGCAGGAAGCGCAGGAGCGTCGCGTCGTCGTCGTCGCGCGGGAGGGCCACGCGGGGGACGCGCGAGCCGGAGAGGGTGGTGCGGGTCAACGGCGTGTGGACCTCGCGACCGCGTACGACGTAGACCTGCTCGTCGCCGTCGTAGGAGGCGCGGACCTGCGGCCACGACTCGAGCTGGGCACCCGCTCCCGGGTCGAGCGCGGCGTCGGTCGACTCCACGAGCGAGGACACGGCGTTCGCGGCGTCGTGCTCGCCCTCGTCGACGAGCAGCTCGCGGGTGGCACGCAGCTGCTGGCGGCGACGCGCCAGCGCGGCCTGGCGCTCGGTCTCGGCGTGGTAGCCCCGCACTGTCTCGGCGACCTCGGCGAGGTAGCGCTCGCGGCCGCGCGGCAGGACGGAGGTGAGCTTCGTCGACGCCTTCACCGACACAGCGGCGAGGACGCCGTCGAACGCGGGGAGGCCCTTGTCGCGCAGGAGGTCGCGCACGTGCTGGTAGAGCGCGGTCACGCCGTCGTCGTCGAACCGGGCCGCGCTCGTGCCGAAGACGGGCATGTCCTCCCACGGCGTCCCGAACGCCTCACGGTTGCGCACGAGCTGGCGCGCCACGTCGCGGCGCGCGTCCTCGGCGCCACGACGCTCGTACTTGTTGATGGCGACGACGTCGGCGAAGTCGAGCATGTCGATCTTCTCGAGCTGCGACGCCGAGCCGAACTCCGGCGTCATGACGTAGAGCGACACGTCGGCGTGCGTGGTGATCGCGGCATCGCCCTGGCCGATGCCGGGCGTCTCGACGATCACGAGGTCGTAGCCGGCCGCGATGCACGCCGCGGTGATGTCGTCGAGCGCCGCGGGCACCACGGCGCCGGCCTCGCGCGTGGCAAGCGACCGGAAGAAGACGACGTCCGGGTCGATGCTGTTCATCCGGATCCGGTCGCCGAGCAGTGCGCCCCCGCCGCGACGGCGGGTCGGGTCGATGGCGAGCACGGCGACGCGCACCTTGTCCTGGCTGTCGCGGCGCAGCCGGCGTACGAGCTCGTCGGTGAGCGACGACTTGCCGGACCCGCCCGTGCCGGTGATGCCGAGGACCGGCACGTGGCGCCCGGCCGCGGCCTCGCGCACGGCGGCGGCCAGCGCGGGGTCGGCGCCGGCCTCGAGGACCGTCATGGCGCGGGCGAGCGCGGACTGCGACCCGGAGCGCAGCGCCGCGAGGTCGACGGTGCTGCCCGCGAGGTCGACGTCGCACGCCACGACGAGCTCGTTGATCATCCCCGGCAGACCGAGCCGCTGACCGTCCGCCGGGGAGAAGATGCGTACGCCGACGGCCGCCAGCGCGTCGATCTCCTCGGGGACGATCACGCCGCCGCCGCCGCCGAACACCTGCACGTGACCCGCGCCGCGCTCGGCGAGCCGCTCGACGAGGTAGGTGAAGTACTCGACGTGGCCGCCCTGGTACGACGACAGCGCGATGCCCTGAACGTCCTCCTGCAGCGCCGCGGTGACGACGTCGTCGACGCTGCGGTCGTGCCCGAGGTGGACCACCTCGGCGCCCTGGCTCTGCAGCATCCGCCGCATGATGTTGATGGCGGCGTCGTGGCCGTCGAAGAGGCTCGCCGCCGTCACGAAGCGGACCGGGTGGACCGGCACGTGCAGGTGTGCGCTCATGTGGGGCTCCTGACGGGGGAGGGCGTTCGAGAAATAGTAGGACATCCGACTATCTGATGACCATAGAGCGTCCGATCCTCGCTAGGATGGCCTGCGTGCCCGAGCCCACGCCGCGCCTCGCCGCGGACCCGATCGCCGAGGCGCACCGGCAGTGGGTCGAGCACGGGTGGGCCGACGCCGCCGACGGGATGGCGGCGATCACCTCGCTCATGCGGGCCCACCAGATCGCGCTGTCGCGGGTCGAGGCGGTCCTCAAGCCGTTCGAGGTGACCTTCGCGCGCTACGAGGTGCTCATGCTGCTGTTCCTGAGCCGGCGGCGGTCGCTGCCGATGCGCACGATCGGGTCGCGCCTGCAGGTGCACCAGACCAGCGTCACCAACGCCGTCGACCGGCTGGAGACGGCCGGGCTCGTCGCCCGCAGCCCGCACCCGACGGACCGTCGCGCCACCCTCGTGGAGCTGACCCCTGCGGGCACCGACATCGCCGAGCGGGCCACGGCGGCCCTCAACGCCGGGGTCTTCGCGGACCCCGGGCTGAGCCCGAGCTCGGTCGCCTCGCTCGTCGCGGTGCTGCGCCGGATGCGTCGCGACGCCGGTGACTTCTGACCCCGGCGCGGGTGCGCCGGCAGTGCGTCGGATCTCACGTCACGAAGGCGACGCAAGACCTGCGTGACCCGCTGGCGCGACGTACTCTCCGAGGGTCGACGGGGTGTCGTCACGGGACGGAGCGGGGTGGTCGCGGTGACCGGTCGTAGGCCCGTGGGCGCGGTCGACAACATCTGGCTCAACATGGACCGGCCGAACAACCTCATGGTGATCGACTCGATCATGTGGTTCGACGGCTCGGTCGACTGGGACCGGTTCCAGGCCGTGCTCCTGCGGCGCATCGTCGACCACTACCCGGTCTTCCGGCAGCGGCTCGCCGATCCCGGGCTCGGGCTCAACGGGCAGCACTGGGAGGACGACCCCGAGTTCGACCTCGCCGACCACCTGCACCGCATCGAGCTGCCCGCACCCGGCGGCCAGGGCGAGCTCGCGGCACTGGTCGAGCAGCGGATGTCGGTCCCGTTCGACCGCAACCACGCGCTCTGGGAGTTCCTGCTCGTCGACGGCTTCGAGGGCCACTCCGCGGTCGTCGGGCGCTTCCACCACGCGCTCGCCGACGGCATGGCGCTGGCCGAGGTGCTGCTGCGGCTGACCGACTCCACGCCGGACGGCGACCTCGACGACTCGGCCTATCCCGATGCGGCCGAGCGCGGGCCCTCCTCGCGCAACGGCTTCACGCTGCCTGGCGGACTCGAGCTGCCGTCGGTGCCCGGCCTCGGCGCCACGACCGGCTTCGTCTCCGACCTCGTACGCCGGGTCCGCCCGTCGCTCGTGATGGACGCGCTCACCCTCGCGCAGCAGACGACCCACATCGCCGACAAGCTCGTCCTCGGCTCGGTGCCCGACTCGCCGCTGACCGGCACCCCCGGCATCGACAAGCGCGCGGTGTGGTCGCACCCGCGTCCGCTCGACGACGTGAAGCGCATCGCGAAGCTCTCGGGTGCGACCGTCAACGACGTGCTCGTCGGGGCGATCACCGGTGCGGTGACGGAATACCTCCTCCACCACGGCGACGAGCCGCGCGACGTCACGACGATGGTGCCGATCAACCTGCGGCCGCCGGGCGTCCCGCTGCCGCGCGAGCTGGGCAACCGCTTCGCGCTGGTGATGCTGCCGCTGCCGAGCGCCACGCGCGCGCCGCTGGCCCGGCTCGCCGAGGTCAAGCGCCGGATGGACAGCATCAAGCGCTCGCCCGAGGCGGTCATCACCTTCAGCCTCATCAACGCGATCGGGCTCACGCACCCGCGGATCGAGGAGCCCTTGGTGAGCTTCTTCTCCGGCAAGGCGATCGGCGTCACGACCAACGTCATGGGTCCCACGAGCGACCGCTGGGTCGCCGGCGCCCACCTCGAGGGCGTCCTCGGCTGGGTTCCCGGCTCGGGCAAGCAGACCCTCGGCGTCTGCATCTTCAGCTACAACCGCACCGTGCGCGTCGGCTTCAAGACCGACGCGACGATCGTGCCGGACCCGGAGCGGCTCGTCGCGACGTTCGACGAGGAGCTCGACGAGCTCGCCCGCATGGCGAAGGCGTTCTAGCCCGTCGTCCGCGGCTCACGCGGAGGACGGGTCCTGCAGAGAGGGAGGCCACCGTGCCCACCGACGAGGCCAGCCGGACCGTGACCGTGACGGCGCCCTTCGACACCGTGCTGGCGACGATCCGCGATGTTGCGCACGAGCCCGACTGGGTCGAGGAGATCCGTGCGGTCGAGGTGCTGGAGAGCGACGCCGACGGCCTGGCGCTGAAGGCGCACCTGACGGCTGCGGCTCCCGTCGGCACCGACGAGTACACGCTGGCCTACACGCACCGCGACGACGGGCTCAGCTGGTCGTTGGTCTCCGGGAAGCTGCAGACCGGCCAGGACGCGTCGTACACCCTGAGGGCGGTCGACGACGCGCACACGGAGGTGACGTTCGACCTGAAGATCAGCCACAACCTGCCGCTGCCTGGCTTCCTGCGCCGCAAGGTGATCGGCGACCTCGCGAGCAACCGCGTGAAGGGCCTCACCAAGCACGTCGAGACCGCGAGTACCTGACGTATCTGTCGCGCAGCGGCACCTGGGAGCAGCAGTTGCGTCAGGTACTCGGGTCAGAGGGCTGAGCCGACTCTCAGGCCGTCGAGGACGGCTTCCTCGGCGGTGCGGGGGCTGAGGCAGTCGCCGACGCCGTGCACCTCGACGTCTCCGCGCTCCTCGAGCTCGCGGAGGAGCGCGTCGACCGGGTCGTGACCGGTCGCGAGGACGAGGGCCGCCGCCTCGAGCATCACGGGCTCGCCGGTGAGGACGTGCTGGAGGTAGACGGTGTCGTCGTCGACGCCGTACGGGCGCACGAAGGGCACGATCGTGACGCCGCGACGCAGCGCCTCGGCCGTCATCTCGTCGCGGACGTACTGCATGAGCGACTGGCCGGCGTGCGGGCCGTTGGCCGCGAGGGTCACCCGCCGGCCGCGCTGGGCGAGCGCGACCGCCGTGCCGAGCCCGATCCAGTCACCACGCCAGTCGGCCACGACGACGCGACCGCTCGGGACCTCGGCTCCGTCGAGGACCTCCCACGCCTGGAGCACCGGCAGCTCGCCCTCGACCGCGAGGTCGGGGTGGCGTGGCCGGGCACCCGTGGCGACGACCACGACGTCGGGCGCCGCCGCGTGGACGGTCTCGACCGTCACGGTCGAGCGCGTCCGGATCTCCACGCCGGCGCTGCGCGCCTCGTGCTCGAGGTTCGTCACGATCCCGCCGAACTCCGCGCGACCGGGGATCTTCTCGGCCCGCAGCGCCTGGCCGCCGACGCGTGCGGCCGCCTCGTGCAGGACCACGTGGTGGCCGCGCTGCGCCGCGACGGCAGCGGCCTTGAGCCCGCCTGGCCCACCACCGACGACGAGGACGCGGCGGCTCGTGGCGGCCGGCGTGGTGATGCCGTAGGTGAGCTCGCGACCGGTCTCGGGGTGCTGGATGCAGGAGATCGGCACGGCGGCGAGGTAGTGGCCGATGCACGCCTGGTTGCAGGCGATGCAGGCGCGGATGTCGTCGGTGCGACCGTCCTTCGCCTTGGCCGGCATGAGCGGGTCGCAGATCAGTGCGCGGGTCATCACGGTCGCGTCGGCCTGGCCCGCGGCGAGGATCGCCTCGGCCTCCTGCGGCTGGTTGATCCTCCCGGCGACCATGACGGGCACGGAGACGCGCCTCTTCGCCTCGGCCGCACGCGGGGCGACGTAGGCCGCGGGGTGGTGCATCGACGGCACGATGTGGTGCGAGCCGGAGTACGACGACGACGAGCCGCTCACCACGCTGACGTAGTCGACGAGCCCGTCGGCGTCGAGCGCCGAGAGCGCGTCGAGCGCGACGTCGGGCTCGAGACCGTCGAAGCTCTCGTCGTCGATCGAGATCCGCAGCCCCACGGCGAGTCCGGGACCCGCCCCCGCGCGGGTGGCCACGAGGACGTCGCGCAGGAACCGCAGGCGTCGCGCGGAGTCGCCGCCGTAGTCGTCGTCGCGGCGGTTCGTCTGCGGGTTGAGGAACTGCGCGGGGAGGTAGCCGTGGCTCGCGACGACCTCGACGCCGTCGAGGCCAGCGCGGCGCATCCGGTCGGCCGCGTCGCCGAACGCCGCCACGATGCGCCGGATCCGCGCAGCGTCGAGGGCGCGGGGTGCCGCGAGGAAGCGCTCGTTGGGCACGGCCGACGGCGCGACCGTGACGGGCAGCGTGCCGTCGGGCAGCCGGTGCGTCTCGCGGCCGCCGTGGTGCAGCTGCGCGAAGACCGTCGTGCCGCGCGCGTGCAGCTCGTCGGCGAGCCGGGCGAAGCCGGGCACGCAGTCCTCGTTCCAGGCCTGCAGAACGCCCCCGCCCGAGCGCTCCTCGGGATCGACGTCGGCGACCTGCGTGACGACGAGGCCGACGCCTCCGTCGGCCCGCGCCACGTGGTAGGCGATGAGCGCGTCGTTGACCACACCGGAGTCGACCAGGATCGTGTCATGGCCCGAGGACACGACTCGATTGCGGATCGTCACGGGCCCGACGGCCAACGGCGAGAACAGGTTCGGGAACATCGCGGTCACCCTCCCACACGGCGGTGCGATACGCCGGGCGCGCCCGGCCGTCGAGGTGGGAGCATCGGGTCATGGCTTCGTCGCGCTGGTCCATCCGCTCGGAGAGCTCGATCCTGTCCATCGCCAGCACCGGCCCGATCGGGTCGATCGGGTCGGTCGGCTCGATCCTGTCCGTCGCCTCGCTCGGGTCCGCGATGTCGTGGCGCTCGCGCGGCGGCGTGATGGTCGCCGACCACCGCAGGTCCTAGCCGCTGTGGACCTCGGACCCGGTGCGGACGACGAGCTCGATCCCGAGGACCTCGACGACATCCGCGCACGTGTCGTGCTGCCCGTGGTGACCAGCCTGCTCACCGGTGACGAGCTGGTCTCCGTCGACGTCGTACGCCGCCACCCGAGACCTCCGCTGACGGAGGCCGACCTGTCCCACGGCACGGGCGTCTACTTCTCGGTCCTCGACGTGCAGCTGGGACCGGACGCTGTCGACGAGGCGGACCACGCAGCGCCGGCTGCCGGCGAGAGCGCCGAGGTGTGGGTCGTGCTCGAGGCGCGCGGTGACGAGCACGCCGAGTGGCTCGTGCACTCGCCGTCCTACGGGCCGGACGAACCGACGCTGGGCCAGGTGGCGTGGCAGCTGGCCGACCAGCTGGCCGACTGGGTGTGCGAGACGCGCTTCGGCTGGGGTCAGCTCCGCGAGCCGGAGCTCACCATCCCGAAGCGCAACGCCTCCGGCCGCTACTCGCCCTCGTAGCCGATGAGCCAGTGGACGCCGTAGCGGTCCACGACCTGTCCGTCTGCCGCGCCCCAGGGACGCTCCTGCAGCTCGTCGACGACGCGACCGCCGTCGGACAAGGCGACGAACCACGTGCGCAAGGTGGCGGGATCGGCCGTGCCGAGCAGCGCCAGCATGAGCCCCTCGGTGCGCAGCGCAGGCTCGCCACCTGCCACGTCCGCGGCGAAGAGCGCGAC
>Ga0302299_10000329_pt1 | contig 25052 bp, 30 predicted proteins | sample III_Fen_N3_4_FD_198795 | JGI IMG/M metagenome (GOLD analysis project Ga0302299, IMG submission 198795) | Peat permafrost microbial communities from Stordalen Mire near Abisko, Sweden - III_Fen_N3_4 | ecosystem: Environmental > Terrestrial > Soil > Wetlands > Permafrost | place: Sweden: Abisko...
GTCGGAGAGCTGCACGATCTCACCGGCGGAGTGCATGTAGCGGAGCGGCACGCAGACGATGCCGCAGGCGACTCCCGCCCCGGTCGTGAAGACGTCGTCGGCGTCCGTGTGCGTGGCCTGGCCCGCCTCGATCGCCACCGTGATCCCGGCCTCGGCTGCGACGGCGAGGAGGCCGTCGCCGACGATCGGGCTGACGACCGGGCCGCGGAAGACCGTCGGCCCACCGCCGAGGCGGACGCCGCCGCCCCACGGCTCCATTCCCGGCGCATCGCCCGCATAGGTCACCTCGAGGACGATCGCGACCTCGGGGCGTAGATGCTCGGCGGCGAGGCGGGCACCACCGTGGGTGCCCGTCTCCTCCTGCCCCGAGACGGCGAGCGCCACGTCCCAGGCGGGTGGGTCTGCGGCGAGGCGCCGGAGGACGTCGAGCGCCGCGAAGACACCGATCCGGTCGTCGAGCGCGGCCGAGAGCACGCGCCCGTTCGGCAGCGCCAGCGGCGGCCCGTCGAGCACGATCGGGTCGCCCGGCCGCACGAGCGCGAGCGCCTCGTCCTTCCCTGTCGCGCCGATGTCGATCCGGAGCACCTCCCAGGAGAGCTCGCCGTCCGGGAGCGCGACCGCGACGCCTCTGACCTCGCCGGCCCGGGTGTCGATCCTGACGCGCTGGCCCCGGGCCGCCGCCGGGCTCCAGTTGGCGAGCTTCGCAACCGAGAGCAGCCCGTCGTCACCTGCGTCCCGCACCACCATCCCGACCTGGTCCGCGTGCGCGAAGAGGGCGAGCATCCTGTCGCCGTCCGCCGTTCCCCGCACGATCGCGGTCGTGGCGCCGAGCACGTCCGCACGAACCTCGGCACCCATCGCCTCGGCCTCCCGGCGCACGACCGCCTGGACCGCGTCCTCGTAGCCCGAGGCCCCGTGAGCGCGCACGAGCTCGGCCAGAAGAATCGGGACGTCCGCGTTCGTGCTCAGGCCGCCGCCACCTCGGCGAGATATGCGTCGGCCTTGTCCGGATCCATGAACCAGTCGTAGAACTCGGGCGGATTGTCGAAGCCGTTGGCGAACCGGTGCGCGACCGCGGGGAACTGGCCGGCCGCGCCGAGCAGGTTGAGGACGTGCGGCGGGGGCGGCAGCAGCAGCGCGTTCGTCCACCCCACGACCTTCTCGGCGTACGCCCACAGCCGCTCGAACGTCTCCTGCATCCAGATCGCGTCGAACGGCCCCTCCCCGCGCTCGATGATCGACTGCAGGTAGACGGCCGCGCCCTTGGACGCGTTGTTCGAGCCCTGCCCGGTGATCGGGTCGTTGAGGAGGACGGCGTCGGCCATCCCGAGCACCGGCCGGCCGGAGGGAAGCAGCCCGACCGGCTTCCGCACGGTGGGAGCGAAGCGTCCGGCGAGGATGCCGAGGTCGTCGGTCAACTCGACCGCGCGGCAACGCTCGGCCTCCCACGGCATGAAGGTCTCGAGAATCCACTTCGACTTCGCGAGATGCTCGGCGGGGGTCGAGACATCGCCCCAGCAGTCCATCGGCCCGCCGGGAACGCCCTCGAAGACCATGATCTCGCAAGGCCCGGAGGTGGTCAGCGCCGGGAAGACGAAGTACTCCCCCACGCCCGGGACGAGGTTGAAGCAGACGGCGGAGAACTCCGGCCGCGGCGTCATCCCCGTGACGTAGGTCAGCGCGAGGGCGCGCATCGGCTGGTCGAACTGCGATCGCACGGCGTCGCGCTCGAAGAACCGGGCGATCTCGCCCTTGCCCGCGGCCACGACGACGAGATCGCTCTCGGCGGCGTACCGCTCCAGGTCGTCGAGACCCGCCTCGTGGAAGACGAGCTCACCACCGCTCGCCGCGAAGTGCTCCATGAAGCGCGGGAACTTCACGCGCTGGTCGACCGACTGGGCGATGCGATCGAGCCTGGCGCCCCAGTCGATCACCTTGGCGCCGGGAATCTCGGGGTGCGGGACGGCGAGCGCGATGCCCTCGACGGGCGGGCACGTGTCCTCCCAGAAGTCGAGGCCGACCGCGCGCTCGTGGTCGAGCGCGTTCGCGAACATGCACTGGCTCGACGTCACGCGGCCGTCGCGAATCTGCTCGGGCGTGCGATCGGACACGACCGTCACGTCGTAACCGCTCTGCAGCAGGCCGACGCCGAGCTGGAGCCCGGACTGGCCGCCGCCGATGATCGTGATCTTCGCCATGGTTTCTCTCCTTCGGAAACGGTGTCGGGGACGAGACTGGAGTCTCCGACCTACATCAATTGGGGAATGGCGGGAACAGCCCCCTCGGGGCCCATCGCCGAGTAGCCGCCGTCGACGGCCCACACGGCTCCGGTGACGAAGCTCGCGTCGTCCGAGAGCAGGAAGGCGACGACGTGGGCCACCTCTTCGGGGTCGCCGACCCGGCCGAGCAGGTGGAACGGCGCCGCGACCCGGTCGGTCCTGGCGCGGTCGTCGCCGGTGAGCTCGACCATGATCTTCGACCACGTCCACCCCGGCGAGACGGCGTTGACGCGGATGCCGTCGGCGGCGAGGTCCATCGCCATGTTGCGCGTCAGCTGGACGATCGCGGCCTTGCTGACCGGGTAGAGCCAGCGTCCCGTCTGCGCGACGTCGGCCGAGATCGAGGCGAAGTTCACTACCGCGCCGCCGGCAGACGCCTTCAGGTGCGGGTGCGCAGCCTGTGCCATCGCGACCGCACTGACGACGTTGACGTCGAGCGCCGCGAGCCAGTCGGCCCGCGGCGAGGCGAACCCCTCGTCGAGGTAGGAGCACGCAAGGTTGACGAGCGAGTGGATCCCGCCGAACCGTTCGACCGTGGCCGCCACGAAGGACGCGATCTCGTCGTCTCGCGTGATATCGGTATGCCTGAAGAGGGCGAGGTCTCCCAGCTCGGCAGCGAGCGCCTCCCCCGGCCCCGTGTCGATGTCTGCGATTGCGACGGACATGCCGTGCCCGTGCAGCTCGCGCACGACCGCCTGCCCGATCAGCGTCGAGCCACCGGTGACAACCGCCGTCTTCCCTCTCAGGCCGTTCATCGACACCTCCGAGATGCGCATGGGTTGCACCATGACTCTACGGCGTTCGTGCCCGTCCCGTTGCGCGGAGGCGCCTGACCGGACGGGTCAGGGCAGGGCCGGTCGAACTCCGGCCCGGAACGTCGTACACTGGTGTGCGATGCCTCCCGTCTCCGAGTACATGGCCGGTGACCTGCTCACCGTCGAGCCGGGGACGCCGCTGGTCGGGGCGGTACAGGAGATGAACGCCCGCGGGGTCGGCGCGGCGCTCGTGCTCGAGGGCGACCGCCTCGTCGGCGTGTTCACCGAGCGGGACGTCCTGCGCGCGGTCGGGCGGGGTCTCACGGCCGAGGGGGTCGTCGGAGACTTCATGACCCGGGGCCCGGAGACGATCGAGCCGGACGAGACCGCCGAGCACGCCGCGGTGCTGATGATCCACGGTGGCTTCCGCCACCTCCCCGTCGTCGCCGCGGGCAAGGTCGTCGGGATCCTCTCGATCCGCGACCTGATGCGGGCCGTTCTCGACGACGCCGCGCCGCGCGGCGTCTAGCCCGCTCGTTCCTCGTCCCCCGGAGCCACCTTGCCCCGACGGGAGAGCTGCCTGTAGGCTCACACCGATGTTCGCCGCACCGTCCAGCACCTCGTGGCGCCACAGGCGATGCGGGAGCGTGCGCTAGAGCGCGACGACAACCCCACCTCGCCACCCAAGGCCTCTGCGGAGGCCTTTTTCGTTTCGCGGAGGGGCATCCAGTCACACCGACGACATGACGACCACGATCAACACCGACCTCCTCACACCGCTCGCGGCCTACCTGCGCCTTCGGGACGCGGGAACCGCGAGCTTCATCCTCGAGTCCGTCGAGCGCGGCAGGCTGGGCCGGAACTCGTGGATGGGCGCCGGCTCCCGCATCGTCGACTTCGACGAGGCGGCCGGGCTCGGCCTGCCGATCGTCGGCTACCTGGCCTACGACCACGTCGCCCGGCTCGAGCCCACGGTGCCGCTGCCCGCGGAAGGCCGTGGCTTCCCCGAGAGCCGCCTCGTCGTCTGCGAGACCCTCGTGCGCTTCGACCACGGTGCCGGCACCGCGGAGGTGCTCGCCGGCGACGCCGAGGAGATCGCGGGTCGGCTCGAGGCGGGCATCGCCTGGCGGCGGGAGCCCCGCGGTGCCGCGGGGCCGATCCGCCGCTCTCCCGACCGGGCCCGCTACATGGAGATGGTCGAGGACGTGAAGGAGCACATCGTGGCGGGGGACGTCTTCCAGTGCGTGCCCTCGCAGCGGGCCGAGCGCCCGACCTCTGCCTCTCCTCTCGAGATCTACCGGGCCCTCCGGCGCGTGAACCCGTCGCCGTACCTCTTCCTGCTCGAGCTCGACGGGATCGCGCTCGTCGGCTCCTCGCCCGAACGGCTCGTGGCCTGCGAGAACGGCCGCGCCAGCCTCTGCCCGATCGCGGGCACGACCGAGCCGACGGAGGGTGACGCCGAGCGCCTCCTCTCCTCGGAGAAGGACCGCGCCGAGCACGTCATGCTCGTCGACCTCGGTCGCAACGACCTCTCGCGCGTCTGCAAGGCGGGCACCGTCCACGTGGCCCGCGACATGGAGGTCGAGCGGTTCTCGCACGTGTCGCACCTCGTCTCGGAGGTCGTCGGCGAGCTGCGGAACGGCATCACGCCCTTCGAGGTGCTGCGCGCCTGCTTCCCGGCCGGCACCGTCAGCGGCGCTCCGAAGGTGCGTGCGATGCAGCTCATCTCGGAGCTCGAGGGGTTTCGCCGTGGCCCGTACGGCGGCGCCGTGCTGTACTCCCTCCCGGATGGGACGATGGACGCCTGTATCGCGTTGCGCACGATGGTGATCGCCGAGGGCGTCTCGTACCTGCAGGCCGGCGCCGGCGTCGTCGCCGACTCCGATCCCGCGGCCGAGCACGAGGAGTGCCTCAGGAAGCTCGCCGCGCTCGAGGCCGCGATCGACCTGGCAGAGGCGGAGCTCTCCCCATGAGGCTGCTGATGATCGACAACTACGACTCGTTCACCTACAACCTCGTGCACCTGTTCGAGGAGCTCGGGGCCGAGGTCGTGACGGTGCGCAACGACGCGATCACGGTCGCCGAGGCCCGGGCGGGCGGCTTCGACCGGCTCGTCGTCTCCCCCGGCCCCGGCCGCCCCGAGAGCGCCGGCGTCTCGATCGAGCTGATCCGCGCGCTCGGCCCGACCGTGCCGACGCTCGGCGTCTGCCTCGGGCACCAGGCCATCGTCGAGGCGTTCGGCGGCACGGTGGGCCGGGCACGGGCGCTCCTGCACGGGAAGTCGAGCACGATCGTCCACGACGGCAAGGGCGTCTACGAGGGCCTGCCGGCCGACGTCGAGGTCGGCCGCTACCACTCCCTCGCCGCGACGGAGGTACCGGCGGAGCTCGCCGTCACCTCACACACGCCCGACGGCGAGGTGATGGGTGTCCGGCACCACGGGCTGCCGATCGAAGGTGTCCAGTTCCACCCCGAGAGTGTGCTGACCCCGCTCGGGCCGGCCATGGCGAGGAACTTCCTCCGGTGATCGTCGGTCCCGCGATCCAGCTGCTGCTCGACGGGCACCACCTCTCCCGCGAGGACGCGCACGAGCTGATGGGCTCGATCATGGACGGTGAGGCGACGCCGGCCCAGATCGCCGGGTTCCTCGTCGCCCTGCGCACGAAGGGCGAGACCGCCGACGAGATCGCGGGCTTCGCCGAGGCGATGCGCGAGCACGTCGTGCCGGTGACGCCGCGGCGCTCGCCGGTCGTCGACATCGTCGGCACGGGCGGCGACGGCGCCCGCACGTTCAACATCTCCACGGCGGCGGCGCTCGTGGCGGCAGCCGCCGGCGCGGCGGTGGCGAAGCACGGCAACCGCGCCGCGAGCTCGGCTGCGGGCTCCGCCGACGTGCTCGAGGCTCTCGGCATCGGGCTCGAGCAGCCACCCGACCGGATCGCGCTCTCGATCGACGAGCTCGGCTTCGGCTTCATGTTCGCCCGTGCCCACCACCCGGCGATGCGCTTCGTCGCGCCCGTGCGCGAGGAGATCGGCATTCGCACCGTCTTCAACGTCCTCGGCCCCCTCGCGAACCCGGCAGGTGCCCGCGACGGCGTCTTCGGCGTCTACTCGGCCGACCTCGCGCCCGTCTACGCCGAAGCGCTCGCCGAGCTCGGCGCCCGCCACGCCTTCGTCGTGCACGGATCGGGCGGCATCGACGAGCTCTCCCCCTCCGGGCCGAGCCTCGTCGTCGAGGTCGTGGACGGAGACGTGCGCGAGTGGGAGCTCGACCCACGCGATCTCGGCATCGAGCCCACCGGGCCCGACACGCTCCGCGGGGGCTCGGCCGTCGAGAATGCCGCCATCCTGCGTGCCGTGCTCGGCGGTGAGCCGGGCGGGAGGCGCGACGCCGTCCTCCTGAACGCTGCCGGCGCCCTCGTCGCGGCGGGGCTCGCCGACGACTTCGTCGAGGCGCTCGCCCTCGGGGCCGAGACGATCGACTCCGGCGCCGCGTCGAGCCGGCTCGACGCGCTCGTCGTGTTCAGCGCCGAGGAGCCCGACTGATGGGACGCTTCGACGACGCGCTCGCCCGGCCCGGCCTCGGCGCGATCGCCGAGATCAAGAGGCGCTCGCCCTCGGCGGGCGACCTGCGGCCCGACGCCGACCCGGCCCTGATCGCCCCAGCCTACGCCGCCGCCGGGGCCGCCGCGATCTCGGTGCTCGTGGACGAGCGCTTCGGCGGCACCTGGGACGACCTGCGCGCCGCCCGCGCCGCGACCTCGGCACCGCTCCTCGCCAAGGGCTTCTTCTCGACCGACGAGCATCTCCGCACCGCCAGGCAGGCGGGCGCCGACGCCGCTCTCCTCCTGCTCCGCGACCTGGACGACGGCGAGACGGCAAGGCTGCTGGAGGTGGCGGAGAGCCTCGGGCTCGACACGCTCGTCGAGGCGCACGACGCCGCCGAGCTCGACCGCGGCATCGCGCTCGGCGCACGGGTGCTCGGCGTGAACGCACGCGACCTGGCGACGTTCGCGATCGATCGCCGGGCGCAGCTCGAGCTCGTGGCGAGGATCCCCGCCGGCCGGATCGTGATCGCCGAGAGCGGCATCGAGACGCGCGCGCAGGGAGCGGCGGCCGAGCTGGCGGGGGCCGACGCCGTCCTCGTGGGCTCGACGCTGATGCGCGCGACGGACCCCGCCGCCAAGCTGGCGGAGCTCCTCTCGCGCCCGCTCGTCAAGGTCTGCGGCCTGACGCGCGAGGATGACGTTGCCGCTGCCGCCGAGGCGGGCGCCGACCTCGCCGGCTTCATCCTCGTGCCCGAGAGCCCGAGGGCTGCAAACGCGGTCTTGCCGGTGCCGGACGGCATGCTGTCCGTCGCGGTCTGGGTCGGCGAGGCGGGCGACGCCGGGGCCGATCTCGATCAGGTACACACGGTGGAGGAGGGCAAGGTGCGCGGTCGCGAGGCCGCGCTGTTGCGGAACGGCACGGAGGTCGCGCGCCTGCTCGACCTGCCGTGGGAGGGCACCGATCCAGAGCACTGGCGCACCGCTGCGTCGGCGCGAGGGAGAATCGTGCTGGCGGGCAGGCTCGGGCCCGACAACGTGCAGGCGGCGATCGCGACCGTGCAGCCCTGGGCGGTCGACGCGGCCTCGGCGCTCGAGTCCGCTCCCGGGATCAAGGATCACGACAAGGTGAGGCGATACGTGGAGGCAGCCCGCTCATGACGACGACGGAGACCTACGGCTCCTACGGCGGCCGGTACGTGCCCGAGACGCTGATCCCCGCGCTCGACGAGCTGACGCGGGCCTGGGCCGAGGCGCTCGCCGACCCGGCGTATCTCGCCGAGGTGGAGCACCTCGGCCGCACCTATACGGGCCGGCCGTCGCCGATCACGCTCGTCCCGCGCTTCGCTCCGGGGAGGCGCGTCTACCTCAAGCGCGAGGATCTCAACCACACCGGCGCGCACAAGATCAACAACGCCCTCGGGCAGGTCTTGCTCGCCCGCCGCCTCGGTAAGACGCGCATCATCGCCGAGACCGGCGCCGGGCAGCACGGCGTCGCCACGGCGACCGCCTGCGCGCGGTTCGGGCTCGAGTGCGTCGTCTTCATGGGCTCGGAGGACATGCGGCGGCAGGCCCCGAACGTCGAGCGGATGCACCTGATGGGCGCGACCGTCGTGCCCGTCGAGTTCGGCACGAAGACGCTGAAGGAGGCGACGAGCGAGGCGATTCGCGACTGGATCGCGAACGTCGAGACGACGCACTACGTGATCGGGTCGTGCGTCGGTCCCGCGCCGTACCCCGAGATCGTGCGCGAGTTGCAGGCGGTGATCGGGCGCGAGGCACGGGAGCAACTGCTCGAGGCCGAAGGCGCGCTGCCCGAGGTCGTCGTGGCCTGCGTCGGGGGCGGCTCGAACGCGATCGGGATGTTCGCCGGCTTCATCGACGATCCGGAAGTCCGCCTGATCGGTGTCGAGGCCGCGGGAGCAGCCTCGCTCGGCGGCGGCCGCACCGGCGTCCTGCACGGCTCGCGCTCGTCGATCCTCGCGGACGAGGACGGCCAGATCGCCGACGCCCACTCGATCTCGGCCGGGCTCGACTACCCGGGAGTCGGCCCCGAGCACGCATTCCTGCGCGACACCGGCCGGGCCGAATACGTGCCCTGCACCGATGCCGAGGCGCTCGACGCCTTCCAGCGCCTGTCGCGGCTGGAGGGGATCATCCCGGCGCTCGAGTCCTCCCACGCGCTCGCGGTCGTCGACTCGATCGACGCCGAGTACATCGCGGTGTGCCTCTCGGGGCGTGGCGACAAGGACCTGGCGGAGGCGCTGGCGGCGCTGGGGGCGGAGAGAGGCTTCAGGCTCTCCCCCGGATCGGAGCCGTCATGAGCACGGAACGCAACTCCGAGGAGAGGCTGAAGCCTCTCCCCAAGGCGCTCGTCATCTACCTCATGGCCGGCGCCGAGACGCCCGCCCTGGCCGAGGCCGCGGTCGCCGGCGGCGCCGACATCGTCGAGATCGGCTTCCCCTTCTCCGACCCGCTGGCCGACGGGCCCGTGATCCGCGCCGCCGGAGAGAAGGCCCTCGCGGCCGGGATGCGCACCGCAGCCTGCCTCGAGTGCCTCGCCGTCACCCGCGCGCTCGTCGGCGCCACGCCGCTCGTCCCGATGACCTACGCGTCGCTTCTCGAGGCCTACGGCTGGGAGCGCTTCGAGACGGACGCGCGGGCGGCCGGGGCGACGAGCTTCATCATCGCCGACACCGCTGCCGGCTCACGGCCCGAGCTGAAGCGGATCCAGCTCGTGGCGCCGACCTCGACGGACGCGCGGATCGCGCTCGCCGCGGCCGAGACCGACGGCTGGCTCTACCTCGTCACGCTGACCGGCACGACCGGGGCGCGAACGGAGCTCTCCGATGCTCTCGCCGGGCTCGCGGCCCGCGCGCGGGCCCTGACGGACGTGCCCCTGTACGCCGGCTTCGGCATCTCCACGCCCGAGCAGGCCCGCGCCGCGGCCGACCTCACGGACGGCATCGTCGTCGGCTCGAGGGCCGTGCAGGTGGCGGAGGAGGGGCCTGCCGCCCTCCGCGAGTACGTCAGCTCTCTGCGAGCCGCGCTCGACGCATAGCCGGCACGGAGCCCGGACGACGGGCTGAAGCCTGTCGCCGTCCTACTTCGGCGGCACGCGCTCGCCGCAGCGCTCGCACCGCTGAAAGCGCTCGGTGAGGAAGAACCAGCGCGCCTTCGGCACCTTGTGGCCGAGTATCCGGCAGCGCCAGCTCATGCGTCCGGCCCCACCTGGACGAGCATCTTGCCGATGTTCTCGCCCGCCAGCAGGCCGATCAGGGCGACGGGCGCGTTCTCGATCCCCTCGACGACGGTCTCGCGGTACTGGACGCGGCCGTCTCGCACCCACGGCCCGACCTCGGCCAGGAAGTCCGGCAGGCGGTCGTAGTGGTCGGAGACGATGAACCCCTCGTACCGCAGTCGCTTCGTGAACACCATCGCCAGGTTGCGTGGGCCGGGCGGCGGCTCGGTCGCGTTGTAGATCGAGATCGCCCCGCAGGCGACGACACGGCCGCGCACGCGCAGCGCCGAGATCGCGGCCTCGAGCGTCGGCCCGCCGACGTTGTCGAAGTACACGTCGATCCCGTCGTGCAGCGCGTCGCGAGGCGAAACCTCGTGATAGTCGAACGCCTCGTCGAAGCCCAGCTCGCGGAGCCATGCGACCTTCTCGGGCGAGCCTGCGCTGCCGATCGTCCGGCAACCCTTCAGCCTCGCGATCTGGCCGACCGCCGATCCGACGGCGCCGGCCGCGCCGGACACGAACACGGTCTCGCCTTCAGCGGGACGCCCGACGTCGAGCAGCCCGACGTAGGCGGTCAGGCCCGGCATCCCGAGGACCCCGAGGCTCGTGGAGAGCGGAGCGAGAGAGGGGTCGAAGGCCATCAGGCCTTTGCCGTCCGAGAGCGCGAGCTCGCGCCACCCGAGGCTGTGCACGACCCAGCTGCCCTCGGCGAAGCGATCGTTGTGCGAGGCGACGACTTGCCCCACCGCGCCACCGGTGAGGGCCTCCCCGACCTGGAAGGGCGGAACGTACGACTTGGCGTCGTTCATCCGGCCGCGCATGTACGGGTCGACCGACATGAAGGCGTTCCGGATCAGCACCTCCCCGTCGGCCGGATCGGGCACGTCGACCTCGACGAGGGAGAAGTCACTCGGCTGCGGCGCCCCGCGAGGGCGGGCGGCCAGATGGATCTCACGGCTCGTCGTCACCCTCCGGATCCTACGTCCTCGCGACCGTCACAATGTCGGTGATGGTGTCACTCCGTGGACAGCTGCTCGTCGCCGGCCCCGATCTGCTCGATCCGAACTTCCGTCGCTGCGTCCTCCTCGTCGGTGAGCACGGCGAGGAGGGTGCGATGGGCGTGATCCTGAACCGCCCCTCACCGGTCTCCGTCGCCGACGCCGTTCCACCGCTCGCAGAGCTCGTCGACGGGCACGAGCTCGTGCACGTCGGCGGGCCTGTGCAGCCCCAGGCAATCGTGGTGCTCGGCGACTTCCGCGACCCGGACGAGGCGGCTGCCCTCGTCCTCGGCTCGATCGGGTTCCTGCCCGCCGAGATCGAGAGCGCTGCCGACGTCGGCAGCCTCGACCGGGCGCGCGTCTTCGCCGGCTACGCCGGCTGGGGGCCGGGCCAGCTCGAGAGCGAGATCGCCGAGGAGTCGTGGATCGTCGAGCCGGCGCTCCCCGCCGACGTCTTCACCGACGAGCCCGACGGCCTCTGGAGCGCCGTGCTCCGTCGCAAGGGCGGCGCCTTCGCGGTGCTCGCGTTGATGCCGCCCGACCCGAGCAGCAACTGACCGCTAACAGCGGAAGGGGCGAACGGGTGTCTCCCCTGCGTTCCGGGGAGACACCCACGCTCCGCTCCAGAGGCCCCGCGGCCGGCGGCGCCTATGCCGCGACGGCGCCCTCGGCCGCGGTACCCGTTGCCGGGGCGAAGAGGTGCCCGGCGCGGAAGCGGCCGTCAGGATCGACCGACGCCTTCACCCGCTCGAGGCGCGCGAACGCCTCGGCACCGATCGCGTCGCCGATCGCAACCCGCTTCTCCGCGAAGTTGAGGTATGGCTTTCCGCGCGACCACGGTGCGAGCGCCTGCTTCAGCGCCACGATCCGCTGCTCGACCGCCTCGCCCACGCCCGGCCCCATCGGCGAACCGAGGGCGTAGAACGCGAACGATCCGTCGAGCGCCCCGAGCACTCCCGCTCCCGGCTTGCGCTCGCGGAGGGCCCCGCCGAGCTGGCGCAGCTCGACCATGATCAGCGGCGAGCCGGTGTCCGGCCCGGCGGTGCCGACGATCGCGGCCACGGCCTCGGCGTCGAGGTCGTCGACCATGACGCCGTCACCGATCCCCGGCATCGGCGGCTCCGGGTCCATGTGGAGCCGGATCAGCGCGGCGGCGGGCACGGGGCCGAAGGTGTCGATCTCGGGGCCGAGCTCGCGGAACGGCGCGAGGATCTCGTTCGCCTCGCCCTCGCTCCCGAGCACGGCGCCGTCGATGACGACGATCTGCCGGCCGCGCAGCTCCTCCGGGATGTCCGGCAGCGGCGGGATCTGGAGCAGCCGGGCAGACGTGCTGACCGAGCTCGGTGCCGTTTGCGCCCACGCGGCGTAGCGGGTGAGCACCTCGCTCGACCGCTCCCACGGCCAGATCAGCATGCCGGCGACGAGCTCCTCGACGGCGTAGCGCGCGATCTCCATCGCGACCACGACGCCGAGGCCGCCGCCGCCGCCGCGCAGCGCCCAGAACAGGTCGGTGTTCTGCGTCCGGTCGGCACGTACGAGCGTGCCGTCGGCGGTGACGAGCTCGACCGCGAGCACGCTCTCGGCCGAGAGGCCGTGCGCGCGGGCGAGCCAGCCGATCCCCCCGCCGAGCGAGTAGCCGACGATGCCGACGTTCGGGGAGGAGCCGTGCAACGCGGTCAGGCCGTGCTCGGTCGCGGGAAGGACCACGTCCTCCCACAGCGCGCCGGCCTCGACGCGCGCCCGGCGGTTCTCGACGTCGATCTCGACCGCACACAGCTCGCGCATGTTGAGCAGCAGCGTTCCGTCGAGTGCGGCATGTACCGATGCGCCGTGGCCGGTGCCCTGGACGACGATCCGCAGGTCGCGCTCGCCGGCGTACTCGACGGCAGCGACGACGTCGTCGACGCTGGTCGGAAGCACGACGACGGCAGGGCGCAGGTCGGCGGCCAGGTTCCACGCCTGGCGCGCGTCGTCGTAGCGGCTGTCATCGGGGAAGACGAACTGGTGGTGGTTCCTGGGGCTCATTGACGGGCTCCTCGTGACTGGTTGCTGAAGTGCCCTGACGCTAGAACAGCCCCTCGCGGGCGAGGGGGCGGTTTTCCGCACTCGCGGGGGTCGGCAGACCCGCCGATTTCCTCGTCTTCCCGGCGCGGTGACGGGCTCCAGGCCGTCCCCCGGCTTTCAGAGCGCGCCGCGGAGCCGGAAGCGGCCGGCGATCCCGAACCGTTCGGCGAGACAGCTGGGGCAGCACGGGTACAGGTCGCCGATCTCATCGGCGAAGTACGCCCAGCCTCGAGCCTCGGCGCGTTCCTCGTCCACCATCGGTTCCTCGCACCAGGCGCACTGCTCGGAGAGCCGCGCGATCCGCAGCACGTGCGCGCACGACCGGCAGAACGTTCCCCCGCCGGCGAGGAGCCCTGCATCGGTCACCCATCCGGCCTCGAGCATCCCGCAGTCCTCGGCGTCGTGGCCGCAGCAGTCGCAGCCCTCCGGCCCGTTGTCCCCCCACGTGTCGCGCATGGTCTCAGTCTACGAAGGGTGAGGCAGATCGCCAGATCGGGGATGCAGGTTCACCCGAACGGGTGATGACCGGGCGACGCTGTCGCTCGCGCCGGGGTTGCAGTAGGGTTGGCGGCGTGCTGCCCCTGATCATCATCGCCGTCATCGCGATCCCGCTCCTCGTCGTGGCGTTCCGGGCCACGCAGCGCTCCAAGGAGGTCGGCGAGCATCCCGTACCGGAGGACGCAGCCAGCCGCCAGAAGACCGAGGACGAGTTCGCAGCGGCGGAGGCGTATCAGGAGCAGTGGCGCGAGGAAGAGAAGAAGCACCCGCGCGACACGATCATCTAGAGAGCGGCGGCGTGGACGCGGTCCGGATCGACAAGTGGCTCTGGGCAGCGCGGTTCTACAAGACGCGGAGCGCCGCGACCGACGCAGTTCTCGGCGGTCGAGTGCACCTGAACGACGCGCGGGTGAAGCCGTCGAAGGAGGTTCGGGCCGGCGACACGATCGAGGTGCGGATCGGCCAGCTCGAGTGGACCGTCGTCGTGCGCGAGATCTCCGCCAGGCGCGGCCCGGCGAGCGTCGCGGCGACCCTCTACGAGGAGACGCCGGCCTCGGCCGCAGCCCGTGAACGACGCGTGGCCGAGCTCAGGCTCTCGCGCCCTCTCGGCGCCGATCTCGGGGCGCGGCCGACGAAGCAGGATCGCCGGCGCCTCGAGGACTTCCGCCGCGCGCAGCGCGGGAGGCGTTGAGCGCGGCGCCCTTGCCCGGGGCACCCGCCTCACGAGGAGGTTACGGGCATCGTCCCTTCTTGTACGCCGCGGCATCGGCAGGTTGCAGGATCCAGCGCCACTTCCCGCCGACGGACACGGCGTGCATCGTCGCCGTCGTCTCCCCGTCGTCCGAGGTGGCACGAATCGAGACCGCGGTGGAAGGCGTGGCCTTGCCCTCGACGTCGGTCGACTCGTTGAAGGACTCGAGCACCTTGAAGCTCTTCAGGTTGAATCCGTCGTTCTTCTGGCACTCGACGAACCGTGCCCGCGTGACGATCGCCTGATCGGCAGGGTGCAGCTCGTCCCAGAGCCGGCCTGACTGGCCGCGGGAGAACTCGACGGTGATCCGGTGGACGAAATCGGCCGCCGTCTCCTTTCCGGACGCGGACCCTCCTCCGCCACCACCGCTGCAACCGGCTGCGACGAGCGCCGCCGCGACGGCAAGGGCGACGGCGGCGATTCGAGTGATGCTCATGCACTCACCTCCAGGTGGTGTGAATCGTCGACGAGGGGAAGGCCGCCGATCTCGACCGGATCTCCGTCGTCCGGGACGAGAAGCGCCGCAAGCTCCGGTCGCCTGGCCAGATAGAGCGGCGCGGCAGCGACGGCAGTGACCGCAAGCGCAGTCGAATGAGCCTCGGCCTTGGCGGCGCTCCGCGCGACGACGGTGACGGCGAGCGGCCCGGCGGCCGCCGGCCGGCCGGTCAGTGGATCGATGAGGTGGTGCTGCAGCCGGCCCGGCCCGAACCGCCGGTGATCGCGACCGGAGGTCGCGACGCCCCCCTGGGCGAGCTGGAGGACGCCGAGGGTCGTCCCCGGCACCCGCGGATCGGCGATTGCGAGGAGCCACGGCCCGCCTTCCGGCGTCGCGCCGGAGACAGCGATGTCGCCGCCGAGATCGACGAGGCCACCCGGCATGTCGCGCCACGCCTCCTGCATCGCCCGAAGCGCGCGGTCCGCCGCGATCCCTTTTCCGATGCCTCCCAGATCGACGGCGGCGTGGAGGGAGATGCGCGCCCGCATGGTCGTGTCGTCGAGCTCGACCATCGCCCCCGGCCTCCAGCCGCTCTCGGTCTCGGGCGGCCGTTCCTCGAGCTGCTCGAACGACCGGTCGTACCCGGCTGCGGCGAGTGCCGGCAGGATGGTGGGGTCGTATCGCCCCCCGGTCTGCTCGCGCGCCTCGAGCGCCGCGACGAGTGCTGCCATGAGCCGCTCTCCGACCGTCACCCAGCGGCCGGAGGCACGGTTGAGGTTGCCGAGGTCGCTCGCCTGATCGAATCGCGACAGCGCCCGCTCGCAGGCGCGCACCTCGTCACACCCGGCGACGAGCGCCCGACGGACGGAGACGGCGTCACGGTAGCCCGCCGTCACGGCGACGACGCACTCGGTGCCCATCGCGACGAACGTCTCCCGGTGCAGGCGCGCGCCGATCACACCGCCACCTTCCGCGTCGCCGGGCCTCGCGACGGTGCCGCGGCGGGCAGGGGAACCTCGCCGGCGGGGCGCGCAGCCGCACGTCTCTGGGTGGGCCGGCGCTCGGGGCGGGGCATCAGAATGCGTGCGAACGTGAGCCAGAGCACCGGTGCGGCGACGATGCCCCCGATCACCAGCCCGGGAATGCCCTTGAAGTCGGTCCCGGCCGTGAGCCCGTGCCAGAGGGCGATCGCGAACGCCGCAAAGCTCGCGTAGTGGAAGAGCCGCCAGCGACGCTGGCCGATCCGCCGCCGAACGCGAAACGAGAGAGCCAGGGCCAGCATCAGCCAGCCGGCGACGATGCCGGCCGCGACTGCGACCGGCCGCCAGGGCGCCGTGCCAGGGACGAGGACGTTGAGGAGCCCGAAGTGCATGACCGGATCGAGGACGAGGGCGCCTCCGTGCAGGACGAGCATCGCGAGCGCCGTCCAGATCAACGTCTGGTGGAGCTCGAAGAGGGACTTCTGCCGCTTCGAGCTGAGCAGCTTCGTGCTCATCGCGAGGCCGAGCGTGACCGACGTCGTCAACAATCCGAGCGCCACGAGGCCTGCCGCCCGCGCGATCAGCCATGCCACCGGCATCCCCGAGGCGATCAACGGCTCAACCGGCGGGCACCGGCGACGTGCGCGTGGTCGCGTGAGTGGTGGCGGCAGTGGTGCCCGGTACGACCACGAGCCGGCTCTTGCCGTTCTGGCCCTTCACGACGACGGCAGTCGGGATGCCCTGAGATGCGGGTGCCACCGGTTGCTGTCGCGTCCAGGCGAGCACGGCGACGACGGCAAAGAGAGCCCAGACCGAGAGGACGGTGACCCAGACGGTGCGCATCAGTCTCCCGGCTCCACTCGTCGCGGAGCCGCCGGCGCCGGCTGGACGATCTGGCTGACGACCGGGACCGAGGGCGCGGCCGGCGCCGTCCTCGTCAGTCCCGCAATCGCGGCACCCGCGGTGAGGGCGGTGGCGGCGAGCACGGCCGCGAGGGCAAAGAGCTCGCGACGGCTCGGCGAGGCGGAGCCCGGCCTGTCGGTCCGGGGATCACCTTCGGTAGCGGTGGCTCTCGTCACGATGCTCCTCTCGACCCGATTCTCGGTCACCGGCTCGTTACCGGCATCGGGGACTGCCCTCATAGGGATCGGGGGTTATCCCCGCGACTTGCAGCGGCCGCGGAGGTGACCCCGGAGGGGAAATCAGCGTTCTCACGGATGCCGGGCGGACGACGCGTATCGATCATTCGCGCATGCAGAGGACCTTCTCGCTGCTCGGGCGACACCGTTCGCTCGGGGTCGGCCTCGCGTTCCTCGTCGAGGCCGCGATCCTGGTCGCGGTCGGCCAGGCGGAGCCGGCCGTGGTCGTCGGCATCCCGGCCGCGGTGGCAGCCGCGATCGCCGGTTCGGTGGCCGTCGCGTTCGGGCCGTGGGACGGAGCGATCGTGGCGTTCGGAGGTGCAGTGGTGTTCGGCCTCGTGAGCGGCTGGGGCGACGGTGTCCTCGCGGCGCTCGTCGTCTGGCCGGCGATCGTCGTGCCCGTCGGATTCTTCGGGAGGCGCGTTGCCGACCAGCGAACGGCGCTGAAGCTGCTCGTCTCCTCGCAGGAGCTCGAGCGACAGCGGTTGGCCGTGGAGCTGCACGACGAGACGGCGCAATCGCTCGCGGCGGCGCTGATGGCGCTCGGCCGGCTCGAGAGCTCGACCTCCCGGGGACAGGCCGATGCGAGCGGCTCGGAGCTTCGGGCGCTGATCCAGCGGACGCTCGAGCGCGTGCGCGACCTGGCGGTCGACCTGCGACCGAGGGCGCTCGACGACTTCGGCCTGCCGGCCGCGGCACAGCACCTGGCGGCGACCTTCACGGCCCGCACCGGGCTCCCGGTCGAGGTCGACGTCGACCGTCAGCAGCGGCTTCCGGCGGAGGTCGAGCTGCCGCTCTTCCGGGTGCTCCAGGAAGCGTTGCAGGGCGTGTCCGAGCGCAACGACGCCACGCGCGTTCGCGTGACCCTGTCGCGGACCGGGAACGGCACCGTCTTCGAGGTGGCAGACGACGGATCCGTCAGCGACGCGGGGGTCACGGCCGAGCAGAGGCTCGCCTCGGCGCGCGAGCGCGTCCGCCTGGTCGGTGGCCGCCTCACGATCCTGACCTCACCGGGAGTCGGGACGATCGTGCGCGCGACCCTGCCGGCCTCTGGAGGCTTCTAGCGGGTCTTCACGAAGCGCTGCACCACCGCGAGCAACTCGGCGGTCTTCTCGTCGACCGCCTCGACGTCGCCCGACGCGATCGCATCGTGCACGCAATGCGTGACGTGCCCCTCGAGCAGCTGCGCCCCGACCTGCTCGAGGGCCGTCTTGACGGCCGCGATCTGGGTCAGGATGTCGATGCAGTAGCGATCGTCCTCGACCATCCGCTCGATCCCCCGCACCTGTCCCTCGATCCGGTGCAGGCGCTTCACGAGCAGCGGCTTGTCCTCGGCGTATCCGTGCATCAGGCGTCCTCCCGGAGGCTGTGGAAGCGCCGCAGGCGCAGGCTGTTGGTGACGACGAACACGCTCGAGAACGCCATTGCCGCGGCGGCCACGACCGGGCTCAGGAGCCCGGCGACGGCGAGCGGGATGGCGGCGACGTTGTAGGCGAACGCCCAGAAGAGATTCCCCTCGATCGTGCGCAGCGTGCGCCGGGAGAGCCGGATCGCGTCGACGGCGGCCCGCAGGTCACCGGAGACGAGCGTCAGGTCGCTCGCCTCGATCGCGACGTCGGTGCCGGTCCCGATAGCGAGGCCGAGATCGGCCTGGGCGAGCGCGGGTGCGTCGTTGACGCCGTCACCGACCATTGCGACGGTCTCCCCCTCGTGCTGCAGCTGCGAGATCACGGCGCTCTTCCCCTCCGGGAGGACGCCCGCGATCACGCGCTCGATGCCGGCCTCGGCGGCGATCGCCCGCGCGGCCCGCTCGTTGTCGCCGGTGAGCAGCACGGCAGTGAGGCCGAGCGCGCGGAGGTCCGCGATCGCCCGCGCGGAGGTCGGCTTGATGCGGTCGGCGACGACGAACAGCCCGGCAGCAGCTCCGTCGATCGCGGCGGCGACGACGGTGCGGCCCTTGCCCTCCTCCACCGCGACCACGCTCAGCAGCTCCGGTGGGAGCTCGAGCCCCCACTCGGCGAGCATGGCCGGCCTGCCGACGACGACGGCGTGCCCGTCGACGACCGCCTCGATGCCGAGGCCGCTACGACTCTCGAAGGCCCCGCGAGCCGGGACGGTGACCCCTTCGGAACGGGCGAAGGCTGCGATCGACCGGGCGATCGGATGCTCGCTCGCGTCCTCTGCCGAGCCCACGAGCCGCAATAGCTCGCGACGGTCGCCCCCGGAGGCGACGACCGCCTCGGCAACCCACATCCTCCCCTCGGTCACGGTGCCCGTCTTGTCGAGCACGATCGTCGTGATCCGGCGGGTCCGCTCGAGAATCTCGGGGCCCTTGATCAGGATCCCGAGCTGGGCGCCACGGCCGGTTCCGACCATCAGCGCAGTCGGGGTTGCGAGCCCGAGCGCGCACGGGCAGGCGATGATCAGAACCGCCACCGCCGCGGTGAACGCGGCCGAGGCGTCACCGGTGAGCGCCAGCCAGCCGACGAGGGTGGCGAGCGAGATGGCGATCACGATCGGGACAAAGACGGCGGAGACCCGGTCGACGAGCCGCTGGATCGGCGCCTTCCGCGACTGGGCGTCGGCAACGAGACGCGCGATCTGCGCGAGTGCGGTGTCGGCCCCGACTTTCGTCGCCTCGACGAGGAGACGGCCGGACGTGTTGATCGTCGCCCCCGCGACCGAGTCGCCCACGCCGATGTCCACGGGAGCGGGCTCACCCGTGAGCATCGACTGGTCGACCGCGGAGGCACCCTCCCGCACGACGCCGTCGGTGGCGATCTTCTCGCCGGGTCGCACGACGAAGCGATCGCCGACCACGAGCTCGCCGGTCGGGACGAGAACCTCGATGCCGTCCCGCAGCACGTGGGCGTCCTTCGCACCCAGCTCGAGCAGGGCACGGATCGCCTCGCCCGAGCGGCGACGCGCGCGCGCCTCGAGGTAGCGGCCGAGCAGGATCAGGGTCGTGATCACGCCGGCGGCCTCGAAGTACGTGTCCGCCGCGAGCCCGCCGACGAGAACCACCGTCGACCAGCCCCAGGCGGCGAGGGTGCCGACCGAGATCAGCGTGTCCATCGTGGCGGCGCCGTGGCGCGCGTTCCGGAGCGCGACCCGGTGAAACGGCCAGCCCGCCCACCACACGACGGGTGTCGAGAGGGCGAGCCCAACCCACTCCCAGCCGGCGAACTGCAGGGGCGTGATCATCGCGAGCAGCGCGAGCGGCACGCTGAGCGCGGCCGCCGCCGCAAGGCGCAGCCTCAGCGCGGCCGCGTCGTCGGTGGGAACGCTGCTCGCGTCCTCGAGGGCCGCCCCGTAGCCGGCGGCCTCGACGGTGGCGACGAGGTCGCCGACCGTGACGACTGCCGGGTCGAACGTCACCGCGGCCTGGTCCGACGCATAGTTGACCGTCGCCTCGACGCCGTCGAGCCGGTTCAGCTTCCGTTCGATGCGCGCCGCACACGAGGCGCAGGTCATGCCCTCGAGGTCGAGCCGGACGCGCTCGGAGGGATGGGTCTCGACTGCAGTCACGCCGCCTCGTACCCGGCTTCCTCGATCGCGGCTCGGATCGCGGCGTCGTCGAGCACCGCCCCTCGCACCTCGACGCGCTTCGAGTCGAGGTCGGCCGTGACCGACTCGACGCCCGGCACCAGCGAGACCTCCTCGATGACCGCTGCCGTGCAGTGGCTGCAGCTCATGCCGGGAACGGAGTATTCGGCGGTATCCACGTCGGGCCCTTTCGTCAGGTGCTCCTAGCATACCCCCTAAGGGTATATTCGGGCCGACGAACCGACCCGCGGCTCAGACGTCGAGCGGCTGCGGGTGATGCGCAGCCTCGCGCTTCTCACGCCTGCGTTGCTTGAGCGACTTCTGTGGAGGCTTCCGCCCCATCCGCTTCGGTTTCTGCGCGCCCTTCATCGTCTTCCTCCCGTTATCGGCTCGTGCTCGAGGCTCGCCCGCCGACGTCGTGCCCTTCTCCACCCGCGTGACCGCTCATCGGAGCGGGTGCGCGCCGAGTGCGTGGGGCTCCGGTGTGCCCCTCCCAACGAGCTCGGCTCCGCACTCCGGACAGACGGCGGGCTCGAAGCCCTCGCTTTCCACGCCCCACTGCCCGGGCTCGTGATCGGTGGCGGGCTGCAGATAGGCCGTGCAGATCGTGCCGCACCGGGCGCAAACGGTCTCGACGAGATCGAGTGGGCGTGTCATCGGGCAGCCTCCCTCGACTCCAGACTTCCACTCGCCGCCCCGTTCGTCATCCGGGCCGGCGCTGAGCACCGCTGCCTGCATCTACTGAGCACACGCCCGGCGCGCAGGCTCGTACGAGGCTACGCGAGGATGACGACGAGCGTCGCTAGCCCGAGCGCGACGCCCGCGATCGTGAAGCCGAGAGCGGCATGCAGGTCGAAGGGGACGAAGCGGCCCTCGAGGAGCGCGGTCTCCAGCACCCGCTGGCGCCAGAAGCCGTAGCCGATGAACGCGATCCCGAGCAACGCGTAGCCGACGCCGACGATCTCGTAGCCGATCGACCGGCCCGACGTCAGCTCGGGCACGAGCTTCCCCACTCCCAGGCTGACGGCGAAGGCCGCGAGGGCGCTGCGCCACCAGGCGAGGTACGTCCGCTCGCCCGCTAGCCGTGTGCGTCTCGTCGCATCGACGACGTCCTCGAACCGCTCCTGCTCCACGTCCGGGAGCCTACTCGGTCAGGAGTCGACGACGATCAGCGGCGTGTGGTCGGGCACGGTGGTGTAGAGCACCTGCATCACGCCGGCGGGCACGTGGACGCAGCCGTGGCTGGCATAGGGCCCGTAGTTGGAGCCCTTGCCGTAAGCGCCGGCGGGCTCGTAGGAGTCGTGCAGGAAGTCGTTGTCGAAGAAGTACATCGCCCAGCGCACGTGGGCTGGCGGGTAGTAGTACGGGTTGCCCTGCGGCCAGGGCGAGATGAAGGTGTACGGGCTCCGCCGCCAGGCGATGTCGTAGCTCCCGACCGGCGTCGGCAACGCCGGGCGCCCGGTCGTGACCGGCGTCGTGAGGACGACGGCGCCGTCCTTGTACAGCGTCAGCGATTGCTCGTCGAGCCGGACGACGATGAAGAGGGCGCCGGGCCCGGCCGGCTTCGTCTCCGTGACCAGGAGCTCGATCGGCGGCCTGCTCGCGCTCTGGAGGGTGCGGGTGATGATGGCCTGCATACGCTCGGCCTGGACGGCCAGGGCGGTCTGCGGCGTCACGAGAACGGCCTTCCGGCCGACGCGGGTCACGGTGCCGACGCGCGCCGGCCTCGAGTAGAGCCCGTCGAGGTACGCGACGTAGCGCGCGACCTTCGCGGGATCGACGGTGATGACGACGGGGATCGCGCGGACGCTGACGCCCGCGAGCGCCCGGGCGAGGGCGCCGTCGACATCGGCCTGCGCGCCGAGCTGCTTCGGCGTCGCGTGCCAGATCTTGCCGTGCCAGGTGAAGGTGAGCGGCCGCGCGAACCGGGCCAGGACCCGCGCTCGGGCAGCAGCGGGCGTCAGGTAGCCGACCCGGACGCCCAGCATCGTGGTGCCCGGGGCGAGCCGGGTCGCGTTCGCGACCGTGGTGAAGGCCTGGTCGGCACCGACGACCTGTCCGGCGGCGGTCGTGACGACGACGCGGAAGTGGACGGTGGTGCCCGGCTTCTCGCTCCGGAGCCGCACGGTGACGGCCTGGGGCCCGGTGACGGCGGGCAGGGCCTGAACGGCCGTGCAGCGCAGTCCGACGGTCGTATCGCCGAGCTCGAAGGCGACCTGGCCCGCCGCGCCCATCGTGTCGACGCTCGCGAGCAGGACGGCGCCGGTCTTCGTCACCTCGGTGCTGCTCGGCGAGGGGTAGGCAACGACCGCCGGGGCGGGCGCCGGCAGCGCCGGATCGGCCGGCGGCGGGGCGGGCGTGCAGGTGGAGACCGCGCCCCCGGAGGCGGACGCTGCATGGCCGAGGACGGCGCTCGCGAGGAGCGCAGCCAGCCCGGTCGTGATGGTGGCGAGTTTCGTCATCGGTTTGGCGGACGGCAGTCCGGCCCTGAAGGATACGCGTCGTGGCAACCCGGCGGATTTTCTCTTCACGTGAAGTTCACACGAGCTTCCAGTCGGCTTTGCACGATTCCCAGCGGGCGCACAGCTTTGACTGCTTCGCTGGAGCCGTAACCGATTTCAGCCGAAAGGAGCACCATGAGTGCGACAGAAGGATCGAGTGGTGGCAGGCGCCGTGTGCTCCTGATCGCGACACCGTTTGCGGTGGGCGCGGTGGCCGGAGCCGGCGTCCTCGCTGGCCTCGGGATGACGGGCTCGTCCGACTCGACCCAGCCGACGGCCGCACCGGCCGCGTCGCCGGCGACCACGAACGTCGTGCAGACGACCTCCCAGTTCGACGCCGAGACCATCTACACCCGCGACAGCCCGGGTGTCGTCGACATCACGGTCACGGAGGCGGCCTCCCAGAGCGGAGGCGGGGTCTCACCGTTCACGCCGGGAGGCAGCTCCCAGCAGACCCAGGCCGAGGGAACCGGGTACGTGTACGACAAGAGCGGTGACATCATCACCGCCGACCACGTCGTCGACGGCGCCACCAAGATCACCGTCAGGTTCAAGGACGGATCGACCGCGAAGGCGACGCTCGTCGGCGCAGACCCGTCGAGCGACACGGCCGTGATCAAGGTGTCGGTCGCCGCGAGCAAGCTGACGCCGCTCGAGCTCGCCGACAGCTCCACCGTCGCGCCGGGCGAAGGAGTCGTCGCGATCGGCAGCCCCTTCGGCTATGCGGAGAGCATCACCGCCGGCATCGTCAGTGCAGTCAATCGTGACATCAAGGCGCCGAACGGCTACTCGATCTCGAACACGATCCAGACCGACGCCGCGATCAACCACGGCAACTCCGGCGGCCCGTTGATCGACACGACCGGCAAGGTGGTCGGCACCAACGTCCAGATCGCTGTCGACGATCAGGCTGGCGGCAGCGCCAACGCCGGCGTCGGCTTCGCGGTTCCCTCCAACATGGTCAAGGCAGTCGCCGACGACCTGATCGCGGGCAAGGTTGTCCAGCATGCCTATCTCGGTGTCAGCGTCGGCGACTCCGCCTCAGGCACCGGCGCCCAGATCGGCACCGTGCGAGCCGGCGGCCCTGCCGCCGCGGCAGGCCTCAAGACCGGCGACGTGATCACCGCCATCGACGGCGCCACGATCGCGAACGCCAACCAACTGACCGCCGCGGTCTCGAGCCACCAACCCGGTGAGACGTTGCACCTCACCGTCAAGCGCGGCGGCTCGACGATCACGATCTCGGTCAAGCTCGGCATCCGGCCGGCGACGACGACGGCCTAGCCTCCGACCCGAAAGGCGCGACTCGGCGGGCGGGAGACCTGGTCTCCCGCCCGCACACGTCCGTCCGGCTGCGGTTCGGCACCCGAGCGGCTCGTGCGACGTGCACCGACACGTAGCCGCTCGTGCTGAAGCAGACGGACGCGAGCACCGCCATTCCGACGATCCCGACGCCGATCTGCGGGCGCCGGTCGCCGACACGCCGACCGATGTTCGGGCTCATGTCGCCCTCCCCGTCGAATCCAACACATCGAGACGAGACGTACCCGATGCTCCCACCGAGCTTGTGCCGCGCCGGAACTCGGCACATCGGTACAAGCCCGCGCGTGGGTTGCCAGCTAGCCACAAAAGTAGCCGGACGGGCCGTCAACCGAGAGCGGTTCGCTAGTCCGCGAGCTCCAGGTCGAGCCACGCGAAGACGTCGTGGCGGTGGACGGTCGCGGCCATCCGTTCGAGCCGGCTCCGTCGGTCGGCCTCGTCGAGCTCAAGGGCGAGGCTGATCGTTCCCGCGAGGCCCTCGAGGTCGAACGGGTTGCAGGGGAGCGCCTCGGGCAGCTCCTCGATCGCCCCGGTGAACTCGCTGAGCACGAGCACGCCCGTCCCCCCTGTCGCCGCCTGCACGGTGACGAACTCCTTGGCGACGAGGTTCATCCCGTCCTGCAGCGGCGTCACGAGGCAGACCTCGGCCGCGCGGTAGTACGCGAGCAGCCGGTCCGGCGTGACGCCGCGGTAGAGGTAGTGCACGGGCACGTCGAGGCCCGGCTCGGTGAAGCGGCCGTTGATCCGGCCGACGAGCTGCTCGACGGCCGCCCTGAGCTCGCGGTACTCCCTGATCTCGCCGCGGCTCGGAACGGCGACCTGGACGAACGAGATCACGCGGCGGAGGTCGGGTCGCAGCTCGAGCAGGAGCTCGATCGCGCGCAGGCGCTCCGGGATGCCCTTCGTGTAGTCGAGCCGGTCGACGCCGAGCAGCAGACGGCGACCGGCGAACTGTGCGCTGAGGCCGGCGAGTGCCCGCTCGACGGCCGGCCGCGCCGC
>Ga0302299_10000332_pt1 | contig 24944 bp, 27 predicted proteins | sample III_Fen_N3_4_FD_198795 | JGI IMG/M metagenome (GOLD analysis project Ga0302299, IMG submission 198795) | Peat permafrost microbial communities from Stordalen Mire near Abisko, Sweden - III_Fen_N3_4 | ecosystem: Environmental > Terrestrial > Soil > Wetlands > Permafrost | place: Sweden: Abisko...
ACAACGCTCCGTCGCCGGGGATTACGCGAAACCGGTTCGAGCGCGGGCGGCACCTCCTTCCCGACTCGTTTCGGCGCCGACCAGCTGGCGTCCGGCCCGAGGGCCGAAGGTCTGTCGTCGTTGATGTCGCCTACTCATGCAACCCTCTCCCGGCGCGGGCCCGGCCGCTCGGCGACGAGCCACGGCTCGGCCAGGACGGCCCTCAACGTCAGGGCCGCGGCACCACGAACGGCCGCGCCTTCCCCGAAGTCCGACGCACGCACCTCGCAGCCCGACCAGGCGGCCGAGAGGACGCGCTCTCCGAGTGTGACCCGGACGTCGTCGACGAGCCAGGGCGCGAGGGGCCCGAGGCAGCCGCCCAGGACGACCACGTCCACGTCGAGGAGGTTCACCGCCGAGGCGAGCCCGAGCCCGAGATAGCGGCCCGCCTCTGCCAGGCTGCGGATGACCTCCGGTTCGCCTTTCTCCGCCTTGCGCACGAGCTCCCGGGTCAGGCTTCGCGTGCGACCGCCGGACCCGATGTCGATGCCTGCGCGGCGGGCGATCGCCTCCTGACCGACGAACGTCTCCAGGCAGCCGGTCGAGCCGCAGTTGCACTGGGGGCCGTCCGGATCCACGACGACGTGACCGAACTCGCCACCGAAGCCATGGGCGCCGCGGAAGAGCTCGCCCCCGACGAAGATCCCGCCGCCGACACCGACCTCGCCGAAGACGCAGATGAAGTCGTCGAGGTCGCGTGCGACGCCCTGCCAGTGCTCGGCGAGCGCGGCGAGGTTCGCCTCGTTGTCGGCCCGGACGGTGTGGCCCGGGAGCCTGGCGCCGATCTCGGCCGCGACCGGGATCTCCGACCAGCCGAGGTTGGGGGCCCAGAGGAGCGTGCCGGTCTGCTCTCGCACCACGCCCGGCAGGGCAACGGCAATGCCGACCGGCGTCCTGCCCTCCGCCTCGATCACCTCAAGAGCCTCCTGGGCCATCCGCGCCAGCCGCGCCAGCACGGGGCCCGGGCGGGAGCGCCTGTTGTCGGTGTAGACATGGCGCTCGTGGCAGATCGAGCCGGTCAGGTCCTCGACGCAGACCGCGAGGTAGTCGACGTTCACCTCGAGCCCGATCGCGACCAGCCGATCGCCGAGCTCGAGCGTCTGAGCGGGCCGGCCGACGCGGCCGGCGTGCTCGTCCTCGCCGGTCTCCCGGAGCAGGTCGAGCTCGAGCAACTCGCCGACGAGGCTCGACACGGTGCCCCGGGTGAGGCCCGTCTCCGCCGCGACACGCGCGCGTGACCGAGGCTCACCGGCCGCGATCTGCTGCAGGACGATCCCGAGGTTCGCCCGTCGCACGGTCGTCTGGTCGGCACGCGAGGTCGCGCCCTGGGCCCGCTCGAAGCTCATGCGGGCGCTCTGGAGAGGAGGGATGTCAACGTCGACTCGGTCAACCCATCGTCGGGTTTTGTATGGCCATCGCACAAACTAAACAGGACGCGCCTGGAAGTCAACCAGTCCTTCACATGCCGTTCGGGCTCGTAGACTCTGGCGGTGATCGCCGACGCCCACCTCGATCTTCTCTTCGAGCTCGGCTACCGCGAGCTCCACTTCGGCGAGCGTGAGACGTTCGCTCGCACGTGGCTGCCGCTGCTCGAGGCCGGCGGCGTTCGCCTCCAGGTCTGCCCCGCCTTCGTCGAGCTGGACCGTCAGCCAGAACGGTCGCTCCGCGAGGCGCTCGGGCAGGCCACCTGCCTCGTCCGCGCCGTGCGCGAATCACCCGACCGGCTCGTTCAGGTCCGCACCACGGCGGACCTCGACGAGGTCACGAGGGGTGGCCGGATCGGGCTGATGCTCTCTCTCGAGGGGGTGGAGCCGTTCGGCTACGAGACCTGGCCCGCCGAGACGTTCTGGGAGCTCGGGATGCGCATGGCCGGGTTGACGTGGAACCGGCGGAATCCCTTCGCCGACGGAGCCGCCGAGGACGGCGGCCTCTCCGGGCTCGGCCGCGCTCTCGTGGACGAGCTCGCCCGGCTCGGTGTGATCCTCGACCTCGCGCATGCCTCACCCGCGACCTTCGCCGAGGTGCTGGCACGGCTCTCCGGCGCGCCTGTCATCTGCTCCCACGCGGCCTGCCGGGCGCTCAACGACCACCCTCGCAACCTCACCGACGACCAGCTGCGGTCGCTCGCCGACGCAGGCGGGCTGTTCGGGCTCATGCTCCACCCGCTCGCGATAGGGCACCAGAGCCGGACGATCGACCGCGTCGTCGACCACCTGGAGCATGCAGCGGAGGTCGTCGGTGTGGAGCGCGTCTGCTTGGGCGGCGACTTCACGACGCGCCTGAGCGAGGTGCTCCCGCCGATGCCCGAGCCCGCCGACGGGTTGATGCCGGCCGGCCTGCAGCCCGGCGCCGGGATCGAGGGCCTCAAGGGGCCGGAGGACTACCCGGCGCTGGTCGGGGCGCTCGCCGCGCGGGGCTGGGACGACGCCGACATCGAGGCCGTCAGCTGGGGCAACCTCATCTCGTTCCTGCGCCGGTCACTGCCGCAGGGGTAGAGGCTCGGTGTCCGGCTTCAGCCGGACGGTCGGGTGTCCGGCTTCAGCCGGACGGTCGGGTTTCCGGCTCGAGCACCGACTCCGCCGCCCGCCGCTCCCAACCGCGCGAGGGCTTACCGCCCGAGAGATAGGCGGCGTAGTACTGGCCGACCACGATGTTGACGGCCGCCTCGACGCCGATCCCCTCGCGCAGCCTGGCACGCCGCAGGATGGTTCGGAGCCGCCGGCGGCGGGGCAGCACGACGTCCCGGCGGAAGTGCTCGAGCAGCTCGGGGACGGGGCCTTCCTCGGCGAGCACCGTCCCGAGCATCGCCATTCCGTGCGGCCGCTCGATGCCCGCGCGAAAGCGGCGAAGCTCCTCGACCAGGTCGGCGCGTGGGTCGTCCGTCACCTGCGGCGGTCGCTGCTCTCGCAGGTGCGAGAGCGCCGCGGTCGCAAGGCTGGCCTTGCCCGCGTAACGGCGATAGATCGTCGCCTTGGTCACGCCCGCCTCCAACGCGATCGAATCCATCGAGGTGCGGGCGTAGCCGTCCCGGGCCATCAGGCGGAGAGCGGCCTGGAGGATCGCCTCGTCGTAGCCGGGAGAGAGCGGCCGGCCCCGGCGGGGAATATTTCCAATACCATTACGTTCGGTATTGTTACTCACGACCTCGATACTAGCGAGACGGCGTTCGTGCCGCCTCGCCGAAAGGGTGGAGCGCGTCATGAAGATCGGAGTCCTCGGTGGTGGCCGCGTCGGCGGCGCTCTCGCCCACAGCTGGCAGCGGGCTGGCCATGACGTCGCCGTGTCGACGCGTGAGACGGTCGCCGAGACGGCTGCCGATGCAGACGTCGTACTCCTGGCCGTGCCGGCCACGGCTGCACCGGATGTGCTCGCGGCCGCCGGCCCGCTCGACGGCAAGGTGCTCGTCGACGCCACGAACAACCTCTCGGGCGGCCCCGATGGAGCCGCGATCGCGGCGCTCGCGCCCGCTGCCCGCGCGGTCAAGGCGTTCAACACCGTCTTTGCCCCGTTCTTCGCCGAGCCGCCCGAGACCCGGCCGACGCTCGTCTACGCGGGAGACGACTCCGCGGCCAAGGAGATCGTCGCCGACCTGATCCGCGAAGCCGGCTTCGAGCCGGTCGACGCGGGCGACCACTCCCAGGCTGGGGATCTCGAGGCATTCGCACGGCTCGTGATCGGGATCGCCTACCGACAGGGCAGGGGGCCGTTCACCTACCGCTTCGAGCCCGCGTGACCGCCGCCGAGCAGGTGCCCGGCGCCGCGAGCGCCGCCGAGGAGGAGCGTCGCACGAGCTATCTCGAGCTCTTCTTCGACCTCGTCTTCGTGTTCGCGATCACCCAGGTGACCGGGCTCCTGCTCAACAACCTCCACCCGGCCGGGTTCGCGCGGGCGGCGCTCGTGCTCGCCCTCGTGTGGTGGGCCTGGTCCGGGTTCACGTGGATGACGAACGCAATCGACATCGAGAGCCAGGTCACGAAGCTGCTCTTCCTGGCCGGGATGGCGGGCGCGTTCTTCGTCGCGCTCGCCGTACCCCACGCTTACGGTGACGAGGGAGCGTGGTTCGCGTGCGCATACGCCTTCATCCGCGTCCTCAACCTCGCGCTCTACGCCTGGGGGCTGAAGGACCGCCCGGCCCAACTCGCGGCCCTGCTGCGGCTCGCCCCGTTCTTCCTCGTCGCCCCGGCCCTCGTGCTGGCGGGCGGCTTCGTTGACAGCCTGCCGCTGCGCAGCGCGCTCTGGGTCGCCTCGATCGTCGTCGACGTCGCCGGCGTCCTCGCGGCCGGGAGCGAGAACGACTGGCGGATCTCACCCGCTCACTTCGCCGAGCGGTACGCGCTGATCGTGATCATCGCGCTGGGCGAGAGCATCGTCGCCGTCGGCGTCGCCGCCGCCGACCTGCCCCGCGACTTCATGTTCGCCCTCTCGGTCACGATCGCGTTCGCCGGCGTGGCCGCGCTGTGGTGGGCCTACTTCGGATTCGTCTCCGGCGCGGTCGAGCGGGCACTGCAGAAGGCGACCGAGAGCAGGCGCGGCCCGCTGGCTCGGGACGTCTTCACGATCTTCCACTATCCGATCGTGCTCGGAATCGTCTACTTCGCCGTCGCCGCGAAGAAGGTGATCGCCCATCCGGATGACCCGCTCTCGGGGCCCGGGCGCGCGGCCCTCGGGCTCGGCGTCGCGCTCTTCCTCGCCGGCTTCCTGCTGGCCCGCTGGCGGATCGTGCACACGGTCGGCTGGTGGCGCGCAGGGGCCGCAGTCGCCGTGCTCGTCGCGGTAGTCGTGCTGCGGTCGATCCCCGCCGTGGCTCTGCTGGCTACGGTCTCGACGATCGTCGTCACCGCGGTGGTGATCGAGCGGCTCCGCTACCTGCGGGCGCCGAGCCCGTTGCTGCAGAGCTAGGGCGCTAGAGGGCAGCTCCGCCGTCAGCGAGGAGCGTGGCGCCGGTGACGTACGACGCGTCGTCGCCGAGGAGCCAGGCGACGACCGCCGCGATCTCCTCGGGCCTGCCCAGACGGCCGGCGGGGACGGCGGCGGCGATCTCCTCGACGTGGTCGCCCGCGAGCTCGCGCACCGTCTCACCGTCGATCGTCCCCGGCGCGACGGCGTTCACCGTCACCCCGTCGGCGGCGAGGGTCGCGGCGGCGCGGCGCGTCAGGGCCAGGAGCCCGGCCTTCGAGGTGGCGTAGTGGGCTCCGGTGACGCCCCGGCCCCTGAAGGCGGAGTCGGAGGCGATGTTGACGATGCGGCCACCGCCCCGGGCCCGCAGCAGCGGCCCCACGGCGCGGATGCCGAGGAACGGGCCGCGCAGGTTCGTCGCGAGCACGTCGTCCCACTCATCCGGCTCGATCTCGAACAGGTCACGGACGTCGGTTCGCGCGGCCCCGTTGACGAGGGCCGCGAGGTCCCCGGAGGACCGGGCGAGGGCGACCGCGGTGTCCCAGGCCGCGGGCTCGCGGACGTCGAGGACGACCGGGACGGCCGCCGGGCCGAGATCGGCCGCGAGCGCCGAGACGGCGCTGCCGTGAATATCGCCCAGGATCACGAGCCAGCCGTCGGCGACGAGTCGGCGCGCCACGGAGGCGCCGATGCCGCGTCCGGCGCCCGTGACGATCGCGGCCCTCACTCGAGCAGGCTGGCGCCGATCGCGCCGCCGAGGTCGCCGAGCTCGGCGAGCCGATACGTCGGAGGCGTCCGGAAGAAGGTGTGCTCGTTCCCCGCGGCCTCGATGCGGGCGAGCCACTCCGGCCCGAGGCGCTCGCCCAGGCCGCCGCCGATCACGACGGCCTCGACGTCAAGCAAGGTCACGGCCGAGCCGATCCCGACGCCAAGCGCCTGGACGGCGCGCTGGATCAGCTCCTCGGCGACCCGATCCCGCGCCTGCAGAGCGCGCAGCCAGACGCCGCTCGTGAGACGGTCGCGTCCCCGCTTCTCCATCAGCTCGAAGAGCACCGTCTTGCGCTCCCTGGCGAGCTCGCGCGCCCGCTCCTCGAGCGCCCCGCGGCCGGCATAGGCCTCGACGCACCCGTCCAGGCCACAGTTGCAGCGGCGGCCGCCGGGCTTCGAGCACACATGCCCGATCTCGCCGGCCGAGCCGCGTCCGACGAGGTGGCGGCCGTCGATCACGATGCCGCCGCCGACTCCCGTCCCCCAGAACACGCCCAGAAAGGACTCGAAGTCCCTACCGGCGCCGAAGCGGCGCTCGGCTTCGACCGCCACGTTGACGTCGTTGCCGATCCGCACCGGGCGGCCGAGCTCTTCCGCGAGCGCGGGCCCGAGCGGATAGGGATCGTCCCACCCGTCGATGTTGGGAACGTGGAGCACCGTGCCCGAGTCGGCGTCGATGGCGCCGGGCGCGCCGATGCCGATTCCCGCAAGCCCCATCGCCTCGACGCCCGCGTCGTCGAGTGCGGCCCGCATCGCATCGGCGAGCACGAGCATGACCGCCTCGGGGCCGCCGCGTCGCGGGGTCTCGCGGCGCGCCTGCCCCAGCACGACGTCGGCACCGTCGGTGACGACGGCCTGCACCTTGGTGCCCCCGAGGTCGAGGCCGCCCTTCATCCTGGTCGTGGTCTCACTCACGAGAGCCATCGCACGACCTCGTCGAGCTGCTTCCGGTTCGCGCGGGCACTCCACTCCGCCACGGTGTGCCGCTCGGCGTCGCGCGGCCGCTCCGGCAGCCCGAACGTGAGCACGATCACGGGCGTCTCGTCCTCCGAGGCGTCGAGGGCCTCACCGGCGCGCAGTGCATCCGCGATGCCGTTCGGGCACGAGGCAAGGCCTTCGGCCCACGCGGCCAGCAGCATGCTCTGCGCGGCCCGCCCGGCGTCGAAGAGGACGGGGCCCTTGCCGCGCACGAGCACCGCCACGACGAGGCCTGCCTGGAGGACGTTCTCAGGGACGTAGACGGCACCGGCGAGCTGCGCGATGCGGGGACCGCTCGTCGGCACCGCGAACGTCCAGGGCTGCGCGTTGCGGGACGAGCCCGAGAGCCTGCCCGCGTCGAGCAGCCGCGCCACGAGCTCCCGCGGCAGTGGCTCCGGCAGGGTCCGGCGCTCGTCGCGACGGCTGGCGATCGCGAGCAGCGTGTCCACGTGCCTAGCCTAGAACATCGCCGGACGCCGTCGGGATCGGCGCGATCTGGGACTAAGCTGCCCGCATGGCACAGCCGGTCGATCAGGAGACGGTCAGCCTCCTCCGGTGGCTGCGCCGGCAGCTGCGCCAGCCCACGCCCGAGCGCGAGCGGCTCGAGGCTGCCGTCGCGCACGACGACCCGGCCGAGGCGCGTCGCCTGCTCGGGCTCTACGACTTCGGCGAGGTGCAGCGGCGCCACATCGAGGGCCTGATCGACCGCTGGGAGGCGAGCCGTGGCGCGCGCTGAGAACGAGGCGATCGTCCGTCGCATCTTCGACGCCTTCGCGGAGAAGCGCGGCTTTGCACTGCGCGATGTCTTCGCGGACGACGCGACGTGGGTCGTGCCCGGGAGCGGGTCGATGGCGGGGGCGTTCACGGGACGCGAGGAGATCTTCGCCTTCCTGGGCCGGCTGCCGAAGGAGACGGGCGGGACGTACTCGTCGACGCTGATCGACGTGCTCTCGTCGGACGACCGAGCGGCTGTGCTGTACCGCGCGCGCGGCGAGCGCAACGGGCTCACCCTCGACCTCGACCAGGTGCTGCTGTTCCGGATCCAGGACGGCCTCGTGCGCGAGGTCCTGGCGCTGCCGAGCGACCCGGCGACCTTCGATACGTTCTGGGCCTGATGAGCGACCTGCGCTTCGCCGACGGCCTCCGCTACCGCATCGAGATCCCCTCCGTCGAGGGCCCCGTCGTGATGCGGGCGGTGCTGGCCGAGGCGGAGGCCCGCGGCGTCCCGGTTCGCCGCGTCTCGCAGGGATCCGGCGTCATGATGCTGACCGACGCCGAGCTCGACGAGATGGCCACGCTCGGCGCCGAGCACGGCGTCGAGGTGTCGCTCTTCCTCGGGCCGCGCGGTGCCTGGGACACCGGCGGCCAGTCCTTCGTCACCTCGGCCGTCGGCGTCACCGCCCGCGGCGACGCGGGCGTCGAGCAGTGCGTCGCGGAGGTGCGGCGTGGCCTCGCCCGCGGAATCCTGTCCTACCTCGTCGGCGACCTCGGCGCGCTCGCCACGCTCGGCCGCATGCGGAGCGCGGGCGACCTGCCGCCCGATCTCACCCTCAAGACCTCGGTGCTGCTGCCCTGCGCGAACGGCGAGACGGCGCGCGTGCTGCAGGAGCTCGGGGCGACCACGATCAACGTCGCCACCGACCTCTCGGTCGAGACCCTGGCCGAGATCCGCGGTGCCTGCACGGCCCCGCTCGACGTGTACGTCGAGGTGCCCGACGACCAGGGCGGCTTCGTCCGCCTCTACGAGGTGCCGGAGCTGATCCGCGTCGCGGCACCGATGTACGTCAAGCTCGGCCTCCGGAACGCGCCGAACATCTATCCGGCAGGGCTCCACCTCGAGGATCTCGGCGTCAAGCTCGGCCGCGAGCGCGTTCGCCGCGCCGAGCTCGTGCTCCGGCTGCTCGCGGAGCGTGCGCCCGAGCTCGTCGAGGGCCGCGGCGCCGACGACCCCGCCGACCTCGCGATCCCGACGCCGTGACCGCGCCCATGCTCGACGTCGGGCGCTTCGACGCGATCACCTTCGACTGCTACGGGACGCTGATCGACTGGGAGCAGGGCATCCTCAACGCGCTCCAGCCGGTGCTCGCGCCACGCGGCGTCGACGCCTCGCCCGACGAGCTGCTGGAGCGCTACGCGCGGCATGAGGCAGCGCTCGAGGCCGGCCCCTACCTCTCCTACCGCGACGTCCTCGTGCGCTCCCTGCGGGGACTGTGCGAGGAGCTCGGCGTCTCGCCGACGGCCGATGAGGCGGTCGCGTTCGCCTCGGCGATCGCCGACTGGCCCGCCTTCCCCGACACCGCCGCGGCCCTGCGGAAGCTGCACGGGCGATTCCGGCTCGGGGTGATCACGAACTGCGACCGCGACCTCTTCGCGCTCTCCAACCGCCGGCTCGGCATCACCTTCGACTGGGTCGTCACGGCCGAGGACGCGCGCGGCTACAAGCCCGGCCCGCGCCCGTTCGAGCTCGCCTTCGAGACGATCGACGTGCCACGCGAGCGGATCCTCCATGCGGCGCAGAGCCTCTTCCACGACCACGTGCCCGCAGGGCGGCTCGGCCTCGCCTCGGTCTGGGTCGACCGCCGCCACGGCCGCCCGGGCTTCGGGGCGACGCCGCCGGCGTCCGCGAGCCCCGACCTCGTCGTGCCGGACATGCGCACGCTCGCGGCGCTCGCTGCCGGCAAGGCCCGACCGAACAGACCACCGGAGTAGCGCTGAAGGCCGCTCGGGCGGCTCAGGGGCCTGTCGTCGGGTCCTTACGCGCGAGTATGACTGCGGACCAGCGACTGCGCCGCGGAGCAGCGACTGCCAGACACAAGTGGCTCAGAGCCACAAGGGTGCTCCAGCCCGGGCGCAGCCAGCCTCGGTGACTGCCGAGGAGCGGAGCAGGCAACGCTTGTGGCTCAGAGCCACGAATTCCTCCCAGACGCTCCCTGCTCGGCGCTACGAGCCCCAGTCGGGATCGTGGCCTCCGCTCCCGAGCGACTCGATCACGACCTCGAGCAGGCGGCCGGACGAGAGCACGTGCTCGCGGGCGAGCAGCCGCGCGCCGGCGGCGCTGCCCGCAGCGATCGCCTCGCGGATGGCCCGGTGCTGAAGGTCGTTCTTCGCATACAGCTCGTCGAGCTCCACCCTCGCGCTCCAGACGCGGTCGCCGATGAAGGTGCGGCGCGCGCCCTTCGCCAGCCGCTCCACGAGCGGCATCGCGGCGACGCTGTAGATCACGTCGTGGAAGGCGTAGTTCGCCTGCATCCACTCGACGAAGAGCGGGGACTCGCTCGCGAGGCCATGTCGCGCCTGCTCGCGCAGCTGGAGCGTCAGCGCGGAGAACCGCTGCTCGGCCGCGTCAAGCGCCTCCAGGTCGGCGGCGGTCATCAGCGGCGTCGCGACCTCCGTTGCGAGCGCCTCGAGCTCGGCGCGCACCAGGTAGGCCTCGCGCAGCTCGGCGGGCGAGACGGACCGGACGCGCACCCCGCGGTTCGGCTCGAACGACACGAGACCGAGCGCCGCCAGCCGGCGCAGCGCCTCTCGCACCGGCGTCCGTGAGACCTCGAACCGCTCCGAGAGCTGCTCCTGGCGAAGCACGGTGCCGGGCGGGATGAGGCCGCCGACGATCTCGTCCTCGAGCACGCGCGCGATGTCGTCGGCTTTGGTGGACAGGAGCGCGCTCACGGCCTCAGTGTACGCTCCGCATCCATCCGCACCTATTCTTGGATCCGAAATAGGGGAAATATCGGGCTGGCGAGCCAGAACACGCTCAGGTAGGATCCAAAGTGTCAGCAACTTGGATCCCAGAGGAGAATCGTCATGAGCCCGAGCGACACCATCGAGCGCCCCTACAGCGAGGCGGACGTCGAGCGCCTGCGCGGCTCCGTCCAGATCGAGCACACGCTCGCCCGGCGTGGCGCCGAGCGGCTGCGTCAGCTGCTCGCGGAGGAGGAGTGGGTGCCGGCGCTCGGTGCAATGACGGGCGGCCAGGCCGTGCAGATGGTGAAGGCGGGCCTGAAGGCGATCTATCTCTCGGGCTGGCAGGTCGCGGCCGACGCGAACCTCTCCGGCAACACCTACCCCGACCAGAGCCTCTACCCGGCGAACAGCGCTCCGGCGCTCGTGAAACGCCTCAACAGCGCGCTCCTGCGCGCGGACCAGATAAACCATGCCGAGGGCGACGACTCGGTCGACTGGCTCGTCCCGATCGTGGCCGACGCGGAGGCCGGCTTCGGCGGTGCGCTGAACGCCTACGAGATCATGAAGTCCTTCATCGAGGCGGGCGCCGCGGCCGTGCACTTCGAGGACCAGCTCTCGTCGGAGAAGAAGTGCGGCCACCTCGGCGGCAAGGTGCTCGTGCCCACGAGCCAGCACATCAGGACGCTCGTCGCCGCCCGGCTCGCCGCCGACGTCGCCGGCGTGCCGACCGTGATCGTGGCCCGCACCGACGCCCTCTCGGCCAACCTGCTGACGAGCGACATCGACGCGTCCGACGCCGAGTTCTGCACGGGGGAGCGCACGCCCGAGGGTTTCTTCCGCGTGCGTGACGGCATCGACGCCGCCATCTCGCGCGGGCTGGCCTATGCCCCCTACTCCGACCTGATCTGGTGCGAGACCTCGCACCCGGACATGGCGGAGGCGGAGATGTTCGCCGCCGCGATCCACGAGCGGTTCCCGGGCAAGATGCTCGCCTACAACTGCTCGCCCTCGTTCAACTGGCGCAAGCACCTCAGCGACGCCCAGATCGATGCCTTCCAGCGCGACCTCGCAGCCATGGGCTACAAGTTCCAGTTCATCACCCTGGCCGGGTTCCACTCGGTCAACCTCTCGATGTTCGAGCTCGCCCGCGGCTACCGCGACGAGGCGATGACCGCGTACGTGCGGCTGCAGGAGCGCGAGTTCGAGCTCGAGGACGAGGGCTACACCGCCACCCGCCACCAGCGCGAGGTCGGCGCCGGCTACTTCGACGAGGTGCTGCAGGCGGTCACGGGCGGGATGAGCTCGACGCTCGCGCTGAAGGGCTCCACGGAAGAGGAGCAGTTCGAGACGGACGCCCAGGAGACGGCGACTACCGTCGCATGAGCTCCGGAGGCCGGCCGGTGCCGGCACGCGCCAGATATCGTGGCACGCCGTGATCCACGACGTCCTCGAAGCCCCTCCCCCCGAGGTGCCGACCGAGCTCGCGGTCGAGGTCGCCCTCTCGGTCTTCGGTGTCGACGGGGAGGCCACGCCGCTCGACGGCGAGCGCGACCGTAACTTCCGGATCGACGCCGCGGAGGGCTCGTTCGTCCTCAAGATCGGCAACCCGGCCGACCCGGCCGGCGTCGTCGAGATGCAGGTGCTCGCGATGGAGCACGCGCTCCGGGCCGATCCGGGGGTGCCGATCGCGCCGCCGCGGCGCACGATCCAGGGGGGCGCGACGGGCTCCGTCGCGATCGACGGGGACGACCACGCGGTCCAGCTCGTCGCGTTCATCCACGGGGCCGCCTTCCCCGCAGGCCCGGCGAGCCCGAGCAGGCGCCGCGCCGTCGGCGCCGCAGTCGCGCGGCTCGACCGGGCGCTCGCGGGCTTCACCCACCCGCTCGCGCAACGGGCACTGCTCTGGGACGTGACGCGCCTCCCTGAGCTTCGCGCCAAGCTCGACCACCTCCCCGGCGAGCGCCGCGACATCGTCGAGCGTGCCCTCGACCGCTACGACGGCGTCGTGGCGCCGGCGTTGCCGCACGTCCCGCTCTCGACGATCCACGGGGACGTCAACCCGGCCAACATGCTCGTCGACCGGGACGACCCCGAGCGGATCGCGGGCATCGTGGACTTCGGCGACCTCGTCCACACGCGGACGGTGATCGACCCCGCCGTCGCCGCCGCCTACCAGGCCTTCGGCGACGACGACCCGCTCGACGCACTCGTCGACGTGCTGAGCGCCTACCACACCGTCAGGCCGCTCACCGCCGAGGAGATCCTGCTCGTCCCGGACCTGGCGGCAGCACGGATGGCCCAGTCACTCCTGATCTCCGCCTGGCGCTCCGAGCTGCATCCAGACAACGTCGACTACATCCTCTCCGACGCCGACGACTGCTTCGGTACGCTGGCCCGGCTGGAGGAGTGTGACCCGACGACGCTCGCCGTCGCCCTCGCGGAAGCCTGCGCCGTCCTGTGGCGGCCGCACCCCACGCTCGACCAGAGCCTGGAGCTGCGGCGCGCCCGGCTCGGGCCGGCGCTCTCCCTGAGCTATGAAGCCCCCGTGCGGCTCGAGTCGGGCGAGGGCGCCTGGCTCACGGACGTCGACGGCAACCGGCTGCTCGACGCCTACAACAACGTTCCGCAGGTCGGTCACGCCCATCCTCGGGTCACCGTCGCGCTCGCCGCCCAGGCACGGAGGCTCACCACGAACACCCGCTACCTCGTCGACGAGGTGGCAGCCTACGCCGACCGGCTCACCGCGCTGCTCCCCGGCGAGCTCTCGGTCGTCATGTTCGTCAACTCGGGCAGTGAGGCGAACGACGTGGCGATCCAGATCGCCCGCGCCGTCACGGGCAGTCGCGGAGCCGTGATCACCGAGCACGCCTACCACGGCACGACGGCGGCGACCGCTGCGCTGTCTCCGGAGGAGCTCGGCCGGGCGGCCCTGGAGCCGTGGGTGGCGCGGATCGGGGGCGCAGCGACGCTCGGCGCGCCGGACGCTGCCGACCGGGTTGCCGGCGAGGTCGCCGCCGCCTTCGGCGGCCTCCGCGCGGCAGGGCACGGCTCGGCCTTCCTGATCTGCGACGACGTGTTCTCGAGCGACGGCATCTTCGCCGTGCCGCCCGGCTACCTCCGCGCGGCCTACGACCGTGCCCGCGCTGCCGGCGCCCTCTGCATCGCCGACGAGGTGCAGGCGGGGTTCGGCCGGGTCGGCGAGCCGTTCTGGGGCTTCGCCCAGGACGGGGTCGTCCCGGACATCGTCACGCTCGGCAAGCCGATGGGCAACGGCCACCCGATGGGCGCCGTCGTCACGACCCCCGCCATCGCTGCCGAGTTCGCCGCACGCTGGCACTTCTTCTCCACCTTCGCCGGGTCGCCGGTCGCGGCGGCCGTCGGCTCGGCCGTGCTCGACGTGATCGAGCGCGAGCGGCTGGCCGAGCGGGCAGACCGCGTCGGCGCCTACCTCCGCGCGCGCCTCGCAGAGGTGGCCGCGTCGCACCGGGTGATCAGGGAGGTGCGGGGCCCCGGCCTCTTCGTGGGTGTCGAGCTCGACACCCACGCGCCCGGGCGGGCCGACATCGGGAGGGCCGTCGCGAACGGCCTCCGGGAACGCGGCGTCCTCGTCGGCGCGACCGGGCCACTACTCAACGTGATCAAGATCCGACCGCCACTCGTCTTCTCCGAACAGCATGCCGACCGCGTCGCCACGACACTCGACGCGACACTCCGAGCAGAGGTGCGATGATCCCGCGATGACAGACACGACCGACGTCCTCACAGACGAAGCCAGAGGCTTCCTCACCGACCTGCAACGCGAGTTCGGTGCGAGCAGGATCGAGCTCCTCGCCCGGCGCGCCGAGCGCCTCGAGCGCCTCCATGCGGGCGAGCTCCCCGACTTTCTCCCCGAGACGGCGGACGTCCGCGCCGGCGACTGGCGCGTCGCGCCGACGCCGGCCGAGATCGCCGACCGCCGAGTCGAGATCACAGGACCGGTCGACCGGAAGATGGTGATCAACGCGCTCAACTCCGGCGCGAAGGTCTTCATGGCCGACTTCGAGGACGCGAACTCCCCCACCTGGGCCAACTGCATCGACGGGCAGCGGAACCTCACCGACGCGCTCGACCGCACGATCTCCCTCGACACGGGCGAGAAGCAGTACACCCTGATCGACGATCCGGCGGTGCTGTTCGTGCGGCCGCGCGGCTGGCACCTCGAGGAGCGGCATCACGAGATAGACGGCGCGCCGATGTCGGGCTCGCTTTTCGACTTCGGCCTCTACTTCTTCCGCAACCACGGCCGCAACGGACGCTACTTCTACCTGCCCAAGCTCGAGTCGCACCTCGAAGCGCGACTCTGGAATGACGTCTTCACCTGGTCGCAAGAGCGGCTGGGCGTCCCACAGGGGACGATCAAGGCGACCGTCCTGATCGAGACGATCCTCGCCGCGTTCGAGATGGACGAGATCCTCTACGAGTTGCGCGACCACTCCGCAGGGCTCAACGCCGGCCGCTGGGACTACATCTTCAGCGTCATCAAGAAGCTCGGCCACCGCCCCGAGATGGTGCTGCCCGACCGGAGCGACGTCACGATGGCCGTGCCGTTCATGCGCTCGTACTGCGAGCTGCTCGTGAGGACATGCCACCGTCGCGGCGCCTTCGCGATGGGCGGTATGGCGGCCTTCATCCCCTCGCGCCGCGACGCGGAGGTGAACGCGGTCGCCCTCGCCAAGGTGCGCGAGGACAAGGAGCGCGAGGCGTCGCAGGGCTTCGACGGCACCTGGGTCGCCCACCCCGACCTCGTCGCCACCGCGCAGGAGGCCTTCGACGCGGTGCTCGGCGACCGCCCGAACCAGATCGAGCGGCAGCGACCCGACGTCGACGTCACCGCCTCCGACCTGCTGAACGTCGTGGCGACTCCCGGCGAGGTGACCGAGGAGGGGCTGCGTAACAACGTCTCGGTCGGGATCCAGTACCTCGCCGCCTGGCTCCAGGGCTCCGGCGCCGTGGCGATCAACAACCTGATGGAGGACGCGGCCACCGCCGAGATCAGCCGCTCCCAGATCTGGCAGTGGCTCCACCACGGCCGCTTTGCCGCCGACGACGTCCTTCGAATCACCGACGAGGAGATGACGAAGCTCGGCCCGGGCTACGACGACGCGCGCACGATCTTCGAGAGCATCGCCACGCGGCCCGACTACGTGGAGTTCCTGACGCTGCCCGCCTACGACCGGCTCACGGCGGCAGGCGGATGAGAGCGGTCTTCGTCGGCGGCTCCTCGGGCATCGGCCTCGCGGCGGCAAGGCGGGCGGCGTCGGCCGGCTGGGACGTCGTAATCGCGAGCCGCGAGCCCGCACGCGCCGACGTCGAGGGCGAGCAGATCTCGCTGGACATCAGCGACGAGGCTGCCGTCCGCGCGACCTTCGCCGCGCTCGGCCCGATCGACCACCTCGTCTTCTCGCCGGTGGCACGCGCCGGCGGGCCGGCCAAGTCGCTCGACCTCGACGCGGCCCGGCGTGCCTTCGAGACGAAGCTGTGGGGCCCATTCGCGGCGATCCAGGCCGCCGACGTCGGGCAGTCGGTCGTCTTCGTCTCGGGCGTCGCGTCGGTGACGCCCATGCGGGGCGGCTCGGCGACCGGCGCCGTCAACGGCGCGATCGAGTCGCTCGTCCGCACGCTCGCCGTCGAGCTCGCGCCCGTGCGGGTGAACGCGGTCTCACCGGGCATCATCTCCACCCCGACCTGGGACGCGATGGACGCCTCCGACCGCGAGGCGATGTTCGACCGCCTTGCCGCCGCTCTTCCCGCGGCGCGCGTCGGCACCGCGGAAGAGGTCGCCGAGGCGATCTGGCTCCTTCTCACGAACGGCTTCGTCACCGGCGCGGTGATCCCCGTCGACGGCGGTCACCGGCTCGCAGCCCCCTGAGCATGAGGGCGACGCGGCTCGAGAGCCCCGACGCCTTTCTCCTCCGCGCGGGCCCATTCCTCGCAGCGCACGAAGCGGAGCACAACCTCGCGCTCGGACTGCTCGGCCGACTCACGATCGAACCGCGGCTGTACGGGTTCGACCCCAGCTTCGTGGTCGCCGAGGACGGCGGCTCCGTCGTCGGCTGCCTGCTCCGCACTCCGCCCCACGGCGTCGTGCTGAGCCGCTTCGATTCGCTCGCGGCGGTGGACGTCGTGGCGAAGGAGGTGCTCGACATGCACCCGGAGCTCCCGGAAGCGATCGGGCCCGCCGAGGTCAGCGCACGTTTTGCGGAGGCGTGGTCGAGGGCGACCGGGAGCGAGGCGCGGCTCACGATCAGGCAGCGGATCCATGCCGCCGCAGGGGTGCACGACCTGCCCCGGGCGACCGGCCGGATGCGACGGGCCGGTCCCGCCGACAGGGAGACGATCGTCGGCTGGCTCCGGGCATTCGTGGCCGAGGCGCTCGCGGGTGCCAGGCACGTCGAGGACGCCGAGGCGCACTACGAGCGCCGCGTGGCCGATCCCAACGGCGAGTGGCTCCTCTGGGACGACGACGGCGCCGTCTCGCTCGCCGCCTACGGCAACCCGACGGCGTCCGGCACCCGCGTCGGCCCCGTCTACACGCCGCCCGAGCACCGCGGCCGCCGTTACGCGACCTCGCTCGTCGCCGGGCTCACGGCCGAGCGCCTCGCAGCCGGGCTCGGCTTCTGCTTCCTCTTCACCGATCTCGCGAACCCGACCTCGAACGCGATCTACGCCAGGATCGGCTACGAGCCGGTCGCCGACTGGGACCTGTGGGCCTTCCGCCCGCTTGAGGGGTAGCCGCGCGCTGCCGATACCGGACGCATGTCCGGCTCCCGGCTCTACCTGACGCTAGGCATCACGATCGCGGCGGTCGCCTTCGGCGGCTGGCGGATGTTGCTGCCCGGCGCCGACACCGCCTCGAGCGATGTCTCGAGCGGCGTCTCGGCGGTGCTCGCCACCACCCTGAGCGCCGCCTTCACCGGCGCCGAGGCGAGCATGGACGCGCAGCGGAACGCAACCGGGTCGTATGCGGGCGCCGTCGTGCAGCCGCCGGTGACGCTCGTGCGCGCCGACACGTCCGCGTACTGCCTGGAGCTCGACAAGGGGGCGATCGTGCAGCACGTCGCCGGCCCCGGCGGCTCCGCCCAGCCCGGCCCCTGCTAGAGGCTGCGCCCCGCGCATCCGGCGTGTCATCATCGGATGACCTGCCGAAGGAGACACGATGCCCCTGAAGACGCCCGAAGAGTATGTGCAGAGCCTGCGCGACATGCCGATCCGCGCCTACGTGGGCGGAGAGCGGGTCGCCTCGATCGTCGATTCGCCGTTGATCGCGCCGCACATCAACACGGTCGCGAAGACGTACGAGCTGGCGCACCTGCCGGAGCACCGGGACGTGATGACGGCCGAGTCTCATCTGACCGGAGAGCGGATCCACCGCTACACGCACATCTTCCAGTCGGCCGACGATCTCGTGAAGAAGATCCAGATGCTCAGGTTGCTGGGGCAGACCACCGGAACCTGCTTCCAGCGCTGCGTCGGCCTCGACGCGCTCAATGCGAGCTATGCGATCTCGTACGAGGTCGACGAGGCGCACGGCACCGACTACCACCAGCGCTTCCGCGCCTACCTCGCGATGGTGCAGGAGCAGGATCTGATGCTGGCCGGCGCGATGACCGACCCCAAGGGCCATCGGGCCAGGCGGCCCTCCGAGCAGGATGACCCGGACGCGTTCGTGCACGTCGTCGAGCGGCGGCCCGACGGGGTCGTGATTCGCGGCGCCAAGCTGCACAACACCGGCGGGATCAACTCGCACGAGGTGCTCGTCCTCCCCGGCACCGGCCTGATCCCCGGCGAGGAGGACTACGCGATCGCCTGCGCCGTGCCCGCCGACGCCGACGGGGTCACGTTCATCTTCGGCCGCCAGTCCAACGACAGCCGCAAGCTCGAGGGCGGCTGCGACATCGGCAACCCGCGCTTCGGCGTCGTCGGCGGCGAGGCGATGGTCGTCTTCGAGGACGTCTTCGTCCCCACCCAGCGCATCTTCCTCAACGGCGAGACCGAGCACGTCGGCACGCTCGTCAACTACTTCGCCACCTGGCACCGCGCCAACTACGGCGGCTGCAAGGGCGGCAACGCCGACGTCCTGATCGGCGCCACCGCCAAGATGACGCGCGTGCTCGGCACCGACCGCAACGCCGTCGTCAAGGACAAGCTGGTGGAGATGATCCACATGAACGAGACCACCTACGCCTCCGCGATCGGCGCCTCCGCCATGGGCTACGCGCTCCCGTGCGGCTCCTTCATGGTCGAGCCCATGATGGCCAACACCGTCAAGCAGAACATCACCCGCAACGTCTACCAGATCGGCAGATTGAGCCACGACCTCGCGGGCGGCTTCCTCGCCACCATGCCCGACGAGAAAGCGCTCGACAACCCCGAGATCGGTGACCTCGTCCGCAAGTACCACACCGCCAACCCCGACTACGACGTCGACGAGCGGATCAGGCTCGGCCGCTACATCGAGAACATGACCAGCGTCACCACCCTCGTCGAGGCGATGCACGGGGCCGGCTCGCCCCAGGCGCAGCGCATCGTCATGCTCGGCCAGGCCGCGATCGAGGAGAAGATCGCCATGGCCGACGAGGTGATCAACGGCACCGACGACGTCCCGGGGCTGCCGCTCCCGCGGAGGACGGCAGAGGTGGTCGACTGAGCAGGTGCTCGCGCTCCGGCCCAACTGCGAGTGCTGCAACCGCGATCTGCCGCCGGAGAGCGAGCTCGCGCGAATCTGCAGCTACGAGTGCACGTTCTGCGCCGACTGCGCCGAAGGCACGTTCTGTGGAATCTGCCCGAACTGCGGCGGCGACCTCGTGCGGCGGCCGATCCGGCCGCCCGCGGCGCTCGTCAAGGATCCGGCCTCGACCGAGCGCGTGACGAAGCCGCACCCCGGCTGCGGCTAGGCGAGAAACTCGGCGATCGCGGCGGCCGTCGCGTCGAAGTCGTCCCAGAGGACGCTGTGCCCGCCCGGCACGTCGACCCTGACGACGCTGCTGCGCGCCGGCACCTCGACCGGGATCCACGACTGCGCGCCGATCACGACGAGCGTCGGGCACCGCGGCCACGGCGGCGCGGCGGACGCCATCTCGCTCCAGGCCACGATCGCCGCGCCCGGCGACCACTGCCAGCGGAGGCGCCCGTCGGGCCCCTCGACAAGGTGCTCGCGCGCCTCTTCCTCGAGCACCGAACGCGGAGTCGTGAAGAGGGAGCCGTCGGAGAGCCGCGCCTCGACGGCCTCGTCTGCCGAGCCGAAGGAGACGTCCGTGCGGGTCAGCTCGGCCCGCTCGGCCGCCACGGCCGGGTCGATGTGCATCGCGGGGTCGAGCAGGACGGCGGAGTCCACCCGGTCGGGATGGCGAGCCGCCACCTCGGCAACGAGCTTGCCGCCGAAGCTGTGGCCGATCCAGGCTGCGCTGAAGATACCGAGCGCGTCCGAGGTCTCGACGAGATCGGTGACGTGCTGCTCCACGCTCCAGGGCGGCTCCCACGTCGAGCGGCCGTGGCCGCGCAGGTCGACCCCGATCACCCGGTACTCCTGCAGCTGCTCCTCCGCGAGCCTGCCGATTCGGCGGCCGTGGCCGGTGACACCGTGCAGGCAGATCACCGGCGCTCCCAGCGGATCTCCCCACTCCGTCACGCTCAGCCGCACGAGAGCACCAGCTTCCCGAAGTGCGACCCGGTCTCGAGCGCCTCGAGCGCGGCGGCTGCCTCGGCGAGCGGGCGAACGGAGTCGACCACCGGCCGCCACGTCCCTCGGCCGACGGCGGCGAGCAACCCGGCGAAGTCCGCGGGGCTGCCCATCATCGTGCCCAGCAGGGAGAACTGGCCGAAGTAGAACGGGCGCACCGGCAACGTCACCTCGGTGCCGCCGGTGGCGCCGAACACGACGACACGGCCGCCTGGCCGCAGGCACTCGAGCGACTGCGGCCAGGTGGCGCCGACGGAGTCGACGACGAGGTCGGCCCCGCCGCGCTCCTTCGCCCAGGCGACCCAGTCCGAGGAGGCGTAGTTGGCTCCGCCGTCCGCGCCGAGCGCACGCGAGCGCTCGATCTTCTCGTCCGACGACGACGTGACGAGGACGTGGGCACCGGCCTGCGCGGCGAGCTGGACGGCGTACGTCGAGACGCCGCTGCCGGCGCCGAGCACGAGCACCGTCTCTCCCGCCCGCAGGCCGCCACGCGTGAAAAGGGCGCGGTAGGCGGTCAACGCGGCGAGCGGCAGGGCGGCTGCCTCCTCCCACGAGAGCCTCTCCGGCTTCGGGTGCAGGTTCTCCTCGGGCACGGCCACGAGCTCCGCGAAGGTGCCGTCGCGCGGCCCGCCCAGGATCTCGAAGTCCGGCCCGCCCACCTCAGTTCGGTCACCCCAGAAGAGCGACGGGTCGATCACGACCTCCTCGCCCGTGTCGCGGCGCACGCCGGCGCCGTCGGATCCGGGCACGAGCGGGAGCGGGTACGGGTAGGTGCCGCGCGAGACAAGCAGGTCGCGGCGGTTCAGCGCCGCCGCCCGCAGCTCGACGACGACCTCGCCGGGGCCGGCGACCGGGTCGGGAACGGTCTCGTAGCGGAGCTCTCCGCCCTCGTGGACGCGCGTCGCCTGCATCAGCGCAACGAGGCCCAGGGCTCGAAGCCTGCCATGTCCTCGACGCCGTAGCCGTCCTCGCCGACGGCAGGCGAGAGGATCGCGAGAATCCGGGCGGGGGCATCGCCGTCGTTGAAGGTCGCGTGCACGGCGTCGGCCGGAATCACGACGGAGTCGCCGGCCGTGAGCGTGCTCTTCTCCTGCTCGAGCCATTGCTCGATCGTGCCCGCGACGACGTAGATGACCTCCTCCTGGCCCAGATGCCGGTGGAAGTCGTGGCACTTGCCCGGCAGGAACGTCGCCTCGATCGCCACGATCCCGGCGAGCCCGTCCCGCGGGCCACTGACCTGCGCGAAGACGCCCCAATCCTCCTCGTCACGCACCAGCGAGCCCGCCGGCTTGAACGCCCCTGCCATCGCTATGCCCCCTTCACCGGGATCGACTTGAACCTGCGCATGTTCTCCGTCATCGCGACCTCGGTCGGGAGGCGCTCCATCGACGAGGCGCCGAAGAAGCCGACGACGCCCTCGGTGCGCTCGAGCACGTAGGCGGCGTCGTCCGGCTCGGCGATCGGGCCGCCGTGGCAGAGCACGATGATCTCCGGGTTGACGCGCTTCGCCGCGTCGTGCATCGCCTGGATCAGCGGCACGCAGTCGTCGAGCGTCTTCGCCGTCTCGGCCCCGATCGAGCCGCCCGTCGTCAGCCCCATGTGCGGCACGAGCACGTCGGCACCGGCCTCCGCCATCGCCGTGGCATCGTCCTCGCTGAAGACGTAGGGCGCCGTCAGCAGGTCGAGCTCGTGGGCGATCCGGATCGCGTCGACCTCGAGCCCGTAGCCCATCCCGGTCTCCTCGAGATTGGCGCGAAAGGTTCCGTCGATCAGCCCCACGGTGGGGAAGTTCTGCACGCCGCTGAACCCGATCCGCTTCAGCTCCGCGATGAAGACCGGCATCAGCCGGAACGGGTCGGTGCCGCAGACCCCCGCCAGCACGGGCGTGTGCCCGACGACCGGAAGCACCTCGCGGGCCATGTCGACGACGATCTCGTTCGCGTCCCCGTAGGGCATCAGCCCGGCGAGCGAGCCGCGCCCGCCCATGCGGTAGCGGCCGGAGTTGTAGATGATGATCAGGTCGGCGCCGCCGGCCTCCGCCAGCTTCGCCGAGAGCCCGGTGCCTGCCCCCGCACCGATGACGGGACTGCCCGCCGTGATCTGCGCGTGCAGCCGCGCGAGCGCTTCCTGCCGTGTCATGACGCCTCCTCGATCAGCTCGTGCAACCGGTTGGCCATCGCGAGCGCGAAGGCCGGGTCGTTCACGTCGGCCTCGACCTCGTGCAGCTCGACCTTCGACGTGTCGACGAGATCCCGGATCGTCTCGAACAGCGCCTCGTCGGCCTCGGCGTCGTAGAAGACCTGCCCCTCGACGTCGATCGCCGAGACGCCGCGCAACGGCACGAACAGCACCGTCGGGCCGGTGGCCGCGTTCAGCTTCGCGGCGATGATCCGCCCGATCTCGCGGCACTCCTCCGGCGTCGTCCGCATCAGCGTGATCGTCGGGTTGTGGACGTAGAGGTTCCGATCTCGATAGCGCTCCGGCACCGTCTCCATGGGGCCGAAGTTGACCATGTCGAGCGCGCCGAGCGAGACCACCTGCGGGATGCCCGTCTTGCCGGCGGACTCGAGGCGCTCCGGCACCGCAGCGAGGACGCCGCCCGCGACGAGGTCGCAGAATTCCGTCGTCGTCACGTCGAGCGACCCCGTGATGAAGCCGGCGGTGATCAGCGCCTCCATCGAGCCGCCGCCGGCACCGGTCTGGTGGAACACGAGCACCTCGTAGCCGAGCTCCTCGAGTCGCTCTCGCGCGGTCGTCACCGCCTGCGTCGTGACCCCGAACATCGACGCCGTGATCAGCGGCTTCTCGGCGCCGAGTGGAGGCACCGTCGCCTGTGCCATCCCGGCGAGCGCGGCCGCCGCATTGGTCATGATCTGCGCAGAGACTCGGTTGATCCCTGCGATGTCGACGACGGAGTACATCATCGTCACGTCGACAGAGCCCACGTAGGGGCTCGTGTCGCCCGAGGCGACGGTCGACACCATCAGCTTCGGCACGCCGATCGGCAGCTGGCGCATCGCGTACGTCGCGATCGACGAGCCGCCGGAGCCGCCGAGGCCGCCGATCGCCTGCAGCCGCCCCTCGGCGTGGAGGCGCTTCGCGACCTCCGCCGCTCCGCGTGCCATCGTCTCGACGGCGGCGCCGCGGTCGCCCGCCGCGGCCAGCGCCTCGACGTCGGCGCCCGCGGCGGCTGCGACCTCCGCCCGGGTCACGTCGGGCGTCGTGCGCGGCGCACCGACGATCCCAGCGTCCACGAGCACGACGTCGACACCCTGCTCATGCAGCCGGTCGGAGAGAAACGCGTACTCCTCCCCCTTCGTGTCGAGGGTTCCTACCAGTACAACAGTCGCCACGACGTCCCCCTTCCCGCTCGAAAAGGCTCTCTGCCCGACGCTACACCGGCCGAGCTAGCCGTGCTCCGCGAGCGGCTCCACTCCCAGATAGCGCCGCTGCGCGTCGGGATCAGAGGCGAGCACCTCCGCGGTCGTCTCGGTGAAGATCGAGCCTCCCACCATGATCAGCTGTCGCGTCGCCAGGGAGGTGGCGACGCCCAGATTCTGCTCGATCAGGAGGAGCGCGAGCCCCTCGGCCTCGAGCGTCTTGAAGACCTCGATCATGTTCTCGATGATCGCCGGCGCGAGCCCCTCGGAAGGCTCGTCCATGATCAGGAGCTTCGGGTTCGTGAGCAGCGCGCGCCCGATCGCGAGCATCTGCTGCTCACCACCGGACAGCTGCGCACCGCCGTTCCGCTTGCGCTCCCCGAGGCGCGGGAAGAGCTCGTAGATGCTGCGCACGTCCCACGTGCGCGGCGCACCCGAGCTGCGGCCGCGGATCATGCGGAGGTGCTCGTCGACGCTGAGCGAGGGGAAGAGCCGGCGCCCCTGGGGGACGTAGCCGACCCCGAGGTTCGCAATCTTGCTCGACGGCTTGCCGACGATCTCGCTGCCCTCGAAGCGGATGGAGCCTCGCGCCCGCGGCGGCGAGATCCCCATGATCGCGTTGCACAGCGTCGTCTTGCCCATGCCGTTGCGGCCCACGATCGCCACGGATTCCTTACCCATCCGGAAGGAGACGTCCTCGAGCGCCTGGGCGGTGCCGTAGAACGCGCTCAGCCCCTCGACTGCGAGAAACGGCGCGTCAGGCATCGGGCTGGTGCCCTTTCCCGAGGTAGAGGTCGTGCACCATCTGGTTCGCGCGGATCTCGTCCGGTGTGCCCTCGACGACTTTCCGGCCGTCGTGCATCATCGTCACCTTCCCGGCGACGCGAAGCGCCACGTCCATGTCGTGCTCGATCAGGATCAGGGTGATCGAGGGATCGAGGTCGAGCAGCATGTCGGTCAGCGCGACGCGCTCTCCGCGCGAGAGGCCCGATGCGGGCTCGTCGAGCATCATCAGCTTGGGGTTGCCCGCGCGGGCCATGCCCACCTCGAGCTGCCGCTGCTCACCGTGCGAGAGCGAGCCGACCAGCGTCCCGAGCGTTGACGTCATCCCGACCGCAGCCGCGAGCTCCCGTGCCTCCTCGCGGATCGCGCCGTCCTTGCCGCGATGCGCCACCGGGCGCAGGTGCCCCGAGCGCACTCCGAGAACGGCGAGGTAGAGGTTGTCCTCGACCGTGAGGCCGAGGAAGAGACGGGACTTCTGGTACGTGCGCGACATGCCGAGCCTCGCGCGGCGCCGCGCCGGCGTCCTCGTGGTGTCCTCGCCGAGGAATTCGATCGTGCCGGCGGTCGGCGCGACGTCCCCGGAGATGACGTTGAACAGAGTCGTCTTCCCCGCGCCGTTCGGCCCGAGGATGGCACGGCGCTCGCCGTGAGCGACGTCGAGATCGACGTCGCTCACGGCGTGGAGACCGCCGGAACGC
>Ga0302299_10000333_pt1 | contig 24943 bp, 24 predicted proteins | sample III_Fen_N3_4_FD_198795 | JGI IMG/M metagenome (GOLD analysis project Ga0302299, IMG submission 198795) | Peat permafrost microbial communities from Stordalen Mire near Abisko, Sweden - III_Fen_N3_4 | ecosystem: Environmental > Terrestrial > Soil > Wetlands > Permafrost | place: Sweden: Abisko...
GATCGGGGCGCCGTGAGCCGGTCTCGGCTCCGCTGAACGCTCGGATTACGATGCGCGGTACTGATGCATCGAGCGCCACATCGCGCCGCTCGGCCGGACCCAGGGATACACCATGAAGCGGATCGTCAAGATCGCGGCCATCGGCGGCGCGTTCGCAGCCGTCGGGGCCGCCGTCGCGTCCCATCGCGGTCACGGGTCCCTCGGCCATACCGTGGCCGGCGGGATCCTCGTCGGTGACGCGAGCGCCTACGACCGAACGACCGGCCTGCTGTTCGCCACGCTCTACGATGGGATCGCCCGGGACATCGCCGGGCACGCGTCCCCGGGCGCGACGGTGCTCGACGTGGGGTGTGGTCCGGGCCATCTCACCCGTCGCCTCGCGACGCGCGGCCTCGATGCGACCGGCGTCGACCTGGACCCGGCGATGATCGAACGAGCCGCCGCGCGCGGTGACGCCGCGGGCCGCTACGTCGTCGCCGATGCGGCGTCCCTTCCGTTCGAGGACGACACCTTCGACGTCGTGGTGAGCACGCTCTCGATGCACCACTGGTCGGACGCGCACGCCGGTCTGGCCGAGATGGCGCGCGTGCTACGGCCCGGCGGCCGGATCCTCATCTGGGACCTCGGCCGTGGCGCACCGCTCCACGCCCACGCACCCGACCCCCTAGATGCGATGCAGGGTGCGCCGATGACGATCGTCTCGGCCAGTCCGTGGCGATGGCCTGGGCCGCTCTCCTTCGTCCAGCGCATCGAGCTCCGCGCGGGCAGGGAAGGGGACGCGTCCTGAGCGACTCCCGAGCACGGAGCACATCGAGCACGCCGGAGAGCGCGCCTCGTCGGGACGTCGACCCGGCACCAACGACCGAGGCCACCGTCCGGCGCGGCCCGATCGGTCGGATCCGTGAGGTCGTGACCGACCCCGAGTCGCTGCGGCAGTGGACCGGCGTCGCCAACGACGCGATCATCGCGACGGCCGGCATCCTCGAGGGGTTCGCCGGCGCCGGTGCCGACGAGCATGCCCTGGTGGTGGCGGCGACCGTCGCGACGATCGCCGGCATGCTCGCGGCCGGCGGGGCGCAGTTCGCCGAGGTGGAAGCGGAACGCGAAGCGCAGCTCACGGCCGCCGCGGCCGAGGCGGCGTCGATCGCGCTCTCCCCGGAAGCGGAGTTGCAAGACCTCGTCGGTTACTACGAGGCCAAGGGCCTGTCGTCAGGTCTCGCCCGCCAGGTCGCCGCGGAGCTCATGGCCCACGACGCGCTCGCCGCCCAACTGGAGAGCGATCACGGCATCCTGGACGTGCTCTCGATCTCCGATTCCGTCCTCGCCGGCGTCGGGGCGTCGATCGCCTACGGTCTCGGTGCGGCGATCCCGCTGGCGATCACGATCTTCGTGCCCGCAGCCATCGAGAGCTGGCTCATCGCGATCGCCGTGGTCGTGTCGCTCTCCGTGACATCACTCATCGGTGCTCGCACCGGACACATGCACGTCGGTCGGACCGTCGCGCGCACGCTGGCCCTGGGTGTCGGCACGTTGGCGATCAGCTATGCCGTGGGCCAGTTCGTGTTCTGACGCCATCCGAGCCCATCTCCAGCGCCGAAGATACCCCTACCGGGTATTGACAAGGGTATTGACACGGGGGTGTAGAGTGACAGCACTAGGGCTTGTCAAGACTTGACAGGCCCACAAGCATGTTCGGGACCCGGTCGACCTGGCGGAGGTTCGGACGGATCACCTGGAGGGTGAGTTTGGCGGTCGGCGTCGCAGCCGAAGTGAAGAGCAAGTTGAGCGTCGTGGACGTGGTCGGGGAGACCGTGGCGCTCAAGAAGGCGGGCACCGTCTTCAAGGGCCTGTGCCCGTTCCACGGTGAGAAGACACCCTCGTTCGTCGTCACCCCCAACCGTGAGACCTGGCATTGCTTCGGGTGCGGCCTGGGCGGCGACATCTTCAGCTTCGTCATGCAGCGTGACTCGGTCACGTTCCCGGAAGCCCTTCGGACCCTCGCCGGCAAGGCCGGCGTCGAGATCGACGAGCGGACCAAGCGCGAGGACGCCCACAAGGCCCGCCTTCGCTCGGTCATGGACAGTGCCATCGCCTTCTACCACGCGGTCCTCGTCGGTTCGAAGAACGGCGAGGCCGCCCTGGCCTATCTGCACGGTCGCGGCTTCACGGACCCGACGATCGCCACCCACCAGCTCGGCTGGGCGCCCGGTGGCTGGGACACGATGACCCGCCAGCTCGCCGCGAAGCGCGACATCCGCCCCGAAGAGCTCGTCGAGGTCGGCCTCGCCTCGCCGCGCCAGAACCGGAACGGCGTCTACGACAAGTTCCGCGCTCGCGTCCTGTTCCCGATCCGCGACCAGAACGGCAGCGCGGTCGGCCTCGGGGGGCGCCTGCTCGAGGGCGAAGGCCCGAAGTACCTCAACACCCCGGCGACACCGCTGTTCGACAAGAGTCGGACGCTGTATCTCATCGATCGCGCCAAGTCGTCGATCCGCAAGTCCGGCCAGGCGGTCATCGTCGAGGGCTATACGGACGCGCTCATGGCGCACCAGGCCGGCTTCGACAATGTCGTCGCGTCGCTGGGCACGGCCCTCACGCCCGGCCAGGTCGCGCTCCTCACCCGCTACGCGACGCGCATCGCGCTCGCCTACGACGTCGATGCGGCCGGAGAGAAGGCCGGGACCGTCGGCGTGACCGCGATCGCTGGCCTCATCGGCCAGCTCCAGCACGGCGACTCGGGCGTGAAGCTCGAGGACGTGCGCGTCGTCGGCCTGCCGGACGGCAAGGATCCCGATGACGTCGTCCGCGAGACCCCTGACGTGTGGGAGGCCTCGGTCGCGAAGGCCAAGCCGCTCGTCGAGTACCTCATCGGCTACCACGCGGACCGGTTCGACCTCAAGACCGCCGCTGGGCGGATCGGATTCGTCGAAGCCGTCATGCCGTCGATCCGCGACATCGCGGACCCACTCCGCCAGGCCGAGGCGCTCGGTGAGGTGCGGCGCGTGTCCGGCGTCGAGGAGCGCACGCTCCGCCAGGTCCTCGAGCGCCCGGCCCGCAACCCGCTCACCGCGGGTCACGGGAGTGGGGGAGCGGCCGCCGACGCCCAGAGCCGGATCAGTGCCGCGGCCGTCCTGGACTCCCCGGACGCCTTGCCGATCAACGACATCCTGCGGGCGATCACGCCGGTCGAGAGCGAACTGCTTCGCCTGCTGCTGCTCGTCCCGGACCAGCAGCTCCGGGTCGCCGAAGAGCTCGGACCGGACCAGCTGCCGAGCACGGTCGCGCGCGAACTGTTCCGAGCGATCGTCTTCCAGCGCGAGTCGGACGACCAGGGCATCCACCCGCCATTCGATGGCGCGGCGCTGCTGCTGACGGTCGATGAGGAAACGGCGGCGCTCGCTCGGGCGCTATATGCCAAGCCGGGTCCGGATCCACGGACGCTCAGTTCCGGCCAGCTCCACTACGAAGTCACCCGCCTGCTCCTCGAGCTCGAGGATGACCAGCTGCGCGAGCGCAGCGACTACAACGAGGCCGCCCAGGGGGAGGCCGAACGTGCCGGCGATCGAGATGCGATCGACCGGTTGATGCAGGAACGACGTCAGATCAACGAAGCCCGTCGGTCACTGGACCGGCGCCGCGAAGAGACCCGCATGTTCGTCAGTCCCAGGAGGTAAGTCCATGTCCGCCGATCCCCTCGACAAGCAACTCGTCGAAGCCGTCCTGTCCAGGCCGCGCCGCTCAAAGGCCGAACTCGAAGAGGCCAAGACGGCCGGACTGCGCCCGTCGCGCGCCAAGGCCGGAACCGCCGTCGCCGGTGACGACGACGATGATGATGATGACGACGACGATCTCGACCTCGGCCCCGACGCGGCCGCGGCCGAAGGTGCGGACGTGGGGATCATCGTGATCGCGGACGACGTGACGGCCGATCCTGCCGCCACGCTGCCGGCCGACGCCCCGGCCAAGCTAGATCCAAAGACCGTCGAGGAGCCGTCCGCCGAGGACCTCGAGGCCATCTCCGCGGACATGATCGGGATCGACGACCCGGTCCGGATGTACCTCAAGGAGATCGGCAAGGTCGCGCTGCTCACCGCCGAGGAAGAGGTCGTCCTGGCGAAGGCGATCGAACTCGGCGAGCAGCTGGCCGAGGAGCCGTGGAAGGGCATCGTCTCGCTCCACGAGTGGACATTGCACGACACCGAGCGCAAGACCCGCACCATGAAGCAGCAGCATCGGCTGCCGTTCGGGCCCGAGGCGCACGAGCTCGTCCGCAAGGCGATCACGTCGGACCTGGCCGCGGACCTGCTGGTCCCGACGCCGGACTTCCATCTCGTGAAGGCCGGCCGCGACGCGCAGTCCGAGGGAACCAAGGAACGTCTCAAGGAAGCCCGCAAGCTGCTCCACACCTACGGCGAGACCCTTTCGGCCGAGTCGTTCCTGGAGCTGCTCGACTGGGCGTACCTCGCCGTCCACAACGGCGACCTGGACTCGCGCGACAACGTCGGCCTGCGCGCCATCTACGACTGGACCCGCGACGGTGTCGCCTTCCCGGCGATGCAGCGCTGGATCGAAGCGGGCAACGACGCCGACCTGCTGTTGACGATGGGCTACGACCCGGAGTTGCCGTCCACCACGAAGCTGCGCGATCGCAAGGGCGAGATCGTGGCCATCGGACGGGACGCCCGCGAGCAGCTGACGTCGGCCAACCTGCGGTTGGTCGTGTCGATCGCGAAGAAGTACATCGGGCGCGGCATGTCATTCCTGGACCTCATCCAGGAAGGCAACATCGGCCTGATCCGGGCGGTCGAGAAGTTCGACTTCGAGAAGGGCTTCAAGTTCTCCACGTACGCGACGTGGTGGATCCGTCAGGCCATCACCCGCGCCATCGCGGACCAGGCCCGGACGATCCGGATCCCGGTCCACATGGTGGAGACGATCAACCGCCTCATCCGCGTCTCGCGCGGCCTGCTCCAGGAACTGGGTCGTGAGCCGACCGTCGAGGAGATCGCCGAGGCGATGTCCAAGGGCCAGGAGGTCCAGGTCACGCCCGAGAAGGTCCGTGAGATCATCAAGGTCTCGCAGGAGCCCGTTTCGCTCGAGACGCCGATCGGCGAGGAGGAGGACTCCCACCTCGGCGACTTCATCGAGGACCGCGGCGCGTTGGCTCCGGCCGAAGCGGCATCGCACCAGCTCCTCAAGGAGCAGGTCGAGGCGGTGCTCGACTCGCTGACCGGTCGCGAGCGACGTGTGCTCCAACTCCGCTTCGGACTGGAGGACGGGCGTGCCCGGACCCTCGAGGAAGTCGGCAAGGAGTTCAACGTCACCCGCGAACGGATCCGCCAGATCGAGGCGAAGGCGCTGCGCAAGCTGCGCCACCCGTCCCGCAGCCGCAAGCTCAAGGACTACCTCGAGTAGATCGCCGGCGAGGGTTGCAGGCCGGCGCGGGCTACCGCGCCGGCGCTTCGCCCGGTTCGGGGCCGATCGCGACCGGATAGCCGGCCGTGCTCCAGTCGCTCCAGGAGCCGGGGTAGAGGATGGGGTCGGCCAGGCCGGCGACCCGCATCGCGAGGGCGTCGTGGCAGGCGGACACGCCGCTCCCACAACTGACCACCACCGGCGTGTCGGCCCCCGCACCCAGCGTCTGGTATCGGGACCGGAGGTCGGTGGCCGTCAGGAAGGTGCCACTGGGCCCCAGGTTCTGGTCGGTCGGGGCGTTGACGGCGGTCGGGATGTGGCCGGCCACCGGGTCGATCGGCTCGACCTCGCCGCGATAGCGCGGACCGCCCCGCGCATCGAGCAAGACGACCTCACCGAGCTGATCGCGCAGGCCGTCGCGATCGACGACCTTCGTCCATGCGGGTGCCAGCGCCAGGGTCGCGGCCGGCCAGGCGCGCCCGGACCCCATCTCGACCTCGATCGGGTGGCCGCCCGCCGTCCAGGCCGGATAGCCGCCATCGAGGACGGACACCTCGGCGTGGCCCAGGTCGTCGAGCATCCACCAGAATCGAGCCGCGACCCAGCCGGTGTCGTCGTAGACGACGATCCGATGCTCCGAGCCGATCCCCAGCGCTCCGAGACGGGACGCCAGTACACCCGGGTCGGGGAGGGGATGACGACCGGGACCGACGGGCGCGGCGAGGTCGAGATCCATGTCCACGAAGATGGCGCCCGGGATGTGTCCGGCGTCGTACGCCTCGCGGCCGGCCCCGGGCTTGCCCAGCGTCCAGCGCGCATCGACGACGCGCAGGTCGGGATCGTCGAGGTGCGCGGCGAGCCAGTCGGCGGAGGTGAGGGTCATGCCGTCAGTATCGCAGGCCACCGATGTGATCGGCCCGTCGCGCCCGATCCTCGGTCGCTTGATCGTGACCGGCCCGCGTCGCGGGCCTCGTGCTATCCTTCGCGCGGTGCCGGACCCCGGCGCCCCGACGTTCGAGGCCGCGGCCCCACGTCCCGTTCCGGCGTAGCTCAGTGGTAGAGCGGGCGACTGTTAATCGCTTGGTCGTAAGTTCGAATCTTACCGCCGGAGCCATCCTCCCCAAGACCCACCCATCCTTGGGTCCGACCCGTCAGCGCGCGATGTCGCGCCGGCGCAGCCCCCAGCCGGACAGGACGAGCCCGCCGATCGCCAGGACCGAGCAGACGACCATCCCGACCGGATCCCAGACGCCGATCATCGGCTGGCCCATGTGCGCCGTGAGCGCGAGCTGGTGCACCCAGTCGGGCAGCTTGAGGGCCGGCGCGATGAGGTCGATGACGAACGTCAGGATGACGATCGCCGCGACGATCTCGCCGGCGAACGAGGTCCGAAGGACGCCGCCGACCGCCAGGCCGATGCCGGCCAGGGCCGCCGCGTAGAGGCCCAGGACGACCGTCCCGACCACGGGCGTGACGATGTCGCCACCGCCGATCGCGGCCCCGGCGCCGATCCCGAGCGCGAGGATCGCGGTCAGGACGGCGAGCACGGCATAGACGCCAAGGCCGCCGGACACGGCCCAGCGCCCGCGGGCGAGCGGGGTCGTCAGGAGCGAATCCAGGCGTCCGCTGCCCTCGTCCGAGGCCCAGCCCGAGACGAGGGTCGCAGCTGCGAACCCCGCGAGGATGAAGCCGAAGAAGACGAAGGCGAGCTGGAGGAAGCCGCCTGCCGAATCGAGCTTGATGTTCGGGAACATCGCCTGCACGATCGCGAGGGTGTCGGGCGACAGTGACGTCATCGAGTCGCCGAGCGCCTTCGCCGCCGCCCCGATCACGAACGCGTACAGGCCCATGCCGATGCCCCACGCGAGCCCGACCGGCAGTCGCTCCCCGAACGACCGGCCGGCGGGACCGCCGAGTCCCAGGAGTGCTTCCGGGAAGGACGGCCACGGGATGCGGGTCGTGGCGCCGAGGTCGCGGCGCGCGAACGCTTCGACGCCGACGGTGAGCAGGACGATCGCGACGAGCGCGACCGGGATGAGGGAGGCGGGATCGGGCGACCCGGCGAGCGGCTGGTGGTGGACCGTCCAGCCGAACCAGGTCAGGTTCGCGAGGCCGGCGAAGGCCGGCACCGCTGCCTGGTACCCATTGATGAGATACCCGCCGAGCATGATGGCGCCGGCGATGCCGGCCGCCGCGCCGCGTCCGACGAGCGGGGCGAGCGCGAATGCGACCGAACCCGAGGCGAGCGCGACGAGGCCGACCCAGGCGGCATACCCGATCGCCGCCGACCATGGGATCTCGTCGCCGGGAAGCGTCGCAAAGGCCGCGCCGGCAAGCCACGCACAGACCGCGGTCACGGCGAGGATGAGACCCAGAACGGTCAGGTTCGCGGCGAGTTTCTCGAGGGCGATGCGGCGCATCCCGAGCGGGGTCACGGCGACCAGCTCGAGGCTGCCGCGCCGCGCTTCAGAGGCGAGCGTGCCGGACAACGCGAGGATGGACCAGAGGCTCACCAACAGACCCAGCGAGGCGCCCGTCTTCCAGGCGATCGAGCCGCCCAGGGTCGCGACGTTGACCGGGAAGGGGTTGCCGTAGACCCCGGCGAGGGCGGGCGGCAGGCTGGCCACCAGTGCGGCGAGCGCGGCGCGCGACTCCGGTGTCGCGTAGGCCTCGCCGAACGCGGCGCCGCTCGAAAGCAGCAGGCTGCCGACCAGGCCGGCGACGATGATGAAGGCGAGGCGCGAATCGCGGAGCGTCTTGGCATAGACACTCCCGAACCCGTAGATCCGGCTCCAAGCCGAGTTCGCGCTTAGCGTGACGGCGGTCATGGCCGGACCACCTCAGCGGTCTCATGGCCGTACTGGGCGAGGAACGTCTCCTCGAGGCTAGGTTCGCGGCTCACGAAGTCGAGCAGTTCGTGGCGAGCCGCCGCCTGGACGAGGGGGGTGATCGCGCCGGCCACGCGCAGGCGCAGGACGTGATCCTCGACGACGACCTCGCTGACGCCCGGGAGCCCTTCGAACTCGGCCCTTGGGACCGGGCCGGCGAAGCGGAGCTCGACCTGGTGGTGGGCGAGGTCGCGCAGCCCTTCGACGCTGTCGACCTTCACGAGCCGGCCGTCGCGGATGATCGCGACGCGGTCGCACGTCCGCTCCACCTCGGAGAGGATGTGGCTCGAGAGGAAGACCGTCCGGCCCTCGTCCTTGGACTCGCGGACGAGCGAGTAGAACGACTGCTGCACGAGGGGATCGAGCCCGGACGTGGGCTCGTCGAGGATCAGCAGTTCCGGCCGATGCTGGAGCGCGATCACGAGGCCGATCTTCTGCTTGTTGCCCTTCGAGTACTCCTTGAACTTGCGCGACGGATCGACGTCGAAGCGCTCGATCAGCGTTGCCTGGTACGCGCGGTCCACGCCGCCACGCAGACTCGCGAAGTAGCGCAGCGTCTGGCCGCCGGTGAGCCGGTCGTACAGCGCGAACTCGCCTGGGATGTACCCGACACGCCGGTGGATCGCGACGGGATCCGCGCTGGACTCGATGCCGAAGACCCGGGCCGTCCCGCTCGTCGGCCGGATGAGGTCGAGGATCGTCCGGATCGTCGTCGTCTTGCCGGCCCCGTTCGGCCCCAGGAATCCGAACACCTCGCCCTGATCGACACGCAGGTCGACATCGACGATGCCCCGGTGCGTCCCGTAGGTCTTGGTGAGCTTGTCGGTCTCGATGATCGCGGTCATGGGGCTCCTTCCCGGGTGCCTTGTCAGCCGAACCATTGCCTGAGGACGTCGGGGTCCACGATGACGAGCGACCCGGCCGGCAGGCCGAGGTACCGCTCCAGACCCTGCCAGTAGGCCGCGAAGCGACGCTCGACGGCCTCGAAGGTGATCGCGTCCGCCCGTCGGGCGGTATACAGCTGGACGGCCGCGTCATTGGCTCCGAGCATGTACGAGGCCAGGACATGGGAGGCTTCGTCCGGGTCGAGGCCCTCGAAGCGTCCCTCGGTCCGACCCTGGCGGATGATGTCGGCCAGCATGGGCGCCATCAGCCCCACCGCGCTGCGCCGGAACTTCTCGCGCACGACGGCGTTGTCGTCGGCCTCCCAGGCTTCGACGACGGCCAGCATCAGGTCGGTCCGCTCGCCCTTCCAGCGGGCGATGCCGGCGAACAGGCCCTGGAGCTTGTCGAGTGACGTAAGACCGGGGTCGGCGACCATCGGGCGGATCGAATCGGTCGCCACGGTCGTGATCCGGTCGATCACCGCGTCGAGCAGGTCCGCCTTCGAGCCGAAGTAGTGGTAGAACGCGCCCTTCGAGGCCCCGACGTCGTCGATGACCTCCTGGATGCTGGTCGACGCCCAGCCCCGCTCCTGCATGAGACGGATCGCCGAGTCGACGAACTCGTCACGCCGGAGCGCATGGACCGCGGGATCCTTCGTTCGTGCCACACCGACTCCATTCATAAACCGACCGTCGGTCTATGTTACATCGACGAACGAACGGGCGTCGAGGCTCAGGTCGGGAGGTGGCAGGCCTCGTTCCAGGTATCGATGACCCGATTCTCGCGGTCCCAACCCAGGATGGAGATCGTGCCGGTCGACAGGCCGAACAGCCGGCCGTAGTCGGGTCCGAGGCCGAGCCAGCGCGCCGCGAGGATCCGGAGCAGGTGTCCGTGCGAGAACAGGAGGACGTCGCCATCGGCCTCGGCGGCACGGGCGAGGACCCGGTCGGCCCGCGCCCCGACCTGGTCCACGGTCTCGCCGTCGGGCCACGGCCCGGTCCAGATCGTCCAGGCCGGGTGGGCCGCCTTGATCTGCGGGGTCGTGAGGCCCTCGAGGGCGCCGTAGTCCCACTCGGCCAGGTCCGGGTCGACGACGGCCGAGGGAAAGCCGGCGAGATCGGCGGTCACGCTCGCGCGCTGCCGCGGGCTCGTCAGCACGAGCGCGAACCCCGGTCCCGAGGCCAACCCGGCCTCGAGCGCCAGCGCCTGGGCCCGGCCCTCGTCGGTCAGCGGCACGTCCGTCCGGCCCGTGTGGCGGCCCAGCACGGCCCACTCCGTCTGACCGTGGCGGACCAGCCAGATCATGGGACGGACGGTCTCGCCGGCCTCGGCGTCGTCCGGGGTCGTCATGCCGAGGTCAGCTCGACATCCGGCTTGATCGTGTCGGCGGGTGCCGCCTCGAAGAAGTCGCGCGGGACCCAGCGGAACAGCCATGCGAGCATGATCGCCGGGACCGTCTTGATCTTCGTGTTGTAGCGGTAGACCTGATCGTTGTAGAGCTCGCGGCGGTCGGCGATGATCCCCTCGATCCGCTCGATCTCGGCCTGCAGCTCCATGACGTTCGCGGCGGACTTGATGTCCGGATAGCGCTCGACCACGGCGAACAGCGAGCGCACCGCCGCCGTGGTCCGGTCCGAGGTCGCCGCCTGTTCCGGGATCGGGTCGGTGGCGGAGTAGGCCGCGCGGGCCCGGGTGACATCGGTGAGGACGGTCTGTTCGAAGGCCATGAGGCCGCGCACGGCGGCGACCAGGTTCGGGAGCATGTCGTGGCGCTGCTTGAGCGCGACATCGATGTTCGCCCAGGCCTTGTCGGCTCGCTGCTGCAGGGCGATGACGGCGTTGAAGTTCGACAGGCCGATGAACCCGGCGATGGCCAGGACCAGCGCGACGGCGCCGATGGCGACGATGCCCGGTGGCGTCATGTCCCGAACCCTCCCGTGAGCATGATGGCGAAGATCATCGCGCTGACGATGGCGAGGCTGGCGCCGAGCAGGCCCAGCAGGTAGGTCTCACGGTGCCGCTCCTCGGCGGCGCCCGGGGTGCCGTAGGCGATGAGCAGCGGGACCTCGGTCGAGGCCGCGACCACGAGGTCCTCCGGCGCGATCTCGAACGTGCGCTCGAACTTGGCCGCCTCCTCGCTCGGGGCGATCGGGAGCGGGTTCGCGGCCGGGTCCAGCGTCGGGGCGCTCACGGGCCGGCCGATCCCGAAGCCCGGGATGGCGGCGTTGCCCCAGGCCGCCTCGGGGTCGTCGAGCAACGTGCCGGCCTCGCGGGCCGCGGCGAGATCCGCGGCGATCTCCGGGTCCGCGAGCGGGACGTCCGGCCCGGCTCCGAGGTCCGCCCCGGCCGGGTCCGGCAGGTCGCCGAACGGCAGCGCCCGGCCCAGGATCGTGATCGCGTCGCCCGGCGCAAGCCGGGTCTCGCGGTAGTGACGTCGGCCGCGGCGGTCGCGCAGCAGCGGATGCCGGCCATCGCCATCGGCCAGCGACGGCGTGCGCAGCAGCGCCGCGACGAGTTCCTCACGATCCGGCTCGCCGACGTCGATGGCGCTCCCGACGCGGAGGTCCAGGTCGGACGGTTCGTCGCCCATCAGGTCCGTGTGCGCGTCGAATCGCATCGGGGCGTCGAAGCGCGCGCCGCGCGGGAAGACCCGGATGGCGCCCGACGCGTCGCGGATGCGGAACCCGACCGAGCGTTCCTCGAGGAAATCCTGGCCGGCCTCGCGGTCGCCGTCCTGGTCGATCGACGCGCGGTAGTACACGCAGCGGACGCTCTGAAGGGCCGAGACGAGGACGACTTCGGCGGCTTCGATCGTGCCGGTGAGGCGGACCTCCCCGGCGGCGATGGAGCTGATGGTGGAGGTGCCCGTGTCGGCGATGCGGTCGGCGACCCGGTACCCGGCCAGGCCGCGCTGGAGCAGGACGAGCCCGGCGATGGCCGCCGCGCCGGAGAGTGCCGCGATCTGTGGGATGACGACGAGGTCCAACCGGTCAGTCCGAGCGCCGGCCGGGCGTCACCGAGACGATGACGAGCAGGACCCCGATCCCGACGAGCAGGACCGGCCACCACGCACCGAGATCGATCGCCGGGATGAACTGGCGGATCAGGAAGAAGCCACCGATGAGGATCAGGATCAGTCCGCCCAGGAGCGGTCCGCGCTCGTCACGAGCCGCGCGACGCTCGCGCCGGGCCTCGCGCCGCGCCTGGGCGCGCGAGACGGTGCGTCCGTCGGGCGCGACCCAGCTGCCGGTGGTCCCGGGCGCAGGCGGGGATCCGGGCTCGGGCTGAGTCGGGGACCCGGGTCGGGTGGGGGTTGCGACGGTGGGGGCATCGGCATCGAGCGCGACCGCTCCGAGGCCGGAGGCTGCCGCTGCCACGCCGCCGGCAACCCCGGCCGTCGTCTCGGCCGTGCCAGGCGCCGGATCCCCGGATGTCGTTTCGATCGGGGGCGTGGCCTGGGCGGCGGGCCACGGAGCCGGCCCGGACGGTGGTCGGGCGGCACCGGCCGGATCGGTCCCCGGATCGTCCGGCACCACGATGGCCATGACGAGATACACGATCAGCGCGATGCCGCCCGAAAGGAAGACCATCAGCGCCCACACGATCCGGATGATCGAGGGATCGGCATCCAGGCGTTCCGCGACGCCACCGGCCACTCCGGCGAGCATGCGGTCATCCACTGATCGATAGAGCCGGTCATCCATGGCAACCCTCCTTCGGATCGAGCGTGAACGAGGCCGCGTTGCCGTCGGTCTTGAGGTCGATGCGGACCGTGGCGCTGTCGAAGCCCGGTGTCGACCAGACGTCCTCGTCCTCGACCAGGCCGTTGGCCGCGTAGTCGTTGCTCGCGACGATGCTGCCGCTCGTCTCGAGCCTGAGCCCCGCCCCGGCCGGGACGCAGAGGCGGACGGACCCGGCGTTTGCCTGGATCGTGCCCGTCAGGCTCAGGTTCGGCAGCGTGATGCCGGCCGTCCCGGCATTGACCTCGACGTCGAGCTCACGGATGGCCGCCACGGACCCGAGATCGAGGGTGGACGAGGCTGCATTGAGGCCGAAGTCGGCCAGGCCGACCTGGGCGCCCGTGAGATCGACGTTGACCGTGCCGGCACTCAGGACCGTCCGGAGGTCGACCGGCAGGCCGGTCGGGATCGTCACGTTCCAGGTGGAGCGCGCGGCGAAGAAGGCGAGCGACGGGCCGTTGCTCGAGTGGACTCGGAGGACGCCGGCGCCGTAGGTCAGGTCGGGTGCCTGCTGGTCGAGGCCGCTCACGCTCCAATCGAGCCCGGACTTGGTCGCGATGGTCAGGTCGCTGCAATCCGTCTCGATGTCCACGTCCGCGGCCGCGGCGCTGAACATGCTGCTCCGGTCCGGGAAGGCCGCGGCGTTGTCGGGTGAACCGCAGATGCCGCCGGTCAGGCCGGCGCCACCGAGGGTCACGCTCAGCAGCCCGCCGATGATGATCCCGAACGTGGCCGCGACGATCAGACCGCCGATGAATGCGAAGCGGGATCGGCCGAGCAGGAGCCCCACCCCGAGCCCGATGAGGATCATTGGCCAGAGCTGCCACAGGTCGTTCACCTGGGCTTCGCTCATGATCCCCGCCCGGACGGCCAGGGGGATGGCGCCGGCGAGGATCAGGAAGACGCCCCAACCGAGGGCGCCGCGTCGAACGTGCATGGGTCAACGGTACCTCGCGCTCGTGGCCGTGTGCTAGCCTCGGGGCCTGTCGGCGGCATGACTGGAGGGCAACGATGCGCCTGAGCGACTGGATGGCGGCGGCGCCCCACAAGGACTCCGCCACGCCCAAGGTCGTCGCCGTGGTCGTGCCGATGGTCTCCATGCTCGGCGGGGGCACGGATCCGCACTGTTGGGTGGCCTGGGGCGACGATCCGGGGGTCCGCTACACCGTGTTCGTCGCGACCGACGCCGGCCTCGTCCAGGTCCTGGTGCGGGTCAACGTGCCAGGCGAAGGTCCGCGCGCCGGCGGGAAGCTCATCCGCTGGAACCGCGTCCAGCTGGGCGACCTCGCGATCGAGATGCAGGGTGGGCACCGCATCCTGAGCGTGCCGCTCGAGGGCCAGATCCTGCGCGGCACCGACGAGACGGCCGACCTCGTCGCCGAGTTCGTGCTGGACGCGCTGGACGCGGTCGATGGACGGCCACGGGGCGCCTCGAGTGGCGGATCGGTCTCGCGCGGCGCGGCGGAGGGTAAGGGCGGGAAGGGCCAGGGCGACGCGGCCGGCGACGACGGGTCGGAGGTCGCCGCGAGCCCACGCCGACGGCCGGTCCCGCTCCTCGAGCCGCCCCGGGAGTCGTCGTCCTGATCCAAGCCGTCATCTTCGACCTCGACGGGGTCCTGGTGGACTCGGAGATCTGGTGGGACGAGGTCCGGATCCGGTTCGCGGCCGACCACGACCGAGCCTGGACCGCAGCCGACCAGGCGGCCGTCATGGGCGCGAACTCGCGAGCCTGGGCGCACACGATGCGCGTGCGCCTCGACCTGGATCTAGACGAGGGCGACATCGAGGCGGCGATCGTCGATGCGGTCGTCGACCGCTACCGTCGCGAGGGGCCGCCCGAGATCCCCGGCGCGGTCGAGGCCGTCCATCGGATCGCCGCGCGCTGGCCCGTGGCCGTCGCCTCCTCGGCGCACCGGGCGGTCATCGACGCGGCGCTCGTCGCCATCGGCCTCCACGAGATCTTCGGGATCGTCGTCTCATCCGATGATGTCTCGCACGGCAAGCCGGCGCCCGACGTCTATCTCGAGACGGCCCGTCGCCTGGGCATCGCCCCACGTGGCTGCCTCGTCGTCGAGGACTCCTACAACGGCGTCCGTGCGGGCAAGGCGGCCGGGATGACCGTCGTCCTTGTCCCGAATGCAAGCGTTCCGCCGGCGCCCGGGACGCGCGAGTTGGCGGATCTCGTGCTCGAAAGCCTGGCGGACCTGGACCCGGAGCGTGTGCCGTGACCGCCGGCGCGGCCCCGCCTTCCGAAGCGGACCGCGTCCGTCTGGCGCGGCTGACCGTGCGGTACTGGCTGACGAAGGTGGTCATGTCGGCCGTGGTCAGGGCGTACCTGCGCGTGCGGCTCGATGGACGCGAGCGCCTGCCCGAGGGCGCCGCCATCTACTGCTTCAACCACCTGAGCTGGACCGACCCCTTCATGCTCCTCGCGACCCTGCCCGGGCGCCCGCGACTCTTCTTCTTCGGACCGAAAGAGGAGGACATGGCGTCCGGGGGGCGGAATCGCCTGATGACCTGGACCGGCACCGCCATCCCGTACAAGCCGGCCAAGACGGACCTGCGCGAGGCGACCCGGCGCGTGGAGCGCATCCTGGCGGGCGGTGGCGTGGTGGCGATCGCCGGGGAGGGGCGCATCCACGCCCTCGAACGCGACCTCCTGCCGCTGAGCGAAGGTCCGGCCTACTTCGCCCTCCGCGCCGGCGTGCCCGTGGTCCCGGTCGCGATCCACGGCTCGAGCTGGCTTCGGTTCGGAGGGCGGGTCACCGTCACGGTGGGGGAGCCCATCCCGTGTGAGGGGCGGCCGAACCGCGCGGCGGTGGACGCGCTCACCGAACGCACCTGGGACGCGCTGTACGCCATGGTCGCCGGACGTCCCGAGGTGGCCGAGCCCGGGCGGTTCGGCCGGTGGCTGAGCCAGGTCTTCAACGACTGGCCGGAAGGCTCCCGCGATGCGGCTCTCGCCGCCGAGATCGCCGCCCCACCCGTCTGGCATACTCGCGACGACCAATCCTGAGGCTGGAGGAAGCGTGGGAGCGACCGGGCTGTCGGCCGATCCGAAGGAATATCGGACCCGGCTCGACGAGCAGAGCGACGAGCAGATCGACGCGTGGGCGGCGGAATTGATGCGCGACGTGTCGATCCGGCGCGGCGTCCGCAAGGTCGTCCGCGACTTCAAGCACGCGGCCGCGCTCGATGACGCAGGTTTCGAACGGGTGTTCGCATCCGGCGGCGGCCCGCCCGCCTCGATCGGGCGTGACCGGGGCGGCGACCTGATGGTGCCCGCCATCACGCTCCACGCCCTGGTCCCCGGTATCCATGCCCAGGTCCCCGACGGCCGGCAGCGCCTGGTCGAGTACCTCGTCGAGAACTTCGAGGAGATCGTCTACGTCTGATGGGCTCGAGCGCCTGACCGGCCTCGTCCGACTGACCCATCCGTTCCCCTCGCTCCTCAACGGCCTGATCGCGGCGGCGGTCGCCCTCGTGGCCGGTGGGGGAGCCCTCGTCGCGCTCCGCCTCGGCCTGGCGATGCTCGCCCTCCAGCTGTCGATCGGGACCCTCAACGACCTTCTCGACGCGGAACGGGATGCCGGCCGCGTCCCGCCAAAGCCGATCCCGGGCGGGCTCGTCAGCCGGCCGGTCGCTTGCGTGGTGGTCGTCGGAACCGCGAGCCTCGGCCTGCTCCTGGCGATCCCGTCGGGCGCGGCCACGCTGGCGATCGCCGTGCTCGGCCTCCTCATCGGCTACGGGTACGACCGGTTCGCGAAGGGGACCGCGTGGTCGTGGTTGCCCTTCGCGCTGGGGATCCCGCTGGTCCCGGTATTCGGCTGGATCGGGACAGGTCAGCCGCTCCCGGCGGCCTTCGCGGTCCTCCTGCCGTGCGCGGTCCTTGCCGGCGCGGCCATCGCCATCGCCAACGCAAGCGCCGACGTCGAGGTTGACCTTGCGAGTGGTGCCGCGTCCGTGGCGGTCCGGTTGGGGCTGGCGCGGGCCTGGTGGGTCCACACGTGCCTGCTCGGACTGGCCGTCGCGGTCGTCCTGATCGCGCTCGCGACTTCCGACCCGGCCATCGGCGCGGTCGTGGGAGCGGTGGCCGGCCTCCTGGTGGTCGTCGCGGGAGGGATCCTCGGGGCCACCGTCGGTCCCAGGCACGCCACGCCGAGGCAGCGGGAACTCGGGTGGGAGCTCGAAGCGGTCGGGCTCGGGATCGTCGCGACGGCCTGGCTGGTCGGGCTCACGGGCTGACCGAGGCCGGACCAGGCTGGACGGCGGCCCCGGGACGCTGAATGGCCCGTAGCTGAACGGCCGCCCGGGACGCTGGTACGGCCCGCCCTGTCGAGGGTCGGGCCGTCGCGATCAGTAGGTCGGGTCGTCGCTCCGGACGAGCGCGATCGCGTTCTCGAGCTTGAGCTTCGTGATCGTCAGGTACTTGGCGAGATTGGCCCGGTCGGTCGCCGGGATGGACTCGCGGATGTCGGTGCTGCGCAGCACGTCGACGAGGTCCTCGATGGCGTCGGCCAGATGCTGCTTCGCGTTCACCAGTGAGTCGTCGGTCAACGCGACGGCGTGCCAGGGCTCGGCCACCGCTCCCTCGATCTCCTCGGTCTCGGCGTCGCCGGCGACCTCGACGATCCCGGCCTCCTCGGCGACCCGCGGAGTCCGAGCCGGTCGCCCGTCGATCTTCTCGCGCAGCTTGATGAGGGTCAGCTCTCCCCGAGCGACCTGTTCTGTCAGCCGGCGGCGCTTCTTCGGGTCTTCGATCTTCATCAGCTCGTAGGCGTGGGACAGGCTGTCTTTGCGCAAGGACACCAGTTCTCGGATCTCTTCCGGCGCCCCGGCGAGGCGAAGCCGGTTCTCGAGGTAGCCCTTGTCCTTGCCCAGCTTCTCCGCCAGCTTGCGGATGCTGTAGCCGTGCTCGTGGACCATGCGGTCGTACATCGCGGCTTCATCGAGTGGGGTCAGGTCCTCGCGCTGGAGGTTCTCGATGATGGAGATCTCCAGGGCGGTGTCGTCGTCGATCTCCTCGATCAAGGCCGGGATCGATGCGAGGCCCGCGAGTCGTGACGCGCGCCAACGACGTTCGCCGGCGACGATCTGGTAGTGGTTCGGTCCCATCGGGCGGACGAGGATCGGCTGAAGGACGCCGTGTTCGCGGATCGACGCCGCCAGTTCCTCGAGCGCGCTCTCTTCGAACAGGACGCGCGGCTGCTTCGGGTTCGGGTCGATCCGATCGACCGGCACGATACGCACGCCGACACTGCGGGTGGGGCTGTCCGGCGAGAGGAGGCTGACGATGGCAGGGGACAGCTCGCTGTCCTCGGAGAGTCGTCGCGCGGCGGCGGCTCGGAAATCGGTCCTAGCCAAGGCGGATCACCTCCTGGGCGAGTTCGCGGTACGTCTTGGCCGCATTCGTCTCGCTGGCATATGTCGTGATCGGCCGTCCGACGAGCGGCGCTTCCCCGAGCTTCACCGTGTTGCGGACGATGCTGTCGAAGACGTGATGGTCGCCCACGACACGCAGTTCGTCCAGCATGTCCTTGGCGAGGTTCGTCCTGCCGTCGTAGAAGGTCGGCAGGAGGCCCAGGATCCGCAGGTCCTTGTTCAACTTGAGTCGGATCGCGTTGATGACCTTGACGAGGTTGTTGAGGCCCTTCAACGCGTAGTACTGCGTCTGGACCGGGATGATCACGCCGTTCGAGGCGACCAGGCTGTTGACCGTCAGGAGCCCGAGGTTCGGTGGGCAGTCGATCAACACGTAGTCGTAGTCGGCGAGATGGCCGTCGAGCGCCTCACGCAGGATCTGTTCACGGCCGAGTGCGGTGAACAACTCGCCCTCGGTGGAAGCGAGGTCGATGTGGGCCGGCGCCACGAAGACGCCCTCCGTCTCGGTCGGGAGGATGACCTCGGCCATGGTCGCGCGGCCGTCGGCGAGGACGTCCGCCATCGAGCGTTCGATCGTATTGAGGTTGATGCCGAGGCCGGCGGTGAGATTCGCCTGCGGGTCCATGTCGACGCAGAGCACGCGAAGGCCGGTCTCGGCGAGTGCGCCGGCGAGGTTGATCGCCGTCGTCGTCTTGCCGACGCCACCTTTCTGGTTGGCGATCGAGATCACGTTCGTCACAGGCGCATCACCTCAAAGCTGGCATCTCGGGGCCGCCGGGGCCGCGGCGGGGCAGGGGAGCGTCGCGCCATGCTACGCCTTGGCGAGCCGTTTGGCGCACCCGGTTATCCACACCATTCGCGAGTTGTTCACCGAATCTGTGGATATCCGGACGGGTCACGAGTGGGTCCGTCACCGGACTATCATGACGCTGTCCTTGCGCAAAGACAGTTCGGAGCGTGCGAGTGCCGACCAATGACGAACGGATCGAGCGGCTCGAGGCGATGCGCGCGGCGTCCCTCCTCGGCGGCGGCATCGACCGCATCGAGCGACAACACGCCGCCGGCAAGCTGACTGCGCGCGAACGCCTGGACCTGTTGCTCGATCCCGCGTCCTTCGTCGAACTCGATGCGTTCGTGACGAATCGCCACGCGAACGGCGGATCCATCCTTGGTGACGGCGTCGTCACGGGGCACGGCCTGATCGACGGGCGACTCGTGTTCGTCTTCAGCCAGGACTTCACGGTCTTCGGTGGATCGTTGTCCGAGGCGTATGCGGGCAAGATCTGCAAGGTCATGGACCTGGCGATGAAGGTCGGGGCGCCGATCGTCGGCCTCAACGACTCGGGCGGCGCGCGCATCCAGGAAGGCGTCGTGTCGCTCGGCGGCTACGCCGACATCTTCCTGCGCAACGTCCTCGCATCCGGGGTCGTGCCGCAGATCTCCGTCGTCCTGGGACCCTGCGCCGGCGGCGCGGTGTACTCACCGGCCATCACCGACTTCACCGTCATGGTGGAAGGCACGAGCTATATGTTCGTGACCGGGCCGAATGTCGTGAAGACCGTGACCCATGAAGAAGTCGATGCGGAGTTCCTGGGCGGTGCGGAGACCCACACGACGCAGAGTGGGGTCGCGCACTTGGCGATGCCGGACGAGGCGGCGGCGCTCGATGCGACGCGACGATTGTTATCGCATCTGCCGCAGAACAACCTGGGCACCGCCCCGCGCGCTGCGTCCGGCGACCCGAGCGATCGTCGAGATGCCGCACTCGACACGATCGTGCCCGACGACCCACGCGTGCCGTACGACATGCACGACGTCCTGACGCACATCGTCGACGACGGCGCGTTCTTCGAGATCCAGCCCGGCTGGGCGGCGAACATCCTGTGCGGGTTCGCACGACTCGGTGGCGTGAGTGTCGGTATCGTCGGTCAGCAGCCGGCAGTCCTCGCTGGTGCACTCGACATCGACGCATCGGTGAAGGCGGCGCGATTCGTCCGGACGTGCGATGCCTTCAATGTGCCGCTCGTCTCATTCGTCGACGTGCCCGGGTTCCTGCCTGGTGTCGCGCAGGAACATGGCGGGATCATCCGGCATGGCGCGAAGTTGTTGTTCGCCTACGCCGAGGCCACGGTGCCGAAGTTGACGGTCATCACGCGCAAGGCATACGGCGGCGCGTACGACGTCATGAGCAGCAAGCACATCCGCGGCGACATGAACTTCGCGTGGCCGACAGCGGAGATCGCGGTGATGGGCGCGGAGGGCGCGGTCAGTGTCATCGCCAAGGATGCGATCGCCTCGGCCGACGACCCGGCCGCCGAACACGCCCGGTTGGTCGCCGAGTACGAATCGGAATTCGCGAACCCGTATATCGCCGCGGCGCGTGGGTACGTCGATGACGTGATCAAGCCGTCGGAGACACGGCCCCGTCTCATCGGTGCCCTGGCGATGCTCGCCGACAAGCGCGACACGAATCCGCGGAAGAAGCATGGCAACATCCCGCTCTGAAGCTCGACCGTCTTTGCGCAAAGACGGCCGGCCGCGATGAGGACGCCGCCGTTCGAGCGGGTGCTCGTCGCCAACCGCGGCGAGATCGCGGTCCGGGTGATCCGGGCTTGCCACGAGCTGGGAATGGAGGCCGTGGCCGTCTACAGCGACGTCGATGCGGACGCTATGCACGTTCGGATGGCGGATGCCGCAGTCCGGATCGGACCCTCCGCACCGTCCGAGAGCTACCTGCTGGTCGACACGATCGTGGAGGTCGCGCGGTCGACCGGCTGCGGCGCGATCCACCCGGGCTACGGCTTCCTGGCAGAGCGCGCGGCATTCGCCCGGGCCGTCGAGGATGCCGGGATCGCGTTCGTCGGGCCGTCGTCGGAGGCTATCGACGCGCTTGGCGACAAGCTGCATGCCCGCCGGCTCGCCCGGTCGATCGGCGTCGACCCTGTGCCTGGCACCCTGGAGCGCGCACGTATCGATCGACCCGATGCCGTCGCTGGGATCGTCGCCGATGCCGAGGCGATCGGGTTCCCGGTCCTGGTCAAGGCTGCTGCGGGCGGTGGGGGTCGAGGGATGCGCCGGGTGGCGGGACCGCGAGACCTTCCGGCCGCCCTGTCGGCGGCGTCGGCAGAGGCCCTGTCGGCTTTCGGCGACGGGACCGTCTATCTGGAGCGCGAGATCCATCCGGCCCGGCACATCGAGGTGCAGTTGCTCGGGGACGTCACGGGACGAGTCGTCGCGCTGGGCGAGCGTGGCTGCTCCCTCCAGCGTCGACACCAGAAGCTCGTCGAAGAGGCACCGGCCGCGGGGCTGACCACCGAGGAGCGACGCGCCGTGCACGATCTTGCGGTCCGGATCGCGTCGGCCGCCGGGCTCCGGAATGCCGCCACCGCCGAGTTCCTCCGATCGCCGGATGGGGCGTTCCACTTCCTCGAGGTGAACACCCGCCTCCAGGTGGAGCACGGTGTCACCGAGCTGGTCTCGGGGGTCGACATCGTCCAGGAGCAGTTCCGGATCGCGGCAGGGGAGCCCTTGTCGGGCGCCGTCCTGGCCGCAGCCGATCGGGCGGCAACGCCGAACGGGCATGCCGTCGAGGTGCGCTTGACGGCCGAGGATCCATCTCGCGACTTCCTGCCGACCCCGGGGACCCTGAGGCGCTGGGTGATGCCGTCCGGCCCGGGCGTGCGGGTCGACACCGGGCTTGCCGACGGCGACCGGATCCCTTCCGAGTACGACAACCTGATCGCGAAGATCATGGTCCACGGTCCCGATCGGGACACGGCCCTGGATCGATTGGATCGGGCGCTGGGGGAGGTGGAGGTCGCCGGGGTCCAGACCACCCTGCCATTCCACCAGTGGGTGGCGCGCGACGTGGACTTCCGGGCGGGCGACCTTTCCACGGAGTGGGTCGGCGAGCACTGGGATGGACCGGCCCAACGGTCGCTCGTCGCCGAGCGGGCCGCCACCCTTGCCGCGTTGGCGGTCCTGGAGACGGGCTCCGGGCCGTCTTCGACAGCCGCGGGCACAGATCCTCCCAATAGCCGTATCGGCCGCGGCGACGCCGGCGGGAGCCGGATGAGTGGGTGGGGGACGGCCGCGCGCGAGGCCGCGGTGGACCGGTGGCCCCGATGAAGACGGCCCGGGTGACAGACCGGATCTCGGGCGAAGTCGTCGCCGAGGTCACGCGCGACGCGACCGCCGACCGCCGTGGCGCCCTCGTCCTGCCGGCGGCCGGCACCAGTACGGCCCATCCCGAACCCGGTCGGACCCGGCTCGAGGTCGTCGTCGACGGGTGGCGCTTCGAGTTCGACATCGAGGATGCGGATCGCGCCGACCTGCGCGCTCGCGCCGCCCGAGGCCGCGACCACCAGTCCCAGCACGGGCCCACCCAGGTCCGTGCCATCATCCCGGGGCGCGTCGTGACGGTCGCGGTGGCGGCCGGCGATACCGTGGAGGCCGGCCAGCAGCTCCTGACGGTGGAGGCGATGAAGATGCAGAACGAGCTCCGGTCCCCCCGGGACGGGGTCGTCGACCGGGTCGCGGTCGCCCCCGGGGCCACGGTGGAGCCCGGGGACATCCTCCTGGTCCTCGCGTGAGCCCGACGGACCGGCCGGATCGTCCCGCCCGACCCGTCGGCGAGGGCGCCGATGCGGCGCGAGACCGGTGGCGCGAGACCCTGCGGGCCAAGGCCCTTCGGTCCGCCCCGGAGCGCCGCGAGCGCTTCGAGACGTCGTCGGGCATCGAGACGCGCGACCTGTACACGGCTGCGGACGTGGCTGGCCTCGACGAGGACCGCGACCTCGGGCGGCCCGGCGAGTACCCGTTCACCCGGGGTGTCCAGCCGACGATGTACCGGAGCCGGTTCTGGACGATGCGCCAGTACGCCGGGTTCGCGACGGCCGAGGAGACGAACCGACGCTTCCGCTACCTGCTCGAGCAGGGCCAGACGGGCCTCTCGGTCGCCTTCGACCTGCCGACCCAGATGGGCTACGACTCGGACGCCACGGAGGCCGAGGGGGAGGTGGGCCGGGTCGGGGTCCCGATCTCCAGCCTGGCCGACATGGCGGTCCTCGTCGACGGGCTGCCATTGGGCGACGTGAGCACGTCGATGACCATCAACGCGACGGCGCCGATCCTGCTCGCCCTGTACGTGGCCGCGGCCGAGAGCCAGGGTGTCCCGCGCGAGCGGATCGCCGGGACGGTCCAGAACGACATCCTCAAGGAATACATCGCCCGCGGGACCTACATCTTCCCGCCGCGGGCCTCGATGCGCCTCGTGACCGACGTGTTCGAGTTCTGTGCCGCCGAGCTGCCGCGCTGGAACACGATCTCGATCTCCGGCTATCACATGCGCGAGGCCGGGGCGACCGCGGCCCAGGAGCTCGCCTTCACGCTCGCGGACGCGATCGCCTATGTCGACGCTGCGGTCGCGCGCGGCCTCGACGTGGACGACTTCGCCGGGCGCCTGTCGTTCTTCTTCGCGGCCTGGTCGGAGCTCTTCGAGGAGGTCGCCAAGTTCCGGGCCGCCCGGCGGATGTGGGCGACGATCATGAAGGAGCGCTTCGGGGCGACCGATCCGCGCTCGATGGTGTGCCGGTTCCACGTCCAGACGGCCGGATCGAGCCTCACCGCGCAGTCGGTGGACAACAACGTCGTGCGGACCACCATCCAGGCCCTCGCCGCGGTCCTGGGCGGCGCCCAGAGCCTCCATACGAACTCCCGGGACGAGGCGCTTGCCCTCCCGACCGAGGAGGCGGCCCGCCTGGCCCTGCGGACGCAGCAGATCATCGCCCACGAGGCGGGCGTGACCGACACGCCGGACCCGCTGGCCGGCTCGTACTACATCGAGAGCCTCACGAACGAGCTCGAGGCGGCGGCGTGGGCCTACCTCGACGAGATCGAGTCGATGGGCGGGACGCTCGCCGCCATCGAGCACGGCTTCCAGCAGCGCCAGATCCAGGAAGCCGCCTATCGGGTCCAGCGGGCGATCGAATCGGGCGACCAGATCGTCGTGGGCGTGAACAAGTTCCGCGACGACGACATCCGCACGCCGAAGCTCCAGAAGATCGACCCCGATGGCGAGCGCCGCCAGGTGGAGCGGGTCCGCCGGGTCCGTGCCGAGCGCTCGGCCGAGGCGTGGACGGCCGCCATGGACGAGCTCGAACGCGTCGCCCGCGCCGACGGCAACCTGATGCCCTCGATCCTGGTCGCGGTCCGCGCCTACGCCACGGTGGGGGAGATCAGCGACCGGCTCCGCCAGGCGTGGGGCGAGCACCGCGAGCTCATCACGGTCTGATGGAGGCCGACGGGGACGCGGCGGCCTATCCGACCCGCGACCCCCGCCTCGCGCCGGACGTCCTCCGGCCACTGGGCATCGAGGCGGCCTGTCCCGGCACTCCCTCGTATGCACTGGCATCGCTCCAGCGGATGCGCGCCCGCGGCTGGGCGACGCACGGGAACGACGGCCCTCGGATCGGCTGGATGCAGCGACGTCCGCAGCACCCCGCGATGGGCCTGTTCGCGCTGGTCCAGTACGTGACCTCGCGAGGGATGCTCATCGATCCGGATCGCGATAGCGAGGGCTGGCTGACGGTCTCGGTCCGGGCCTACCCGGACGGTCGGGGCTCGCTCGAGCTG
>Ga0302299_10000334_pt1 | contig 24893 bp, 26 predicted proteins | sample III_Fen_N3_4_FD_198795 | JGI IMG/M metagenome (GOLD analysis project Ga0302299, IMG submission 198795) | Peat permafrost microbial communities from Stordalen Mire near Abisko, Sweden - III_Fen_N3_4 | ecosystem: Environmental > Terrestrial > Soil > Wetlands > Permafrost | place: Sweden: Abisko...
CAGGTCTCCGACGTGTCGCGTCAGTACGCGGTCGGGTCCAAGCAGGCGGCCGCCTCGGCGGCCCAGCTGAACGGTCTGGCCGCCCAGCTCCGCGACTCCATCGCCGCCTTCCGCGTCGGCGCGCCCACGGCCCCGCATTCGACCCGGGGCGGTGGGGCAGGCACGTCGGCAGCCGGGCTACAGACTCCGCCCGGGCCGCCCGATACCACCGGAAGGCCCGATGCCGCCGACGTGCCCCGCGGGATCCGTCGTGCGGCGATCGAGCCATTCCACGCGCCTGTCACAGAGGGGACCGCCCACCGATGAGCAGCTGGGCCGACGACCCGGAGCTGGTCGCGACCTTCCGTCAGGAGGTCGAGGACCGGCTCAGTGCGTTGTGCGACGGCCTCCTGCAGCTGGAGCGTCATCCCCAGCCGCGTCAGGCCATCGACTCCCTGTACCGCGACGCCCACACGATCAAGGGCTCCGCGCGGATGCTCGGGCTGGACTCGCTGGTCGACGTCGCCCACCGCTCCGAGGACCTGCTCAAGGCGATCAAGGACGGGCGGTTCGGGCCGCGCCCAGACCTCGTCGACCTGCTCCTCGCGGTGGCCGAGGGCCTGCGCCGCGGCCTCCCCGGCGCCGAGCGTCCGGTCAGCGATGCCGAGCTGGGCACCCTCAACGAGGCACTCGACCAGGCACTCGCCGGACACGACCCCGTCGAGGTCCCGCGGTTCCTCGTGAGTGCGACCGAGGACGACGCCGACGACCTCTGGGAGTCTGGGCGCAGCCGAGCCGGCCACCTCGTGAAGATCCCGGTCCGCCGGGTCCACGGGCTGCTCGACGTCGTCGGGGAGGCCGAGCTCGAGACCCGTCGGGTCGAGCACCACACGCTGGAGCTGTCGGCGCTCGTCGCCGAGCAGCTGCGGCTGGCCCGCGTGCTGAGGCAGGTGACCGGGAACGAGACGGGTGTGCCGGCCGAGCTCGGCCAGAGCGTGCACTCACTCGTCGCCCTGGCCGATCAGGCGCAGGCCTCGGCCCGCGAGCTGCGCGGTTCCCTGGAGGATGCGCAGAACCGGCTCGGGCAGGTGCGCGAAGGCGCCATGAGCTTGGCGATGGTTCCGGTGCGCAAGGTCGTCACCCACTTCCGGCAGCTCGCTCGCGAGGTCGCCCGCGAGACGGACAAGGACATCCAGCTGCGGCTGGTCGGCGAGGACGTCGAGCTCGACGCCCGGGTCCTGGACGCGGTCGCCGACGCGCTCGGCCACCTCGTGACCAACGCGATCGACCACGGGTGCGAGCCGCCGCAGGAGCGGCTCGCGGCGGGGAAGTCGGCGCAGGCCACGGTGACCGTGGCAGCGCGTGCGGCCGGGTCGACCGTGGTGATCGAGGTCTCCGACGACGGTCGCGGCATCGACGAAGGCACGCTGCGCGCCGCGGCGGTGAGCAAGGGACTGATCGCGCCCGAGGCCGTCGTCAGCGGTCAGCCGCTGCTGTCGCTGCTGTTCAACCCGGGCTTCTCCACCCGCGAGGAGGTCACGTCCACATCTGGTCGCGGTGTCGGCCTCGACGTGGTCCGCACGGCCGTGGAGGAGCTCGGCGGCACGGTCGAGATCGAGACCGAACCCGGTCGCGGCACGGCGTTCGTCATGACGCTGCCGGTGACCCTGGGGGTCATGCGCTGCCTGGTCGCCCGGCTCGGGGACGAGCGCTACGCGGTGCCCGTGACGAACGTGGTGGAGACGCTGAGTCTGACCGACGTGGTGACCTCGACCGTCGCCGGCGCCCCGGTCCTCGTCCGCCACGGCTCGCCGGTTCCGTTGGCCGACCTCGGCACGGCGCTTGGGGTGCGCGGGGAACGCGACGCGCGGGTCGCCGTGGTGGTCCGGTACGGAGGCGGCGGTGAGCAGCTCGCCTGGGCCGTGGACGCCCTTGAGGGTGAGCTGGAGATGGTGGTCAAGGATCTCGGGGCCTTCCTGGGGCGGCTGCCCGCGATCGGCGGCGGCACCATGGCCAGCGACGGCAGCGTCATGCTCCTGGTCGACGTCCGCGAGCTCGCGGTGGAACAGCTGTCGACCGGACTTCCGTTCGACGTGCAGGCCCCGGCCCGCCGTCCGACCGGCTCCGACGCACACCCGCAGGTCGCCCGTCACGGAAAGGCACGGGTCCTGGTGGTGGAGGACTCCGTCGGAGTCCGCGAGCTCCAGCGGGTGATCCTCGAAGGTGCCGGCTACGAGGTGCTGACGGCCGTCGACGGCACCGACGGAGCGGCCCGGCTGACCGGTGATCCGGTCGACCTGGTGCTCTCCGACGTCGAGATGCCCGGCATGGACGGCTTCACGTTGACCCGCCAGCTCCGCAAGGCGCGCGGCTGGGAGACCGTGCCGGTGGTGATCATGACGTCGCGAGGTGACGAGGCCGACAAGCGGGCCGGACTCGACGCCGGAGCGAATGCCTACCTGCTGAAGAGCGAGTTCGACCAGAGCCAGCTCGTCGAGACGGTGCGCCGTCTCGTCGGGCGCTGAACGACGGAATCGAGGAGGAGCGTCCATGCCCACCGTGGTCATCGCCGACGACAGCCCCGTGCTGCGCCGGATCGTCAGCTCGGTTCTGGAGCGCGAGGGCTTCACCGTCGTCGCCGCCGAGGACGGCGTCCAGGCGGTCCAGGCGGTCTTCGCCACGATGCCCGACGCGGTGGTGCTCGACGTCCAGATGCCGCGCGTGTCCGGTTACGTGGCCGCCCGGGTCCTGAAGGACGACTGGCGCACGATGGACATCCCGATCCTGTTCCTGACCTCGCTGGACGCGGCCAGTGACCGCTACTGGGCGGCTCAGGCCGGTGCCGAGCACTTCCTCACGAAGGACTTCGAAGCCCCGCAGCTCGTCGGCGCGGTGACCGCGGCCATGGAGCAGGCCGACGCGGGTCGTGGCGGTCGCCCACCGCTGCGCTCGGACCCGATCGAGATGAGTGACGACGACGTCTTCGCCAGTGTCAGCGACATCTTGGACCGCAAGCTGTTCGAGTCGTCGGTCGCCTCCGACGTGATGGCGATCGCCGCGGATGCGCACGGCTTCGAGGAGACGATCTCGCAGGTGCTCAGCGTGCTCGCCCGCGTCGTCGACTACGACCTGGCATCGGTGTTGATGACCGATGACCGCTCCACCTACATCAGGGTGGCCTGCGAGACGTCGCAGCAGCAGTACGCGCAGTTCTTCGAGGCGGTCGCCGATGCCGCCACCGACGCCACCGGGACGGCTGTGTCCGTGGGCGACTTGCAGGCCCGGGTGGCCGACCCGGAGCGGTTGCTCGGTGCCGACGACGAGGGCGAGCTGGCGACGTTCGTCTCCATGCCGTTGAAGGTGTCCGGTCGCATGGTCGGGGTCCTCGCCCTGTCCAGCGCCCGGGCGAACGCCTTCGGCGAGACGTCGCTGAACACGCTGCGGTTGGTGAGCGGACCGGCCGGGGTGGTCGTGGCGAATGCTCGTTACGCGGGTGTGGACGCGTTCTGAGGGCAGCGAGGTCCGGGCACTTCGTCACTGGATCTGCCGGCGATGCACCCCCGGGTAGGGTCGCTGCGTGCCCGACGACGTGAGCGGCTCGGACCGCGACCAGACCGGTGCGCCTGACTCGGGGGTCTTCCGAGCTGCCCTGTCCCGGTTCGCGACCGGCGTCACGATCGTGACCACCGTGGTCGACGGCCTCGACCACGCGATGACGGCAAACGCCTTCGCCTCGGTGTCCCTCGACCCGCTGCTGGTGATGGTCAGCGTCGAGCGCCGGACCCGGTTCCACGAGGCGGTTGCTGCGGCCGATCACTTCGGCGTGTCCGTGCTGCCCCACGAGGCGGTCGCCACGGCTCGCTGGCTGGCCACGGCCGGCCGGCCCCTGCCCGACCAGCTGGCCACCACCGCCCACCACCGAGGCAGCACGGGGGTGGCGCTGCTCGACGCCGCGTTGGCCACCCTGGAGTGTCGGGTCTGGGCGCGCTACGACGGCGGGGACCACGAGCTGTTCGTCGGCCGGGTCCTGCACCTGGACCTGCCTCGGCCGGACGCCCCACCGTTGCTCTACTTCCGCTCCGGCTACCGCGGCTTGCAGGACCAGGTGGGTGCCGACGGCGACTACACTTCGCCGTCCTAGCCGAAGCGGCCCGGTCGGAGGGAGTTCCGATGAAGCGATTGATGGTCGTGCTCACGGCGATGGCGCTGGTCGCCGGTGTTGCGTGGTCGGCCGTTGCCGCCACGGCTGGCGGTCGGACCCCGTTGAAGTGCTTGGACAGCAAGTGGCAGACCACGAGGGTGTCGACCAGCTCGACCACGTTCGTCGGGGTGCCGGGACTGAGAGACTCACCGGCCGCCATCTTCCCGATCGCGGTGAACGTGAGCGGCCTCGTCTCCGGAGCGCCAGTGCAGTTCCGGATCCTCAGCACGAATGTGGGCGGTCAGACCCATGCCAGCAAACCCGGGGCAACCCGGTTCGTGCCCAGCGGTGGTGGCCCGGACTCGTTCGCCTACCAGTGGATCGAGCCGAACCAGGCGGCAGCGGTGCACAGCAACCTCTTGCGGCTCCAATGGCGCAGCCCGACCGGCGCACCCGTGCACCTGCTGCGCGGCGACATGACCGTGGCCTACACGACGGACACGTGCCAGGGTTCGTCGTGAGCACCAGGGCAGCGACGCCTCGAGCCTGGCCGTCTGGTCGCACGGATCCTGAGGGCAACGCGTTCTGCATCTGATCCAACGTCTCGCGTCCGTTCACTGGGGCCGGGACCTGCGGGATACAGCTCGGTCCCCCAATCGTGACGAGGCTGTCCGGCGCGGTGAAGTTGCGTCCGGACGCCGGTTCACGGACGCTCGGACCGATGAGTTCGCCCGTGTCCGAGCCCCCGGCGGGGCCGCCGATGTCCGGATCCGGCCGGCCTGGTCGCTGGGTGTGGGTGGTCGTCGGCATGGTCGGCGCCGCTTTCGCCATGTACCTGGCGGCCTGGGTGCTGGTGGGGGCCAACGTGCCGCGGGGGGCAACGGTCCTGGGCGTCCCGATCGGCGGGCTGGCACCCCAGCAGGCACAGGCGGTGCTCCACCGCCAGCTGTCCGTTCGCGCCAGCGACCCGATCACCGTGACGGTCGAGGGCGACCGGTCCCAGGTGGAACCGGCAACCGCAGGGTTGGCCTTCGACTCCTCCGCCACCGTGGCCGCAGCGGGCCGGCGCAGCCTGAACCCGTGGACGCTGTTCCAGCAGCTGCTCGGCGAGGACGTCCAGCCCGTGCGCACGGTTGACGACCAGCGCATGCAGCAGACGCTGCACCGCCTGTCTCGCCCGATCGACCAGCGCGCGCGGGAGGGAGGTCTGCGGATCGTCGACGGTCAGCCGCGGCCGGTCGTCCCCGCCGAGGGGCGCACGCTCGACCGAGCGGCGGCGACGCGTGAGCTGCGCGACGCCTACCTGAGGACGACCGGCCCCGTGGCGCTGCCGGTGGTGACCGTCCAGCCCTCGATCAGCGAGGCGCAGGTGCAGGCGGCGATCGACGAGTATGCCGAGCCGGCCCTGAGCGCCCCGATCACCGTGCGCCTGCGCAGCCAGTCGTTCGTGCTGCCCGTGAGCGCGATCGCGCGCGCACTTCGGTTCGTGCCGCGCAACGGTGAGCTGGTCCCGACCGTCGACGCCCAGGTCGTCCGCACCGCCCTGGGCCAAGACTTCGCGACCATCGGCAAGCCGGCCGTCGACGCGTCGTTCGACGTCTCCAGCGGCCGGCCGGTCGTCGTGCCGGCCAAGTCGGGAAAGGGCGTGGACGACGCCGAGCTGCGGTCCGCGATCGTCAAGGCGCTGCCCGACACGTCGGACCGAGTGGTGCAGCTGGCGTTCACCGATGTGCCGCCGGACCTGACGACGGCCGAGGCCAAGAAGCTCGGGATCAAGCAGAAGGTGTCGTCCTTCAGCCAGTGGTTCCCCTACGCGGAGTACCGCGTCATCAACATCGGGCAGGCCGCCAAGAACATCAACGGCACGATCCTGATGCCTGGAGACACGTTCAGCATGAACGGTGTCGTCGGTGAGCGCACGCCGGAGAACGGTTTCGTGCTGGGGTATGTGATCGAGGGTGACCGACTGGTCGAGGACTACGGCGGCGCGGTCTCGACGATCACGACCGCGATGTGGCACACCGCGTTCTTCGCGGGGATGACGCGGATCGAACAGCGGGCCCACGGCTTCTGGATCACCCGGTACACGCCCGGTCTGGAGGCCACCGTCGCCTGGGGATCCTTGGACCTGAAGTTCCGCAACGACACCCCGTACGGCGTGCTCATCACCGCCGTTCGGACGAGCGGCGACGTGACGGTGACGTTCTGGTCCACCAAGTACTGGAACATCTCCGCCGAGTTCGGGCCGCGCACGAACGAGACGTCGTTCACCACGGACTACTCGACCGATCCGACGTGTGTGCCGCAGGAGGGCATCGACGGCTTCGACATCACGGTGACGCGGGTGTGGCGGCACGTCGGCAGCGACACGATCGTGCGCCGCGAGCCGTTGACGACCCACTACGAGCCCGCCCCCACCGTGATCTGCGGCCCCAAGCCGAAGCCCTCGCCGTCGGGCAGCCACCAGCCGCACCCGTCCGGCTCGGGCCATCCGTCGCCGTCCACCACACCCAAACCCAAGCCGTCACCGACCAAGACCTGAGGCTCAGTCGTCCCAACGCCGGTAGTGGTACCGGTGGTGCACCGTGAGACCCATCGCCTCGTACATGGTCCGAGCCGGTTGGTTCTCCTCCGCCACTTGGAGGTAGACGAAGCGCGCACCCAACCGACCGGCCTCGACGAGGACGTCGCGCATGACCACGGTCGCGGCCCCTTGCCGACGCGCGGCCGGAGCCACGGTGACCGCCGTGACACCCACCCATTGGCCCGTAACGGCCGCCCGGGCCACGGCGACGGCGTGGCCGTCCCCGTCGCGTGCGGTGACGAACAGCGGCTGGTCGGCGTTGACCAACACGTCACGGGCCGCGGCCGGCAACGCCGTTCCCCGGTAGTGGTACAAGGTCATCCACTGCTCGTCGGGCAGGCCGGCCACCGTGGTCGTGAACGAGCCGGTCGTCGGTCGGCCGGCCAGCCGCTCCTCGATCGCCAGCAGCGTCGCAGACCGGTCACCGACGATCACCACGACGGGATTGGCGGCGACCCAGCCCAAGTCGGCCAGTTCCTCGTCGAGCCGACTCAGCAACGGCAGCGGCACCTGGACCAGCGGGGTCAGCCCGCGCTCCCGGTACCACGTCCGCACGACGTCCGCCGCCTGCGCGAGCGGCAGTCCTGGGTCACCGAGGGGGAGCACCGAGTTGGCCCGCCCGGTGAACCCACCCCCGGCCCGCAGCCGCCACTGCCCGAGTGTCCCCTCCTCGGTCGGTCGCCAGCCGTGGGCCGCGACCCGTTCGAGTGTGAGGTCCGAGACGTCGGCGGCGGACCGCAGCCGCTGCGCCGGTGGTGGGATGGCCCGACCGCTGACGAAGTCGGCGGCAGCGACCTCGACCAGACCCCCGTCCCGTCGGCGGACCACGAGGTGGGTCGGGTCTGCCTCGACCAGCTCGCCGACCACGTCGGAGAGTCCTCCGGCGACCCGGCGCCGCACGCTCACCCGCCGCCCCACCGCGGCGACGAGCCCCTGCACGGTGGTCGAGGCCGGCTCGCGCGGGGTGGTCGGCGGCGGCGATGACACGAGGTGGCCCCCAGCGGCGGGAAGGTGGGTCGGTCGGCGATACTAGGCGGGCCACCGGCCCACGCCGTGCAGATCGCCGGCCGCTCCCAGGAGGATCGCGTGACTTACGTCATCGCCCAGCCGTGCGTCGACGTCCTGGACCGGGCCTGCGTCGAGGAATGTCCCGTCGACTGCATCTACGAGGGCGAGCGGATGCTCTACATCCACCCCGACGAGTGCGTGGACTGCGGGGCGTGCGAGCCGGTCTGCCCGGTCGAGGCGATCTTCTACGAGGACGACCTTCCCGAGCAGTGGAAGGACTACTACAAGGCCAACGTCGAGTTCTTCGACGACCTCGGCTCCCCCGGCGGGGCGGCGAAGATCGGCAAGATCGAGAAGGACTACCCCTTCATCGCCGCCTTGCCGCCACAGGTCGAGGCCTGAAACCAGGGCGGGTGACCCCGGCCGAGCCCTCGTCGGGCGCCGTTCCCACCGACCGCTTCCCCCGCGCGGTGAGCCGGCGACTGCCCGACTTCCCCTGGGACACGTTGCGGGACCAGGCCGAGCTCGCCCGCGCCCATCCGGACGGACTCGTGGACCTCTCCGTGGGCACGCCGGTGGACCCCGTGCCGGGCTTCGTCCAGCGAGCCCTCGCCGAGGCTGCCGACCGACCCGGCTACCCGGCCACGCAGGGAACCCCGGCGCTGCGCGCTGCCGCAGTCGACTGGATGCAGCGTCGGCTGGGGGTCACCGGGGTCGACCCCGACGCTGTGCTGCCCGTGCTCGGCACCAAGGAGCTCGTGGCCTGGCTGCCAACGTTGCTGGGTCTCGGTACCACGGACACGGTCGTGGTTCCGGAACTGGCCTACCCCACCTACGCCGTGGGTGCTCAGATCGCCGGCGCGGCCACGATCGTCACGGACTCAACGGTGTCGCTGGGCCCGGCCCCCGTGGCCATGGTGTGGGTGAACTCCCCGTCGAACCCGACCGGTCGGATCCAGCCGCCGGAGCACCTGCGCAAAGTGGTCGCCTGGGCGCGTGAGCGCAACGCCGTCGTCGTCAGCGACGAGTGCTACATCGAGCTGGGCTGGGAGGAGCGTCCGGTGTCGGTGCTGCACCCCGACGTCTGCGGGGGGACGAGCCGCGGGATCCTGGCGGTGCACTCGTTGTCGAAGCGGTCGAACCTGGCGGGGTACCGGGCGGGGTTCGTCGTCGGCGACGAGGAGCTGGTGGGACTGCTGCTCGCCGCGCGCAAACACGCCGGGATGATGATGCCCGGTCCGATCCAGGCCGCCATGGCCGCGGCGCTCGCCGACGACGGGCACGTGGTCGAGCAGCGAGAGCGCTACCGCGTGCGCCGCGAGATCCTCCGCGCCGCCCTGCGGGGGGCCGGGTTCACCGTCGATCACTCCCAGGGCGGTCTGTACCTGTGGGCGACACGCGGCGAGCCGGCCCGACACAGCGGGTCCTGGTTCGCCCAGCGGGGGATCCTCGTGGCCCCGGGAGACTTCTACGGGCCGTCCGGCGCTCGACACGTCCGGGTGGCGCTCACGGCCAGCGACGACGACGTGGCCCGCGCCGCCGACCGGTTGACCGGCTGAGACGGAGCCGGCCGACTGAGACGGGACCGGCCGGGAGCGATGACCACGCTCACCGCCCCGGCCGGGGTCTTTCCCACGGCTCAATCAACCAGGATCAGGGGTCGACGGAACCGGCCAGAAGGCCCTTGACCATGGACCGTTCGTCCCGAGTTCCGCTGGTGGGTGCGTGACCGGCTCAGTCAGTCGTTGGCGTGCAGGGCTGCGTTGAGTCCCTGCCACGACGACGCGTCGCCGCGCGGCACCGCCTCGACCGCACCGGTCGTCGAATTGCGGCGGAACAACGTGCCCTGGACGCCGGAGAGGTCACGTGCCTTGGCGACGGAGCCGCCGGGCAGCGTCACCTTCGTCCCCGCGGTGAGGTAGAGGCCGGCCTCGACGACGCTGTCGTCGCCCAGGGAGATCCCCAGGCCGGCGTTGGCGCCGATCAGGCACCGCTGGCCCACACTGATCACCTCGCTGCCGCCGCCGGACAGCGTGCCCATGATCGACGCGCCACCGCCGACGTCGGAGCCGTCGCCGACGACCACCCCGGCGCTGATCCGGCCCTCGACCATCGACGCACCGAGCGTGCCGGCGTTGAAGTTCACGAATCCCTCGTGCATGACGGTGGTGCCGGAGGCGAGGTGGGCGCCGAGGCGGACCCGGTCGGCGTCGGCGATCCGAACCCCGGTCGGCACCACGTAGTCGACCATGCGCGGGAACTTGTCGACGCCGTGGACGGTCAGGGGTCCATGAGCCCGCAGCGCGAGACGCACGTCGTCGAACGTGTCGACGGCGCACGGTCCGGCGCTCGTCCAGACGACGTTGGTGAGCAGACCGAACACGCCGTCCAGGTTGATCGTCCGGGGGGCGACCAGCCGGGACGACAACAGGTGCAGGCGCAGGTACACGTCGAACGTGTCGGCGGGCGGTTCGTCCAGGTCCCGGATCACGGTGACCACCGGCTCGAGGCGCACGCGGCGCACGGCGTCGGCGCCGATCACACCGGACAGCGAAGGGCTCAGCACGACCCCCACGTCGTGGCCCGGCACCACGGCAGTCCCACCCGTGGTGAGACCCAGCCGGTCGGCGAGCACGTCGTCGACGGCCAGGTGGGGCTTGGGGTACCAGACGTCGAGGACTTGACCGGTGTCAGTGATGACGTTGGCGAGTCCGGCGCCGGAGGCAACCCGCGGCGCGGCGTGAGCGGGACGGTGCGGGGAGTCGTTGGTCACGTGGTTACGGTACCCACGTGCCTGATCGCCTCGACCTGTCACAAGACGTCGTCTCGCTCACCGCGGCCATGGTGGACGTCTACTCCGAGTCCGGGCACGAAACCGTCCTGGCCGACCTCGTCGAACAGGCTCTGCTCGACCTCCCGCACCTGCAGGTGACCCGCGATGGCGATGCGGTGGTGGGTCGCACCGTGTTCAGTCGCGAGCAGCGGGTGATCCTCGCCGGCCACCTTGACACCGTGCCGCCGGCCGACAACCTGCCCGCCCGGCTGGTCGGCGACCGGTTGTCCGGCCTGGGTACTGCCGACATGAAGAGTGGTCTTGCGGTGATGCTGCGCCTCGCGGGGCTGGTCACCGACTGCGCGCGCGACCTCACGTACGTCTTCTACGACGGTGAAGAGGTGGAAGCCGTGCGCAACGGCCTGAAGCGGTTGGTCGAGCGGCAGCCGCAGTGGCTGACCGGCGACCTCGCGGTTCTCATGGAGCCCACCGGCGGGGTCGTCGAGGGCGGTTGCCAGGGATCGCTGCGGGTCGACGTGGTGGTTCCCGGACGACGCGCGCACAGCGCGCGCTCATGGCTCGGTGAGAACGCCGTGCACCGGGCGGGCGAGGTGCTGGACCGACTCCGCAGCTACCAGCCGCGGCAACCGGTCGTCGACGGGCTGGCGTTCCACGAGGGCCTGAACGCGGTGGGGATCCGCGGCGGTGTGGCGGGCAACGTGATCCCCGACGAGGCCGTCGTGACCGTCAACTACCGCTTCGCACCCGATCGCGACGAGGCGCAGGCCCTGTCCCACGTCCGCGACGTCTTTGCCGGCTTCGACCTCCACCTCACCGACTCCGCCGCCGGCGCGCGGCCCGGACTCGACCAGCCGCTGGCCCGCGACCTGGTCGAAGCGATCGGCGGCCGGCCGCGGGCGAAGCTGGGCTGGACCGATGTGGCCCGGTTCAGTGCCCTGGGCATTCCGGCGGTCAACTACGGCCCCGGGGACCCGGCGCTGTCCCACACCCGCGACGAGCACGTCCCCGTCGCCGCGATCCGCGAGGCCGAGGACCAGCTCCTCGGTTGGCTCACCGGACGCCCCGGTGAGACGGCCGCATAAGCCACCCGCTTATGAGCATGTATAGAGTGTGATGGATGGACCCGGTCCGTAACCCCTACCAGCCAGGCGCCGGCCGGCGCCCGCCCGAGCTGGCCGGCCGCGCCGCCGAGCTCGACGCGTTCGACGTCGTGATGCAGCGGTGCGAGCGGGGTCTGGGCGAGCGGGGTCGGATCCTCTACGGCCTGCGCGGTGTCGGCAAGACGGTGTTGCTCAACGAGTTCCAGGGCATGGCGGAGAGCCGCCGATGGATCACGGCGAAGGTGGAGGCCGCCTCCGGCCGCTCGGTGCTGCCGTCGATGGCGCAGTCGCTGCACCGGTCGCTGCGGATCGCCAGCGGCCGATTCGACCGCGCGCGGCTGATCGGACTGCTCCAGGTGTTCCGGTCGTTCACCGTGCGGGTCGACCCGACCGGCACCTACAGCTTCGGCTTCGACGTCCAGGCCGCGAGCGGTCGCGCCGACACCGGCGACCCCTCGGTCGACCTCCCGGAGCTGTTCGCCGAGCTCGGGGCCACGGCGCGGGACCTCGGGGTCGGCGCCTTGCTCCTGATCGACGAGATGCAGGACGTGCCCGAGACGGAGCTCCGGGCGCTCAACACCGCCGTGCACGAGGTGGGCCAGGGTGCCGACCCCCGGCCAGTGGTGCTGGTCGGCGCCGGCCTGCCCTCGCTGGCCGAGGTGTTGTCGAAGGCGACCTCGTACGCCGAGCGCCTGTACGAGTACGTCGCGGTGGGGCCGCTCGACCAGGGCGCCGCGCACGAGGCACTCGTGGTGCCGGCGGAGGCGCTCGGCGTCCACTGGAGCGCCGAGGCGCTGGATCGCCTGGACGAGTTCAGCGGGGGGTATCCGTACTTCGTCCAGACCGGCGGGAAGTACGCCTGGGACTACGCAGCCGAGTCACCGATCACGGCCGCCGACGCAGAGGCGGGTCTGGTGCAGGCCAGGCGAGAGGTCGATGCCGGCCTGTACCGGGCCCGGTGGCAGCGGGCCACGCCGCAACAGCGACAGATCATGCGGGCGATGTCGGATCTGGCCGCAGACGGCCCGGTGGCCATGGCGCAGGTCGCCGACGCGATCGGCCGCGAGCGCAACGAGCTGTCGGTGCCCCGTGACCAGCTGATCAAGAAGGGCCTGGTCTACGCCCCCGAGCGCGGGCTGATCGCGTTCACCGTGCCGGGGATGGCCGACTACGTGAGCCGGCAACCGGACTGAGTCGGGCTAGAGACGTGGCCGGGCCGCGTCCCTAGAGTGCCGACATGCCTGCCACGAACGGCACCTTCCGGGGGGCATGCCCGCACGACTGCCCCGACACCTGCGCCTGGACCGTGACCGTCACCGACGGCCGCGCGACTGCGGTGACCGCCGACCACGACCATCCGTTCACTGCGGGCGGTCTGTGCGCCAAGGTCAACCACTTCCTCGACGACCGCGTCTACCACCCGGCCCGTCTGCTGATGCCGATGCGACGCACCGGCCCCAAGGGCAGCGGCGCGTTCACGCCCGTCTCGTGGGACACGGCCCTCGACGACATCGCGTCCCGGCTGCGGCGGATCGTCGACGAGCACGGTGGTGAGGCCGTCCTTCCCTACAGCTACATGGGGACGCAGGGGTTGGTCCAGGGCAACGCGGTCAGCGACCCCTTCTTCGCCCGGCTCGGCGCCACCCGACTCGTCCGGGCCGTGTGCGGCAGCGCCGGCCTCACCGGCGAGGCGCTCACCATGGGCGCGGGCCCGGGCCTTCTGCCCGAGGAGCTCGAGCACTCCCGGCTCATCGTCTTGTGGGGCACCAACACGGTGTCCACCAACTTGCACCTGTGGCCGTTCATCCGGCGCGCCCGCGAGAACGGTGCGCACGTGGTGGTCATCGATCCCATGCGCACGCGCACGGCCGACGCCGCGGACTGGCACGTGCGCCCGATCCCGGGCACGGACGCGGCCCTCGCGCTCGGTCTCATGCACGTGATCGTTGCCGAGGACCTGCACGATGCCGAGTACGTCGCGAACCACACGGTGGGCTTCGAGGAGCTGCAGGGACGCCTCGGCGACTACCCACCGGAGCGGGTCGCCGAGATCACCGGCGTCCCGTCCGACGAGATCGTCCGGCTGGCGCGGGCGTACGCGACCACGCGGCCGGCGGCGATCCGAGTCCTCGTCGGCATGGAGCACCGCTCACACGGCGCGGCCACGTACCGGGCGATCGCCTGCCTCCCCGCCCTCGTCGGAGCCTGGCGCGATCGTGGCGGCGGTCTGGCCCACATGACGTTCCAGCTGTTCGGCGACCTGGACTGGGCCTGCGGGGTCGGTGTGCCTGACGACCCAGACCTGCGCGAGGTGAACATGGTGCAGGTCGGTCGGGCGCTCACCTCGCTCGAGCCGCCGGTCCGCGCGCTGGTCGTCTACAACTCCAACCCGGCCGCGATTGCGCCCGAGCAGAACCTGGTGCTCCAGGGGCTCGCCCGCGACGACCTCTTCACGGTCGTGCTCGAGCACGTGCTCACCGACACGGCGCGGTTCGCCGACTACGTCCTGCCCGCCACTACTCAGGTGGAGCACTTCGACGTCCTCTGGTCGTGGGGGCAGACCTACCTGACGTGGAACGAGCCCGCCATCGAACCGGTGGGTGACGCATTGTCCAACGCCGAGATCTTCCGTCGGCTGGGCGCACGACTGGGTCTGACCGGACCCGCTTTCACGGCGACCGACGCCGACCTCGCCGAGGCGGCGATCGCGCCCCTCGGACCGGATCGGGTCGCGCAGCTGAAGCGCGTGGGATGGCTGCGCATGGACACCGAGGACGACCGACTGCCGTACGCCCACGGCGGCTTCGCAACGCCTTCGGGCCGCGTCGAGTTCTTCAACGCAGGCCTGGCCGATGCCGGGCTCGATCCGTTGCCGGGCTACGTTCCGGCGCACGAAGGTCCGCAGGGTGACGAGCAGCTCCGCACCCGCTACCCGTTGTCGCTGATCACCGCCAAGTCAGCGCACCGGTTCTTGAACTCCGGGTACGTCTGGGTGGAACGGAACCGTCGTGCCGAGGGCGAGCCACAGCTCGACATCCACCCTGACGACGCGGGGCCGCGGGGGATCGTCGACGGTGATCAGGTCAGCGTGGTCAACGACCGGGGCGAGCTACGCCTGACGGCCCGGGTCGGCGAGCGGGTGCGCCCCGGGCTGGTCGCGGTGCCGTCCGGCTGGTGGGCCAGCACGTCGCCCTCCGGTTCCGGTGCCAACGCGCTCACGGCCGACGGCACGTCCGATCTGGGCGGCGGTGGCGACTTCCACGACACGCTGGTCGACGTGCGCAAGGTCTCCTGAGATGCCGCAGACCGAGACCGAGGTACGCCACGAGGACTGGGACGGGCGCGACCTCTCTGGGCAGGTCCACACCGGCGTCGGCTTCGCGGACGTGGACATGACGGAGGTGACCAACGACGGGGGCGTCTTCACCGGGTGCACCTTCGCTGACGTGCAGTTCAACGTGTCCGTGCACACGAACGCGGCGTTCCTGAACTGCACCTTCACCCGGTGCTCGTTCTTCGACGCGAGGTTCACCGCCTGCAAGCTGGTCGGCTGCACGTTCGACCGCTGCACGTTCTCGTTGGTGAAGGTCGAGGGCGGCGACTGGTCATTCGTCGGTCTGCCCGGCGCGGACCTGAGCAGCGCGAGCTTCGTGGGGGTCCGGATGCGCGAGGCCGACCTGACCGGCGTCCGCGGCGAAGGAGGAACGTTGCGCGACCTCGACCTGTCCGGTGCCTCGTTGAACCACGCGAACCTGTCCGGATGCGACCTGCGCGGCTGCGACCTCTCCAGCCTCGACCCGACGAACGTCGACCTCCGGGGTGCGGTGATCGGCTGGGAGCAGGCGGTGCAACTGATGACCGCGCTCGGTCTGGACGTTCGGCCCGATTGACGGCGCGCCGCTGCGCAACCGGCCCGGCGCGGCATCGGGTCGTTGGCCCCTACCGGGCCAGCACCCCCCACGATCACCCTGGACGAGAGGGAAGGTGGACACCATGCGCGCAAACGTGGGAGACCGTCTCGTGGTCCATGGTCGTCACGTCGGAGACCGGGAACGCAGCGGAGTGATCGTGCTGGTGCAGGGCGCCGACGGGGCGCCGCCGTACCGGGTCCGCTGGGACGACGGCGTCGAGGACGTGATCATCCCGTCGTCGGACGCCACGGTCCGCCCCGCCGAGCACTGACCCCGCGACCACGAGAGCGGCCCCCGGGTGAACCCGGAGAGCCGCTCTCGTCGTGGTGGTCGCGGTCAGGCCTGCTTCACGGCGGACACGTCGAGGTGGATCTTCACCTTCTCGCCGACCAGCACGCCGCCGGCCTCGAGGGCGGCGTTCCAGTTCAGGTCGAAGTCCTTGCGGTTGATCTGGGTGTCCCCGGAGAAGCCGATCCGCTGGTTGCCGAACGGGTCGGTGGCCACGCCCTGGTACTCGGCCTTGATCGTCACGGGGCGGCTCACGCCGTGGATGGTCAGGTTTCCGGCCATGACGAAGTCCTCGTCGTTCTCGGCGACCACGTCGGTGGCGATGAAGCTCAGGGTCGGGAACTGCTCGGCGTCGAAGAAGTCGGCCGAGCGCAGGTGGTTGTCGCGGTCGTCGGAACCGGTGCTGATCGAGATGGTCTGGATCGTGACGGTGGCCGTGGAGTTGGCCGGGTCCTCGCCGTCGAGGACGAGGGTGCCGTCGAACTGGTCGAACTGGCCGCGGACGGTGGTGACCATCGCGTGCCGCACCGAGAAGCCGAGGCGGGTGTGGGAGGGGTCGATGACCCAGGTACCGGTGGTGGCGCCGAGAACGTCGGACATGGGATCTCCAGGGCAGGTAGTTGAGCGAACAATGATTGAACCATAAACTATAACCCCAGCGCCACCCGCGACATTCCGGCTCGGCGGGGTCGGTTCGGCAGGTTGGTGGGCCCGGTTGGCCCGGCGGGCTGGTCGCGAGCGCGTCATCGGTTCGTCGCTGGCCGGCCACGTGCGCCTCGAGGGGGCGTCACCGGTGCCCGGTTAGCCTGCTCGGCATGACCGATCCGTTCCGACCGACCCCGGAGCCACGACCTGCCGAACGGCAGCGCGGCCCGGTCGTCCTGCGTCGACGCCAGATGCAGCGTTCGACCACCGACCAGCGGCTCCTGGAGAGCCACGGTCCCTCCGACTGGGTGCACACCGACCCCTGGCGGGTCCTTCGGATCCAAAGCGAGTTCGTCGAGGGGTTCGGCGCCCTGGCCGAGCTGGGTCCGGCGGTCAGCGTGTTCGGCAGCGCCCGGACCCACCGGGACAGCCCCGAGTACGCCGATGCCGAGCGGCTCGCGGCCCGACTGGCCGCGGCCGGTTACGCCGTCATCACGGGGGGCGGGCCCGGAATCATGGAGGCGGCCAACAAGGGCGCCTCCCAGGCGGGGGGCGTGTCGGTGGGCCTGGGGATCGAGCTGCCGTTCGAGCAGGGGCTGAACCCGTGGGTCGACATCGGGGTGAACTTCCGGTACTTCTTCGCCCGCAAGACGATGTTCGTGAAGTACGCGCGGGGGTTCGTGGTGATGCCCGGGGGGTTCGGGACCCTCGACGAGCTCTTCGAGGCCCTCACGTTGGTGCAGACGCAGAAGGTGACGTCCTTCCCCCTCGTGCTGTACGGGTCGTCGTACTGGCAGGGGTTGCTCGACTGGCTGCGACACAGCCTGGTCGGTGGCGGCAAGGCCTCGCAGCACGACCTGGCGCTGATGCACATCACCGACGACGTCGACGAAGCCGTGTCGCTCATCCACGAAGCCGACGTCAACCGCGAAGCTCGGCAGGCGGAGGAGCTCCACGCCGTCATGGACAAGGAGGCCGCCGAGCGGTCGGCCGCCGGCGGTCTGATGGGCATCTGAGGTGTCGTCGCGTCGCCCGGACGGCCTCGCGGTCTGCGTCTTCTGTGCCGCTTCGCCGGCGATCGATCCCGCGTACGTCGCGCTGGCGGCGCAGGTCGGCACGGCGATCGCCGATCGCGGTTGGGGACTGGTCAGCGGCGGCGGGTCGGTTTCCTCGATGGGAGCGCTGGCGCGGGCCGCCCGGGCCGGTGGCGCCAGGACGGTCGGCGTCATCCCGCGTCAGCTGATGAACCTCGAGGTGAGCGACCACGAGGCCGACGAGCTCGTGGTCACCGACGGGATGCGTGAACGCAAGGGCGTCATGGACCTGCGCAGCGACGCCTTCCTGACGCTGCCCGGCGGCCTGGGGACGCTCGAGGAGCTGCTGGAGGTCTGGGTGGCCCGGACCCTGGGTCTGCACGACAAGCCGGTCGTGGTGCTCGACCCCGACGACGTGTTCGCGCCGCTCCGGGCCCAGGTGGACGCCCTCGTCGAGGGTGGGTTCGTGCGCCCGCAGGCGCGGGATGCGGTGGTCTGGGCCGACCGGATCGACCCGGCGCTCGACGCGATCGCCGCCCTGGTCGCGCGCCCCATGGCCACCTCGACGACCGCTGTCGAAGCGATCGAGGCCGACCCGTGACGTCGTTCAGGCCAGGCCGCGGTGGCTGACCTTCGGGGGCCGCGAGCCGTGGATCGACGCCACGAGATCGACCACGTCGCGGGTCGCCCGCACGTCGTGGACCCGGAAGACCCGGGCCCCCAGCCAGGCCGAGACGGCGGTCGCCGCGAGGGTACCGGCCAGCCGCTCGTCGACCGCCCGGTCGAGGGTCTCGCCCACGAAGTCCTTGCGCGACAAGGAGACCAGCACCGGCCATCGCGTGGCCACCAGCTCCGGCAGGCGCCGGGTGACCTCCAAGGAGTGCCGGGTGTTCTTGCCGAAGTCGTGGCCGGGGTCGACCAGGATCGCGTCGGCATCCACCCCCAACGCCGCGGCCCGCTCGGCCTCCGCCACTGTGCGGGTGACGACGTCGGCCATCACGTCGTCGTACGCCACGCGATGCGGCCGGGTCCTCGGTCGCGCGCCGCCGGTGTGGGTGCACACCAGGCCCACGTCGTGTGCTGCAGCGACCTCGGCCAGCCGCGGGTCGAACCCGCCCCAGGCGTCGTTGAGCAGGTCGGCGCCCACGACGCAGACCGCCTCGCCCACGTCGCTGCGCCACGTGTCGACGCTGATCGTGAGGTCGGGATGGTCGCTGCGGATCCGGGCGACGAACCCGACGGTGCGCCGCAGCTCCTCCGCGACGTCGACCGGATCGCCTGGCCCCGCCTTCACGCCGCCGACGTCGATGATGTCCGCGCCGTCGGCGACCGCCTCGGCCACGGCCTCGCGCGCTGCGGCCTCGGCGTAGTTCTGGCCCCGGTCGAAGAAGGAGTCGGGCGTCCGGTTGATCACCGCCATGACCACCGGGGCCTCGTCGTCGAACGTTCGCCGCCCCAACCGCAGTGGCACGAGAACTCCCTTCGCGACGGCGGCGTCGGGTTGCGCGTCGCAGGAGCCAGCGTGGCACGATCGTCAGGTGGTCGTCTTGTGGGTGCTCGTGGTCGCCGGACTGGTCTTCGGTGTCGCGGTACTGGCGCTCGGCCGCGGGGACTCGCTGCAGGAGGCGCCCGCCGACCGCCGCGAGCCCGATCTGCCCAGCGGGCAGCTCGCGGCGGCCGACCTGGACGACCTGCGGCTGCCCACCGCCCTTCGGGGCTACCGGATGGCCGAGGTCGATGTGGTTCTCGCCCGACTGCGCGACGAGCTCGCCCGGCGCGACGACGAGCTGCAGGCGCTGCGCCCACCCAACCCACCTCCCGCGTGAGCCCGGGGGCCCGGTTGGCGCTGACGGTCGACGTGGCCGCTGCGCCCCAGCAGGTCTGGGACGCCGTCACGGACTGGCCCCGGCAGTCGGAGTGGATGGTCGGGACCACGGTGCGCGCGACGGCCACCGGCGCCGACGGAGCCCCCGGAAGCGGCGTCGGCGGCGGCATCGAGGCCTGGACGGGGATCGGATCGGCCCGAGCGAGGCTCGGGTTCCTGGACACCATGGTGATCACCCACTGGGACCCGCCGCGCCGGTGCGTGGTCCGGCACACGGGAGCGGTGATCCGGGGGTGGGGCTACTTCGTGGTGCAACCCGTGGCCGACCAGCCGAACCGTTCGCGACTCGTCTGGGCCGAGGAGCTGGAACTGCCCTTCGGCGCGGTCGGGGTCGCCGGGTGGACGCTGTTTCGACCCGCTTTCGCGGCGGGCGTGCGGGCGAGCCTGCGCGCGTTCGCCCGCTCGGTCGAGTCGGCCTGAGCGACGACGGCTCACCGGCGGTGACGGCCGTGGGCGATAATGGTCCACAGACAAAGCTGTCGGGTCGCGTTTTGGCCCACGGCATCGGTAGCAGGAAGGGGAACGACATGGCGGCCATGAAGCCGCGAACCGGAGACGGTCCGCTGGAGGTCACCAAGGAGGGGCGCGGCATCGTGATGCGCGTGCCACTCGAAGGCGGTGGTCGTCTGGTCGTCGAGCTCAACGCTGAGGAGGCCAAGGATCTCGGCGGGCAACTCGTCGTCGTCGCCGGCTGATCCCGCGGCACGAGCCGTGACGACGGCCCCGGGACCTCGCGTCCGGGGCCGTTCGTTGTCTCCGTGCCCCATCGACCGTGCGTTCCGCGCCTGCTGAAAGGTTCCGGCCCCATGCCCATGCCCGACCTGCGCCCCTCCCGCCGTACGGCGGTCCAGTCCCTGACCGCGGCCGCCGTGGTCGCGGTCCCGATCGCCCCGGGCGACACCGCCGTGGTGCTGGGCGGCGACGCCCACCAGGTCGGTCCGGCGCTCGATCTGGACCTGGCCCGACTGGCGCACCAGGCGCGGGCCACCGGTCGGGCGGGCGAGGTGATCGCCGTGCCAGTCGCCCGCGAGGGCATGAGCGTGGAACAGGTCCTGCTGGTCGGGGTCGGCAGCGCCTCGGCGGCTGAGCTGCGTCGCGCGGCGGCCGTGGCCACCCGACGCAGTGTCGGGCGCGACCGGCTCGCGCTCGCGATCGGAGCGGAGGCGGACTCCGAGAGCCGCCGGGCTGTGGTCGAAGGTGCGGGGCTCGCCGCCTACGCCTTCACCCGACGCAGCGCCGGACTGGACGACGACCGACGTCCGGTGCGCCGGGTCGACCTGCTCGGTTTCCCCGACGACGAGGCGCTGCGTCGGGGGCGGGTGACCGTGGCGGCCGTCCATGCCGCCCGCGAGCTGGCGAACGCCCCCGCCGCCGAGCTGACACCGGCGGCCATGGCGGGTCGCGCCGAACGGCTGGCGCAGCGACACGGGCTCGCGGCGCGGATCCGCGACGTCCACGAGCTCGACCGGGAGGGCTTCGGCGGGCTGGTCGGCGTGGGTGCGGGCTCGGTGCACCCGCCGGTCCTGGTCGAGCTGTCGTACCGCCCGCGCGCGGCCGACGCGCGCACCCCGCACGTCGTGCTCGTGGGCAAGGGCATCACGTTCGACTCCGGCGGGTTGTCGCTGAAGCCGTCCGCGGCCATGGTCTCGATGAAGACGGACATGTCCGGGTCGGCCGCGGTGCTCGCGACCATGAGCGCCCTCGCGGACCTCGACGTGCCGGTGTCGGTCACGGGGCTGCTGGCCATGGCCGAGAACCTGCCCTCGGGCTCCGCCCTCCGGCCCGGTGACGTGATCACCCACTACGACGGGCGGACCACCGAGGTCATGAACACCGACGCGGAGGGGCGGCTGGTCCTCGCCGACGCCATCGGCTACGCGGCCACGCGACTGCAGCCGGACACGATCGTCGACATCGCCACCCTCACCGGTGCGATCAGCGTGGCGCTCGGCCAGCGCCGGGCCGGGCTCTACGCCACGGATGACGCACTGGCCGATGCCTTGGTGTCGGCCTCCGAGGCGAGCGGTGAGCCCGTGTGGCGGATGCCGCTGACGCAGGACTACCGTTTCGCGATCGACTCCCCGATCGCCGACCAGTCCAACACCTCCCGCGACCCGCACGTCGGTGGTGGCTCGATCACCGCCGCCCTGTTCCTGGAGTCGTTCGCCGCCGAGGTTCCCTGGGCGCATCTGGACGTCGCCGGTCCGGCCCGGTCCGACGCCGACGTCGACGACGTGTCGCGCGGCGGCACCGGGTACGGGACGCGGTTGCTGCTGCGTTGGCTCGAGACGGCCCACGGGATCCGCCGAAGGCGCTGAGCGCCGCCTCACCCCGACGTCGACGACGACAGTCGGACCCAGCATCTGACGGAGGAAGCGTGTACGGCTTGAGTGTTCGTTGGTCCTTGGAGCGCGCCGACGCAGACGTGGCCCAGCAGCTGCGCGACTACGTGGGGGAGACCTCGCTCGCCCGGTTCACCGATCGACCCGGGCTGTGCTTCAAGACCTGGCGGATGGTTCCCGCCGAGTGGTTCGAAGGCACCTATGTGTTCGCGACCGGCGCCGATCGCGAGGCGTTCCTCGCCGAGTTCCGACCGGGCGCGCCAACTGCGCCGGGCTCGCAGATCATCGGTTCTCCGCCGGTGACGTACGAGGAGTTCGAGGTGGTCGCCGTGGCCGAGGGCCGCGAGCGGTTCCGGACCGGGCGTGGGCCGGGCGGCTGATCAGCTCGGCGCAGGCCCGTGGTCGTCGACTCCGGCGACCCGCTTCTGCGCGCACAGCAGACCGTCGCCGACCGGGAGGAGCAACGGGACCACGCGGTCGTCGGCGCGGACCGTGCGGACCAGCTCGCGGATGGCCACCGTGACCGGATCGCGCTGGGCCGGGTCGGCCACCTTGTCACCCCACAGCGCGTTGTCGAACACGACGACTCCGCCGGGACGCAGCAGCCGCAGGGCCTCGTCGAGGTAGGCCGAGTACTCCTCCTTGGCGGCGTCGACCAGGACCAGGTCGTAGGCCGCGTCGGTGAGGCGAGGCAGCACGTCGAGGGCCCGGCCGGTGATCAGGCGGGTGCGTGGGGCGGCGAACCCGGCCTGGGCGAAGGTCTCGCGGGCGAGACGGGTGTGCTCGGCCTCGACGTCGACCGTCGTCAGGACGCCGTCGTCGCGCATGCCCCGGAGCAACCAGACGCCCGAGACACCGGTGCCGGTGCCCACCTCGACCACCGACCGCGCGTCGAGCACCGCCGCGAGGAAGCGCAGGGTGGCTCCGGTCCCGGGTTGGACCGGCACGCAGCCCACTTCGTCGGCCTTGCGGCGGGCCTGCGCCAGGACGTCGTCCTCGTCGAGGTAGGCCTGGGTGTAGTCCCAGGTGGTCTGCAGGCTGCCGGTGATGACGGACCTCCGGTACGTGGTCCCGGCCCGCAGCCGGGCCGAGGAGTCTGACGGCGAGGGCGAGCCTAGCGCTCGACGTCGGACCCTCAGCGTTCGGCGATCCGGTGGCCGCATGCGCGGCAGGCGTCCGGGCTGTTTACGCTGGGGCGCCGCCCCTGAGGAAGGACTGCCCCGGATGACCGACGAGCCGCCGCCCCCGCCGCCGCCTGGGGAGCCGCCGCCGTCGAACCCGTGGGCCCCGCCCGGGTCGGCCGGCTGGTCCCCCGCGGCCGCCGGCGAGCACGACACCGAGCCGCTGTTCCCTCCTGGGCCGGTTCCGGCCGACCCACAGCCGCGCCCGTCCCGCGGGTGGTCGCCGTTGGCCTGGGTGGCCGTGGTCGCGGTCGTGGGGCTGCTGGCGGGGTTGCTCGGCGGCGTCGTCGGGTACACCGCGGCCCACAGCCACGACACCCGCAGCCTGGACTCCGGGGCGGCCCTGCCGGCCCAGACCGACGGCTCCACGTCGCGACCGAGGCACTCCGTGGCCGGCGTGGCAGCGGCCGTGCTGCCGACGGTGGTCCAGATCACCGTCGCGGGGTCGGACGGGAGCGAGGACACCGGGTCGGGCTTCGTGATCCGGCGCGACGGCTACCTGCTCACCAACAACCACGTGGTCGCTCCCGCTGCTGGCGGCGGGAGCATCACGGTGCGGTTCAACGACGGGCAGTCGGCCGACGGAACGCTGGTGGGGCGCGACACCAGCTACGACCTGGCCGTCATCAAGGTGGACCTGAGCGACCTGCCGACCGCGGCCCTGGGCGACTCCGACGCCGTCCAGGTGGGCGATCCGGTGCTGGCGATCGGGTCACCGCTTGGCCTGTCCGGCACCGTCACGGCCGGCATCGTCAGTGCCAAGGACCGGCCGGTCAGTGCCGGCGACGGGACTGGCGACGTCTCCTACATCAGTGCGCTGCAGACCGACGCTGCGATCAACCCCGGGAACTCTGGCGGCCCGTTGGTCGACATGAGCAGCCGCGTGATCGGGGTCAACAGCTCGATCGCCACGCTCGGCGCGGCGACCGGCGGGCAGAGCGGCAGCATCGGACTGGGCTTCGCGATCCCGATCAACCAGGCCCGGCGGATCGCCGAGGAGATCATCCGCACCGGGACCGCCGAACATCCGATCATCGGGGTCGAGCTCGACGTGTCCTACCCGGGCCCTGGCGCTCGGGTCGCCCTGCGTTCGGTCAACGGCCAGAGCGCCGTGGTGCCCGGGGGGCCGGCCGACCAGGCCGGGATCCAGCCGGGCGACGTGATCACCGCGATCGACGGTCAGCCGGTCGCCGACGCCGAGGAGCTGATCGTCGCCATCCGGACGCACTCGCCGGGGGACACGGTGACCCTGACCATCAAGCGGGACGGTCAGGAATCCGACGTCTCGGTCACGTTGGCTCCATCCAGCGGCTGAGGTGGTGGGCCGCGTCTACCCTGGGAGCCACCCAGACGGGCAGCCGCCCGTCGTCTGTGAAGGTCATGGGAGCGCATGTTCGGCATCGGTCCATGGGAGTTCGCGGCGATCCTCGTCGTCGGACTGCTCATCTTCGGGCCTGATCGCCTCCCGAAGATGGCCGCCGACTCGGCCCGGTTCGTCCGGGACCTCAGGCGGATGGCCGCCTCGGCGCGGGCCGATCTCACCGAGGCGTTGGGCACCGAGATGCCCGACCTCGACCTCGGGGATCTGAACCCCAAGTCGTTCCTGAAGGGCAACGTGCTCGACGTCCTCGACGACTTCGACTCGGAGTCCGGGCCGAGCAAGGGCAACGGCAGTGGCAGCGGCAGCGGCAACGGCAACGGCAATGGCAACGGCAACGGCAACGGTGCCCGAGGGCCGCGCGGTGCTTCGGGTGGTCCGCCCGGGACTCCGCCGGTGCGCAGCGTCGAGGGCAACGCCCCAAGTCCGTCGAGCCCGTCGGAACCGGCGAGCCCGTCGGAACCGGCGAGCTACGACGCTGACACCACCTGACGGTCCGGCCGCCTGACCCACCAACGTCGACGGTTCACCGTGGAACGCCCGCGGCGAGCGACGTCACGCTCGTGGCGCGGTGGGTCACGCCCGTGGTGAACGGCCCCGTCTCGTCGGATGAACTGCCCGAA